>Ga0066669_10000040_pt1 | contig 24875 bp, 23 predicted proteins | sample GraSoiAngelo_118_FD_133940 | JGI IMG/M metagenome (GOLD analysis project Ga0066669, IMG submission 133940) | Grasslands soil microbial communities from the Angelo Coastal Reserve, California, USA - 14_0919_02_20cm | ecosystem: Environmental > Terrestrial > Soil > Grasslands | place: USA...
CTTTGTGCAAAAGACGTTAGTATCAATTTATTTCGTTTGGATATTTGGACCAAACACCCCGGTTATATCGTCGAAATCAGTGGACTAAGCGGCGTAAGGACAATAGAATCATCTTGAGTTATGGAGCGGGCGATGGGAATCGAACCCACGTCCGAAGCTTGGGAAGCTCCCGTTCTGCCACTGAACTACGCCCGCTCGTTGTTTCTGATTGTACTTGTGAATTGTCTGTGGGTCCAGCGTTCGATTGATTCTTGTAGCAATCCAACTCACAGGAGCCAATTGTAACGATTCGCAGCAGGCTCTCGCGCTCGTTGATGCCATTCCACCAGTGCAGGGAGTACTCGGGCGTCCGCGCCATCGGCCTGATTGCGTATTGGGCTGCGAGTGCACCGCGATTGCTGCGGGTGGCGGGCTATCACAAGAACTACCGCTCCGATGGTTAACATAGATTTCATGACTCATCTCCGAAATTTGAAACTGGCTCACGGAAGGTTGACAGCGCCTTTTTGCTTTGCTGCGCCGCCGGCTCAATTTCATTTGCGGTTGGGTGCAGCCAAAGACGAACATCCGCTGCGGTTGGCTAAGGCCATTACGCTGGTCGCCCAACTCGGAGGGTACCTGGCCAGGGGCTGCGATCCTCCTCCAGGAACAAAATGTCTTTGGAAGGGAATGATCCGGTTATCGGGCATGGCGGAAGGGTATCGCTTGGCCGAAACCAGGGGGGGCCAGCCCGTGACAAATGGCCAGAAGGATTTGTGGGGCAAGGGCAGGGCGAGCCTGCAGTCCGACGACTTTAGAGAAGGTGTGGCACACTTTATCGAAAAGCGGGCTCCGGTCTTCACCGGGAAATAGAGAGAGTAATGGACTTTGAACTCAGCACAAAGACGAAGGAACTGCAACAGCGATTGCGAATCTTCATGGATGCCCACGTGTATCCAAACGAACGCCGATTCCACGAGGAACTGGAGCGGGAACGCTGGAAACCGACATGGATTGTCGAGGACTTGAAATCGAAGGCGCACAGCGAAGGGTTATGGAATTTGTTTTTGCCCGGAGACGAAAACGGCGCCGGACTAACGAATCTGGAATACGCGCCATTGTGCGAAATCATGGGCCGCAGTCACATGGCTCCCGAGGTGTTCAATTGTTCGGCACCAGACACGGGGAATATGGAGGTGCTGGCGCGTTATGGCACGGGAGAGCAGAAGGAACTATGGCTAAAGCCGCTGCTTGCTGGAGAAATTCGATCGTGCTTCTCCATGACCGAGCCGGACGTAGCCTCCTCGGACGCCACCAATATTGGTGCGACGATCCTGCGCGAAGGCGATGAATATGTGATTCATGGACGGAAGTGGTGGTCCTCGGGAGCGGGCGATCCTCGGTGCAAGATCGCGATTTTTATGGGCAAGACCGATCCTTCAGCCCCAGCGCACAAACAGCAGTCGATGATCCTGGTGCCACTAGATACTCGCGGAGTCAAGATCGTGCGCATGCTAACGGTATTCGGCTACGACCATGCGCCGCACGGCCATGCAGAAATTCACTTTGAAAATGTGCGCGTTCCGGCAGCGAACATGCTCCTCGGCGAAGGACGCGGATTTGAGATTGCCCAGGGACGCCTGGGGCCTGGACGGATTCATCACTGCATGCGATGTATCGGCCTAGCGGAGCGGGCGCTCGAAATCATGTGTAAGCGGGTGCAAACGAGGGTGGCTTTCGGAAAATCGCTGGCTGAACAGGGAACGATTCGCGCGGACATTGCCGCGTCTCGTATGGAGATCGAACAGGCGCGGCTGCTGACACTTAAAGCCGCATATATGATGGACACCATGGGGAATAAGGCGGCGCGCGCTGAAATTGCGATGATCAAAGTGGTGGCGCCTAACGTGGCTCTGCGCGTACTGGATCGGGCGATTCAGGCACACGGAGCCGCCGGAGTTTCCCAGGATACGTTTCTGGCTGCCTCCTGGGCCATGTCTCGGGCGCTACGATTGGCCGATGGGCCAGATGAAGTACACGTGGAATCGATTGCGAAGTGGGAGCTGGCTAAAGGCAAGAAACCGGCGGGGCCGTAGGTTTCACAATATTGATTAAACAGATGTGCGACGGAGTCACAAGACTCGCCCTGGGGGAAGTTGATGCTGCCATTGGCTGTTAGAGACCCGCAATCGCTGAAAGAATTGGTGAGCAGAGAAATTGGGGTAACGGAATGGTTCCGCGTTACGCAAGAGCGCATCGAACAGTTCGCGGAAGCCACGGAAGACCGGCAATGGATTCACCTAGATCAGGCGCGGACAAGCACAGAATCACCTTACGGCACGACAATCGCTCACGGGTTTCTAACGCTGTCTTTGATCAGCTACCTTGTGAAAGAGTTGATTCAGATCCAAAGTGGTGTGCGACTAGCGGTGAATTACGGGTTGAATCGTGTGCGCTTCCCTGCTGCCGTGCGGGCCGATTCCAGGATTCGCGCACGCGTGTCGGTGCTGACTTTGAAAGAACTTCCTGATTCCGTTGAAGCAACTTATGCGGTAACGATCGAAAGCGAAAAGTCCGAAAAGCCTGCTTGCGTTGCGGAGTGGATCGTTCGCTACTACTTGTGATCCATTTGAAATTGCCTGCAGCTGGGGCGAGCTCGCATCTGAATTGAGAAATACGCGCTAGATTTGTCCAGTTTGGGCGCTGTGCAAAGCGGCGCGCAGGAGGATTTGGATTCTCTCGGGCATGGATGCAAAGCGCTCGTCTTTGGTCAGGCCCTGGCGGTAGCGAAAGTAAATCTGCTGCACGATGACCGCAAGTTTGAAACGCGCGAAAGTGAGATAGAAAGCGATCTGGGAAGCATCGCACCCCGTTTTTCGCGCGTAGTGCTGTACGAATTCTTCCCTTGTAAAGCTGCCGGGATGGGTTGTGGGTCCCCAGCGATTTTGCTGCAACTCCTCTGGATCCGTTGCATCCACCCAATAGGCCAATGCAGTGCCGAGATCTGAAACAGAGTCACCGATGGTGCACATCTCCCAATCGAGGACGCCGATGATGCTTGTAACGTCGCTCGAATCAAGCACTACATTGTCGTATTTGTAGTCATTGTGGATCAGCGAGACTACGCTCGTGGAGGGCATGCGCTGCTGCATCCACGCAGAGATCTTCTCCACTTCCGGATAATCGTGAGTCTTGGAACCGTAGTAGCGTTCGATCCACCCGTGAACCTGCCGTTTCAGATAGCCTTCCGGCCTGCCCAGATCAGAGAGACCCACGGCAGCGTAATCCACACGGTGCAGGTGAATAAAGTTGTCGACAAAAGATTCGCTGAGCCGCCGTACTTTTTCAGCTGGAAAATCCAACCCGTGCGGCAGGTTTCTGCGAAGGATGATGCCGCGGATCGGTTCCATCACGTAGAACGGTGCGCCGAGGATTGCATCGTCGTCGCAATATAGAAGCACTTCGGGAGCAGGGGCGTAGACGGAGTGGAGCTTTGAGAGCACGCGAAATTCGCGGCCCATATCGTGGGCGGACTTGACCTTGCTTCCGAATGGCGGCCGCCGGAGCACCAACTCCCTCGGACCGAGCTGCAATGAGTAAGTCAAGTTGGAATGACCGCTCGGAAATTGGCGGACCTGGAGCGCGCCCGCTTCGTTGGGAAAGTGACGGCGCAAATAGGGTTCGAGCGTGGCCAAGTCAAGCTCTTCGCCCTGTCGAATAGCCGCTGGATGGTCCAGCAAGTCGCTCATCGGAAAGTCTCCCTAACGATAGGTCAACATTGCCGGATCACTGATATGCCCGTGAGAATTGAAACCGCTGAGCGTAAATCGCTCCGCGGCGTAGAGAAATTCACTCCAAGAAGAGTTCCGCGACATCCAACTCACTTGTAAAGTGCTCTCCGGAGAAAGCTGCAAAGCACGCTGCATGGCAACAGCGATGGGACCACCGGAAGTAAAAATCGCGACGCGTTCACCGCGGCTGCCGGCCGCGAGGAACTTCGCAAGGCCGGAATTCACCCGGGAGCAAAACTCCAGCCAGCTTTCGACACCTGGCGGACAAATCGCGCCACGCACCCATTTGCCAATGACGGCTTCGAACAGCTTTTGAAAAGTGGCCCGCCGCCCAGCTGAGCCGGAGGACGATTTAAACGCGGCGTGGAGGGCTCGGATGCTCTGATCGTTTTCGATCAATCCAGGCAGGCTGTGTTCGAGCACGGCTTCGCCTTGATACTCATCGAACTCCGGCAGCACCAGGGGGTCGGGAAACTTGAGGCCGGCTTTGGAGTAGGCGTTGCTCACGAGCCTGAGGGTGTCTTTCTGGCGGACACAGGGACCGGCGCAGACGCGGTCAAAGACGATTTGGCGTCGAGCCCAATATTCGCCGAGATGACATGCCTGCGCCTCCCCGAGAGCAGACAGCTTGTCGTAGTTCTGCTCAAGGAACGAAGCCTGCGCATGACGGACGAGAAAGAGAATTCCCATTGCAACCCGGCCCTTCCGTCAAACGTTATACCGCAAGACGTCGAGTGGAGAATGTAATTCGCGCAGGCCCCGACTCCGATAGCCAGCAATCGGGAGTTTCAATTGGCGCGTTCGAACAAGGCCGCCGCGCCCTGCCCTCCTCCGATGCACATGGTGACGACCCCGTAGCGCGCTTTTTAGCGGGCCATCTCGTTGGCGATGGTGCCGACCATGCGCGAACCGGTCATTCCGAATGGATGACCGATGGCGATCGAGCCACCGTTGACATTGAGTTTTTCCGGGTCAATGCCCAGGCGGTCGCGGCAATAGATGACCTGGACACCGAAAGCTTCGTTCAGCTCCCAGAGATGAATGTCATTCAGACGCAAGCCGCAGCGATTGAGGAGTTTTGGCACCGCGAAAACTGGTCCGATGCCCATTTCGTCTGGTCCGCAACCGGCGACCTGGAAGCCGCGGAAAACGAGCTTGTAGGGAATATCTAACTGATCGGCACGCTGGCGAGACATCAGCAGCGTAGCAGAGGCGCCGTCAGAAAGTTGTGAAGAGTTGCCGGCCGTCACCGTTCCCTGTCCACTGCCAGGATCAAAATGAGGTCTTAGGTTACGCAAGCCTTGCAGAGTGGTATCACGCCGGTTGCATTCATCGCGATTAACGGTAGCTTCTTCTTTGCCAACAAGTTCTCCGGACCTTTTGTCAAGGACGCCACGAGTGACCCGCATAGGAGCGATCTCCGCGTCGAAGAAAGCCTCTTGCTGCGCGCGGGCGGTGCGCTGCTGACTCAAAAGCGAGTATTCGTCCTGAGATTCGCGACTCACTCTGTATCGTTTCGCGACCACTTCCGCGGTATTGCCCATCACCATGTAGAGTCCCGGCATTTTCTCCAACAATCCGGGATGCGGGTTGTTGTCTCGCGGAATCATCGTGATGCTCTCCACGCCGCCGCCAATGGCAGCATCAACACTCTGATTGATAATCTGGTGGGCCGCCACCGTGATAGCTTGCAGACCAGAAGAGCAGAAACGGTTGATGGTCGTGCCGGCGACTGATGCCGGAAGGCCAGCCAGCATGGCGGAAATCCGAGCAATATTCTGACCTTGCGCGCCGTGAGGCTGGGCGCAGCCGAGGACGACGTCTTCGATTTCTTTTGCAGCTAGTTTTGGAGTTTTGTCCAACACATCTTTGATACAGTGTGCGGCGAGGTCCTCGGGCCGCGTAAGGTTAAAAGAGCCGCGAAACGACTTGGCAAGGGCCGTCCGCGAACTGGCAACTACCACTGCTTCTCTCATGCTTTCTCCAGGTTATTGAAACGATGTTCCAGAGCGATGCAAGTCTTAGAGCAATGCGGCGTGATCACATTCACGAAGAGTGACGACTACGCTGCCGCGCCTTCTTCCTTGCCAAAATCGGCGAACCTCTTGCCCTCATCCGCAAGCCGCTTCAGCAGCGGGGCGGGCCGCCAGATCTCACCGTGCTGACGGTGGAATTCGAAGACGCGGTCGCAAACCTGTTTGAGACCGACGGTGTCGGCGTACCACATCGGACCGCCGCGATGGGCGGGGAATCCGTAGCCGTTGAGATAAATTATGTCGATGTCCGAGGCGCGCAGCGCGTAGCCTTCCTCCAGAATGCGCGCACCCTCGTTAATCAGCGCGTAGAGGCAACGGTCTGTGATTTCCCCCGCAGATATTTGACGCTGCACAATGCCCGCTTCGTCGACCCATTTGCGAACGAGTTCAGTCACGAGGGGGTCCGGCGTCGCACGGCGCTGATCGTCGTACTTGTACCAGCCCGCGCCGGTTTTCTGGCCGTACCGGCCGAGTTCACAAAGGCGATCTTCGGCAAACGGTTGACGAATGCCGGGTACTTCCAGGTGGCGATATTCTTTGCGGATGCGCCAGCCGACATCGAGGCCCGCGAGGTCGCCGGTGGCCAGGGGCCCCATAGCCATGCCGAAGCCGGAAAGGGCCTGGTCTACGTCCTCGATTCCCGCACCCTCTTCGACGAGGAACTGGGCTTCGCGGCGGTAGGGACCAAACATACGATTACCGACAAAACCGCGACAGTTACCGACGAGCACGCCCACCTTGCCGAGCGATTTCGAAAGTTGCATACAAGTGGCGATTACTTCCTTTGAAGAAGCCTTTCCGCGGACGATCTCCAGAAGCCGCATAACATTGGCGGGGCTGAAGAAATGGGTGCCGATGACGAAGTCAGGCCGCGAGGTGGAGGAAGCGATCTCATCGATACTTAGCGTAGAAGTGTTGCTGGCAAGGATGGCGCCTGGTTTACATACGCGATCCAATTCCTTGAAGATTTCCTTCTTGAGGGCCAGGCCTTCGAACACCGCCTCGATAACCAGGTCCACGCTTGAGAAATCGTCGTAGGTAAGCGTGGGCGTGATCCGCTTCAGGCGCTCTTCAGCAACCTGTTGAGGGAAACGACCGCGCTTGACGGAATTCGCGTAGTTCAACTGGATGGTGGCTAGTCCGCGATCGAGCGCGGCCTGGTCCGCTTCTTTGAGAAGCACGGGAAGACCTGCATTGGCGAGCACCATGGCGATGCCGCCACCCATGGTACCTGCACCGACAACCGCGGCAGATTTAACGGGAATGATGGGAGTCTCCTTGGGGATATCAGGAATCTTGTTGACTTCGCGCTCGCTGAAGAAAACATGAATGAGCGATTTAGATTGTTGGGAAAACAGGCAGTCGATGAAAAGTTTCTCCTCCACCTTGCAGCCTTCTTCGAATGGCATTTTCGTAGCGGCTTCCACGGCACTGATGGCGGCAACGGGAGCGATCAGCCCGCACTGCTTTTTAGCAGCCGTCTCGCGCGCGGACGAAAAGATCTGCACGTTGTCCGCCACGTTTCCGAGCTTTTCATCGCGCTCACGCGTCTTGGGAGCACACTTGCCAGCGACCTCGCGGGCAAACGCAACCGCTCCGGCAAGGAGATCATCTTCGATGAGGCGGTCGACGATGCCGAACTTCAGCGCTTCCTCCGCTTTGACCGGGTTGCCGCTCGTACACATTTCGACGGCTCTTGCGACGCCGGCGAGCCTCGGAAGGCGCTGCGTGCCCGCCGCGCCGGGGATGAGGCCGAGCTTTACTTCCGGCTGGCCGACCTGTGCGGAGGAAAGAGCAACGCGATAGTGGCCGGCCATCGCCAATTCCAACCCCCCGCCAAAAGCCGTTCCGTGAATGGCTACAATCACCGGCTTGCTGCTGTCTTCGATTTTCAAAAGCAACGGAAGAAGCCCTGCGCCGCGCGGCTTGCCCGACGCCATCCTGCCGAATTCTTTAATGTCCGCGCCGGCGACAAAGGTACGGCCGCCACCGATCAGGACCACGGCTTTGACGGTGTCGTCCTGAGCAATCTGATCCAGCGCTTCTGAAATGCCTTCGGGGACGCCGGGACTCAAAGCGTTGACCGGAGGATTGTTGATGGTGATGACGGCAATTCCGTTGTCTTTCGTGAATTGCACTAGATCGGTCATAGCAGGGCTCTCTCGCTAATGAATGTAATTTACGCGCTCTTCGCAGATGCGCTGCCAGAATCGATAACCATCGAGGCGATACGCTCGCGATGAAACGTGGCATCTCCGAATGCTGTTTCCGATGCCTTCGCACGACGGTAGAACAGGTGAAGATCGTTTTCCCAGGTGAAACCCATGCCGCCATGAATCTGGATGCCACGGTTGCCGACGGCGCGGCCGGCATCGCTGGCATACATCTTGGCGATGGAAACGGAAGTGGCCGCGTCGGGCGAGTTTTCTCCCAGCGCCCATCCGGCATAGTAGACCGCCGAGCGGGAGCTCTCGGTTTCCAGATACATGTCCGCGCACTGATGCTGCACCGCTTGGAACATTCCGATGGGTTTGCCGAACTGTTTCCGAGTCTTGGCGTATTCGACAGTAATGTCCAGGGTCCGCTGCATGCCCCCGACCAATTCGGCAGCCAGAGCGGCGGTAGCGATGTCGAAAGCCCGTGGGAGATCCGTGGCGGCGCCGATTTCTTCCGCCGGAGTGTTGCTGAATTCCACGACGTATAGCTTGCGGGTAAGGTCCATGGCGGACATTGGAGATATCTTCAGGCCGCGAGCCTTGGAGTCCACAACGAAGACGCCATTGCGCGCGACGACGATGATGAAGTCGGCGATGGCCGCATCCGAAACAAATAATTTTTCACCGGAGAGCTTCCCGTTTGTCGCGTTCATATGGACATCCCGCGGGTTCCAACTCGCGCTTGCTTCTAGAATGGCGACGGTCGCGCGAGCTTCTCCCCGGCAGATGGGCGCGAGATATTTTTTCTTGTTCGCGGGGGTGCTCACGGCTTCCAAGACGGAGCCTGCCAAAACTACCGTTGAGAACAACGGACCGGGCAAGAGTGCGCGCCCCGTCTCTTCCATCAATAGCATGAGTTCGACTTTGCCGAGACCGACTCCGCCGTACTCCTCTGGAAAAATGATGCCGGTGTAACCCTGGTCGGTGAGCTTCGACCAAAGTGCGGCGTCGTATGCGCTATCGGTATCCATCAGGCGTCGCATTTCGGCGCTGGGACACTCGCCGGCGAAAAACTTGCGTGCGCTGTCTTTCAGAAATTCCTGACTCTCGCTCAATCCGAATTGCATGGCGTATCCCCTTAGTAGCTTCTCGGAAGACCGAGAACGAAATGCCCGATAATGTTCCGTTGCACCTCGGAGGTGCCCGCTTCGATGGTATTTCCACGAGTACGTAGGTACGCGTATGACCAAATTCCCTTGTCGATAGCGTGTATGTCACCGCTCAGCAGTTGTCCGTAGGAACCGAGCAGCTCTTGCGCGATTTGTTGGAGGCGCTGATTGAGTTCGCTCCAGAAAATTTTCTGGATCGAGCCCTCAGGGCCCGGTACACCCGTAGCCGTGATGCGGCTAAAGGCCCGCATCTGATTGAAGCGCATGATTTCAATTTCCGCGCTGCACTGCGCGAGCTTCTGGCGGATGAGTGGGTCTTCGGCGGCGGGCCGTCCGTTACGCTGGATGGTCCGCGAGAGTTCGATGAGGCGGGTGATATAGCGTTTGAAGATGAGATGCAGGCGAGCGCCGTAGGAACCGCGCTCGTACATCAGCGTGCTCATTGCCACATTCCATCCGTCATTCACTTTGCCCAGGATATTCTCAACCGGCACTCGAACGTCGCGAAAGAACAACTCGTTGAATTCGGACTCCCCGGTCATCTGACGCAAGGGACGAACTTCGACGCCGGCCGATTTCATATCCACAAGGAGGACGGTGAGTCCTTTGTGTTTAGCGGCGCTCGCGTCGGTGCGCACCACGAGTTCGCACCAATCGCCAACCCAGCCGTAACTGGTCCAGACTTTTTGCCCGTTGACGACATAGAGGTCGCCGTCGAGACGCGCTTCCATCTGCAAACCCGCTAGATCGGAACCGGCGTTAGGTTCGGAGAAGCCCTGGCACCAGATTTCTTCAGCGCTCAGAATCTTCGGGATATAGCGTTTTTTCTGCGCTTCCGTTCCACAAGCGATGATAGTAGGTCCAATGAGACCCAAACCGAGCGAGTTGGCCATGGGCGGCGCGTCGGCGCGCGCCATCTCTTCCCAGAACAGTGCTTGCTGCATCAGCGTGGCACTGCGGCCACCGTATTGCTTGGGCCAGGAAACCGCTGCCCAGCGCCCGTCATGGAGTTTTTGCTGCCAAGCGCGCAGATACGGGAACGATTCTTCAATAGGCTTTTCGCGCCACTCGTTCCAGTCCTTCGGGACATTGAACACGAGCCACGCGCGGAGTTCGTCGCGAAACGTCAGCTCTTCGGTAGTTAAGTTTAGGTCCATGAAAAAGACTCCTTCGCCCTTTCGGTCACAAACTGCGCCTCTCGTTTTTTTGAATGTGAAAGAAATCCCCGCGAAGCAAGCCGGCTCAGTTGCCGCGCTTAGGCGCGGCGAAGTCCGGGCGCATCGTATCCCTTCCGTGCCAATATTTCTTCCGAAGATCTTTTTTTAGAATTTTCCCAGTGCCAGTCTTGGGCAAACTAACCACGAATTCGAATGAGCGCGGGCACTTGTAATGTGCGAGGTGCAAACGGCAGAACTCGATGAGCTCGGGCTCCGTGGCTACTGCATTCGGCTTTAGAACCACCAGCGCTTTGGGCACTTCACCCCACTTTTCGTCGGGAACGGGAATCACCCCGGCCTCCAGGACCGCGGGATGTGCGAGGATGGCTTTCTCCAGTTCGAGAGAGGATATGTTCTCTCCGCCGCTGACGATGATGTCATTCTTGCGGTCGACAATGAGCAAGTAGCCTTCTTCGTTGAGCGTAGCCATGTCTCCGGTGTGGAACCAGCCTCCTCGCAAGGCTTCGGCGGAAGCGTCGGGCTGGCGCCAGTAACCCTCCATGACGCCATCGCTCCGCGCGATGATTTCGCCCATCGTTTGCCCATCGCGCGGCACGTCGTTATCGTTGGCATCCACTACCCGTATCTCCACGCCGGGAAACGCATAGCCGGTCATCGATTGACCCACATAACGCTGCTCGCCATCCCAGTGCAGACCTGACTTCATCGGAGAAATCGACAGCGAGGGGGACGTTTCTGTCAGCCCATACCCCGAAAAGCACTCGCAGCCCAGTTTTTCTTCAACCTTGCGAATGAGCGTCGGAGAAGACGCCGCGCCGCCGATAACGATGCGCCGCAGGCTGCTCAAGTTGTAATTGGGGCGTTCCGGGCAGTTCACCAGAGCCGTGGCCATGATGGGAACGAGGCTGAAGGAATGGACGCCTTCCTTTTCGATGAGGCGGAAGATTTCTTTGGTCTCGAAGCGCTGCATCATGACGTGCTTTCCCCCCAGCAAGGTGAGGAAATGCGCGACGCCCCAGCCATTGGCATGGAAGAGCGGAATGGTGTGCAGTTCGACGGCGCCGTTTTCGATGTTGAATCCCAGGCAGACGTTCAGCGCATGGAGGTAAATGTTCCTGTGCGTGAGCATGACGCCCTTGGGATTGGCGCTCGTGCCGCTGGTATAGAAAAGCTCGGCCAGGGAGTTTTCGTCGATGGAAGTGATGTCAGCGCGGTAAGGCGTGGCCTCTTGCAGCAGAGCTTCGTAGCTCCGTGGGGAAAGCCAAGCTGCTTCTGGAGCGCCGTCGAGCTGGCAGAATGTTCTTACTTCAGGAATATCCTTGCGAAAAGACTCGACCAAGGCGAGAAACTGTTTCTCGACAAAGAGGATTGTCGCCCCGGAATCATTCAGAATGTAGCTCAGTTCGCTCGCTGCGAGCCGGATGTTCAGGGGGAGCAGCACGGCACCCGCTTCCAGCACTCCGTAGTAGGCTTCCAGCAAGCGGTGGCAGTTGGTGCTGAGGAAAGCGACGCGATCGCCGGGCTGGACGCCCGCTTGACGCAGAGCTCCCGCAAGACGGCGGGCGCGGTCAGCGAATTGCGCGTACGTAAAGCTCTCCTGATTGCAGACCACCGCAGTTCTACGCGGATATTGCTGTTCCGCGTAGCGAAGGAAACGCAAGGGGGTGAGCGGAATGTTCATAGTGCGCCTCGCCCGGATCAGGCGGATTGACCTCCATCGACAACAAGAGTGTGTCCGGTCACAAAATCTGACGCATCGGAGGCGAGAAAAATAGCGGCTCCCTTCAGATCCTGCGGCCCGCCGAAGCGGCCCAAAGGTATACCTGCGAGCAAGGACTCCTTATTTCGCTCGATGACCTTTTCCGACATGTCGGTGGGGAACCAGCCAGGCGCAATCGCATTCACCTGAATGTTGTGCATGCCCCATTTGCAAGCCAGGTCCTTCGTGAAAATAATCACACCCCCTTTACTAGCGCTGTAGCCGATCGCGGAGAATTTCGGAGATGAACCACGAAGCCCGGCAACGGAAGCGATGTTGATTATCTTTCCGCGGCGCTGTGTGATCATGACTCTGCCCACGGCCTGCGAAAAAAGGAATGTCCCGGTTAAGTTTGTTTCGATGACTTTATTCCATTGCTCAAGCGTCATCGCTTCGACTGGCGCGCCCCAGGAAGTGCCCGCATTGTTGATCAAGATGTCTATGCGTCCAAATTGTTTGACGGCAGCGTCGGCAACTTCCTGAACGCTGGCGGGCTGTTTGACGTCACAGCCGAGTGCGAGAACCTCCACGCCGAGTTTTTGCAGTTCTTCGGAAGCCTGCAGGCAGCGCTCTTTCTTGCGCGCGCACAGAACGAGATTCGCCCCCATTTCCGCCAGGCCTTCGGCCATCTGCCGACCGAGCCCCACGGAGCCACCGGTGACGATCGCCACGCGGCCTGCGAGATCGAAGATCGGTTTGGCTGTCATCTTGCTTGCCGTATCGCCAGATATCCCCAACGACAATCACCAACGATAATCACGAACGTGTGTTTGTATCATATGTTAGCTACTACCGTTATCTTCAGTGCGAACCTACAAGCCGCAGAAGATACGTCGTCCGGCAGGTAAGCTGTATTCACCCCTCCGCTTCGTCTACACGTGTAGTAGCCGGAATGCCAATCCGCCGAGCACTCCACCCGCAAGTGTGCCTAGCACTGAAATCGGAGCGTACCCCCAATCGGAGCTGCCTTTCCCCGGAATCGGAAGAATCGCATGGGCGATCCTGGAGCTAAGATCACGTGCGGGATTCATGCTCGAGCCGGTGGTCCCCGCCAGTGCGAGTATGAGGCCCCACACCAACGCGGCAACGAGGAATGGGCCCAAACCGGCGGGCAAATTCGGGCGTGACAATATGCAGCCGGCAACGAATACCAGCAGGCTTGTCGGAATAATTTCACCTATTAGGTTTGCCGCCGTGTTGGGAATGGCAGGGTGGCTGCAGAAGCAGCTAAGCTTGCGGATGGGATCCAGCGTACCGGCCCAATGCGGCAGAAAATGAAGCCATACCAGAACCGCGCCGGCGAATCCTCCCAACATTTGTGCCGTGACGTACGGCGCCAGTTTGGAGAAATTGCCGCTCGCGACGGCCACACCTAGCGTCACGGCGGGGTTAATGTGACCATCTTTGCTCCCACACGCCAGAGCCGTGAAAATCCCCGCCATTGCTGCGAACCCCCAGCCGGCCGATATTACGATCCATCCGCCACCTTCTGCCTTCGAGCGGGCGAGCGCTACGTCGGCGATTACGCCGTTGCCCAGGAGGACCAGAACCATGGTGCCCATGAACTCTCCGAACATGGGTGACAGCATTCGTTTTCCTCTCAACTGCGGCTCGCGCACCGTCAAGGTGTCAGCCGCGAAAATCCTTGCTCGTGGCATCCGCCGCTGCAAGTTGAACATGTCGAGAACGGCGATTTGGTCCCGCAGCGCGTCTTCGATTGCATCCCGTCGTGGCGTAAGATGACCCAGCCAACGCATATCCCTGGGAGAGCATGAAAAATCGCGTGAAGGGATTATCCTTGGCGAAATCCTGCGGCGGATTCGGAGTGCCTGGCACGACGTAACCATGACTGTAGAGAAACAGAGTCCCGTTCCAATTTGCTGGTACCTCAATAAGGTACTTGGCGCCGTCTGCCAGGCTTCCGGAATGCGTGGTAACGGCAGCCTGCGCCTGTGCGGTACCGGAAACGGTGAGAAGAAAGACTGTTGTCACCGCCAATAGAAAAAGTGTTCGCTTAGTCATTGGTCTCATTTCATGAGCCTCCTACTTCGAAACTCGGGCTGCCAAGGGGAGCTAAGTCACGCATGATTCAGAATCCCTGGCTGCGAACTGTCCGAATCTCACGACTCGCACTTGGCATTGCCAGGTGCCTGAATCATTTCAGCCTTCAGGGGACCGCGCCTACTGCGCCGGGGACGGCACGTCCAGCGATGATCTCCTCATCCTTCAAAAACTCAGGCTCACGCCGAACTGGAGTTGCCGCTTCGGTAGCGCGGAGGTAAAGCCTATCGGATCGCTCGGTGACAGAGTCCTTTCTCCGTGCAAAGGCTGAGTGGGCGGGGCGATGACGCCCACCACATTGTTCACGCTGCCGAAGTTCGTGCGGTTGAAGAGATTGAATCCTTCCCCCATGAATTGCAGCGTGCGCTTCTCAGCCACTTTTATCTGCCAGCTCAAGCGCGTATCAAAGCTGACATAATTGGGGCCAATGCCGGTGTTGCGTCCAACCCCCGGCGGACGGTCCGTAGTCGAGTGGCGGTCAGTATTGACGTTCGTTCCGGCCAGCAGATTAAAAGGATGCGCGCTGTTGTAACGAAAAATCGGCGCCAGCTCAAAGCCGGAAAGGATACGACCTTGCCACGGACTCTGGAGCACGCCCGCGACCACCACCTTATGCCGCTGATCAAAGCTAGAGAGGCCACGTTCGGCCGCGAGATTGGTCTGATCATTCGGAGCAAAGTCACTGTTGAAATCGGTGGTCGTGTCAATGGCTTTACTGAAAGTGTAATTTCCCATGAAAGTAAAATGGTGACTGAAGCGTTTTTTGACCTCCAGGATGCCGCCCTGGTAAAGAGCGGACCCTTGCGACGAATATTGGTCGGTCTGGAGAAGACCAAAATTCAGGAAACAGGTGCGGGTATTGTTAAAAATGTTGAGGTCGCCATTAGGACACGCGGCCGCCAGGGCAGCCGGTGGCGCACCCCACTGGCGGATCTGGATGTTCGCGGGCCCCGCCTGCACAAACGGCGCCGGCAGCAGGTTCGTATCTATAGCCACAGGAAGTTTGAGTGTGTGAACATAGATGTAGCTGGCCGAAACAGAGAGCCCTCCTCCGATCTCACGTTCGATTCCAAATTCCCCCTGCTCTGAATAAGGATTCTGATAATCGGGCTGGCCGCTGAAAAGCACGGTAAAAAAGGGATTCGGGCCGGTGTGAGTGATGGTGATGGGCTTCGCCGTCGGACACGGCGACCCAAACGGCACCGCCCCGGCGCAATAAACGCCAGGGGGCCCGAACACGCTCGACGGGTCCGTGAATTGCGTCAGATCGGCCGGGGTGATGCACGCAGCCTGCCCGGGCGCCAGCGTGCACGGAGCAATCTTTCCTTGCGCAAATAGCGTCTGGAAAATTGTCGCCGACGAGGTGATAGGTGTTGTGAGAGGTACGAACACTTGGGCAATCTGCCGGAAACCATTCACGCTACCCAAAGACTGCACTACGTTTGGAATCTGGGCATAGACTGGGGAGTAGAAAATCCCATATCCTCCGCGAAGCACCGTCTTGTGGTCTTTGAACGGGTCCCAGGCAAACGAAACGCGAGGAGCAAAATTGTCCTTATCGGTATTCAAATTGCCGTACTGCGCGTCCAGTTCGTAGCGGAGGCCGAAGTTCAACGTGAAATTTGGCCGGATGGCCCAGGAGTCCTGCCAATAAAACGCGCCAAATGGCCGATTGGCGCTGTAGACGGGATTGTCAAAGCCCTGCTGGTAGAACTGAGGCAGGCCCAAGGAAACCGTCTGCAGCGAGTCGAGAGCAGCCGGAGTCACTGTCGCCGGAAGGCCGCAGGCGGCCGCAGGCGCCGCCAAACATGGGCTGAGCAGACCACCGGAGAGATTGCCAAAAACAAATCGTCCGGGAAAGAAGGTGTGGGACTCACTGTGGTTGCCGCGGATTAACCCGCCGCCTCCCACCTTCAGCGCATGGCGCCCACGAGTCATGGCGAAATTGTCGGCAAATTCGTAGCGGCGCATGATCGTCAAATTGGGCAGGAAAATCTGATTTCCCAGATTTGCGAAACCTGGGATATCGAGTCCCACTTGGCCAGTGGCGTTGGAAATTACGTTAAAGTCGTTGTAACTCCACTGCACGCGGGCTTCATTCGAAGTACGCGGGCTGAACTGGTGGAACCAGGAACCCTGGAGCGTGTTGTCATAGGTATGGATCGAACTTCCTCGCGAAAAGCCCGTCAGGGATTGCACATCGGGATTCTCTTCGAGGTCATGCACATAGCTGTAGCGGAGGAAAAACTGGTCTTGATCGCTGAATTGGTGATCGAAGCGGCCGGAAGTCTGGTATTGGCGCGTGGTGAACGGAAAAAGTCCGCCGTTAGTTTCAAACTGGCTGTTTAGGAAGGAATTCCGTGCCATCTGACCCGCATTCAGACCCGTCGTCGGAGACACAGTCAAAGCGCTGGTCAGCGCGGCGGCACAAGCCGCGGCAGGTATTTGGGGCCGCCCGGCGAAGCAAGTCACGGGGGCCGGCCCTCGTGCTTTCAACGCGTTCAGAAGCGCATCCTGATTATTCGCGGGATCAGTCTGCGGACGAAAAATGTTTGTGTTTGTCAGCAGCGGAACGGAGTTCTGCGCGCCCTGGCGCAAGCCTTCAAAAGCGACGAACAGGAAGCTCTTGTCTCTCTTGACCGGGAAGCCCAGCGTTCCGCCGTATTGCTGGCGGCTCAAGGAGTTTTTCACGTTTTTGCCTTGCGTGTCAGGTTGAGCCGGATCAAACGTCGCGCCCGGCTGCAGCGCCTGACTGAAGGCGAAGGGATCGGCTGCATCAAAAACATCGTTGCGGAAAAAGCCATAGAGACTGCCATGTATCTGGTTCGTGCCAGACTTCGACACGATGTTGATGGATGCGCCGCCCGCCCCTCCAAGTTCGGCCGTGTAGTTGCTCCGGTTAATCTGGAATTCCAGCACGGCACCCTGGCTCAGGTTCGGCCGCACTCCGCCGGAATCGTCATTAAACTCGCCGCCATCCACGGTCACACTATTCCCTCGGCCATTGCTGCCATAGAAGGAAAGCCCGCTTTGCGGCGTCTGCTTAACTCGAAAGTCTGTATCACTGGCCAGCCGCGTGGAGTCTGTGACTCCAGGGGCCAGCAAGGTGTAGGTGAGATAGTCGCGGCGGTTGATGGGCAGTTCTTTGATGTACTGCTCGTTGATGGTGTCGGCCTGGTGGGTCAGCTCGGTTTCCACCGCCGGCGGCTCCGTCGTTACCTCAATCACCTCACTGCCGGCAGATATTTTCATCCTAAAGTCCAGGATGACGGTCTGGCCCACAGTGACAACCACGTCTTTCAGTATTTCCGTCTGGAAGCCCGAGATTTTCGCGGTTAGGTGGTAAGTGGCCGGAGGCAGCCCGGCAAACTCATACTGGCCGTTTTCGTCGGTTACCGAAGTCCGGCGGATGCCCTTCTCGGCATCCTCAGCAACGATGGTTGCTTTGGGTATGACACCGCCGGCCGGATCGGTGAGCGTGCCTCTAATGCCGCCCGATGAGCCGACACCCTGTGCAAAGGTTACCGGGCCGGCCAATAACAACCCTAGTATGAATACGAATAGACCTGTCAGTAAGGTTGATTTCATAGCTCCTCCAGGTTCCTCGAAGCCAACATGTTTATGGATTCAATCGGACCCATGTTTGCGTGCTCCCCGATGATGAGTCTTGCGACGGACAATGGTTATTGTCGACGTCACCATTTCGACTCGACTTAGAGAATGCAGCACCAGTCCGGTATGGGATTTGAGTATCTCGCAAGCCTCTCGAACCCCGCCTCCCGACACAACTATCAAATATTGTGATTGTCCGTATCACATAATATGAACTAACGTCAAGACGAATACACAACCTTCCTGCAATCCGCGGACCGGGCCACACTTCGGCTGGACTCCTTGGCGACATTCTCGATGTTATGCGTGTGGCTCGCGTAGCGGGGCGATCGCCCCCTGCCAGGCACCCAAGAACGCCTCGCATTGTGGCCCTGTTCAGCGGGGGACAAGCACAATACGGCCGGAAACGTTCCCGTGCCGCAGTTGCTCAAGTACTTCGTTGACTTGTGCTAAAGGTCGAGTTGCCACCTGACAGTGGACCTTTCCAGCAGCCGCCATTGCAAGCAGCTCGCGCAAGTCCTGTCGCGTTCCGACAGAGGAAGCCTGGATGTGCAACTCTAGCGCGGCCAAAAGGATGGGAGGGAAGCAGATGGACTCAGACGGCAGGCCTACCACCAGGAGAATCCCGCCGGGCCTGACGGAGGGGTAGGCCGTGTCATAAGCTGCTTTTGCAGCAGAAGTCACTAACGCAGCATGAACGCCGCCCGCGCGCCGCAGCTCCTTGACAACATTTGTAGTCGCTGTGTTCAGCGTGATGGATGCGCCAGCGCTTCTCGCATGCGCGAGTTTTTCTTCGGAAACATCAACGGCAGTGACAATCGCGTCCATGCTCCGGCCGATTTGCACGGCTAAGTGACCCAGGCCGCCGACACCGAAAACCGCCAAACGCTGGCCTGGCTGAATTTTGGCGCGCTGCAAGGCACGATAGACCGTGACCCCCGCACAGAAAAGAGGTGCGGCTTCGACGCAGGTAAGTCCGTCCGGAATCTTCAGGGCATGACTCGAGGGAGCCTTCACGAATTCTGCATAGCCGCCATCCACGGTTACGCCAGTTATCTGTTGTTTGGCGCAGAGATTCTCATTGCCTTCCCGGCAGAACTCGCATTCGCCACAGGTCCAGTGCACCCAAGGGACGCCAACGCGATCGCCAATTTCCAAGTCATTGACGGAGTTGCCTTTTTCCACAACTCTGCCAGCGATTTCGTGTCCAAGGATCAAGGGCGTCTTGGTAATGGGAACGATTGGCGGCCAATCGCCGTTGGCCACGTGTAAATCCGAGTGGCAGACGCCACACGCTTGCACCTCTATCAGCACCTCATGCGCCGCAGGCTTCGGCTGAACGACCTCTTCGATGGTCAGTGGCCCCTTCAATTCGTGCAGGATGGCTGCCTTCATTGCATCTACCTCGCCGAATTGGGATGCGCGGCTCAGGTCTTTGCGGACGCGCAGCGAACTCCTCTGACTTTGCTGCAAATGGAGGGGATCCCCCGTTACGGCTTAGCGCCGCGCAAGAAAAACTCGACCGCGTTTCGCACTCGCTCGGTGAGTTTGTGAGGTCCAGTAAGATCTACTGCCCACTGACGGACAACGGTATTGAATAGTCCTTCCATGAATTCGGCCAGGTGTACGATTGGGAAATCAAGGGTTATCTCCCCGTTTCTCTGGCCTTCCGCGATGATTTCACGAAGGAGGCTAACGGTCGCGGCTTCCGCCCCTCGGAGCTCGGGCGAGCGCACCGGATCCATCGCGCCGGCGAGAATCACGGCCTGCCAAAGCGGTCGCCCCACCTCCGTTACGTTGCCCAAAGTTTCGTAGAACCGGCGTAGGCGTTGCTCTGTGGTCGCTTTGGTGGACAGCTCGGATTTGAGGCTTTCGGCTTGGCGGGCAAACGCACGGCGTCCCACTTCTCGCAATACGGCATCTTTGCTGGGAAAATAGCGGAAAAACGTGGGCTGGCTAATTTCCAGAGTCTGAACAATGTCGTCGATGCGTGTGTTCTCGTAGCCGCGCTGGCGAAAAAGATGCAGAGCCGTTTCGACGATCTGCTGACGAAGGCGCGCTTTCTTGCGTTCGCGAAGGCCGGCCATAGGCCCCTGGCCGGACGTCTTATGACCGTTCCTTTTTTTCTTAGCTTCGCGCTCGTTGACGCTCCCTGGCGCTGGCGAGGGCAAGGGCGATCGTCTCACAGCAGTTTTTGCGCGGCCCATTATACGTTTCCTCCCGGATGGAATGCCGCTCGGGCTGAGCGGCCTATATTTCGATAGTCGCGCTAACATTATAGTGACTAACGCCAAGTTGCAAGCTTCGCGATGAATTCACGCGCATAGCCGTGCAAATCGCAGACTAAGGCTCATATTTGGCGACCCAAGAGCCTCGTTCGAAATCGGGGAATCCCCCTTCGCGCCGCTTTTTCCAGGCTAGCCAAATGAACCCCATTGGCTGCTGGAAGACATGGGAAGCTATCAGCAGCACATCTGCTTTTAGTCGGTTTTTTCCAATCGGGAAACGAAGTATCCAGCTAGACAGTTCTCGGTACGAATGGCGCGTCCAGCAGAGTTTTGGTTGCCTAGCTTGCCCATTTGAGGGGATATTCAAAAGACGTAGGGCTGAGACTCAATCGGGTAGAGTAGAGTGCGTTCCGTTTTCCATCATTTTCCAATTACCAGAAATCTTGTTTAGTTAAGTGCCGCCAGTTCAGCGTGTTAGGGTTCGCTAGAGGAAGCTTGCGAAGCTCCCGTACTGCCATTGTACGACGCCCGCCCGTTGTTTCTGATTGTACTCAGGAATTGATTTTCCGTACAGCGGTTTGCTAAACCGCAATTAGGAGCCGAAACCTCTATCGAGGGTTCGAATGCCTCCCTATCCGCTTCCATCGCGCGAGAGTACAGCATTCGACTGTTGACTACAGAATGGCCCATCGAGGATCTCGAGACGCCGCCGTAAATTCCCAGAAACCGGACTGGCCCGAAATAACTTCCGGGCACAATCACTGCGATGACCAGGCGGACCGCATCTCCGGTTAGCCGAACTTCCAAGTGAAGATCGCTAAACGCGGCCACGTTCAGGGGCCATTGGCTGGCGGGCCTGGAGAACAGCCTCAATCGCCATCGCTCGGTCGGTCTTGGAACGAGAACTTGGACTCCACTGCGAACGGCTTTCCGTCCAGCTCCGCGTAAGGATAGATGAAGTAGTTGAGCGGATCGCCCTGCTGAGGGGGGTCGAGGCTGATGTCTCGTGCGACACTAACCTGCAGGCGATTGTCGTCATGCGCCCCGAAAAGATAATCCTTCTTATCCGGATGCTTCCAAGCTTCAGGGGCAGCCACCGAGATCCAGCCGAAGGACTGGACATAGAACTCCGCCCAGCAGTGATATCCCGGCACAGCCCCATCATGCCGATCAGCAGGCAGCGGAAAACCAATTTCGAAGCGCGCAGGAATTCCGACCGCCCGCATCATGCCGATAAACAGCGAGTGAAAATCAGTGCAGTTGCCACGTTTGGCGGTGCAGGCCCATATCGCATCGCCGTTGCCCCAACCGGTGCCGGACTTGTCGTAGCGCATGGTGGCGATCACGTAGTTGTAGATTGCTCGTGCTTTCTCCAGCGGGTTTTGAATCCCACGCGTCTCCTGCACAGCGAGTTCCGCGATGACTCCCTGGAGAGGCACGCGGCGGTCCGGTTGCAGGAAACGATGGAGACCTGACGAGTCTATTTCAGCCGATGGCGCGTTGACTGGATGGGCGTCGAGCTTGACGAGGTGTTCCCGGCGGGTTACTTGAAAGCTCATGCGCACTTCTTCGCGAGAGCTCACCTGTGCGGCCGGAACTTGCAGATAAAGGTACTCGTTGCCGTATTCCGGATCGCGATGCTTCGCATAGGGGAAAGGAGACTCGATCTTCAGGCCGCCGATTGCTTGGTAGGGATCCGATTGCGGCAGCGGAATCCAAATCCGCAGAGTCTTTGCGTCTGCAGGTGAAGCAGGAATTGTCATCAGATAGGTAAACTCGAAGTTGCGTGCGGAAACATTCGTCCGCAACGGAGCAGAGGCAGCCATGCATAAAATAACGAGCAAAAGCGTGAATAGAGTGCCCAAAGCAACGATCTTGCGAGAAATCATCAGCGATATTCCTCCTCCAGGCAGTCTGGCCTGGTGCTACATCGGGTTTTTGTTCTGGCTATCTCAGACTTTGCCGGCGGGACCCGCGGTCAGCGGGCTGTTCAAGTGAAGCCTTGGGCTGGGCGCAAAATGGGCGGTGCTAATGGCATGGGGGCCTACTTAATCCTAACGCAAAATCCTAACGCTAATTCATTCCCGGACACCGAGATAAAACCCGGCCGCTATTTTGTCGTGCATGATTGCAGGAATCCTCAAGCTCGCGAGAAACCTAGTCTTCGTCTGGGCGGGACTCCTCAACGTCGTCCTCACTCTTACCTTTAATAAGGCTGAGTGCTTTCTTCCATGCCTGATCCGCGACTAGACGCCCGGTGGCTCTTCCCACAATATCTGCAAGCTCGAAATGGATTCCGCCATACCGGCGAGATATTCCAGCCTGGTTCGCAGCGTCTGTGAAAGTGGCCCAGGAAAGGGTTACTTCTTGTTTGGGTGTAAAACCCGGCTCGGTGTTGGAACTTCCGGCGGAAAAGGTCACAGAATCTCCGAATTTGTCGCTGTGGGTGAAGAGCTTGAGAATCTCTGCGCCAGCAGCGCTGAAAGTGCTGTGGCCGGAGATGTATTCGGGGAAGGGTGGTGTCGGAAACGTGGTCAGTTGAAAGGGAATCCACAGCGATCCATCAAAAGTTTGTGTCCCCTGGAAAGGGCGCCAAGCTTTGATCTGCTGACCATGAAAGAGGTAGGGGATGCTTGTAATGGGGCGCACAGAATCGAAAGCGCGCTTTGCATCCCAGGCGGCGATACCGGCGTCGAAGATGGCGTTCGTCAACGCAAAGAACATCTTGGCGTCATCATCGACGGTGTGATGGTCGCGGCGTGAGACAAACTCGCCAAATAGGTCCCAGTGTCCGGGTGGAAGTTCCGTGCGCGGACCATTGGCCCAGTACTCGGCAATCATCTTTTGTTCGTCTGTGAGGTTCGCGCTTATGATGATCAGATGCTTCGATTGTTGCAGGTAGGTCTCCGAACCGTACAAAGCCGGACCGAACTGGGCGAGAAATGGCCGAAACTGGTCAGCCGAGGTCATGGCGAAGGGGACTACGCGATACCACTGCGCTCCCACAAACGATTGGGTGACGATGCGCGGGGTTGGCGCCGTCGCGCCATCGTCGTAACTCAATCGCTGCCAGTGGTTAGGATCCAGCACCGATGCTGGATCGACTGGCACCGTACTGGCCGAATTCACCGAAACGTATCCAGTCCAATCGGAATACGCCCCTGGGTGCAGATCACCGAGCTGATTGGAGCCGTCGCCATGACGAAACGCGAGTACGGCAGCGCAAGCCACATTCCCAATCCCCGCCGGAATGTCTGTATTGACGGTTAGATTGTTTGGATCGTAGCCCAAACTAGCCATGAGGGGATCAAAGACGCTAGCTTTGTCGAGCGCAAAGAGATCCACCAGGGCGCGATAGGCGGCAAAGCTGATCGCTTCATTCTTGTTAGCCAACGTGCGTTCTCTTTTGGGCCGCCGTAGTTCATCCCCAAACTGTGTGCCGACGGCCCTCTCGTCGTAGGCCGCCCACGCGTCGAACATGCAAGTGTGCACAATCGCCAAGGCCCGGGCCACCATCGGCGGACCAATGCGGGAATCGCGCACACCTTGCAATGCCGCGACGTTCCATTGCACCACCACGTTGTCGCTCGCAGCGGCATTACCCGCCGTGGTTATATGGAATATCAGAATTCCGATCGCAAGTAGGAACCAGAAACGCTCAACTCTGGCCGACGAGGGCAAATTCAGCGACATTGAAGGCTCCTTCAATTTCATGCACTGGCGGCACATTCTGGGCCACAGGGCAAAAAGTAGGTTACAGTCCTGCCGTGAGAATCGTGAACGAGCCACTCCCAATGACTGTTCCGGACTCGGCGGTATCAAAGCTTCCGCCGCCGGTTACCAGGACGGTGTGGCCCCTCCCCGTGCGAAAAAGCTTGGAAACATCAAGAAAAGAAAACGCCGTTGCGTTCGCGGCCGATCTCGGCGTAGTTGACCTTCGTCGTTGCCGGATCGGAGACAAAACGGAAACCATGTCCGGTACTCCTGGGCGTGGATGCCGTGACGGCGATGGTGACCGTCCCGATCTGGAAGAAGTCCCCGGAAAAATGGTTCGTCGTGTCGTGTACGCCCATGAAGCTCTTTGTGACGTCTCTCCACTTGATTTCAACCGAATCAATCCTCCCACTCACGTATCCAAGCGGACGGTCCGGGCTTACGCTGTTGGGTACCGTGAAGGCGTCGAATACCGCGCAGATGTTTTCCGCGTGAAATTCTGCGGTGCCATCGTCCAGACCCACTTCGCCGCTACCTTCCGGCACCGGAGTCGTCCAGAATGTAAGGCTCTCCGAGGTGCCGGCATCCCAGGAGTGATCGCGTCCCGAGCCCGACGGGCTCGTAGAGTCAAGTCATATGAAGGTCTGCGTGCCTCGGTGTTCGAGACCGTCTATGGCCACGAAAGTACCCTTAAAGAACCGCCAGTCGGTATGGAAATGGTAAGCGACGCTCTGCCCGGTTTCGAGGTTCGTCCCCATGCCGTCAAAGTCCAAGTCGGCTTGGGCAATTACTCCCTGAAAGTCGGTGATGGTGGACGGGTCAAAACCCGCGAAGGGAAAGTTGGGGAAGGTGGATGGAGCACTGCCGTCGGGGGGTCCAGGGAAGAAGAAGTGTCCAGGGCCCGTAATGTGCGGGATCGGTCGCGCGAGGGCTTCGCACTTGTTGTGTTTTCCTTCATCCGCAAGCGCCGACAATCGCCGCCCGGAGCCGAGCACGAGTCCAGCTCCGGCGGCGGTACCAGCAGCCCCTCGGATGAGATTGCGTCGGGTTAGCCATTTCTCCTGAAGCTTTTTCCACGAAATAGACTTTTCGTCATTCATTGTCCTTCTCCTTCGCTTAATGGGCAGCGCACGCAAAAAGAGTGTGCCTGTCGGTGAGCAATGGCCCCGGGGTCCCGAGAATACTTTCCAGA
>Ga0066669_10000050_pt1 | contig 23090 bp, 14 predicted proteins | sample GraSoiAngelo_118_FD_133940 | JGI IMG/M metagenome (GOLD analysis project Ga0066669, IMG submission 133940) | Grasslands soil microbial communities from the Angelo Coastal Reserve, California, USA - 14_0919_02_20cm | ecosystem: Environmental > Terrestrial > Soil > Grasslands | place: USA...
ATTCCGCCTGGCCCTCCTGCTCCTGGGCGAGGGAAATCTGCAAATGATGTCCTGGAACGGATTCGTGCAGCGAAAGCGCTTCCATCTCCCATTTCGGCCGCGCGCGCAGGTTGTAGGTGTTCACGAAATAACAGCCGGGGCGGCCGGCGCTCGGGGCGCCCGGCTGGTAGTACGCGGTGGTTTGCGAAGGAGCTTTGAAATCAGGAATAACGCAAACGCCGTAGGGCAGGCGCGGCAGTTTCCCGAACAAGTGCGCAAGTTCCGGATCGATCTTCTTCGTGATGATGCGGTAGCCGTTGACCAGATCATCCGGCTGGTCATAGAAAAAATGCGGCTCAGTCCGCAGAAATTCTGTGAAGTCATGGAAGCTGCCCTTAAATCCCGCCGAAGCGATGACTTTGTCCATTTCCGCACGGATACGCTTCACTTCCGAGAGTCCAATCTCGCGAATCTGTTGCGGCGTCAGATTCGTAGTGGTCTGCCAGCGCACGTGAAACGAATACGCGGCGGCGCCATTCGGCAGCGCCGTCGCGGCGATGGATTCGCGGCACGCCGGAACGTAAGTTTGCGTGACGTAGTCATGCAGTTTCTGAATTGCAGGAACGATCGCGCTGGAGTAAAGCTGTTTCGTGCGCTCCGTCAATCGAGCTTTTTCGCTTTCGGGAAACCCCGCGGGAAATTTACTGAACGGCTCCAGCAGAGGGCTCGCCAGCGCATCCGCAGGAATCAGGCCGGCAATCTGCTTGGGCACATCGCGCAACATGAGTTTCGGCGGCGAGTACCCCCGCTTCAATCCTTCGCGCAGCAGTTCGATGTTCTGCTCGACGTTTTTCGGCAGCGCTTCGAGCCGCGCCAGAATATCTTCGTAGTCCGCAAACGTCTGATGCGGCATCGTCGCCAATGTCGCCGGCATTCCCTGCTGGATTCCCCCCATCTGCGTCATCGGCATCCACAGGTTATGCGGGATCACACCGTGGAACGGCATGGGGTCGTCGCCATACTGCAATCCCTCTTCCGCGGTTTCCAGCCGCTCCCGGTAAAGGTCGTAGTTGAGTTGCTCGCCGGCGGGAAGCGCATCACGCGAAATGGACTTCAGCTTAGCGAAGCTCTCGTGCAGGTAGCGGATTCTCGTTTCGATACCCTCTCGTGAATCGTCGCTCCACCGGCGGTTCTGCCCGGGAAATCCGGCGGAGGTCGCCATTTCGGGATATTCCTCCATCCATTGTTTCCAATCTTCGTCGAGATACTCGCGGAATTTTCGCGCTGCTTCTGTTGGGCCGGAACTTGTCTGCGCAAATGCCAACAGAGGCATCACAAAAGGCGCGCTGCCGGCGGAAAATGCCAGCATCAGCAAAGTCCGAATCATGGTTTCCCTCCGGCGGCTCCCGCCAATTCTTTTTCGCGTTCCTGGGCGAGCATGACGATCAATCGCGCGGTTTCTTCGATGCCCATTGCAGTGTTGTCCACAAGCACGGCATCGGCGGCGCGCACGAGCGGGGAAACTTTGCGCTCGCGATCGCGCCTGTCGCGCTCAATCACTTCGTCGAAAACTTCCGGGAGCGTAATCCGGTCGCCTTTTTCCTGGTGCTCTTTCCAGCGGCGCTCCGAGCGCATTTCCGGCGAAGCGTCGAGAAAAATCTTCAACTCGGCCTTGGGAAACACCACGGTGCCGATGTCGCGGCCTTCCATCACGATCCCGCCGCTGGCGCCGGCGCGTTGCTGCTCGGCGACAAGCACTTGGCGAACTTTTGCAATCGTTGCGAGGCGCGACGCCGCCTGCGCGACCTCACTCGTCCGAATCTCGCGAGTGACATCAGCACCATCCAGGAAGACACAGTTCTTTGCGCCCGCTGCTTCGTGCTCCGCGGTAGGAGCACGAAGCTCGATGTGTGTTTGGTTCGCGAGGGCCGCGAGCCGTGCTTCATCGTCCAAGGGGATGCCCTGTCGCAGAGCCTTCAGTCCAAGCGCGCGGTACATCGCGCCGCTGTCCAAATACAAATACGCCAGCATCGCTGCAACGCAGCGCGCCACACTGCTTTTGCCGGACCCGGCAGGACCGTCGATGGCGATCGTGAGTTTGGACATTTTTAGCAGCACAGCGACTCTTGGCTGTGCGATTCTACTTTGAGTCACGCGCAAATCGTGCACAGGCTTGACTGCCTGTGCCACTCAGAATCCCATGATGTTGTAACCGCAATCGACGAAGATGGTCTCGCCAGTGATCCCAGAACCGGCCTCGGAGAGCAAGAACGTCGCGGTTCCACCGACTTCCCCGGGATCCACGTTGCGTTTCAGCGGCGCGCGCTCGGCATGCGCCTTCAACATGTCGCCAAGATTGGAGATGCCCCGCGCCGCGAGCGTCTTGATAGGCCCGGCGGAAATGGCGTTGACGCGAATGCCGCGCGGCCCCAGATCGTTCGCCAAATAGCGGACCGTGGCTTCGAGCGCCGCTTTGGCCACGCCCATCACGTTGTATTTCGGCACGACTTTTTCTGCGCCGTAGTACGTCAGCGTAACGATTCCACCGCCTGCCGTCATCAGCGGGGCCGCGGCACGAGACACCGCGATCAGCGAGTACACGCTGATGTCATGCGCGATGCGAAAGCCCTCGCGAGTAGTGTTTACGAATTCGCCCTTCAATTCTTCCGCAGGCGCGAACGCCACGCTGTGCACGATGCCGTTCAACACGCCGTATCGACTTTTTAGTTCCTCGAAGAGCTTTGCGATTCGCTCGTCCGAGGAGACATCGCACATAAAGCCGGAAGCGCCCGGCAAATCCGCAATCAGGTCCTTGGCTTCCTGCTCAAGCCGTTCGTTCTGGTAGGTGATCGCCAGCCGCCAGCCGGCTTGGTGCAATTTCTGCGCGATGGCCCAGGCGATGCTGCGCTTGTTCGCCAGGCCAAAGATCACTGCAGTCTTTTGCGATTCGCTCATTCAGTGAGTCTCCCGATGGCCGGGCTGAAGCCCAGCGCCTACAAAAGTCAGATTCTGTGAAACGCTTTTTCAATTTCTTTGATCGAATACCGCAACACGACCGGCCGTCCGTGCGGACAGCTCATCGGACAATCCGTTTTCGCCAGGGCGTCGAGCAGCCATTCCATTTTCGATTGCTCCAGCGGCATGTTTATTTTGATAGCCGCATGGCACGCCGTGGACGCCGCGATTTTCGCCTGCAGCGTTTCAATCGAAATTGCGGCATTCTCGCGCTCGATGCCGTCGAGAATTTCCCGCAGCAATTTTTCCGCGTCGGGAGCGATCACCCCCGCGGGCACGGCTTGGATGGCCACGCTCTTTGGCCCCATGAGTTCGACTTCGAAACCGTTGGAGCCGAGTTCTTCTTCGATTTTTTCCAAGGTAACGATCTGCCGCGGCGACAGTTCGATGACCAGCGGCATCAGCATGCGCTGTGCTTCGATTTTTTCGGCGCGGCGCGCTTCGAGGTGCTGTTCGAAGAGCACCCGTTCGTGCGCCACGTGCTGATCGACGAGCCAGAGGCCTTCGCCATTCACGGCGACGATGAAGCTCGCGCTCACTTGGCCCAGCGGCTTGAGGTCCGCAATTTGTTCCGGGCGCGGCAGGCTTGCAGGGGCATCGGCGCCGGGCGCGGCGAGATTCGCGGCCCAATTTCCGGCGCTAGAAATTTGCGCCGGCGCGACAGCCTGGCCAAGTGAAGTTCCCGAAGTAAATGGAATCCGCTGCTCGACCGGCCTCATCGGCGCGCCGGTGAGATCGAAGCCCCCTCCTGAACCGAAGTCCGAGCCGACGCCGATTTCTTCCATCGGCGGAATGATCGCGCGCGGTACGCCCGATTCCACAGGAGCGGGCGCGATTCCGCCGGACAATGCTCCGTTCCCGCCGCCGGCCGTCTGGGGCGCGGCAGCAGCGGCGGCTGCAAAACTGGCGATCGGCCGCGCGCCCATCAGCGCCTGGCGAATCGCATCGCGCGTGAAGTCATGCACGAATTGCGAGCGCCGGAAGCGCACTTCGATTTTTGCGGGATGCACGTTGACGTCAACTTCTTCGTAGGGCATCTCCAGGAAAAGCAGCGTGGCGGGAAAAACGGCCGGCGGCAGAATGTTGCGGTAGGCTTCGTGAATCGCGTGCAAAATCAGCCGGTCGCGCACCAGGCGGCGATTCACGAAAATGTAGATGCCGTTGCGATTCACTCGCTGGATGTCGGGCCGCGAGGTGAATCCGCTGACGGTTAGCGACGCTTTCTCTTCTCCCGGCTCGAGTTCCGGCTCGGTGATCGCGGCGCGGGAGGGCGCGGAAACCGCGGGAATTTCGACCAACTCTTCCAGTGATTGCCGGCCGAAGAGCTGATACACGCGGTCGGCTAGTTTTTCCGCCGGAGGGCAATTGATGATTTTCTGCGTCGGCGTGGTGAGAATGAATTGTTTGGCTGGATTCGCCAAGGCGTAGTGCGTGACCAGCGAAGCGATGTGGCCCAGCTCCGTTGTATCGGACTTGAGAAATTTTCGGCGCGCTGGAACGCAATAAAAAATGTCGGCGACGCTGACCGTCGTTCCCGCAGGCAATCCTGCGGGCTTGACTCCCATGAGTTTCCCGCCCGCAAATTCGATGCGCGTGCCCTCGGCTTCCGCTTCGTCGCGCGTCTCCAGCAGCAATCGCGACACTGCAGCGATGGTCGGCAAGGCTTCCCCGCGAAACCCCAGCGTGCCAATCGAGAGCAGATCGTCGGCGGATCTGAGCTTACTCGTGGCGTGGCGCTCAAAGGCCAGCAGCGCGTCGTCATGCGACATGCCGTGGCCGTCGTCAATCACGCGGATCATGCGCTTGCCGCCAACTTCCACTTCGACGCGAATGGTCTTCGCGTCAGCATCGATGGCGTTCTCCAATAGCTCTTTCACAACCGACGCTGGCCGCTCGACAACTTCGCCCGCGGCGATTTTATTCGCCACCGCCTCCGGCAATATGCGTATGCGGCTCATTTGGTTCCTTGATTCCCACGAGCATTATAGCGATGAATCGACCGAATCACTTGCGCCAGATGGATTGGGGACCAGGCAAGGGCCGGTATGAGTCCGAAGGTCGATACGATAATCACAACCGGCCAACTATGTTCGTCTCGTGGCCCAATGAAGAGTGATGCGACCGCTGCAACCACAAATCCCCCGCAGATCCCAACAGCAAGAGGCGGGAGAAAGAATCTTAGCTTCCTAAACAGAGCAAGCTCCGGCCATTCACTGGAGCCGTCGTCGAAAATCTGTCCGCAGTTCTTGCAAACGCGCTCCCCAGTACCGAGCCAGACATTTCTAAGCCAGAAATCTCTCCGAAAAACCTGACTGCAGTGAGGACACTTGTAGGCCGTCCATCGTAGAAAGGTTAAGAGTCGTAGATAGCCAGGTAGAAATCCAAGAAGAGCAAACGGATTTTGATCCTCATGAGTTGCCTTCGGATATCTTGTGTGATGGTCGACGCCTTTGCGGCTCATATCACTCGGCGGCTTTTTTCTTCTGCTTGATGGCAAGGCCAAGGTCGTCGAGTTGGGCGGCATCCACTTCGCTGGGCGAATCGGCCATCAGATCTTGGGCGGCGGTGGTTTTGGCGAAGGCGATGACTTCGCGGATGGATTTTTCGCCGGCGAGGAGCATCACAACGCGGTCGATGCCGAGCGCGATGCCGCCGTGCGGCGGTGTGCCGTAGGTCAAGGCGTCGAGGAAAAAACCGAAGCGACGGCGCAATTGTTCTTCGGTTAAGCCGAGCGCTTTGAAGAGGCGCTCTTGAATGTCCTGGCGGTGGATTCGGATGCTGCCGGAGCCAAGCTCGTAGCCGTTCAAAACGAGATCGTAGCCTTTGGAGCGCACTTCCCACGGCGCGGATTCGAGTTTTTCCAGGTCCTCGTCCACGATGCCGGTGAAGGGGTGCTGCGCGCTGACCCAGGTTTTGTCCGTTTCGCTCCACTCGAAAAGCGGGAAGCCGGTGAGCCAGAGAAATTTCCACTGGGATTTATCGATCGCGCTAAGCGCTTCACCAAGTTGCAAACGCAATTGGCCCGCAATGAGTGCGGCGGCTTCGGTGCCTTTAATTTGTTCCTTCGCGGAAACGGCAACGACGAGATCGCCGGGTTTCGCGCCGCAAACTTCGGCCAGCTTCTTCACATTTTCTACGCCGATCAATTTTTCGACAGTCGATGTGAGTCCCTCGGGGACAACCTTCACAAAATAAGCGCCGCGCGCTCTGAGCGCTTTTGCTCTTTCCGTAAGTTCGTCCAGTTGCTTGCGCGAATAATTCGCTCCACCGGGAGCGGCAAACGCAAAAACATGGCCTTCGATTTGGAGTTTTTGCCTGGCCTCTTCCGGAAAGCAGTGCGTCGCTTCGTGAAGTTCCATGCCAAAACGCAGGTCCGGCTTGTCGCTGCCGTATTTTCGAATCACGTCTTTGTACTGCATGTGCGGAAACGATGCTTCCACTTTGATTCCTGCCACGGCGCACGCGCGCACCATCACTTGCTCGATCACGTGAAAAATATCTTCCTGGCGCGGAAAAGACATTTCGAGATCGAGCTGCGTGAATTCCAGCTGGCGGTCGGCGCGCAAATCTTCGTCGCGGAAGCACTTCACAATCTGAAAATATTTGTCTAGCCCGGCGATCATCAGAATCTGCTTGAAGATTTGCGGCGATTGCGGCAGCGCGTAAAACTGCCCGTGATGGATGCGGCTGGGAACGAGAAAATCGCGCGCGCCTTCCGGCGTCGAACGCGTGAGCATGGGCGTTTCCACTTCGACGAAGCCCATCTCGTCCATGACTTTGCGGATTTCAAGAATAATTTTGTGGCGCAAAGCGAGATTGCGGTGCGGCTTCGGGCGGCGCAAGTCGAGATAGCGGAAGCGCAGGCGCGTTTCTTCCGCGGCGTTAATTTCGTCTTCGATGGGGAACGGCGGCGTCTTGGCGTTGTTGAGAATGTGCAGCTTCGACGCGGCCAGTTCGACTTCCCCGCTGGCCAATTCTGGATTGGCTTTTTGGCGCTTGAGAACTTTGCCTTCCACGGCGACGACGAATTCGCTGCGCGCCTGTTCGGCTTTGGCGTGCGCCGCGGGCTGCGTCTCTTTGTTGAAGACGACTTGCACGATGCCGGTGCGGTCGCGCACGTCGAGAAACAGAAGGTTGCCGAGGTCGCGGCGGCGCGCCACCCAGCCCATGATGATGGCATCACGGCCGTCGTCCTTGGCGCGCAGTTCGCCGCAGTAGTGTGTGCGCTTCAGGTTGCCAAGAAAATCCAGCACGTCTCTTCACCCTGTAGCTCAGGCCTTCAGGCCTGAGGAAGTTTACTTTCGCTATGCTGCAAAATCTCCAGTGAAAAGGCCTCACCCCTGAAGGGGTGAGCTACAGATGCTTCTTCAGATGCTCGAGCAAATCAGGTTCAGTGAACTTTGTTTGCGAGCCGTCGGCCAGCGTCTTCAGCGTCCACAAACCTTCGGACACTTCGTTGTCGCCGAGGATCAGCGCGTACTTCGCGCCGAGTTTGTCCGCCTGGCCGAGCGCTTTGCCGAATTTTTGCTCCACTGGCGGCAGCTCCACGCTGAATCCCGCCTTGCGCAAATCTTTCGCGGCGCGGATGGCGGTCGCATGCGCGCGCTCGCCCATCCACGCGATGTATACGTCACGGCCTTGCTGAACAGGCGCTTTCCCGCTTTCCTGCAGCGTCAAGATCAAGCGGTCTTCGCCGATGGCAAAGCCGATACCCTTGGTTGGCGGGCCGCCCAGCAATTCTACCAGCCCATCGTAGCGCCCGCCGCCGCACACAGCATTTTGCGAGCCGAGGCCCTGCGCCGTGATTTCAAACGTCGTGCGCATGTAATAGTCGAGGCCGCGCACCAGCCGCCAATTCTCGCGGTAGATCACGCCGCGCATTTCGAGCTGATGCTTTACGGCCGCGTAGTGCGCGGCGCATTCTTCACAGAGATGATCGGCGATGCGCGGCAGCTTGGCGATAATGGCCTGCTCGCTTTCGAGTTTGGAATCGAGGACACGCAGCGGGTTCGTTTCAATGCGCCGCTGGCTGTCCGGGCCGAGCTTGTCCTTCACTTTCAGAAGCGCGGCGCGCAACAATTCGACATATTTGGGACGGCATTCGCGGCAACCGATCGAATTGATATCGAGCTGAACGCCCTGCAATTCCAGCCGGTCGAAAAACGTCATGACCATTTCGATCACTTCGGCGTCGATGGCCGGAGCATCGCTGCCGCCGAGCACCTCCGCGCCAATCTGATAAAACTGGCGGTAGCGGCCTTTTTGCGGGCGCTCCCGCCGGAACATCGGCCCCATGTAATACAGCTTCACTGGCTGAGGGAGTTGCTGCATGTTGTGTTCGATGTAGGCGCGGCAGACGGAGGCGGTGGCTTCGGGGCGGAGACTTAGCAGCGGGATTTGCTCCTTTAGATCCGCTGGAGGCCGAGCCAGTAGCATCTGCCCTCGTCCTTCATTTGGCGGTGGAGGAGCCTGCTCTTTTGCTCGCGCAGTGAACTGTTTGATTTTCCCCCAAAGTTCAGGGTTGTCATCGAGGCGGTCAACGAAGGTATACATCTCTTTGGACACAATATCGGTTTCGCCGCCGACGGCGCGGGCGAACAGATCTGTGGACTCAAAGATGGGCAGACGAATTTCGCCGAAACCGAACGTGGCGAAGACTTCATGCGCAGTTTGTTCGACACGATTCCAGAGCGCGGTCTCCGGGGGCAGGAGGTCGCGCGTGCCGCGAATGGCTTGAAACTTGCGCGGCTTCTCTTCTTTTTTGGCTGCGCCTTCGCTCACTTGGCATACCCCGCGCGGGAAGATAGGGGTGAGTGGCGAGTGGCGAGTGGCGAGAAAGAAGAGAGTTTCCGCTTCAAAGCCACCAGCATCTTTTGTAGTAGTTCATCTATCTCCTTCAAAGCAGGATCTACGTCCGCCTGCTGAGCAAACCCCAATTCGACGCTCAGCAACAATTGGGTGTCCAGTTCTGCGAGCGAGCCTTCGGCAATTGAGAGAAATTGCAAGAACTCGTTCGTTCCTCTCCTTGCTTGTCCTTCGGCAATGTTAGACGGAACCGAAATCGCCGCCCTTCTCAACTGCGAGGTCAATCCGTATCTCTCTTCGGCGGGAAGGCGCATCGTGAGTTTGTACACCAATTTGCGAGATTCATCCCTTTCTGCCATACGAGCAGTTCTTTGTAGTGTTTCGGCTTGGGTTGCTCTTCGGCCATGTTGCGCTCGTCACTCGTCACTCGCCACTTCTTCTCTATAGATATTTTTATAGCTAACGTAGCGCTTAGCGTAGGCGTCGATGGAGGCCTGATCGATCCCCGTGAGCATGCGCTTCACTTTACCGGGCGAGCCCATGACCAGGCTGCCGGCGGGAATCGCAGTGCGCTCGGTAATCAGCGTGCCCGCCGCAACAATGCTGCCCGCGCCGATGGTTACGCCATTCAAAATGACCGCGCCCATGCCGATCAGGCAGCGCGACTCGATGATGCAGCCGTGCAGCGTGACGGAATGGCCGACGGTCACGTCATCGCCAAGAATCAGCGGATACTCGTCGCGCATCACGTGCAATACGCAGCCGTCTTGAATGTTGGTCCGCGCGCCAATGCGAATGTAGTGCACGTCGCCGCGAACCACCGAACACGGCCAGACGCTCGAATCCTCGCCAATCACCACGTCGCCGATGATAACAGCAGCAGGGTCAATATAAGCCGAAGCCGCGATTTGCGGGCGTTTGCCGCGATAGGGCCGGATGTCGGGTTGACGAGCCAGTTCGATCAAGCCTTTTCTGGCGGAGTTTGAGCCAGAATTCTGGTTAGCCATAACCACGGCCTCCCCTGGTTTTCTGTAAGTGTTGCATCTAAAGGATTTAGCTTTTCTGTAAGTTATTTAGAATCAACAATTAGAAAGCCTCCTGCAAGTGTTGATTCTAAAGGACCTACAAAGGATCCCGCTCGTTAGCTTTTCAAAACTGCGTCCCGAGAGCCGAGCCCCAGGAATGGGCCACTCGCTTGTTATTTGCCCTCCCCAATGACATAGCCATGGGGGTCGAGCCTGTAACCATTCTGGATATGCTTTTCATAGGCTAGCGCATGCGTTAAAGACTTCGACTCATTTACGAACAATCTAGTGGCCCCCTTTTTCAGGGATATGATCTCTGCTTTTGGCCCTTCTTTCACCAACGCTACGCGCTCTCCAACAAGTTCACCATCCTGGTCACGGATTGGGACCCGTTCTATAATGCGAACACCTCCCCGAATTCTCTTTTCCATTTCGTCCACGGCCTGCGAGGGAGAACCTTCGTCGTCCTCCTCAATGGTCACCTCTACGCAGTCAGAGGCGCGCACAGTCGTGAAGCCACCGAGACGTCCGTTCGGCAAGAGCAAAGTACCAGCTATTTGGACCTTAAATCGAACTTCGCGTGGGATGAAGTCCTTATCTCCCAGGACAATTGTATGGTAAGTGCGTTGGAACGATCCTGCGCATTCCCCAAGCGACAGCCATACCAGCCCGGCCACGACCAAGACTAGAGAAAGCAAAACGAGACAGACGGCTTTCGTGCTCTTACCCCCAAACAAAAAAAGCGGCAACACGGTTGCCGCAGCGCCCTGCCCTGCATAGTTTGTCCCGAGCGGCATTATATCATGGCCTGAACCGCGCTCAACGAAAAAGGGCTCTAGTCGATCTGGACCGAGGGGCCGCCGGTGGTGCCGGCCACTTCCGCGAGGCGATTAGCGACGGCGCGCGCGACAGTATACAAGCTCTTTGCGCCCGCGCCAGCTTCACCAAGGGACGCGACCGGCTTGCCGGTATCGCCCCCAACACGAATGCGCGGATCAATTTCAATTTCGCCGAGCACCGGCACGCCGTAGGCGATGGCGGTCTTCGCGCCTTCGCCGTGGCCAAAGATGTCGATGGCCTTACCGCAGTGCGGGCACGCAAACGTGCTCATGTTTTCGACCACGCCGAGCACTTCCACATTCACCTGGCGGAACATTTCAATCGCTTTGCGAACGTCGGCCAGCGCGACGGTCGATGGTGTAGTGACCACGACCGCGCCGGTGACGGCGACGGTCTGGATCAGCGTCAACTGCACGTCGCCGGTGCCGGGCGGAAGATCGATGATCAAGTAATCGAGCTCGCCCCACTCCACGCTGCGCAGAAATTGTGTGATCACGCTGTGCAGCATCGGCCCGCGCCAAATCATGGGCTTGTCACCGGGATTTAACAAGCCCATCGAAATCATCTTTAGCCCTTGCGACTGCACGGGAATGATGCGCTTTTCGGCGGTCGCCTGCGGCTCCTGCAAGGTGCCGAGCATGATCGGCACATTGGGGCCGTACACGTCGGCGTCGAGCAATCCGACTTTATTGCCAAGGTTTGCTAAAGCAAGCGCAAGGTTCACCGCGACGGTGGTCTTGCCGACGCCGCCTTTGCCGCTGGCGACGGCGACGAGATTCTTGACGCCGGGAATCGGCTGGCGTTCCGGCATTTGCTGGCGTGCTGGAGGCATTATTTCTCCCTAAGAACGGGCTATTTCATTCCATTGTAGCTCAGGCCTTCAGGCCTGAGGGTGTTTCCCCGATGGAAGCGCACGGGAATGGAACGGAAGAGCCTCACTCCTGAAGGGGTGAGCTACAGTGGCTTCGCCAAAGAAGACAGACAAGAATGTCTGTCCTACTTATGCGCCGTGGCACTTCTTGTATTTCTTCCCGGAGCCGCAGGGACAAGGATCGTTGCGCCCCACTTTCGCGCCAACTCTTACCGGCTTCGGCGCTTCGGCTTGCGCGGGGCCGGTCTGATATTGCAAATCCTTTTGCTGACGCTGCTGGCGGCGTTCGATCTCGCGCGCCACAGCCGGCAACTGCTGCGGTTCACTTGCACGCGCTGCTGCGCTTGCGGCCGCAGCGGCCGCGCTCTGCGGGGGGGGCCGAGGAGGCTCGGGCCGTCTGGCCTCGGGCGGCTGCTCGCCCTGCTGCATCTGAATGTGAAAGAGATAGCGGATCGTTTCGTTGTCGATGCGCGCCATCATGTCTTCGAAAAGGACGAACGCTTCCTTCTTGAACTCGACGATGGGATCTTTTTGCGCGTAGCCGCGGAGGCCGATACCCTCTTTCAAGTGGTCTAGCGAGAGCAGGTGGTCTTTCCACTGCGAATCCACTACGTCGAGAATGATGCGGCGTTCGAGCCAGCGCATCAGGTCCGCGCCAAACTGCTTTTCTTTTTCCTCGTAACGCTTCTTGACAGCCTCGACCGCGGTGTCCGCAAGCAGGTCGTGCGCCAGCGTGCCCGGATCGGCGCCCGCGGCTTTCATGTCGATGCCGAACTGCGCGTTGCTCTCCGCGAGAAATTGTGTGGTGTTCCACTGGCCGGGATGCTGCTCGCGCGGGCAGAACGTTTCGACCAATTCGCGCACGACGTCTTCCGCGATGCCCAGAACGTAGTCACGCTGGTCCTTGCCTTCCAGCGCGGAGCGGCGAATGGCGTAAATCGTCTCGCGCTGCTTGTTCATCACGTCGTCGTATTCGAGAAGATGCTTGCGGGCATCAAAATTTTGCGCCTCGACGGTTTTCTGCGCGTTCTCGATGCGGCCCGACAGCATCTTCGATTCGATGGGCACGCCTTCGGTCATGCCCATCCGGAACATCAGCGCCCGAATGCGTTCGCCGCCAAAGATGCGCATCAGGTCGTCTTCGAGCGAAAGGAAAAACCGCGAAGAGCCCGGGTCGCCCTGGCGTCCCGCGCGGCCGCGCAACTGGTTATCGATGCGCCGCGCCTCGTGGCGTTCCGTGCCCAGGATGTGCAGTCCGCCGAGCTCGACGACTTCGTCGTGTTCAGCTTTGCACTGTTCGGCAAACTGGTCGTACACCGGTTTCCACTGATCGGCGGGCACCTGAAAGATTTTTCCTTCGTGCTGGAAGAGCACCATAGGAATAGCGGGCTGATCGCCATTGCCGCTGGTGGGATCCGCGCCTATCACCGCCGGAGCCGCCGCATAGGGCATAGCCAGCTTGTTTTTCAGAAAATGGTCGCGCGTCATTTGCTCGGGATTACCGCCAAGCAAAATATCCGTTCCGCGGCCGGCCATGTTGGTCGCCACGGTTACTGCGCCTTTACGCCCTGCTTGCGCGACAACTCGCGATTCGCGCTCGTGCTGCTTGGCATTCAGCACCTGATGCGGGATGCCGGACTTCTTCAGTAATTCCGCGATGGCCTCGGACTTTTCGATGGAGATCGTGCCCACGAGCACCGGCTGGCCGCGTTCGTGATAATGGCGGATGCCGTTCACAAGCGAGTTGTCTTCCTGGAGGATGCCGTTGACGACCGCTTCAAACTTTTCTTTTTCCGTGCGATAAACGACGTCGGGAGCTTCAATGCGGATCAGCTTGCGGTTCGTCGGAATCACGGTGACGTCCAGGTTGTAAATCTTGCCGAACTCCGCGGCTTCCGTTTCCGCCGTACCGGTCATGCCGGAAAGTTTTTTGTACATGCGGAAATAATTCTGAAAGGTAATCGTGGCGAGCGTCTGGTTTTCGCGCTCGATCTTCACGCCTTCCTTGGCTTCCACGGCCTGGTGCAAACCGTCGGACCAGCGCCGGCCGGGCATCTGGCGGCCCGTGAATTCATCGACGATGATGACTTCGCCGTCTTTCACCACGTAATCCACGTCATTCTTGTAGAGCGTGTGGGCGCGCAGCGCCTGGTAGACGTGGTGCATGATGTCGATGTTCGCCGGGTCGGACATGTTGGTCAGCGAGAGAAGCCGTTCGCATTTGGCGAATCCTTCTTCCGTGAGGGTCGCGGTGCGGTGCTTTTCGTCGAGCGTGTAGTCGATATCCTGAATAAGTTTGGGAATAATCTTGTCGATTTTGGCGTATTTGTCGGTGGATTCTTCCGAGGGACCGGAAATAATCAGCGGTGTGCGCGCTTCGTCGATAAGGATGGAGTCAACTTCGTCGACGATGGCGAACTGGTGGCCGCGTTGCACGCATTGCGCCAGGTCGTACTTCATATTGTCGCGGAGGTAGTCGAAGCCGAATTCGTTGTTGGTGCCGTAAGTAATGTCCGCGCCGTACGCCGCGCGGCGCTGGTCGTCGTCGAGATCGTGGACAATCACGCCGACGCTCAATCCCAGCGCGCGGTAGAGCGGGCTCATCCATTCCGCGTCGCGGCGCGCCAAGTAATCGTTGACCGTAACGATATGCACGCCGCGTCCCGCCAGCGCATTCAGCACGGCGGGAAGCGTCGCGACGAGCGTTTTGCCTTCGCCCGTCTTCATTTCGCCGATTTTGCCTTCGTGCAAAACGATGCCGCCGATGAGCTGCACGTCGAAATGCCGCATGTTCACGAAGCGGCGGCCTGCTTCGCGGACCAACGCGAATGCCGGCACAATCGCGGGCTCCAGCGCTTTCTGCAATTCCTCTTTGTAGCTTGGCTCGGCGGGGTCGGCGTCCTTCAACTGCTCCTGAACCTGGACGCGGAGCTCCGCAAAACGCGTCTTGAGTTCTTCATTGCTGAGCGGCCGCACTTCCGCTTCGCGGGCGTTGATGGCCGCGATGGCCGGCTGCAATTTCTTGATGTCGCGCTCGTGCTTCGTGCCGATGAACCTGGCTACGACGCGGTCTAGTATTTGCGCTGCTTCCATGTATGAGTTCGCCGTCTCCTGACGGTTCTGCGCGTGCCCGCTTGCACTGGGCAGTCCATTGCGCCAGTACAAACATCTTATTCTAACTGGTGGGACGCTCCAGCGCCAAAAAACGGGAAGTAGAGTAGTGGGTTACTTTGAATCGTCGCCGTTGGCCGGCTCACTTGAAAGATCCCGCACGGAGATGTTGATACCGCTGTATTTGACGACCTGGAAATAGAGATTTGGGTGTCTATCGTATGTGACGTCGAGATGCGATGGAGTTACCCATTTCATCGTGAGATCTATTGTTCCCCCAGCATTCGCGTTATCCAGGACATAGGGCCGGGGAGCTGGACCAAGACAAGAGAACCCCAAGACTTCGGTCGGGGGCTCTGAAACATTGTTCTGCTTCAGGTACACGATGGTATCGACACGGGCCGATCCGAACCCGCCGTTCTGTATTGTCCGAGCGCTGGCAATCCACAGCCCATCGGAGATCGGACTTCTGACATCCAAATCGTCGGGGCATCTTGACTGCCAGATGAAAAGGCACAAATTCCGATGATTGTGAGCGAAATCGCTTTGAAGCAAGTTTTCCAGTTCACCTGACCGCCGTTCTTCCTAATTCAAGCAGCCAAATTAGAGTGCAAATCCGCGAGTTTTGCGCAGTCCAAAGCGAAGCTGTTAGCGCGCTGCCAGGGTTTCCACGGGGACGGCCGTGGGATCGGTTTCGGCCGCGCTGGGATTGCGGGAGAGATTGTCGGCAAGCAACCGCCGGTACTTGCCGCGTTCTTCGAGGTTCATGTCCACGATTTCGAAGGCCATGTCCTGAGAGCGGTAGTCGCGCATCAATGCGGTAGCCTGCAGGTTCCTCATGCCGACGGAGAGCCTTAGCTGCACCTGCGTACCCGGCGCGAGGTGGCGACTTATGGTGGCCACACCGCCGCTCAAGCTAGCGGTCTTGATTTCCAGCGAAAAATTTTCCTTCAGGTTAGTGCTGACGGCGCGGACAGGCCTCCGCAAACGAACGCGCGTGTGCCGCCGCTGCCGTACAAATTTCGACGTGACCGGAACGTCGAGTGGAGCAAGTGCGTACTCCTCCCTTTCGATTCCGCTCTTCGGCAAAAAGTCGCCTACCCACTCCGGGTCCAATTTCTCCAGCGCTTGCAGAGCGGCAATCCGCAGCTCTTGGGGATGAAGCCATCCGAAAACTTTCTTGGACTCCGCGATGCGTTTCAACGTGCTGACCGATTCCGGCGCGTTGATTCTTCCCAGAGCTTCGACGGCTTTGACGCGCAGATACGGCCCGCCACCCGTTGGCAAATCGCCGTCTGCAATCGTCAGCAGTTTGCCGAGAGCCTCGCGATCCGCGGTAACGCCGATCTCGTCGATCACCAGCGGCGCTACCAGCGGATCTACGTGATCGAGCAGCTCGAGCAGAATGTGGCAGCGCCTGGCCGCTCCACTGGCGGAAATCTGCCGCACCATGCGGTCCTGCGATGTCCGCGGAAAATCTTTCATCCGCCCCGGCAAAAATACCATGACCGATTCCGGATCGAGCCGGCTCAACAGCCCGCCCATCTCCACGGCTTCAGCGATTGGTCCGCCTCGTACGGTGCTCCGGAGGTACTGCACGCCCTCTTCGCCCAGGTCGGCAGCCAAATTCGCCACATGCTCGGAATCGTCCCGCAGGCTGCAACGATTAAAGCGCGCGGCGAGGTGCTCCATGGTCGTTTGCGGCAGCATCTTTAGAACGTTGGTCAGTCCTGCGGCTACCTGGCGCGCCTTCAGGGCTTCTTCGACAAACTCCGGCACGCGCTCTTCAATTCCCATTTTTCCACGCAAGCTGCGCGCGATTCCCGGACGCTGCGTTTCCACTCCGGCGATAAGATCGAGTGCCTGCTGCATGGCCGGGAAATAGTGGCCGGTAGCGGCCTCCTGGCTCAGGCGAACAAACGCCGCGCTCACCAGCCCCTGCAACTCCGCATCCTGCTCAATGCCCAAACGCAAACCTAAATGCCGCAATGCTTCGCCCAACAGCTTTGGATCGGCTTTGGCGTACAGTTCCGCCATCTCGGAGAGCCCGGCAGCGGTTTTCTTGCGCGCTTCAGCCTCTTCGCTGTCCACGCAAGCCGCATAATTCTGAAGGATGCTGACGGCATCGGCGATGTCGCCATTCTTGATCAGGTCGCCGACGTAAGATTGCACGTTGCGCGCGGGAATGCACCACGCCTCTTCGGAAAGCAGCACGGCGCGCTTGCCGCTATCCGGCACTGCCGCCCAGAATTGCCGGTCGAGAATCTCGCGGTGCGACTCTGCCAGGATACCTGCGTCGGTCATCTTGTCTTCGTGAGCGCCCAGAATCTTCCGCAGATTCTGAATTTCCTGGTTCATGCGGTCAAGCATCTGGCGCACGGCGTTGACTTTCACTTCGCCGCGCTCGAAGCGTTCCAGCGCGAACCGGATCGCGAGGTGTTCAGCCAACTGCACAATCACGGAATCGTCTGGCTTCGTACTGGGCGCTTGTGCGGCCAGGCTCGCGAGCGCCTGCTTCAGCATGTCTTGCGCGCGCCCCGGCAGCTCCGCCATTTGTTCTTGGAACACGCCTGCCGCAGCTACTCCGCCGTGACCTGTCCCCACGCTCCCAAAACTCGTCAGCGCGCCCAGAATCGCATAGACCTCTTCCTCGCTCGGCTCGCCGCGGCCGATCCCGCCTCTTCCTGGCCCTCTTCCGCCGCCAAGCGCCCCCGGGCCTCCTCCCGCCAGGCCAGCCACCACATCGGACATCTGGACGCTTCCATTGCCACCGCTGGTCCAAAAGCTCCCGACTGGCGCCGCCGTCTGGCCGGTTCCAACTCCGCCACTCCCTACACCCCCTCCACGGCCGCTTGGGCTGCCTTCAAGGCCGGGTCCAATGCCGGAACCTGAACCACCGCCCGTTCCTGATCCCCCTTCGCCACTTCCCGCCTCGGCGGAAACTCCGGTACCCGCCGACCCTCCGGACCCAGCAACACCCCCACCCTTTGATCCTTGCGCTGCCGCAATCAATTCCAGCAGCTTCTGAGGATCGTTCAGCCACTTCTTGAATTCATCTTGTTCGCCGCCGAGCGACGCCGCGGCTAGCTGGGCGGCCATGCTCGCTTCCTTCAGCCGCGAGTCCGTAGCCACAAAGCAAATCTCATTGATGCGGATTCCTTGCGCGCCGGTGAGCGCGTCTTTCAGTTGCAACGCTAGTTCCGCGGGTTTGGCTTTGCCGGTGGGAAAGGCGCGCGCAAATCGGCCGATCTCTTCTTCCGTAATGCAAGAGAAAAACTGAATGCTGGCGAGTCCTGCCGCTGAGAGCAATTGCGCGAATTGTTTTTCAGCAGGCGAGCCTTCCAGGGGCACGCCATCCAGCAAAAGCTGTGAATTCGTCGCTCCGAGAAGCAGCCCCGCCTCCGTCCCCAGGGGGATGGCGGCACGAAGCTCCTGCCAAGCGGTCTGGAGCTGTTCAATAGTCCGGGTATGCTCGTAGCCGTACAGGCGGGCAAACTTCAAGAGAATGTTCAGGCTTCTTACGAATGCGCGTCCGGACGCCGCTTTTGGATCTGCTTTCATCCTGCGCCGACTTCTTCCTTCAATGGGACTCCCTCACTAGTACCGTAGGGCCAGCGTCCGTTCGCCGCAATGGTACAGCCGGTCTATGTGTCCCCGCGGTCAAGCCACCAAAGGACGGGTGGATTCCCTGACCAGTCGTACGGGCACACCGAGAGGCAGGACAGGTGGGAAAGGGCGTTCTCGTCGGAAAAAAATCAGTTTGCGCGAATCTAGCTCTTCGCCAGCGCCACTCGTCCGCGGCGGCGGGTGCGATTCGTGACTTGCGCGACCAGGGGCAATCCGCCGAGCTCCAGCAACAGTTTTCGCAGGCGGTAGCGCTCATCCAGGTCCATGTCCACGAATTCGAATGCCATTGCCTGTGGCCGCGCTCCGCGAACGATCGCTTGTGCCTTGATGGTGCGCACGCCGTGCGAAAATTTCAGTGACAGCAGCGAACCCGGAGCCAGATGGCGCTCCCCGGAGCCGATTCCGCCGCCGAGATTCAATTCGGGTATGGAAAGCCTGAAATTCCCTCGCAAATTCGTGGTCACCGCAATAAGGTTGCGCGCCAGCTTCAAGCGCGCGTAGCGCCGCTGGCGGATCACGGAGGCATTGGCCTCTGGATCGCTTGGTTCGAGCGTCAATTCCTTGCGGTCGATCCCGCTGGCGGCAATTTTTTCCATGCCCATCGTGGGTTCGACGCGCATCAGCGCCTGCGCCGCGGCGATTCTCAATTCATTTGGATACACCCAGCGCCAAACCTGCCGGGTCTCCAGAATGTGCTGAAAAAGCTGGCTGGAACCCGAAGCGCGCAATCGGCCGAGGGCCTCAATGGCCTTCAGTCTCGTAAAGCCTGGAGTTTCATCGTTCTGCACCAAATCGATCAATTTAGGAATGCCACTGGCCTGCCCGCTCATCCCCATTTCGTCGATGGCCAGCGGGCGAATCATAGCGTCCAGCGAGTCGTATATGGCAACCAACAGCCGCGCTCGCTCTTCCGCAGGAGTGGCGGAAAGTTGCCGCACGGCGCGGTCGTGCGAGGAGCGCTGCCACTGCGAAAGGCGCGCCGGCAGAATCTTCTCCACGTTTTCCGGAGAAAGCTGGCTCACCAACCCGACGGCTTCAACGGCTTCCGTTGGCGGTGCCGTTTGAAGCGTTTCGAGAAGCCGTTGCGTGGCATCCTCTCCGAGGTTGCGGATAATCGTGGCCAGCAGTTCGCAGTCCTCGCGGAATCCGCAATGCCCGAACCGGTTGGTCACGTAGTGGATCGTGGCCTTGGGCATCAGGTTGAGGATCTCCATCATTCCGTCGGCGATGTGGCCGCTGCGCATTGCTTCTTCGATGAATTCCGGCAGCCGCTCCTCCGCGCCGATGCGTGGCCGCAGGCTCTGCGTCGATCCAGGCCTCTGCGTCTCCACGCTCTCCAGCGACGAGAGTGCTTGCTGCATGGCCGGGTAGCAGCGCTTCGAGGCTGCTTCCTGGCTCAAGCGCACAAACGCCGCGCTCACCAGCGTCTGCAATTCCGGTTCGCGCTCGATGGCCAATTGGTTGCCGAGCTTCTTGATCGCCTCCATCAGCGCGCTGCCGTCGCCGCTGCCGTACAATTCGCCCAAATCCGAGAGCCCGATCGCCGTCGTTCGCCGCGCTTCCGGCGCTTCCAGTCCCACGCACGACGCGTACTTCATCAAAATTTCATTGACGGTTTTCAATTCCCCGCGTCGCAGCATGTCTTCCAGGAACGCGCGCACGTTTCTCGGCGGCACGCACCACGCCTCGTCCGACGTCAGCACTTCTTTCTTGTTCTCTTCCGGCACCTGTTCCCAGAATTCCTGGTCCAACAACTCCGTGTAGGACTGCACTGAAAGTCCGGCCTGCGACATCATCTCTTCTTGCGTCGACAAAATCTTGCGCAGCGCCTCAATTTCTGTATTCATGCGGTCGAGCAGTTGTTTCACCGCGTTGACGCGCAATTCGCCTTTTTCGTAGCTGTCCAAAGCGAAGCGGATCGCCACGTGCTCTGCCAGCTTCAGCAGCATCGGCTTGTCTGGTTTGGCATCAGGCGCCTGCGCCGCCAGCCCCGCGAGGGCCTGCTGCAGCGTGTATTGCGCCCGCACCGGCATCGCGCTCAGGCGCGATTGGAATGTCGGCACGTCCATGCGGTGTTCGGAGTCTTTTCGCGATTTCCCTAGTTGCGCGAACAATCCCAGCATCGCACGGACGTCTTCCTCCTCGACGCTGTACGCTCCGCCGCCCGTTCCGTGTCCCCCTCCGGTACCCGATACTCCGCCCATTCCCCCGGCTGCGCCGCTGCGCAACAATGCCGAGGCCGTCAGCCATTTTCCCGGCGTCGCGCTTTCCGTTCCCGGAGTTCCTACTCCCCCGCCGACCCCGGTCCCTCCGCCCCCACTACCCCCAAATCCACCTCCGCCCGCCCCGCTACCAGCGCCGCCGCCGGTTCCACTTCCAACAGCAGGCCCACCAGCGCCAGTCCCGGCACCGCCGCCATATCCACCGCCACCCGTGCCACTACCCGTTCCGGTTCCGCCACCTGGACCACCGGTTCCTGGTCCCGTGCCGCTACCACCGCCTGACCCGCCCGACTCCCACAAGCTGGAGCCTCCGCCGCTTCCGGGCGCGCCAGAGCCACCGCCCCCGCCGGTTCCGCTGCCCCCAGTTCCTGCCCCGCCTGATCCTCCACCACTGCCCATCCCGAACCCAGGTCCCGCGCCTCCGGGTCCGTGTCCTGGTCCACCCATCCCGCCGCCTCCGCCACCAGTGGCGCGCATGCTCTCGGCAGCCAGGATCATTTGCAGCATCTTGTTCGGGTCTTCAAAGAAATCCCTGAATTTGTCGCCGGCCGCGCCGAGCACTTTCTGCGTAAGTTGGGCGGCAACCTTGATGCCCGCCACGGATGAATCTTCCGCCACATAGCGGATTTCATTCACCTTGATGCTGGTGTCTCCCGCCAAAGCGCTTTTCAATTGTTCGGCAAGGGAAGAAGGCTTCGCGTTTCCGCTGGGGAAGGCGCGCACAAATCGCGCAAATTGCGGCTGTGTGAGTGTGGGAGAAAAATGAATGCTCGCGATTCCCGATGAAGTAAGGAGCTGCGCAAAACTTCGTTCGCCTGCGGCCGATCCAAGCGGGACTCCATCCAGCAGGATCTGTGTTCCCGACGCTCCCAGCAGCACACCGCTGCCGCCGCTGTCTTCCAGCGCATTGCGCAGCTCTTTCCAGGTCGTTTCAAACTGCTGCCCCGTTTTCGCGTGCCCAAACTCGTACAGACGCGCGAATTTCAGCAGAATGTTCAGGCTGCGGACAAACGCCCGCGCCCCGCCTCGTTGTTCCTGAATCATAGCCGTCGGCGCTGGAACCCTGCCCCTCCTTGCACTTCTCTTACAGTAGATTTACCGTGTTCCTGAGACAAGCCTCCTGCATTCTCCTGTACCCTTCTCAATAACAGATTCCCGTGCCATTTTGGGAACATTGTGGCTTTGGCTTGCTCTATCGCGGTCTTAGCACGTCGAATCTCGCAATGGAATAACCCAGCGCCGCCCCGAGGAACACATCCGAAGGGAAGTGCGCCTGCGTCGTCAACCGAGAAAATCCAATCGTGGCGGCTACGCCGTACGTAACCCACGGAACCCAGCGATGCTGGCGGTAACGATGCGCGAAGACCGTGGCGATGGAAAACGCGGCCGCCGCATGTCCCGAAGGAAAGCTCGTACTCGTGCCGCTGAAACCCTTATGGCTGTTGAAAAAAGCATCGGAGAAATTGCCGTTGGGCGCGATATCCGAAGGACGCAGCCGTCGCGTCGTCATCTTCATTGCCACGTCGACGATGGCGCTGTCGGCGTATGCTTCTCCCGCCAGCAGCGCGGTCTTTTGTGTGTAGGAATCGTGCCGGAAATATCCCACGACCAGAAAAGCCGAAGGAACACCTACCATTATTGCTGACGTGTTGCGCCCGGAAAAAACTCTGTTGAAGCCCTCGAATCGCGCGGTACGCCGGAAGTACGGCGTATCGTGCGGATCAGCGGCGATCAGTCCCGCCGTCACCCCCGTTACCGCCACCGCAGGCAGCCAATGCCGTCCCTCCGCGAGCCGCACAGGAAACAACCAGATATCTTTCTGATCCAGCAAAAAGTTTCGCGGCAGAGTGCGCCAGGAAACTTCGCGTTCAACCACTGGTGGCGTTGAGATATGCGTGGTCGTTTGCCCCGTGGAGATTTGCGTCGCTTCCTGCGCCCCAGCTAAGGGACACCAGGACGCAATTCCCAGGCACGCCGCGCAGCACAACTGCCAGCGTCGTAGAACTCCTTGACGCCGCAGCGATTCGGTACAGTTGCTCGCCCTTCTCCACATGACATCTTCAAGCCTACCCGCGCTTGGGCACCGTCATCAACTTTCTGCGCAGGCCAATTGTGAATTCGGTCGCCCTGACTTTGTTCTTCGGTTTCCACCTTCAACTGCCGGTTGTCAACTTTCTCCTCTTTGAGTATAGAATCAATGCTCAGCCAAATGACCGACCAGCCCCCATCGGACCGCTTCAAATCCGAAATGCCGCAAATTCCCGGCGTTTCCGGCTCGCGCGCAACTACCGCGCCGAATCCTGCGGTCAAGCTTGTGATCGGACTTCTCGCCGTGCTTCTCATGATCTTCCTGGGAGCACGAGCTCTTCGTCCGAAGCGTGTAACGCCGCAAGCCGTGGACCAGCAGCCTCAAATCGAAGTTCCCGCGCCGGCGCCCGATCCAAGCACACTCTTGCCTCATGCGACCGATGCGAATCCCGGCATCGCCAGCGTCACGGAGATGGCCAAGCCGTGGTCGTCGAAAGAATTTTTTATTCGCAACCGCCTCAACGGCGAAAACATTTCCGGGCTGCTCGTTCGATTGCCGGGAGGCTC
>Ga0066669_10000055_pt1 | contig 22247 bp, 21 predicted proteins | sample GraSoiAngelo_118_FD_133940 | JGI IMG/M metagenome (GOLD analysis project Ga0066669, IMG submission 133940) | Grasslands soil microbial communities from the Angelo Coastal Reserve, California, USA - 14_0919_02_20cm | ecosystem: Environmental > Terrestrial > Soil > Grasslands | place: USA...
CTTGCACGCTCCGTGCGCGATTTTTCCGTCTTAGGAAAACCTAAACCTCTTCAGGCGACGCGGGTTCGCCCTGGGGCGGCGCCCAGCGCGCGAACCAGCGGTCGAGCACGCGCAGGAGAGTGAGCGGCACGAACTTGACGAGCGCGTCGGCGTGAAGGGAGCCAGGGAGATCCAGATGGACGTAGTCGACGGGCGGCGCGGCCGACTCGGCGAGCAAGCGCCCGTGCGACGGATCCACGAGCCAGTCGCCTTTCGCGGTCACGATCAGCTTCGGAATCGAGAGCTTCGCGACCGCCTCCGCCGCGCGCGGCTTCGGACCGCGCAGGTGACGGAGGGCGATGCGCGGCATGCGCAGCGCGTGGCGGAGGCGCAGCTGCCGCATCGCATCGCGCGAGAGCGGCCGCGGCGCGAGTGTCGACACGTCCGCCGGCGAGGAGATCATCACGAGCGCGCGACAGGGGAGATGCGGGCGCCGGGCGAGAGTCTCCGCAGCGATCGCGCCGCCCATGGAGAGCCCGATGACGGAGAACCGGGCATACGGTCGCTTCTCGCCGGCGAGTTCCGTCGCGACCGCCTCGAGATCCATCGTTTCGGCGGCTCCGAAGCCGTAGGACCCGCCGCTCCCGCCGTGACCGCGGAAGTCGAGGGCGGCGACGTCGTACCCCCGCCGGTAGAAGTGCGTCGCGAGATACAGGTTCTCTCTCGCGAGCCGCCGTCTCCAGAAACCGGGGGCCAGGATCACGAGCTCGCGCGACGGGCGCCGCCAGAGCGTGTAAGCGATCGCCACGCCATCCGCTGCGAGGACCCGACCCTGCCGGACCTCGGGCGCCGGGCGCGCCCGCCGCGCCGGCTCGACCGGAAGTCTGCCCTTCAGTGCCCGAGGAGAACGCATGTCACGAGCGAGCCGGCGGCGAGCGGACCGCCGTCCATCGGAACCCGGATGAGCGCGTTCGCGCGCGCGTGCGCCGCGATGTCGTGGCTGCCGGCGGTCGGGAGCGCCTCGACCCGCCGCTCGCCGTCTTCCTCGACGAGCCGCGCGTCCCGGTACGTCTCGCGCGGGCCCGCGGGGAGAATCTCCCGCACCAACCGCGCCCGGATCTGCGGCGGGCCCGGCTCCCGGACGCCTTCCAGCCGGTCGAGCGCGCGGCGAACGAAGAGGTGAAAGCACACCGACGCGGAAACCGGGTTTCCCGGCAGACCGAACCAGAGCAGTTTTCCCTTGCGCGCAAAGGCGACCGGTTTTCCGGGCCGCACGGCGACGCGGTGGAACAGGATCTCCCATCCTGCGCGCTCCGCGGCCCCCGGCAGCAGATCGAGGTCGCCGGCCGAGACGCCGCCGGTCGTGACGAGGGCGTCGATTTCCGCGAGCGGCTCGGAGAACAGCCGTTCGACCGCTTCCACCTGGTCCTCGACCGGTTCGCGCGAATCGACGATCCAGCCCCGGTCCCGGCAGAGCGCTTCGAGCATCGGGCCGTTCGAGTCGCGCAGCTGGCCGCCACGCGGCGTCTCGCGGGCCGCGACCAGCTCGTTGCCGGTCGTGACGATCGAGACCCGCGGCCGCCGCCGCACCTCGACCGGATCCGCTCCGGCGAGCGCCGTCAGGGCGATTCCGGTCGGATCGAGCCGGCTCGATTCTTCGAGCAGGACCGTGCCGCGGGCGACGCTCTCGCCTCGCCGGCGGAGGTGCGCGCCCTTCTGCGGCGCGCGCTCGAACGAGACGCGCCCCGATTCGCGGCGGACCTCTTCGACCGGAGCGACGGCGTCCGCGCCGGCCGGGAGGGGCGCCCCCGTCATGACGCGGACCGTTTCGCCCGGAGCGAGCGGAGGCGGCGGCGGGTCGCCGGCCGCGACCACTCCCGGGCGCTCCTGAAGGCCTTCGTTCTCGCGCGCTTCCGCGGCCGCGAACGCGTATCCATCCATCGCGGAGGTGTCGAAGGGAGGCCAGTCCACGTCGGCGACGACGTCGGCTGCGAGGATCCGACCGAGGGCGTCGGCGATCGGGACCGTCTCCACTTCCGCCGGCGCGACCGCGCGATCGAGGATCGCATACGCGTCCGATACCGTGATCACGCCGCGATTCTAGACGCCGCCGGCGCGCGAGCCCGAAAGAGTTCGGTTACCATTGGTTGCACCTCCGTCTCATGGAAAAGAAGTTCGAGTATCGCGGCGACCTCGCGGTCACTCCTTTGCCGGAGATCCTGGCGACGATCGAGCGCTACCGGGTCCCCGGCTCGCTGTCGATCGAGAGCGGATCGAGGCATCGGTGCATCTATCTCGACCGGGGCGTCGTCGTTTTCGCCACGTCCGACGAGCCCGAGGTCCGTCTCGGGACCTACCTGATTCGCCACGGTACCTTGCCGGAAGACGTCGTGCAGAACGCCGAGGCGCGCCTCGCCGGAGACGGCCTGCGCCTGGGCCAGATCCTGATCCGGTTGGAGCTCCTCGACCAGGCCACGCTCGACGGCGCGATCGAGGAGCAGGTCCGGACGATCCTGTGGGGCGCTTTCGACTGGGAGAGCGGCGAGGTCGTCTTCGAAGTCGGCTCGCGCCGGGGCGACGAAGCGATCCGCATCGACCTGCCGATCGCGGAAGTCATCGTCGACGGCATCCGGAGGGCGCGCTCGGTCCGACGGTTCATCGAACGGCTCGGTACGGGACTCTCGGTCCTCGAGAAGTCGTCGAACGAGATTCCTGACGGGCTCTTCACGTCGGACGAGGAGGAGTTCCGTGACCTCGTCGACGGGAAGACGCCGGTGCAGCTCCTGTGTCAGCGAGGGCCGGCGACAGTGGCGGAGAACGCCCGGACCCTCTACGCCTTCTTCTGCCTCGACTTCGTGCGGATCAAGGAGCCGACGGGCGTCCGGAAGCTACAATGGAAAACGGATGGCGGAACGCTCACCGGCGGCTGATCGCTGACCCGCTCCGACGCATGCCCATCTACGAGTACGTCTGCCAGTCCTGCCGCAGGAAGACCGAAGCCATCCAGCGAATCGGAGAGAAGCCGCTCAAGATCTGCCCGCACTGCGGGGGAAAACTGAAGAAAGCGTTCTCCGCGCCCGCGATCCGGTTCACGGGAAGTGGATGGTACGTGACGGATTACGCGGGCGCCAGAGGCGAGCAGAAGGCGAAAGAAGCCGCGGCGGATACGAAGGAAGGCTCGGAGAAAGCGGAGAAAGCGGAGAAAGCGGAGAAGTCCGAGAAGTCCGAGAAGTCCGAGAAGTCCGAGAAGACCAAAAAAAGTCCAAAGGCCAAAGCGCAGGGGTCGAAGTAAACGATCAGGGCTCTCGACTCAGGACAAGTCGAGGGTCCTCAGGTACTGCCGGAAATCTCTTCCCAGGTCCTTCCGCTTCAAGGCGAACTCGACGGTCGCCATCAGGAAACCGAGCTTGTCGCCCGCGTCGTATCTCTTTCCCTCGAAGAGATAGCCGTCGATCGGCTGTCTCTCGAGAAGCGTCGCGAGCCCCGACGTCAGCTGGATTTCGCCGCCGCTGTCGGAGCGCGTCTCTTCGAGGACGTCGAAAATCTCGGGAGGCAGGATGTAACGGCCGATGATCGCGAGATTCGAGGGCGCCTTCTCGGGCGCGGGCTTCTCGACCATTCCGGTGATCCGCACGATTCCGTCGGTCTCGCGCTCGCCCGCCACGATGCCGTACTGCTGCGTCTGGCTCGGAGAGACCTCCTGGATCGCGATGACCGGGTTTCCGCGCTCTTCGTAGACCTGCATCATCTGGCCGATGCAGGGCACCTTCGAGTCCACGATGTCGTCGCCCAGGAGCACCGCGAAAGGCTCCTGACCGACGAGGTCCTTCGCCTGGAGGATCGCGTGCCCCAGCCCGAGCGCCGTCTTCTGCCGGACGTAGGAGACCGGGATCAGGTCCGAGACCTCCCGCACGATCGCGAGCAGGTCGTCCTTGCCGCGCTCCTCGAGCATCTTCTCGAGCTCGAACGACGTGTCGAAGTGGTCTTCGATAGCGTTCTTGCCGCGGCCGGTCACGATGACGATCCGTTCGATGCCGGCGGCCTTCGCTTCTTCGACCACGTACTGGACGAGCGGGCGGTCGACTAAGGGAAGCATCTCTTTCGGCTGGGCCTTGGTCGCCGGAAGGAAACGCGTGCCGAGCCCGGCCGCCGGAAACACCGCTACCCGGACGGATCGCATCGGCGCCCGGACGGATGGCATCGCGGACAATCGTAACCGACGGGCCGCTACAATGATCGGGCCATGAGCGGCGACGACGCCTTCTTCCGGGAGCTCACCCGCGACCTCGAAGCGCGCGGTCGGGTCGCACTCGCGACGGTCGTCGAGACGAAAGGGTCGGGCCCTTCTCGCATCGGACGGAGGTTCGTCGTCTTCGACGACGGTTCCTTCCGCGGCACGATCGGCGGAGGACCGTTCGAGGCACTCGTCGTCGCCGACGCCGCAGCGCTCTTCCGCGAAGACGGTGCGCCGCGATTCCTCAAGTGGTACGACTTCTTCGAGCGCGAGATCGAGTCGGGGCAGCTGCGGGAGCCGACCAACATGATCTGCGGCGGCTCGGCGCGCGTCTCGGTCGAGCTCCTGAGAGCGGCACCCACGCTCGTCGTCCTAGGCGGCGGGCACGTTGGTCTGGCGCTCGCTCGGCTGGGTGTCGATCTCGGATACGACGTTCTGGTCGGCGACGACCGCGATCGATACGCCCGGCCCGACCGGTTTCCTCCGAACGTCAAGGCGGTGCACACGAACCGCGATTACGAGCTCCCGCCGGGCGCGCTCCCGCCCGGGAGAGACCGCTACGTCGCCGTCGTGACGCGGTGCTGGGAGACCGACCTGGCGGCGCTGCGTCCGTGGCTTTCCGACCGGGCGCCGGCGGTGAAGTACCTCGGCCTGATCGGGTCGGGCCGCAAGGTTCGAGGCGTCCTCGCTCGCCTCGCGGAGGAAGGCGTCCCGGCGGAAAAGCTCGATGCGATCCGGGCGCCGATCGGGCTTTCGATCGGCGCGGTCACGCCGGAAGAGATCGCGGTGTCGATCCTGGCGGAAGTGACGGCGGTCCGCCGCGGTGAAGAGGATCCCGGTTATCCTAGACCCCGGAGGACCGGGAGTCGGGTCTCGACGGGCCAATCGTCCTGATCGTTTTTCCCTGGAACAGAAACCGATGAAACGGCGACCGAATCTCTGCCTCGAGCTTCTGATCGGGGTCGTCCTCCTGCTGCCCGCTCCCCTCGCGAATGCCGCCGGATGGTGGCGCCTGCCCGTGTGGGGAGCGGAGGTCCGCGTCTTCGCCGTCGACCCGTTCGCCCCGGCCACCCTCTACTGCGGCACGTCGCGCGGCAACTTCTACGGCTCGACCGACGGCGGCGGGAGCTGGACGCCGCTCCGGCAGGGGGCGGCGTTTCCGGGCTATATCGCAACCGGTCTGATCGCGGACCCCGAGGTGCCGGGGAGGGTGTGGGCCACGCTCGCCGGCCAGTTCCAGGGCGGCCTGATCGCGAGAAGCGACGACCGCGGAGCGAACTGGACGGTGCTCTCGAAGTGGAAGGTTTCCGTGGCGACCCGGGCGCTCGCGCTCGCGCCCCGCCATCCCCTTCTCCTGGCCGTGGGCGGCGACGACGGCGTCCGCCTTTCCAAAGACGGCGGAGAAACCTGGAACCTGACGGGGGACACCCCGCCCGGTCTCTACCAGGTGGAGCCGCTCGCGTTCCCGCCCAACGACCGCAAGACGCTCTACGCCGGGACCTGGCGCCAGGCGTTCCGGACGCGCGACGGCGGCGAGACGTGGGCGCGCATCGCCGAAGGAATGGTCCTCGATGCGACCATCTACGCGTGGGACTTTGCTTCGCAGGATCCGCATGACATCTGGGTGTCGACCTGCGGCTGGGTCTACCGGACGCAGAACGGCGGAGACCGCTGGACCCGGTTCAAGAACGGCTTCACGAACCGGCGCTCCCACAACGTGCGCCGGGACCCGAATCGCCCGGACGTCGTGTACGCCGGCACCGTTGGAGGTCTCCACCGTTCGACCGACGGAGGAGAGACCTGGTCCCGCATCTCCCGGGAGACGCTCGTGGTCACCGCGCTCGAGGTCGACCACCGCTCCGGCCGGCTCTACGTCGGCACGGAGGGCGAAGGCGTTTTCTACTCCGACGACGCGGGAGTGACGCTCGTTCCGGGCTCGGTCGGACTGGCCGAGGGCCGCGTCTCGGATCTCGTGACGGACCCGAACGATCCGAGCCGCGTCTTCTTCTTCCGCGCGTACGCCGGCCAGGAGAGCGGAGTCTGGGAGGCGCACGGCATGCGCGTCCGCCGTCTCTCGCTCGACCCCCTGCCCCCGGCGGCATCCCTCGCGGTCTTCCGGGGACCCGACGGCTCGACGGTTCTTCTCCTCTCGAGCTTCAACGGTCTGAAGGTCTCTTTCGACGGAGGGGGGCGCTGGTGGCCGCCGGAGAGGGCCCCCGCCGGAACGCCGATCGCCCTCTTCGCGTCGGGGTTCGGCTCTCCCGTCCTCGTGACGACCGCCGGAGTTTTCCGGACGACCGACGGGAAGACCTTCAACGCCGTGCCGGGAAGCCCCGAGTCCCCGACCAACGCCGAGCTCCTCGCCGACGGGAACGGGACGCCCATCCTCGAAGTCAAGATGGCGGACGGCGTCGTCCGCTGGGACGGGGCGTCGTGGGACAACCGGCGTCGCGCGCTCCTCTCCGGCGGAAAGTTCCTGGCGCACTACCGCGGCGAGATCGCTCCGGCCCCCGTTCGATCGCCGGTCAAAGAGGTGGACGGAAACCTGATCTGGGAAGAGGCGGGCCAGCGGCGGACGGTGCGGAGCCCGCGACCCGGTCTCTCCGTCGCCTCGACGCTCGCGATGCCCCACGGGCAGCTCTACGTCGGGACCGCGGGCGACGGGCTCTTTCTCTTCGAGCCGTAAGAGGTCTAGCGGACGTCCTCGAACCGGATCGTCGAGCCCACCGTGATGTTCTCCTTTGCGGCCATTCCTCCCGCGATCTCGAGCACGTTTGACGCCGGATCCGGAGGACCGTAAGTCGGGCACGGGTCGGCGCGGCACGGAGGCGTGTTCGCGGAAACGAAGAGGACCCGGCCCGATCCGTCCATCCAGACGATGTCGAGCGGAATCATGGTGTTCTTCATCCAGAACCCGTGCGGTGCGTTGTCGCCGAAGAGGAAGATCATTCCGCTCTTTTCCGGCAGGCTCTCTCGAAACATCAGGCCCTGCGTTTTCTCCTCCGGGGTGCGCGCGACCTCGACCCGGTAGACCGCGCCGGACGGCAGCACGACGGCCGGCCCCCGGGAAGGGGTGGCGGTCGGGGCCGGTGACGCTGGCGCACGAGGCGCCGCGCCGCACGCAGTCGAGAGAATCAGGACGACCGGCCCGATGAACCGGCTAAGCACCTTCTTCGATTTCGGCGGCAGCGGGAGCCTCTTCTCCGCCGGCTTCGTAGATTTCGTCCCGCCGCACGAGGCTGTACTTCTTGGCGTAGTAGCGGAAGGATCGGAACGACATGTGGAGGAGCTCCGCGGCCTTGGTCTGGACCCCTTCGCACCGGTCGAGCGCTTCGCGCATCAGGCGCTTGCCGACCGTTTCCAGGTAGCTCTCCAGGTTGATCCCTTCCTGCGGCAGGCTCTCGAAATCGGGGACGCGCGTCCGGACTCCGAGCGCGATCGACTCGGGAAGGCTCGACACGGTGATGACCGGCCCCGGCTCCAGCGCGACCGTGCGCTCGAGGGTGTTCTCGAGCTCGCGGACGTTCCCGGGCCAGGGATACGCCTCGAGGAGGCGCATCGCCTCGGTCGAGATCTTCTTTTCCGGGATCTTCTGGTCGGCGCAGACCTTGGTGATGAAGTACTGGGTCAGAGGCGCGATGTCCTCGAGCCGCGCGCGCAGAGGGGGCAGCGCGATCGGGATGACGTTGATCCGGTAGAAGAGGTCTTCCCGGAACTTTCCTTCCGAGACGAGCTCGGTCAAGTCCTTGTTCGTGGCGGCGATGATGCGCGTGTCGACCGTGACTTCTTCGTTGCCGCCGACCTTCCGGATCACCCTCTCCTGGATGGCGCGCAGGAGCTTGACCTGCATGGTCAGGGTCGTCTCCGAGATCTCGTCGAGGAAGAGCGTCCCGTGGTCCGCTTCCGTGAAGAGGCCCCGCTTGTCCTTGATCGCGCCGGTGAACGCGCCGCGCTCGTGGCCGAAGAGCTCCGATTCGAGGAGCGGCTCCGGCAGCGCGCCGCAGTTGATCGAGACGAACTTGCGGTCCTTGCGGATCGACGTGTAATGGATGGCGCGCGCGATGAGCTCCTTGCCCGTCCCGCTCTCGCCCGTCAGGAGCACGGTCGAGGAGACTCGGGCGATCCGCTCGATCGTCCGGAAGATCTCCTGCATGCGGGAGCCCTTCCCGATGATGTTCGCAAACGTGTACTTCGCGGCGAGCTCCTGCTTCAGGTAGACGTTTTCGTCGCGGAGCTCCTTCTCCCCGAGCGCACGGTCGACGATCAGCCCGAGCTCCTCGACGTTGAAAGGCTTCGCGATGTAGTCCACCGCTCCGGCCTTCATCGCTTCGATCGCATCGGCTGTCGACGTGTGCGCGGTGATCATGATGACCGGGGTCTTGGGCGATTCCGCCTTGATCTTCTTCAGGAGGTCGAGGCCATTACCGTCGGGCATCTTGATGTCGCAGAGAACGAGATCCGGCGTCGACCGAAGCGCCGACGCCTGCCCCTCGGTGAAGTTCGACGCGGTCATGACCTCGAATCCCCTCTTGTGGAAGAAGAACGCGAGCATGTCGCGGATCGAAGCTTCGTCGTCGACGATCAGAAGGCGCTGACCGCTCATCCGGCAACCCCCATAGGAACGGCCGCGAACTCCGCGGCCTCGCGCGCGCGGGCGTCGCGCGGAAGGTGGATCGTCACGGCGGTCCCTTCGCCCGGCCGCGACTCGATGCCGATCGTGCCGCCGTGGTCTTCGACGATCCTCCGCACGATCGCCATGCCGAGCCCCGTCCCGTCGTCGAAGGCCGTCGAGAACGGCGTGAAAAGTCGCGAGAGCTCATCGGGGCTCATCCCGCGTCCCGTATCGGCGAACTGGATGGTGTACGAACCGTCATCCTCGCGTCCGGTGACGGTGAGCGTGCCCCCGGCCGCCATCGCGCGGACCGCATTCTTGGCGACGTTGTAGACGATCTGGCGGATCTGGTCGCGATCTCCGGACAGGCTCGAAGAGACGGGCATGACGTCCACCTCGATCGCGTGCGCGTCGGAGACTTCGTCGGAAAGGCGGAAGATGTCCATCACCTCGGTCACCGTCGTGGCCACGTCGAAGAGTGCCACGCGACGCTCCTGCGGCCGTACGAAGCGCAGGAACTCCTCCAGGATCCCGGAAAGGCGGTTCGACTCCGAGACGATGATCTCCATCAGTCGTCTCTCGGTCGAGCCCACCGTCAGCTCGTTCGACAGCACCTGAACGGACCCGGAAATCGACGCGAGCGGGTTCCGGATCTCGTGGGCGATTCCTGCGGCGAGCTCGCCGACCGCCGCGAGCTGTTCGTTGAACCGCGCGCTGCTCTCGAGCTTCTTCACCTCGGTCAGATCCTGGAAGAGGATCAGGGTCCCTTCGTCCCCTTCCGCTCCCTCGAGCACCCGCAGCGAGTACCCGAGCACGCGCCGGATTCCGGCCCGATCGAGCTCCGTCTCGGCCCGGTAGGGCTCGCGTCCGCGCGCGCGTCTCCGAATGCTGTCCCAGTCGCAGGGAAACGGAAGGTGAAGGTCGGCGAGGTACCGCCCGGTCACCGCGGAAGGGTCGAGCCCGAGCATCTCGCCTCCTGGCGCGTTCAGGAAAGTGACGCGCTGGTAGGAGTCGGTCGTCAGGAGTCCCGACGACATCGAGGCGATCACGCTCGCATACAGATGCTGGAGCCGCGACAGCGCCTTCTGGCGGTGGACGAGCTCCTCCCGGGCGGTCACCAGCTTCTCGGACAGGTACGCGACCATGAACGCGACGCCGAGAAATCCGACGACGGTGATCGCCAGGTTGTAGCGGACGCGGGGCCCGGTCCATTCCAGGAGCACGCCCAGCGGAGGGACCGGAAGCACGCCGTAGGCGACGAGCTCGAGCATCGAGCCGTAGAGGATCGTCGCGATCGACGCGGTCACGACGGCCCCGATGCGCTGCAGGAGGAGACCGGCGATGCCGATCACGACGAGGTACAGGAACGTGAACACGGAGTCGGGGCCGCCGGACGAGTAAACGAGAAGAGTCACGATGGCCAGGTCGCCCAGGATCTGGGTCCACGCCGAGGGGCGCGCCGGAAGTCGGCGGCCGACGGTCCAATGGAAGAGCGAGAGGAGGATCGCGGCTCCGAGGAGACGGTAGAGGAAGGAAATCTCCGCGCCGGCGCCGGAGCCCGACTGCACGAGGATCGCCGAGACCAGGATCAGCGCGAGGACGACGACGCGGGCGGCCGCCAGCCAGGCGAGCGAACGCCGCAAGGATTCGGCGGGGCTCGCGTGAGGAAAGGCGGAGGTTCGCGATCCGCTCGCGGAGACCGTAACCTTTGCCCTCGGCCTATCCGATCTTGTTGATCAGCGTGAACATCGGGAGGTACATCGCGATGACGATTCCTCCAATGATCACGCCGAGGATGAAGATCATGACGGGCTCCATCAGCTTGACGAGCCCCTGAACGGCGGCGTCGACTTCGTCCTCGTAGAAGTCGGCGATCTTATTCAGCATGGCGTCGAGGGCGCCGGTCTGCTCACCGACCCCGATCATCTGAACGACCATGTTCGGGAAGACGTTGGAGTCCTTGAGAGGCTCGACGATCGTCTTCCCCCCCTCGACACTCTTGCGCGTCTCGAGGATCGCGTCTTCCACGATGGCGTTGCCCGCCGTCCGTGCCGTGATATCGAGGCTTTCGAGGATCGGGACGCCGGAAGAGGTGAGCGTCGCGAGGGTGCGGCAGAACCGGGCGACGGCGATCTTCCGCAGGATCATCCCGATGATGGGCGTCTTCAGGAGGAGTCCGTCGATGACCCGGCGCCCCCGGTAGGTGCGGTAGTACCGGCGAACGGCATACGCGAATACCGCGATCCCGATGATGAAAAAGATGAAGTAGCGCGCCAGGAAATTCGAGGATGCGATGACGACCCGCGTCGGGAACGGCAGTTCCGCTCCGAGGCTCGTGAAGAGTGCCGCGAAGGTCGGGATGACCTTGAGCAGGATGACCGCGACGACGATCGCCGCGATGATGATGACCGCGGTCGGATAGATGAGAGCGGATCGAACCTGCGACCGCAGCTTCACGGCCTTCTCGATATAGACCGAGAGTCTCTGGAGAATCGTGTCGAGGATACCGCCGGCCTCGCCGGCCGCGATCATGTTCACGTAGAGGTTGTCGAAAGCTTTCGGGTGACGCCGCATCGCGTCGGCGAGCGTCGATCCCGCTTCGACGTCCTGCCGGACCTGGAGCAGGATCTTCTGGAAGTTCTTGTGCTCCTGCTGGAGAGCCAGGATCTCCAGGCACTGCACGAGAGGCAGGCCGGCGTCGATCATGACCGAGAACTGCCGCGTGAAGACGGCGAGGATCTTCGGGGGGACCTTGCGGCCCGCCTTGGTGAGCGAAATCTCCTTGCCGCGCTCCCGGATTCCGGTGACGACGATGTTCTGACGCCGGAGCTGGGCGAGCGCGAGCTCCTTCGACTCGGCGACCATCGCGCCTTCCTGAACCATCCCGGCGCGGTTGCGCCCCTTCCAGGCGTAGCTCGGCACGTCAGCTCCTCTTTCCCGCGACGGCGGCGGCGGTCGGGACGTTCACGCCCGCTCCGCGGTTGATGAGCTCCTGCAGCTCGTCGGGGGAGGACGATCGCAAGAGCGCCATCTCGAGGGTGATCAGCTTGCGGTGGTAGAGCGTCGCGAGCGACTGGTTGAAAGTCTGCATTCCGAACTTCGACTGGCCGGCCTGCATCATCGAATAGACCTGGTGGATCTTGTCCTCGCGGATGAGGTTCCGGATCGCCGCGTTCGGGACCAGGATTTCCATGGCCATCACGCGCCCCTTCCCGCTGGAGCGCTCCAGGAGCGACTGGCACAGGATTCCTTCCAGGACGAAGGAAAGCTGGGTCCGGATCTGGGTCTGCTGGTGAGCGGGGAAGACGTCGATGATCCGGTTGATCGAAGAAGACGCACTGTTCGTGTGGAGGGTGGCGAGCGTCAGGTGGCCGGTTTCCGCGATGCGCAGCGCCGACTCGATCGTTTCCAAGTCGCGCATCTCGCCGATCAGGACCACGTCCGGGTCTTCGCGCAGAACGGATCGCAGCGCGTTCGGGAAGGAATGCGTGTCGGCGTGGAGCTCGCGCTGGTTGACGACGCACTTTTTGTGGGTGTGGAGAAACTCGATCGGGTCCTCGATCGTGACGATGTGGAGCTGCTTCTCGCGATTGATCTTGTCGATCATCGCGGCCTGCGTCGTGGTCTTGCCCGAACCGGTCGGACCGGTGACGAGAACCAGGCCGCGCGGCTTGTCGCAGAGAAGCTCGACGACCGGCGGCAGGCCGAGCTCCCGGAATCCCTGGATCTGGTAGGGGATCTGACGGTAGACGCCGCCGACCGCGCCGCGTTGCATGAAGTTGTTCGCGCGGAAGCGCGCGAGGCCCTTCACCCCGAAGGAAAAGTCGAGCTCGAGGTTCTCCTCGAAGCGATGCTTCTGGGTGTCCGTCAGGACCGAGTAGGAGATCTGCTTCGTCTCGGCGACGGTCAAGGGCGGATACGGCAGCGGCAACAGCCGTCCGTCGAGCCGCACCATCGGAGGCGAGTTCGTGGTCAGGTGGAGGTCGGATGCCCCCATTTCGACCATCTGTTTCAGAAGTTGATGAAGAGTGGCTTCCCCTGCCATTTTTTGACGGCCCTCGGTAAGAAGTTGTGGTGACTGATCTGCAAGTTTAACAGGGAGCGGGGTGTCGGGGTATAGGGATCAGAAGCAAGACCTGGAACCTACATAACGGTCTCTCGGAGCACCTCTTCGAGCGTCGTCACCCCGTCGCGGACCTTGTTCAGTCCGGCGACCCGGAGCGTCACCATGCCCTCTTCGACCGCGCGGCGCTTCAGCTCGATCGAGGACGCTCCCGAGAGGATCATGTCGCGGATCTCGTCGGAGAAGAGGAGCACCTCGAAGAGGCCGATCCGCCCCTTGTAGCCGGTGTTCTTGCAGGTCTCGCAGCCCCGGCCCCGCTTGATCTTCAAGGATTTGACCTCGTCGGGAGCGAAACCGACCTGGATCAGCATCTGCGGCGAGGTCTCGAAGTCTTCCGCGCACCTTGAGCAGACGACGCGGACCAGGCGTTGGGCCGCGATGCAATTGACCGACGTTGCGACCAGGAACGGCTCGATGCCCATGTTCATCAACCGGTTGACCGTCGACGGGGCGTCGTTGGTGTGGAGAGTCGAGAGCACCAGGTGGCCGGTCAGGGCGGCCTTGACGGCGATCTCGGCCGTCTCGAAGTCCCGGATCTCGCCGACCAAGATGATGTCCGGGTCCTGCCGGAGGAAAGAGCGCATGGCAGAAGCGAACGTCAGGCCGATCTGCTCTTTCATCTGCACCTGGTTGATGCCGGCGAGGTTGAACTCGATCGGGTCTTCGGCCGTCAGGATGTTGACCGCCGGGTCGTTCAGCTGCGCGATCGCCGAGTAGAGAGTGTTCGTCTTGCCCGACCCGGTCGGTCCGGTCACCATCACGATCCCGTAGGGTCGGTCGACCGCGTCTTTGAAGCGGCGCAGGGGCTCCTGGTCGAAGCCGAGCTGCGTCATGTCGAGCTGGAGACGCGATTTGTCGAGCAGCCGCATGACGACTTTCTCGCCGAAGTGCGTCGGGACGACCGAGACGCGCAGGTCGAGGTCGCGCGTCCGCTCCTCGACGCGCAGCCTGATCTTGATGCGGCCGTCCTGCGGAAGGCGCTTTTCGGAGATGTCGAGCTTCGCCATGATCTTCAGCCGCGAAATGAGCGGATCCCGGGTGCGCATCGGGAGCGCCATGATGTTGTGAAGGACGCCGTCCACCCGGAACCGGACCCGGAACTCCTTCTCGTAAGGCTCGACGTGGATGTCCGAAGCACCCGCCTTCAGTGCTTCGATCAGGATCAGGTTCGAGACCTTGATGATCGGAGCCGACTCGGAGGACTTGGCGAGATCGATCAGGTCGATCTCCTGTCCCTCTTCGCCGCGGACGACGTCGACGTCGGCGTCGAAGCCGGTGATCTCGTCCATGTTGAACTCGGAGAGGCCGACGCTCGCCATGTCGTCCATCGTCAACGCCGACGACATCAGATCGTCGATGTTCGTCTCCATCGGCGCGCTTCCGGTGGTCGTTCCCTTGGGCCGCTCCTTCAGGACGACGGAGCGCGGCGTTCCATAGTGCTTGTCGATCGCGCGCCTCAACGAGGCCTCGGAGGCGACGACCGGCTCGACGTTGTAGCCGGTCATGAACTTGATGTCGTCCATCGCGAAGACGTTCGTCGGGTCCGACATCGCGATCGTCAGAGTCGCCCCGGTCTTGTTCACCGGAAGGACGCCGTATTTCCGGGCGACCTCGCCCGGCACGACCTTGATGACGGAGGGGTCGATCTCGAAGTGCGCCAGGTCGATCGAGGGGACGCCGAACTGCTGGGAGAGCGTTTCGGTGATGTCCTGCTCGCTGACGGCGCCGATCCGGATCAGAGCCTCGCCGAACTTGCCCCCCTCGTCCCGCTGGGACTGGAGCGCCGCTTCGACCTGCTCGGGAGTGACGAGTTTCGCCTTGACCAGCAGATCGCCGAGTTTTACAGCCATGGGGAAGTTGCTCAGGGTAAGGCTTTGGCTTCGATCTGTCAAAAGGCGAGACACAACGCCGGCAAACGCGTCCGAAACGCGTCCGAAATGGGGACAGACTTATTTTCTCTCGAGGGTCAGGTCTCCACTTGCCACTTTGCTTCGCAAAGATGGCAAGCGCAGCATCTGTCGCTCAGTGCTTCGGTGATCCGTGAAGACCTGACCCCACTATTCTTTTTCGATCGCCTTCAGTTTTCCGACGAGGGTTCCGACCTTCAGCTTGGACCGGATCTGAACCGGCATCTTCTTCTCGTCGTCGGTCAACCAGAGGACCAGGTTTTTGCCTTTGCCGATCAGGCCTTCGTTTTCGCTTCTCGGCTCCACCCGGATCGTGCGGAAGGTGCCGGCGGGCGTCGTGACCGTCTCGCGGCCCTGCACGACCACGGAGAGCGGATAAGCCTCGCGGGAAACCACGGTGAGCTGGATCGGGGTGCCTTGCTGGAGGTCGAGAAGACGGATGTAGTAGACCGACGAAAGCGAGTCGAACGTCGAGTCTTCGATCGGGATCGACTTGCCGTTGCGGAAGGCGAGCTTCTTCGCGTAATCGAACTCCACCAGATCGTCCCGGACCCGCTTCCCCTCGACCGTGTGCTTCTCGAAGCGCAGCGATCGGAACGTCTTCGGATCCACCCAGGACGCGAGGTAGTCGCGGACGAGAAAGAGCTTCGAGAGGAATTCACCCGAGATCGCGGAAAGCTCGAACTTGTAGACCGAGCGGCCCTCGAACGAGGTTTCCCGGGCCGACAGAGTCAGCTCGCCCGCCGAAGCTCCCAGGACCGACATCGCGAAGCGAAGCGTCTCGCCCAGAAAAATGGGACGTCCATCGAGCTTCGGCTGCGCGCGCGCGGCCGGAGCGAAGCCGACGGAGAGCGCGAGGAAGAGCGCCGCCAGAACGAGACGATCCGCTTTTAAGATCAGGCCGCAAGCACCTCGAATGCCTTTCGGGCGACCTCTTCGGCACCCGTCGCGGAATCGTACCGGATTGCGGAGCCGGGACTCCGATAGGGGCCGTTGCGGGCGGGAGTGTTGTGGTCGGGATCGGTCGACCCGAAGAGCGCGAGAGTCGGTGCCCCGACGGCGTCGGCCAGGTGGAGAGGTCCGGTGTCTCCGCCGATGAAGAGAGACGAAGCGGCGATGACCCGCGCGAGGCCGGCGAGCGGAAGGAGCGGGAGAAGCCGCGCCTGGGGCAGAATTTTGGACATCCGGAAGGCCCGCTCCTCGTCGCCGGGCCCCCAGGAGACGACGGCCGACATGCGGCCGCCGTCGGAGACGAGGCGGGCGAGCTCGGCGAAGCGCTCTTCTCCCCAGGTCTTTTCGGGCCGGCTCGCGCCGGGGTGATACACCGCGAACGGCCGCGTCTGGCCGGCCAGAAACGCGTCCGCCTCGGGCGACGGCCGCCCGAGCAGGAAGCGGGCGTCCGGCGAGCGGACCCGGACGGGGATCCCCGCCGCCTCGGCGAGGGCCAGGTTGTGATCCACGATGTGTCGGCCGACGACCGGTTTGACCGTCCGGTCGCAGAGGAGGACGGACCCCCGCTCTCTCCGATCGGCGGTGCCGAAACCGACGACGGGGCCGCCGGCCGCCCGCGCCAGCACGGCGGACTTCCAGAGACCCTGTGCGTCGATGGTCGCGTCCGGTGAAAAGCGGCGGAGCCTTCGGAAGATCGATCGCATTTCCGCGTACGTCTGCGGAGAGAACGGCCTCCGCCGCCAGTTCCTCGTGTCGGCGAAGAAAACTTCGTCGACGTCGGGATTGCCGTCCACGAGCTCCCGATATGCGGATTCGACGACCCAGCCCACCCTCGCGCCCGACCGGCGCGCGTTCGCCGCGATCGGGAGCGCGTGCACGACGTCGCCCAGGGAGGAGAGGCGCACGAGGAGGAGGTTCACGAGGCCGATTTCCGGATCCTTTCGATCAAGTCCGTCGTCGCGTGGTCCTTCGGATCTCCGACGATCACGGTCTTTCCCCCGTATCCGGCGACGACCTCGCGCTCCGGGACCGATTCGGCGGTGTAGTCCGTTCCCTTCGCGTGGACGTGGGGCCGCAGCTCTTCCAGCAGCCGGGCGGGGGTGTCTTCCTCGAAGACGACGACCGCGCCGACGCACGCGAGCGCCGCCACGATTTCAGCGCGCTCGTCCGCCGGCACGACCGGACGGTCCGCGCCCTTCGATCGGGCAACCGAGGCGTCCGAATTCACGCCGACGATCAGCCAGTCCCCTTCGGCCCGCGCGGCCTCGAGATACCGCACGTGGCCCACATGGAAGACGTCGAAGGCGCCGTTCGCGAAGACGATCCGCCGCCGGGCTTCCCTCTCCCGGGCCGCGGCGCGAACGGCTTCTCCGCGCGAAACGATTTTTTCGCGCGACGAACGGGCCTCGCCGGTCACGCGGTCAGCGTCCGATCGGACGCGATCGCCTGCTCGAGCTCGTCGGAGGAGACCGTCGCGGTCCCCATCTTCATCACGACGACGCCCCCCGCAAAGTTCGCGAGCAAAGCCGCTTCGAGCGGCGTCGCTCCGGACGCGAGCGCCAGGGAGAACGTGGCGAGAACCGTGTCGCCGGCGCCGGTCACGTCGGCGACCTGGTCAGTCCCGTGCACCGGAATGAGCGTCGGCGGATTTCCTCCGTCGAAGAGCGCCATGCCGCGCGACCCCCGCGTGACCAGGAGCGTCCGGCACCCGAGCTGTTTCCGCAGCCGATCGCCGGCGAGCGCGAGCTTCTCGGTCGAATCGCCGAGCGGTTCGCCGGCGCACTCCTCCAGCTCTTCCTCGTTCGGAGTCGCGGCGTCCACGCCTTCGTATCTCGACAGCGAGTGCCGGGAATCCACGAGCAGCGGGGCGCCCGTCCGCAACCGCTTCTTGAGCGGCGCGACCGCCTCGGGAGTCACGGCGCCGTAGCCGTAGTCGGAGAGCACGGCGGCATCGACGCCGCCCGCGACTTCGCTCAGCTTCTCGGCGAGCCGCCGCCGCCAGGCGCCGTCGGTCGGCAGCACCTGCTCGCGATCGAAACGCACGACCTGCTGCTTGATCGAATGCGCTCCGCCGGCGAGCACGCGCGTCTTCGTCGGGGTCTCGTAACCGGGGACCGGCAGCAGCGCCTCGGTCGAGATCCCGCGCTCGCGGAAGATCGCCGCCAGGAGGCCGCCCGCCTCGTCCTCGCCGACCGGGCCGACCGGAACCGGCATTCCTCCCAGCGCCCGGACGTTCGCGGCCGTGTTGCCGGCGGCGCCCGGAAGACTCTCCTCCTTCCAGAACTTCAGGATCAGGACGGGCGCCTCCCGGGAAATCCTCTTGGGATGGCCGAACACGAAGCGGTCGAGCACGTAATCCCCCGCGACCAGCAACCGCCGTCCGGCGAAGGAAGAGACGAGCCCGAGGAGACGCTCCTTCGAGGCCGGAAGTCTCATCGGCGCTATATAATGACGCGGTTTTCGGCCAAGTGATGCTCGACTCTCAGGTTCTCGTGCTGAATCGCGTCTTCCAGGCCGTGCACGTCACGTCCGTGCGCAAGGCGTTCTCTCTGTTCTACAAGGGACACGTCCGGGCGGTCCTGCCCGACTACTCGACCTACGAGTTCGAGAACTGGTGCGACATCCCGGTGCAGCCCCAGGACGAGGTCGTGCTCACGCCGTCGATGGCGATCCGGGTGCCGCGGGTCATCGCGTTGAAGAGCTTCGATCGGCTTCCGCGTCAGGAAGTGAAGTTTTCCCGGCACAACATCTACCTGCGCGACGGGAACCGCTGCCAGTACTGCGGGCACAAGTTCACCTCTTCGGAGCTGTCGCTCGATCACGTGATCCCGCTCTCGCGCGGGGGCACCTCGTCGTGGGAGAACATCGTCTGCGCCTGCCTCGCGTGCAACGTGCAGAAGGGAAATCGCACGCCGGCGGAGGCGTCGATGCGCCTGGTCGCACATCCCCGCAAGCCCCGGTGGCATCCGGTCGGCCACTTCGGATCGAGCAAGCTGCACCCCGCGTGGCGGAACTTCCTCGACGTGGCCTACTGGAACACCGAGCTCAAGTCGTGAGACCCTCTCGCGTCTCACGTCTGACGAGTCTCTCCACGGCCGCGACGACGTCCGCCACCTCGATTCCCCTCATGCACTCGTGCCCGTACGGGCACTCCTTCAGATAGCAGGGGGAGCAGAACACGTAGCGGTCGAGGACGTCGTGCCGGACTCCGGTCGGCCCGGTTCTCCCCGGATCCGTCGGGCCGAAGAGCGCGACGACCGGCGTCCCCACGGCGGCCGCGAGGTGCATGGGCCCCGAGTCGTTGGCAATGACAACCTTCGCGCGGGCCGCGAGCGCGGCGAGACCGACCGGATCGAGATCCGCGCCCAGGACGGGAAGGCGGGAGCCCGGAGCGTCGGCGCGAACCTCTTCGGCCAGCCCTTCTTCGCCCGGGCCGACGGCGAGAGCGCACGAGAAGCCGCGCGAAGCGAGGGCCTGCGCGAGCTTCCCGAATCGGGCCGGCGGCCACCTCTTCGTCCAGCCGAACGCGGCGCCCGGGGCGAGCAGCGCGAGCGGTCCGTTCGTGAGGAGTCCAGCGCGGGAGAGCGCGCCTTCCGCGCTCTCGACGTCCTCCTGCCGAATCGGCAGACGGGGCGGTCCCGCGTCGGGCGCGATTCCCCGGGATTCGAGCAGCCGGTCGTAGTCGTGCAGCTGGTGGCCGGTTCTCGGAGGCGCGTCGGACGCGTGGGTCAGGAGATGACGCCGTCCGTCGGTCGCGTATCCGATGCGCCGGGGGATCGCGGCGAGAAACGCGACGAGCGCGGAGCGATAGGAGTTCGGCAGGATCCACGCCTCCGAAAACCGTTCCCGCTGCGCGGCGAGCGAGTCGCGAAGGAGCCCCGACGTCGTCCGAACTTCCGACGCGGTTCCCTCGGCCCGGTAGATCGCGGCCGGGCCGGGTCGGGCCAGGACCACCAGCCGCTCGCCCGGCGCGGCGCGCGAGAGAGCGCGAAGGACCGGAAGCGACAGGACGGCGTCGCCGATCCAGTTGGGCGCGACGACCAGCCGGCCTCCGGATCTCTTCACAATCTACCTCGGACCGTTTCCGGCGGCGACGTCTTCCATCGATTGTGGAGCCACAGCCACGCTGCCGGATCCTTTCGGATCGCCGTCTCTGTCACCTCCATGTAACGCGCGGTGGCCCGATGCACGCGCTCGTCCCGATCGACGTCGTCGTCGCCGAACTCCTCCGGCAGAATCGGCCGCTCGAACTTCAGCCGGTAGCGCCCGTCCGCTGCCGGCCATGTGAAGACGGGCACCACCGCCGCACCCGTCTTCAACTGAATGAGCGCGAGGGAGGGCGTCGTCGCGGCCGACCGTCCGAAGAACGGGACGAAGACCGCTTCGCGCGGCAGCACGTTCTGGTCGACCAAGATCGCGACCGTCTCGTTTCGCGCCATCGCGCGAAGGAGCTCCTTCGCGGCCTGCCTCTTCGAGATCGGACGGTTCCCGAACCGCCGGCGGAGTTTCGAGAGCTCCTCTTCGAGAAGCGGGTTGTCGAGCGGACGGGCGACCGGCGCGATCGGCTCTCCCAGGAGTCCCGCGACGAGCGCGCCGACCTCCCAGCTCCCGAAGTGCGCCGAAAGGAGGAAAACCCCCTTCCCGCGGGACCGTGCGGCGCGCAGGTTTTCATCGCCTTCGACCGCGACCCGGGAAAGGAGCTCCTCGCGCGAAAGACGGCCCGTCTGGAGAAAGTCCACGAGGGCGCTCGCAAAGCCTTCGATCGAGCGGCGCGCGATGGATGCGATCCGCCCGGCAGGCTCGTCCGGAAAGGCCGCGGTCAGGTTGTCGAGAAGGATCTTCCGCCGCGAGCGGAGAAACGAGAACACGATCCGCGCGGCGGCCCGACCGGCGCGGCGCGCGGCGGCCGGAGGCAGCAGGGCGAGTCCTCCGGCGGCGGCCCGGAAGAGAGCGAGCTCGGCGCGGTCGCGGAGGGCGGATCGGCGCCGCTTGCGCGACCTCTGCGCCGTCGTCGCCGGAAAGGTTGCCTGTCCCGCGAGGTCCGCCGCGCCGCGGGACGCGTTCACGTCGGCCGCGCCGATGCAGTTCGCGGTCTCTCGGGCTCACCCGAAATTCGGGAGAGCAGGAAGGGAAAGAATTCCGGTTCCGCCACCTCGACGTCGAGCCGCACCGTGACGACCGGCAGGAGCGTCTTTCCTTCGAGCTTCACGGAGTCTTTCTCCGTGGTCAGGATCCACGCGCTGCCGGTTCGGTCCGCCGCGCGGCGGATGCGCTCGAGGTCCCGCCTCGTGTAGCGGTGATGGTCGCGAAACGCGAGGACTTCTTCGGCGGAGAGATCGAGCTCCGCGAGCGTGGCCGTGAAGGAAGCGGGGTTGGCGATCCCGCAGACCGCGACGAACCGCCTCGCCGACAGCCGCGCGGAGGGTACCGCCGCTCCCTGCTCGTCCCGGAGCCCGGCGGCGCGGATCCGCGCGGAGAAGGTCGGAACGCCCGGATTCCACCGGTCGAGCGCGGCGCGGGCCGTCGCTGAGGGATCGCCGCGGTTCGCGCGGGTGAAGACGACCGCATCCGCGCGGGCGAGCGCCGAGAGAGGTTCGCGCAGACGTCCGGACGGCGGCAGCCGTCCGCCCCCGAGCGGATCCGCAGCGTCCAAGAGCAGCAGGTTCACGTCGCGGTCGAGCGCGAGGTGCTGATAGCCGTCGTCTAAGAGGATCACGTCGGTGCCGAGCTCGATCGCGGCCTGCGCCCCTTCCACGCGCCGCTCCGCCGCGACGACGGGGACCGCGGGCAGCCTTTTCGCGATCGCGACCGGTTCGTCGCCCCCCTCGTCGGGTCCGACGAGAGGACCCTCGCCGCGCGAGACGACGATGACTCCCTTCGACCGCCGGCCGTAGCCCCGCGAGAGGATCGAGGGGCGCTTTCCCTCGAAACGGAGCCTCCGCGCGAGAAACTCGACGAACGGCGTCTTTCCGGTTCCCCCGAACGTGAGGTTGCCCACCGATATCACCGGACAGGCCGCGCGCCGCGAAGCGAAACTGCCCGAGCGATAGAGGCCCGCTCGCGCCTCGAGCGCGCGGCCGTAGAGCGCGGAGAGGGGAGCGAGGGCGGCGCGGGCGATCGGACCAGCAAGCCCGTTGAATCTCACCCCGCGGCCCCTCGCCGCGCGGGTGCGCGGGACAGCAGAGTCAGGACTTCGTCGGCTGTGGCGTCGGCGGAGCCGCGATTGCCAGCCACGAACTTTCGCGCGACCGCGCCGGAGGCCGCGGTCGCCGCGGGGTCGGCGAGGCGCTTGCCGAGGGCGCGGGAGAGGTCTTGCGCGTCCGCGACGCGGTGAACGATGCCGAGGCTTCTTCCTTTCTCCACGATCTCCCGGAAGTTCTCGACGTGGGGTCCGACGAGGACCGGAACTCCGGCCGACCACGCTTCGATCGGGTTGTGCCC
>Ga0066669_10000065_pt1 | contig 21749 bp, 19 predicted proteins | sample GraSoiAngelo_118_FD_133940 | JGI IMG/M metagenome (GOLD analysis project Ga0066669, IMG submission 133940) | Grasslands soil microbial communities from the Angelo Coastal Reserve, California, USA - 14_0919_02_20cm | ecosystem: Environmental > Terrestrial > Soil > Grasslands | place: USA...
ACCACCTTGCGGAGCCCGTCGGCGTTCTTTCCGGCGACCACTTCGTCGGTCGTCGCGGGCACCGGCACGTGAAGCTGTTGCGCGGCACGCCCGACGTCGAGGATGCGGTCGCCCAGCTTCACGCCCACGCCGCTGCGCAGATTGCAGTAGGTCAATCCGCGCGGCGAGGATCCACCCTGCACGGTCTGCGTGCCCTGCGCCTTCGTCTCGCCGGACGCGAGCAGCTTTCCCGCCACCGCTGCGACGCCAGCCGTCTTCAGCAACGTCCTTCGTGTCGGAGCCATTGTGCCCTCGTCAAGGAATGGCGGAGGAGGCAGGATTCGAACCTGCGAGCCCTTGCGGGCCAGTGGTTTTCAAGACCACCGCCTTCAGCCACTCGGCCACTCCTCCGCAGGAGTGAAAACGGCACCTTAGCCGACAGGCTCAGGCGCCGTCGAGGCGGAGCGTAGCAGCGCTGCAGAATCAGCACGTCTCGGGCTTGCGCAGCGATCGCAGCGGATCGGGAAATTGAGCTGCGGCCAGGTGAGTGTGGCGGATTGCTTCACGAACCTTGCGACCGCACGCAGCGGCGATTAGCAACTCGTCTCTGGGCACATGACTCCCACGAGTTTGGTCATGTCCTCGTTCACGATCCGTATCGGTTCGCAAAGATTGGTGTTGTTTGAACGGCAGCGTCGAAAGCGTCGCTCCATGCGTTGTGCAGTGTCAACCTTTGACGGATCCCCTTGCTTGGCCGCCGGCCAGCTGGCAGGGTCTGCGCCTACATGAAGCGGCCAGATCTTCGTAGATTGTTTGGAGTCTCAATCGCTGCTGCACGATTGGTAGGATGCGCGGATCGTTGCGGCTTCGAAACCATCGACGTGCGCGTGACGGCTGCGGAAGCGACTGACGCGGGAAGCGACTGTCTTCGCTTTTGCCCGGACAAGTTCGCGGAGGCGCGGATCCATTCCTGCTTCACGTATCCCCTGGACGGCGGGTTAACGATCACGACCGGAACGGTCGGCGTCTCGTGCTCCTGTTGCAACGACGTAGGCGGCTGCGGCCGCAGGCCTTTCGGACTGCGCCCGCCGGGCCCGGTCGCAGCCGGAAGCGCGCTCGGCACGTTCCTCGGCAGGATGGCGCACCTGGAAGCGGCGGCCGTACCGGCGTTCCAGCGCCTCGCCGTCGAGCTCAGCGTGCACGGCGCTCCGGCAGGGCTCGTCGCACAAGCACTGCAGAGCGCGCAGGACGAACGCCGGCACGCGGATATGGTATGCGCGCTCGCGGTGCACTTCGGCGGCGCGGTGGCGCCCGTCGAAATCGAAGTGTTCCGCGTGCGCCCGATGGCTGAGATGGTCGCGGAGAATGCCGCGGAAGGATGCGCACGGGAGACTTACGGAGCGTTGGCGGCGGCGTGGATGGCGAGCGCTGCTGCCGACGCGGATATCCGGAACACCTTCGCCTCCATTGCACGCGACGAACTCCGGCACGCGGAGCTTTCCTGGGACATCGCGGCGTGGGGCGGCCTGCCCGCAAGCATCTACGAGAACGGCTTGGAGTCGTTGCGCATCGGGATTTCCGCCCGGCCGCCCAGCGAGATTTCCCGATTGGCCGGCGTGCCAGCCCCGGAAGACGCGTATCGCCTGTGGCGCGAGATCCGCGCCTGACGCTCACAGCCGGCAGCGGCACTCGTTGCCCTGCAAGACCTGGCGGCACTCGAGGCAATCCGGGAGACCGGCGGGAAGACGTGATGCGGCCAGCGACCTCCAACAAGCCGCGAGGCTGTTGCCGCCCGCGGACTCCGCCGCGCAGGGCAGGACGCATCTGGTAGTCTACCGCTTTTGCGGCAGGCGGCAGCTACCAGGCGGGCCGGGTCCGGACGGCGACGCCCGTCGCGGACGACACCTGCCCTCCGGGCTCGTAGCGGACCTGAATCACTGCGTCGCAGCCCAGCCGCGGCGCTTCCGCCTGCAGCGCACCGAGCACGGCTGCAAGGGTGGCGTTGCCGTTCGTCCCTCGCGCGCTGACCACGGCGACTTCGTCGTAGTCCGCGCCGGGCGGCGATCCGTTCATCACGATCCGGACCGCTCCGGTGTACGGGGCGGAAGGCACGCCCGTCAGGACACGCTCCGCGTCCACGGGGGCGGAGCGTGGCGGCAACCGAGCACCGCCAGCAGGAGCACCGCGGCGATTGTCCTCATCGTCCCTCCCTCGCCGTCCGGAACGCGCGGCCGACGACGCTCAGCGTGACCACCTCCACGTCGCGCGTCTCCCGGCACGTCTGCGAGACGTACGTCGTCACGGAGACGGTCTCCGTGTCGGTGGAGAAGGTGCCATCCGGATTCGCGCGGGTGACGAACCGCGTCTCGTCGTGCGTCTGGTTCGAACCGCACTCGTACGAGCGCGACTCCTGGACCACCGCGTTCTTCGTGGCGACGACGTCGAGCCGCCCATAATCGCCGCCCATCCCGGCGACCCTCTGGCGGAATGCGGAGAGCACCGCCTCGAGCGTCGCGCTCCCGTGCGCTTCGACGATTCCGAGCTCTTCGGCTCCGGGTGGATCGCGCGTCGCGCTGATCCGCACGTTGCCGGCCGACGAGGGCTCGGCGCGCGCGACGGCATACGCGCTCGACGCCACCGGTCGGTGGGCGCAGGAGAGAGCGAGCAAGAGCAGGCAGATGCCCTGCATCTACCGATTGTAGCGGGCGCCCGGCTGCGCGCCTCTTGCAACTATCGAATGAAATCAACCAGCAATTGATGCACCGCGATAGATGCGTCCGCCTGGACCCAATGCGAGGCCTCCGGGATGCGCTCCACGCGCACGTGCGGCACCCAGCGCGGATCGGCTGCGCAAGTCCCGTTCCTCTTGAGAGGAATCCTGGGAAGGGGCCCGCAGCGCCCCGGCGTGATCGGCTAGGCAGGACACTTCCATTGCTGCCGCTGCGGGCGTAGGTACGCCTTCCGCGAGCCTTGTTCGCCAGTGCGGCACAACAAGCGAGGTCACACCATGAAGGAAAGTCAAAAATACGCAGTGTGGTTGACGGACGAGGCAGCACGCGTGTTCCTTGGAATCGACACAAAGCAGCCGCAGAGTCGCTGGGTGGTATTGGGCGACTGCACAGGCGAGGAGGGCGGCGTCGGTTTCTGGTTGCGCGTCGACCACATCGAGCAATGGATGGCGATGGGCGACTCGAGAACGATCACGGTGTCGCCGCCCGACTGCCTCATCCCATGGAACTACGTCATCACGGTCCAAGCGCTGAGCCAATTCAAGGACCTGAAGGTGAGCGGGTTTAAGAAGGCGTCGGCGTAATTCACTCCCGCCGCTCCTTCGCATTCGCACCAGCCGCAAATCCTGTCAGGGCGAGGTCGAACGGCAGCACTGTGGGTTCCTGCGCCCCCGCCGCCGATGCGAGCCCCGTCGCAGCGCTGAGGACGGCGGCGACGAGATTGCCAAAGAGCCACGTGGTGCTCTCCGGATACGAGTTCGAGCGAACTGCAAAGCTGTCGGGAACCGCGTTCTGCCCGTTCCTTTATGCCAGATCGGCGACCCGCCAACGGGACCAAAACGAGTCGATTTTGACGGCAGCGATCAGCGCTTGGGACCGGTTCCGGACCGTACCTCCGTGAAAATAGATCCCGCCGTGGCACCCTTGACACTCTTGGCCGCCTTGAAGCGCGTAGCACCGGCGTAGCAGGCGGGCTGCTACATGCGGCGAAGAGCGGACAACACACGCCACGGCGGCGCGTCGCTTCCACTCTGGAGATTGTCACGGGTTAGCCGCTGCTGTCCTGTGTTGGCAGCGCAGTCAGAATTTCAAGCCCACCGCCTTCAGCCCCTCTCGGCCACTCCTCCGCAGGAGCCTTCGGCAGTCTAGCGGGTCGCTGCCTTCAACGTCGAGTCAGGCGAAGCGGGACGAGAACTCGCGCTCGAATTCCATCACGTCGAAATCCGTCAGCAGCACGTGGAAGGACGGCCCCCTCGCCCGCAGGGAGGGGAACAGGTCCTGAACCAGGGCTTCCGCTTGCCACGGCACCACCGTGCCGCTCGCGATGCGAATCCACTGGCCGGGCGGAAAGCGCACACCCTTGCCAACCAGTGCGAGCACCGGGATCGTCGTGTTCAGAAAGTACGCTGTCTCCGCTGCTATTTCGGGCATCGCGAGCGACTTTGCATTCTCCGCCGCCCGAGCGCGTAAGCGAGACGATGGGCACCGCGCTGTGATCGCCGTCACGCTCCGCGTGCTCAGGTCTTCGAGTGAACAGCGGATCATGCGCGCCACACGCTTGCCGCGCGTGACCACCGGCCGGTAACGAAATGTAGTCAACAAATACATGCGTGATCACCGAGCGTTAACGAAAGACGGAATTTCCTGATCCGCCTCCTTGTCCGCAGTCTCGATGAACGCTCGCGAAAGATCGCACCGGACCGCACGCGTCCTGCCGTCCCGGCAGGAACGGAGGAACCATGCATCGACGAATCGTCGCGATCGCGCTCGGAACGTTCGCCGTCTGCGGCTGCGGGAGCCCGACGCAGACTGAATCGCAAACCTCTTCGGCAACGCCGCCCGTGGCCGGGTCTGCTGCCGATCCGGACGGCAGACGAAGAACTCCGCCCGCGGGCGACGCAGATGCGGGGACCGCTCCGGTCGCCACGGGGTTCGGCGATCCGCTGCAAGGTCTCACCGCGGCGGAGCGCGCATCGTTCGACGACGGCAAGGTCCACTTCGCGACGGCGGAAGAACTTGAGGAAGGCCTCGGCCCGGTCCTCAACGAGGCCTCCTGTGTCGCCTGCCACGCCGGCCCGGCGGTGGGCGGCAGCAACGGCCGCCTGGAGACGCGATTCGGACGGCGTGGAGCGGACGGAGGCTTCGACCCCCTCGCCGCGGAGGGAGGCTCGCTGTTGCAGGACCACGGCATCGGCGCCGTGGATGGATTCACCTTCGGCCCGGAGGTCGTGCCCGCCGACGCAAACGTCGTTGCACAGCGCCGCACGACGCCGTTGTTCGGCCTCGGGCTCGTCGACGCGACGCCCGACGATACGATTCGCGCGATCGCCGCGAAGCAGGCGCGATCGAGTCCGGAGACGGCGGGTACGGTGGCGGTGGTCGCGAATCTGGTGACTGGGAAGGAATCGGTCGGAAAGTTCGGCTGGAAGAACGTAAATCCGAGCCTGCTGCAGTTCTCCGCCGACGCGTACCTCAACGAGATGGGCATCACCAGCCCGCTCTTTCCCAACGAGAATTGCCCTCAGGGCCGCTGCAGCGACCTCGCCTTCAACCCGGTACCGGCGTTGAACGACGCCGATGGCGCCGACGTCCTTGCGTTCGCGAGCTTCATGATGTTTCTCGCTCCACCACCGCGGGCACCGCAGACGGCGCAGACGCTTGCAGGCGAGCGGGTGTTCAACAGCATCGGGTGCGCCGTGTGCCACATGCCGACGCTCGTCACCGGCCCGAACGCCGTCGGGGCCCTCGACGGCGTCGAGTACCATCCGTACTCCGACTTCCTGCTCCATGACATGGGAAGTCTCGGCGACGGCATCGTCCAGGGCGCCGCGGACGCGAAGCAGATGCGGACGGCGCCGCTCTGGGGATTGCGGGTCGCGACCAACCTGCTGCACGACGGCCGCGCGGAAACGCCGCTGGAAGCGATCCTCGCGCACGACGGTCAAGGACGCCGCGCGCACGATTGCTTCAAGGCGCTCGATGCCAGGGATCGGGCGGCGCTGCTCGCCTTTCTCGATTCTCTCTAGACACCGTCTCGAGACCACCGAACATGAATGCTTCACATGCGCTTCATGAATCCCGGCTACATCCCGCCCGCATGCTGCCAAAGAATTTCTGGCCCGCGACACCCTTCGTGGTCCTTGCCATTGCGGTAACGAGCTTCGCCGTCACCCCGCTGTGGATCCAGCACCGCGCCGCCCAACTGCGCGAGCCCGCTCATGCCGCGCTCGCGTCGTCGGTCCAGGCCCTCGGCGCCTTGATCGAATCGCGCGCCCGGCAGCGTCGTCTTCTGGGCGGCGCTCGCCTCGACCCTGCCGCTGCGCAGGAGGCGCGGCAGCGACTGGCGTCGCTGACGGACGAGCTTGCCGCCGAGGAGCGCCGTGCGATCGCCGCCTCGGCGCGCCTCGAAGAGATCCGTTTGCGTTCCCTGGAGCTTGCCAACGGCCTCAACGTCGCCTGGACGGTGGTGGCCATTCTCGGCGGCTGCGTCGCGGCGCTGCTGGTGCGCCATCACCAGCGGCTGTCCGAGAACCTCCGCCGGGTCGATCGCGAACGGGCGCACGAGTTGGAGCAGTTCGCGGGCCGCGTCGCGCACGATATCGTCAGTCCGCTCGGCCCGGTCTCCGTCGGGGTGCAATATCTTGCACGCAAGCTCCCCGACGACCCGGAAGCGCAAGGCGCGGTGCGGATCGTCCGCGGGAGCCTCGATCGCGTCGGCATCATCGTCGACGAGCTGCTCCGGTTCGCGCGCGCAGGAGCACGTCCCGCCCGCGGGAGAGGCGCAATCTTCTGGGTCGAGCTGCCGCTCGCATCCGATTTGACCGCATAGCCCCCCCTCGCCCGCCCGCCCCACACATCGCCGAGTCGAAGGTCGATCCACCGCTGCACGGGCGCAGCGCCTCTCGACCACAGTCGGGCGCCCGCCCGCATGCGTGATCCGTCCTATTGCGAACACCCCGCCCGCTCCGCACGGTTTCTCTGCAGCCAGGAGGGCGCAGATGAGCGCGATTCACATCCTCGAAGGCGGTCGCCACCCCGCAATCCTCGACGCGCCGGCGGGCGACCTTCGCATCGCGCCTCATCGGGGCGCACCGGTGAAGCTCTCGCTCGTCGTTCCCACCTACAACGAGTCGCGCAACCTCGAGGAGCTGATCGGAAGGCTCGCCGCGCTCCTCGACGGCTTTCTTCCAGGCGCCTACGAGCTGATCGTCGTCGACGACGACAGTCCCGATCAAACCTGGGCCTTGGCGCTTCGCCTCGCGGACCGTTGTCGCTCGCTTCGCGTGATGAGACGGCGCGGCGAGAAGGGCTTGTCGACCGCCGTCGTCCGCGGATGGCAGGCGGCGCAAGGCGAAGTGCTCGCAGTCATCGATGGGGATCTGCAGCACCCGCCGGAAGTGGTGGAGAAGCTTTGGGCGGCGATCGCACAAGGAGCGGACCTCGCCGTCGGCAGCAGGCACGCGGGCGGCGGCGGTCTCGGCGACTGGAGCGCTCTGCGCCGCGGGCTGTCACGAGCCGCGCAACTCGTCGGCCTCTGCGTGCTCCCCACCGTCGTGGGACGGGTTTCCGATCCGATGAGCGGATGCTTCATGGTGCGTCGAAGTGCCCTCGCCGACGTGACCCTGAGCCCGTTGGGTTACAAGATCCTCATCGAGGTGCTCGGCCGCGGTCGCATCGGCCGCATCGCAGAAGTGGGGTACGTCTTTCGCGAGCGCGTGGCCGGGGAGAGCAAGGTCACCGCCCGGCTCTACCTCGAGTACCTGCGCCATCTCGTTCGCCTGCGCCTCGCGCTATTGCCGCCGCGATTCTTCCGATTCGGCCTCGTCGGCCTCTCCGGCGTCGCCGTCGACATGGCCATCCTCTGGTTGCTGAAGGGACGGCTGGACTGGCCGCTCACGATCTCGAAGCTCGTCGCCGCGGAGGTGGCGATGGCGAACAACTTCCTCTGGAACGATCTCTGGACCTTCGGCGACCTCGCCGCCCGGCAAGGTCACGGATGGTTGCGGCTGCGCCGGTTCGCGAAGTTCAACGCCATCTGCGCGGCGGGTCTTGCCCTCAGCGTCGGGCTGCTGGAGATGCAGGTCGGAATCTTCAAGCTCAACCCGTACGTCGCCAACGCGGTGGCCATCGCGGTGACGACCGGCTGGAACTTCTGGATGAACAAGATCTTCAGCTGGGCAGCGCCTCGGCCACTTCCGGCGGTAGCGTCACCTCAGCGACGAGCTGCAGGCGCATAGAGGGACCAGCGGCCGGCGTGAGCCACCATGGCGAACCCTTGCGGCTCTGGACCGGGCGTGCGGACGAGGACGTAATCCTCGTCGGAGACGGCGCGCGCGATGTCGAGCTCGTGCGGCCGCAGCTCCCAGCTTCGCGGGAGGGGCACGGGTTCGCTGCCTTGGCGGAACCGGACCGGCGTCCAGGGCGTCTCCGCGAAGTTGTAGCGAGCACGCCCTCCGCGGAAGATTTCGTAATACGACGCGAAGTGCAGGAAGGACTGGTACTGGAAGAGGTGACTTTCAGTGGAGGAGACGATCGCGATCAGCCGTTTGCCGGGTTCTGCGGCGTGCAGAACCTGGTGCAGCTCGGTGACCTGCGCCTCGCGGTCGAAGGCTCGATAGGTCGCGGCGACGCTCGTCTGGAACGCGATCTGCAGGGCCACGACGGCGGCAAGAATCGCGCTGGTCGCCGGGCCGGGAGCAATCGAAGGCGAAGCGATCACCAGCAGGGCCAGGAAGGGCAGCGCACGCAGGTGGATGTAGCCCATGTAGCCCATGTCGTACGGCGCGGCGAGGTATGCGACGAGGGAGAGCACGGCGAGCAGCGGCAGACGCCACTGCCGATCGAGGCGAGGCCTCGGGCGCACGGCGATCGTCGCGACGAACAGTGCAGCGATCGCGAGCACGAAGATTTCGTCCCCGTGCGCGGCGAGAACGTTGCCGTAGCGGAGAAGTCCGAGGACCTGGTCCTTGGGTCCCAGCCAGCGGGGGAGCGTCCGCGCCGCCGCGCCAGGGCCATCGCGCGCGGCGAGCGCGTGGAGTGCCCAGGCGCCGAGAAGCAGGATGGCCGGCAACCACGGCGCCAGCGCCCGGGCCTTGTTCCGCCATGGCTCAGCCGATGTGACCCCGAGGATGAACGCAGCGGCGAGGGCGAATGCCACCCCGCTGGGATGCAGCCAGAGGAGCGCGGCTCCGCCGGCGGCAATCCATGCGGCCCGCCGCAGCGAGGCGCCGCGCAGCTCGCGCTCGGTCAGCGCGACGAGGACGAGCGCAAGCGGGATCGACTCGATGAAGTTGAAGAAGCCCAGATAGAGGGGAACGGTGTGGAACACCGCCGGCGCGAAGACGGCAAGGCGCCGATCGCGTCCGAAGGAGCCGAGGAACATCCAGAACGCAGCGGAGGTCGCCGCCGCGATCAGCGAGAGCATGATCCGCACGGCGGCATCGGCTCCGGTGATCTTCGCGATCGCGGCGGCAGGCAGATAGAAGCCGAGGTACTCGAGCCGCCGGAGATCGATCTCGAACCACTTGTCGAAGGCGGGTCCCGGCGCGTGGAAGTCGGCAAGGATGCGCACCGCCGCGATGTGCTCGGGCGCGTCCTGGTAGGGCAAGAGCTCGCTCGTCCACAGCGGCGCGATGGCCGCAACCGTGGAGAGAGCGATGAGCAGCGGCCAGACGAGCTCCTGCGCCGCGAACGCGGGCCGCGCGACGGGAAGCGCAATCGCCTCTGCCCGGCTGCCCTCCATCACTTGCGACCGTAGCGATCTTCCAGGCGGACGACGTCGTCGAGTTGCGGAGTGCTCGCCTCGAGGACATCGCAGTCGCTGAGCGCGACCATCCGATGGACCATGCCGGGGCGAATGCGGACGGATTCTCCGGCCCGCAGGATGACGTCGGATCTTCCCTCGCCGCGATCGTACTCGAACCGCATCGCTCCGGAGAGGAGGTGGACGGTCTCGTCCTTCACGCGGTGGTATTGCAGGCTCAGCGCGTGACCCGCCTTGATGTGGAGGATTTTTCCTACGTAGCTTTCCGCGTGCGCCCAGATCAGCTCGTAGCCCCACGGCTTCTCCACTCGCCGGGGCATGTGACGGACGTCACGCGATTCGAGTCCGGATGCTTCTGCCATGCGAGCGAGGGTTCGCACGGTGCGCCGGCAGGACAAGGCGGCGAAATACCTACCCCGGCGCTGCGACGTTCAGGCGCGCGAGTCCGCCCATATACGGACGGATGGCGTCGGGGAGGACGACGCTTCCGTCGGCCTGCTGTCCGTTCTCGAGGATGGCGACGACCGTCCGTCCGACGGCGAGACCGCTCCCGTTGAGGGTCGCAACGAGGCGCGGCTTTTCGCCCGGCGCGGGGCGAAAACGGATCTGCGCGCGCCGCGCCTGGAAGTCGCCGACCGTCGAGCACGAGCTGATCTCGCGATAAGCGTTCTGGCCGGGAAGCCAGACCTCCAGGTCGTACGTCTTCTCCGACGAGAATCCCAGATCTGCCGTGCAAAGGAGCACGACCCGGTGGTGAAGGCCCAGCTTCTCCAGCGGCGCCTGGGCGTCGCGCACCAGCTCCTCGAGCGCGGCGTGCGCGTTCTCCGGTTTTTCGAAGCGGACCAGCTCCACCTTGTGGAACTGGTGTTGCCGGATGATCCCTTTCGTGTCCTTGCCGTAGCTTCCTGCCTCGCTGCGGAAACAGGGAGAGAAGGAGCAGTACTTCAATGGAAGCTGCGCCGCATCGAGGATCTCGTCACGGTGGTAGTTCGTCACCGGCACTTCCGCCGTGGGAATCAGGTAGTAGCCGGCCGTCGTCTTGAAAAGGTCCTCCTCGAACTTCGGAAGCTGGCCGGTGCCGCGCATCGATTCCGCGTTGACCAGATAAGGGGGCAGCAGCTCGAGATAGCCGCGTTCTCGTGCCGAGTCGAGGAAGAGTTGCACGACCGCGAGCTCCAGGCGCGCGAGGGCGCCGCGGTAGAAGACGAAACGGGCCCCGGACACCTTCGCCGCGCGCTCGAAATCCAGCAGGCCGAGCTTCTCGCCGATCTCGGTATGCTCCCGGGGCGAGGCCAGCCCGGGTTTGTCGCCCCACGCCCGGACCACCTGGTTGTCGCGCTCCGAGGTGCCCGGTGGCACCGTCTCGTGGGGCAGGTTGGGGACGTTGAGGAGGGCGCGCTCGATCCGCTCCTCCACCTCCTTGAGCCGCGCGTCCTTTTCCTTCACCTCGTCGGACAGGGCCTTGAGCCGCGCGCGAAGCTGCGCCTGCTCTTCCCCTTTGAGCGTGCGCATCTGCTCCGACGCCTTCCGCTGCTCGGCGCGCTGCGTTTCGCTCGACTGGATGAGCTGCCGCCGTTCGGAGGCGAGGGCCTCGATGGGCGCGAGCGCCTCCGCCCCCGCGGCGCCGCGGGTCAGAAGCCGCCGGCGCACCTCGTCCAGGTTCGCCACAACCCACTTCAGGTCGAGCATGGCGTCCGGAAGTATCGCTCGCTTTTTCGTGCGTCAATCGGCCGCTGCCTCACGAAGTGCAGCTCTGCTGGTATGGTTTGAGACTGTACAGATTACCGGATGCGTTCTAAGGGTAGGCCCGTCGGATGGGTGACCCGAGCGACTCCGAGCTGCTGGCCGCGTTCCGCGCCGGGGACTCCAGGGCGTTCGAAACCCTCGTGCGGCGCTACCAGCGGCCGGTTCTCGCCATCGCGCGGCGCTTCGCGCGGGACGGAGACGACGCCGAGGATCTGGCGCAGCGCGCGTTCATCAACGCCAGCAACCGCGCCGTGGGATGGCGCGGCGGATCGTTCAAGTCCTGGCTGTTCCGCATCGTGGTGAACCTGGCGAAGAACCACCTCCGGGACATGGCCCGGTTCGATCGATCGGACGAGGCGCAGGAGCGCGAGGCGGAGCCCACCGCGCCCGACGTGGAAGAACGGATCGCCGCCGCCCAGAGGCAAAGGGCCGTCCGCTCCGCGGTGGCGCAGCTGCCGCGCCGCCAACGCGAAGTGCTGCTGCTGCGCATCGACGGCGATCTGCCTTTCGCGGAGATCGCCAGCACCCTGGGGATCACCGAAGTGAACGCGAAGGTCAACTTCCACCATGCGGTGCAAAAGCTGAAGAAGCTGGTTCAGGGTTGAGCGATCTCCAGGAGCTCGGCGGGGGTGAACCGGTAATCCGCGCCGCAGAAATCACAGGTGAGGCGCGCGCCGCCGTCCTCGTCCGCCATCTCCCGCAGCTCGAGAGCGCCGACCGTTTTCAGCGCGCGGGTCACGCGCTCGCGCGAGCAGCGGCAACCGAACCGTGGCTCCAGCGCGGAGATCCGCCGCAGCGGTCCGGGATCGAGCGAGTGCAACAGCGCATGGGCCAGGCCGGATGCACCATCGGCCGACGCAAGCGCCGTGCAGAGGGCGCCCTGTCGCAGCGGCTTGCCCAGAACGCGCGCCCGCTCGGCGTCGGCGCCCGGAAGCGCCGCAACCAGCACTCCCGCGACGCTGGCGAGGGGATCGTCCTGGGAGCAGAGGACCTCGAGCGCCATCTCCCCGCCCTCCTCCCGCTCGGAGCGGAGAAAGAGCGTGAGCGCCGCGCCGAGATCGGCGCCGGCAAACGGGTATGCCGCGCGATGCGCGCTCTCTGGGCCGCGGGGCGCGCGCAGGACGGAGATCATCCCGGCGCGCTCGTCGTGCGGCGCTGCCAGCAAGGGCCGGGGATCGAAGCGCGACGGCCGAGGCGTCCGCGGCGGCCCTTCGAGCGTCGTGACCCGGACCAGGCCGCGCACCGCGCCGGTCTCGTCTCCGTCCACCAGGAGGCCGCGCAGGGGTCCGTTGCACTCGAGTTGCACGTCGACGCGAGCTTCCTCGTACGCCGCGAGCAGCAGCCCTGCCGTCAGTCCCTGGGCGAGCGCTGCGGCGCTTCCCGGAGCGAGACCGTGGCGCGCCGCGGCCTCGCGGGAGAGCGCGGTGGCGATGCAGACCGAAAGGCGGATCCCGGAGGCAGGCGCCTCCATCGTGAGGATCTGGTCGGCCACGGGGGCGGAATGTAGCTCTGCCGCGCCGTTCAGGCCGCGCCCTGCGAGCCTTGAGCAGCGGAAACGACCTGGATGCGCGGCGGCACCTCGCCCAGCACGCTGCGAATCGTCTCCCGCAGCGTGTACGCGGGACGGAAACCAAGATCCCTCTCCGCGCGCGTGCCGTCGACGGTACAGAGGAACTGGAGATGGTCGAGCTCGGCGGAAGGGAATCCGGCCAGCCGGTACTGGAACAGCTTGTCGAGCAGCGGCCGCGCGATCAGGTGGGGCATCGGGATCGTTGTCCGGCCCAGCTCTCGCAAGACGGCGGAGAGCGGGAGCTCCCCCGGCCCGCAGACGTTGAAGATGCCGCGCACCCCGGGCCGCAGCGCGAGAGCAAGCGCGCGTGCAACGTCCTCCTCGTGGATGAGCTGCACCATCGGATCGAAGCCCGCCAGCGTCCAGGGTCGCGGCAGGCGCATGTACATGGAAGGTGCGTTCTTCACGGTGGGTCCGACGATGTGCACCGGCCTGAGGATCACCGTGTCCACCTCGGGGTGCTTCCACATGTACTGCTGCGCGAACATGTCGACCTCGACGAGGTCGCGGAACTCCGGGAAGCGCTGCGACCCGAGCAGCGGCGATTCCTCGGTGAGGAAGTTGTCGTTGCCCGGCTGCGGACCGTAGACGGTCGCGGAGCTGAGCACCACGACCTTGCGCACTCCGTACTTCGCCGCGTACGAAAGCATCGCCTTGGTGCCCAGGACGTTGAAGCTGTGGTGCTCGCCCTGTGGCAGGCGCGGGTCGTGCGCGATCGCCATGTGGATCATCGACAGTACGTCGCCGCGGCGGAACAGGTCCTCGACCTTGCGCTTGCGGATGTCGAGGTTGTGCACCTCGAGGTCCTTGGGCGCGCCGGGGAACGGCCGCCGATCCAGGCCGATCACCCGATCGGTCTTGTGCAGGACGCGCGCGAGCGCGCGACCGAGGTTGCCGCTGATGCCGGTGACGAGGACGGCGTCGCGCGCCATCCCGGCACCTTAACACGGCGCCCTACTTCGGGATCGCCAGCGCCACCGCGGTGGTGTTGTGCCAGGACTCGATCCGGCCGCTGTAGCTGGCGATCTCGCCGTAGGTGAGGAAGCCGGCAACCGGCACCTCGCCCATCACCTCGCGGACAGCGTCGATCTCGCGCTGGAACCCGTCCTTGAGGATCAATCCGCGGCAGACGCAGTCGAAGAGGAGAACGCCTGCGGGCGTCTGCCCCTGGAGGTTCTGCAGCGCCTCCTCCGCGGCCTGTCGCGCGGCGGCGACCATGCTGTCCGGCTTGCCGTCGAGAATGGCCACGTGCGCTCCCTGCGGGACCTCGGCTGCGCAGGTGAGCGAACCGTCGGCGCCGACGGAGAGCGGAGCGCGAGCCCGCGTCACCTTCCCGGCGACGATGATCCCCAGCTCGTTGGCGATCAGGTACTCGCCGGCGGACGCCGGCGCGAGCGTCACGCCCCGCTTGCGGGCGTGCTCCTCGTACACGGCGAAGGCAGGGCGACCGTCGATCTCGTGGACCACGTTCCCCTTGGCGCGCGTCACGCGCATCTTTGCCGTGGTCGCCTCGAGGCCATGGCCGATGCCGACGCCCCAGGGGGTGCGGGCGAAGAGGTGGACGGCGGCGGCCATGTCGCTCGCGGCCCGCTCGGGCTCGCCGACGTGCGTCGCCTGGAACTTGCCCTCGTCGCCGGCGGCGCCTCCCACCACCTGGTGCAGCGCCTGCGTGCTCTCCACGATCGATTCCACGAACCGTTCGCCGGCGCCGCTCAGGCCATCGACCAGCGTCATGGTGGTGGAGCAGACGAAGCCCTTCTGCCTCGCGGCGTCGGCGGCGCGGTGAAAGCCTTCGCAGAGCGCCCGTGCCGCTTCCTGCGGCGCGGCGGCGACGTCGCGAACGGTGCGGGCGAAATGCGGGGACTCGGTCGAGACGAGCATCACCGCAACGCCGCCATGGATCAGGCCGCGCTCGGTGAACTCGCCCGCGGTCGTACACCCGACGAGCTTCGCTCCGCCAGCCACCTTCGCCACTGCGCGCAGGCATTCGCTGAGCGAGAGCGACGGAGAAGCGAAGACGAACCCGAACGAAGGCGCAGCGCCGCGAAGGCCGTCGAGCGCGCCGCGCGACGCCTCGCTGGACGCGCGCTGGGCATCAGGGCCGCTGGCGCGGCCGGAACCAACCTTGTTCACCATTTGGGATTCCCCCCGCGTGGAAAGAAACACGGGGTGCGACGGGGCGTCGAGGAGGCGCTGGTGGGCCAGGGTGGACCGATCAGCGGAAGATGGAGCCTCGGGAAGCGAGCCCCCGCTCGAGGAGCGCCTCGATGGCGCGCCTCACCTCGGAGACCTTGGGCTCCAGCTCCGCGTCGTCATCGTCGGGCGAGCCGGAGAACCGCAACGGCGATCCGAACCAGAGGTGGTATTTCACCGGAAGCGGCAGCGGCACCACCGTGGGGGTGATGGGAAGCGCCGGAAAGCCGATCGCCTTGGCGACCGACTTGAAATCGAAGAACGCGGGCGCCTGCTCTTCGGCGCCTACCACCGCCACGGGAAGGATGGGCGTTCGGGTCTCCAGCGCGATGCGCATGAAGCCCGTGCCGAACTCCTGCAAGCGATAGCGCTTGTCGTACGTCTTGTTCAATCCCCTCGTGCCCTCCGGGAACACCATGATGGTCTCGCCGGCCGCCAGCAGGCGGCGGCAGTTCTCCGGCGTCCCGACGACCTGGCCGATGCGAGCGAAGAACGGCGCCACGAAGGGAAGCGTCGGCGCCCACTTCTCGACCATCGCTCGCACCACCCGCGGGGGCTCCGCCTCCACCAGGAGCGACAGGGCGATCATCGCGGCGTCGAGGGGCAGCTGGCCGGAGTGGTTGGAGATGAGCATCACCCGGTCGGGGGGGACCTGGTCGATGCCATGCGTCTGGACGCGGAAGTAGCTGCGATAGAGCCAGAGCACCGGCGCGATCGCGGCCTTGGTGAAGTCCAGCTCCAGGCCGAACGGGTCGACCCCGTACTCGTTCTGCGGGGCGACCAGCCGCGCGAGCCTCGCCTCCAGCTCCGGCCCACCCTGGGAGAGCGTCCACTTCTCCATCGCCCCCCGCAGCCGCCCGAACAGCCCCCGGGGACGATCCCGATCGAAACGAACGAGCGCGGTGGACACGTAGGCGTGGTAACGCCCCTGCGCGCTCAGGGCAAGAGGCGGATTGCGGCCTCGACGAGCGTGCAGTGCTCGCCCGGGAGCGTTTCGAGCAGCCCGCGCAGCCGCCGCAACTTGTCCGCCGCGGGCATGCGCAGCCCGGGCTGGACGGCGGCGATCCCGGCGGGCACGTCGCTCTCGTCTAGTACATCGATGCCGTGAAATTCCAGGTTCAGGTGCCCGCGCGCGAACGCCCGGTGCGCGAGCCACGGGAAGGGCAGGATGGTGGTGCCGATCACCGGCGCTCGGAGACCGGGCAGCGTCGCGATGGGGAGCTCGCGAACGCCTCGCCTGCGGTGCGCCCTTCGCGGCGCGAAGAGCTGCCGCATCCCACCAAGGATGCTCTGGCTGGTCCGGCCGCGCAGCGCGTAGTAGCCGAGAGCCGCCGCTTTCGCCGCGTAATAGGGAAGGCTGGGCAAGAGCGAGGAGTCATAGGCGTACCCGCGCTCGCGGACGGCGTCGAGCAGTCGCGCCGAGAGCGTGTACCCCGGAGCGCGAAAGCCTCGCGGTCTTTGCCCGCAAGCATCCTCGATGGCGCGCTCGGCGAGCCCGAGATCCTGCGCGATCTCTTCCCGAGTCCTGCGCGAGAGCGCGTAGTCGTGTCCGTAGGAATGCGAGCCGATCTCGTGTCCCGCCGCAGCCGCGGCCTTCAGCGCCCCAGGTGCGATTGCCGCCTCCCGGCCGATGACGAAGAACGTGGCGCGCATTCCCGCCGCGGCGAACAGCTCGCAGAAGCGCTGGACGCCGACGGCCGGGACGGCGCGCTGCGCGCGCTCGTCGAGGCGCAGCGGCAGACCGTGGATGGCGGCGTAGCAGCCGAGCCCGTCCAGATCGACGGAGACCGACCAGATCACGGCGTGCGCCGCGATTCCTCCTGCAGGTAATAGATGTCGTCCTGCACGGTCGACAGGTCGCCGGCGTCGGGACGGAGATCGAGGTACCGGCGGAACTCCGCGACCGCTTCCCTGCGGCGGCCGTCGTCCTTGAACATGTACCCGAGCTCGTGGTGCGCGAGCGCATCGCCGGGATCGACGCGCGTTGCGCGCTGCAGGGCATCGACGGCCTTCGTCCGGCAGCCCCGGCAGTCCTTGTCCTTGTAGGCGATGCCGAGCTTCGTCCACACCGAAGGCAGGTTCGGATCCTGCGCGAGCGCCCGCTGGAAATCGCGGATGGCGCTGTCGATGTCGCCCGACTGCTGTTCGGCGTCGCCGACCAGCGCCCAGAGGCGCGGGCGCTTCGGATCCAGCTCGGCCGCCTTGCGGAAGGAGTTGACCGCATCGCGGAACCGGTTCTCGATCATGAGATTCACGCCCAGGTGCTCGTAGGTGTCGGCGTTCTTGCTGCCCTTGTCGAGGGCGCGGGTGTAGGCGTCGATCGCGTCGCGGACCTGCAGGCCCCTCTCGTAGATGAGGCCGAGGTGGTAGAGGAACTCCGGGTTGTCTGGCTCGATCTCGACCGCCTTCTTCACCAGATCCTGCGCCTCCCCCAGGTTCTTGCGGCCGGCGAGCGCGCGACCGAGGAAATAGAGCGCTTCGGGGAGGCGGTCGTTCATCGCCACGGCCTGCCGGAGCTGCGCCTCGGCCTCCTCCAGATCGCCTCTCTCGACCAAGATGCCGCCGAGACGCGTGCGATAGAGCGCCTCCTTGGAGTCCAGCTTCACGGCCTTGCGGAACGACTGCAGCGCCCCGTCCGACTGTCCCATGCGGCGGAGCAGCGAGCCGTACTCGTACTGCAGCGCCGCGTCGGTTTCGAGCTGGATGAGCGCCATCTCCATCTGCTTGCGGGCCGCGGCGAGATCGCCTTGCGCCGCCAAAGCCTTGCCCATGCCCGCATGCGCGATCGGGTCGTTGGGATCCTTCTGCAGCGCACGCGCAAACGCGTCGCGCGCCTTGTCCCGGTGGCCCATCGACAGGGCAAGATCACCGATGGCTTCATCCTCCACCGCCGTCAGCGAATCGGTGGGCACCTTGAGAGCCACGTCGAGCCGTTCCTGCGCGCGGGCCTTGTCGTTGCGTGACACCCACACCAGGCCCTCCGCCGCCAGGGCCTCCACCAGATCGGGCTTGGCCTTCAGCGCGGCCTCGTACTTGCGGTACGCCTCTTCCGCCTTGCCGATGGCGTCGGCAACGCGACCCTGGAGGTAGAGATAGCGGGCATTCCCCGAATCGCGCGTTGCCGCCTCGTTGATGGCCTTGTCGGCCTCGAGCAGCCGGTTCTGCCCGAGGTATGCACGCGCCGCTCCTCCATACGCGACCGCCGAGCCTCCGTTCTGGATGGCTGCCTCGAAGTGTCGCGCCGCCTTGTCCCACTCCAGCCGCTGCAGGCGGAACTCGCCGTATGCCTCGTGGACGCGCGGGGAGTTCGGGTCGAGTGACACCGCTCTTTCGTACGCCGCTTCCGCGCCCCTCAGATCGTGGGAAGCGGTGGCGAGGCTTCCGCGGAGCATGTTCGCGCGTGCCTCTTCCGCGGCGTCGAGCGTCTTGCGGCCGTCGGTGTCGAGGGCCTTGGCCAGCATCTCGCCGGCTCCCTTGGTGTCGTTCTGCCGCAGCCGCACCGAGGCGAGCTCGACCATCGCCCTGGCGTTGTCCGGAGCGGCCTTGAGCGCCCGGTCGTAGAACTCGGCCGCTTCCGGAAGCTGGCCCCGGTCGCGCGCGACCGCTGCGCGCAGGAGCAGCAGGCGGGTCGAGGAGCCGCGCTTGAACGCGTTGTCGATGACCTGCGCCGCGCGACCGAACTCGTTCCCGTTGATCAGCGCGACGGCGTAGAGCCACGTCGATTCCAGGTCGGCGTTCGGCGCGTCGCCGAGGGCGGCGAGAAATTGCTTCGCCTTGGGCAGATCGTTGCTCGCCAGCGCGAACGCGCCGCGGGCGCGATTCTGGATAGGCCGCGTCTTCTTTATCTTCTCCACGATCCGCTTCGCCTGATCCCAGTCGGCTCCGACCTGGCCGTACTCGATCTTCAGCTCGGAGGCGGCCAGCACGAAAAACGCCATCACTTCCTCGTCGTCCGGAACGGCAGCGATGAGCTCGGCCGCCGCGGCGACCGCCTCGCGCGAGCCGGCGAAGTCGCCGCGGTTCAGCTTCGCGAGGCCTTGCTCGATCACCTTGGTTTCCGTCGCGGTCGCCGCCTTCTTGGAGGGAAGGAACTCGTTCACCAAATCCAGGACCGCTGGGTTCTTCCGTTCGCGATACCCGAAGACGCCGGCCGCGCCGAGCCCGGCGACGAGCACGAGCGCGATCAACGGGCCAGGCCGGAAGAGCGAACGCAGCGCGCTCGGTCCGCGCTCCTGCTTGCGCCGCTCGCGCTCCTCCCGATCTCGCGCGGCCTTTTCCTTCCGCTCCCTCCACTTGCGCTCGTTCTCCTCCTTCTTCGAGAGCGGGGGAGCGGCGGCAACCTCCTCTCCAAGACCGAGCGTCGGTTCCTCGGCAGCGTCGGCGGACTTGCCGATCATCGGGGGAGGCGGCCTCTTCTTCGTGTCGGGGTCTTTTGGCGCGTCCTCGACGAAATCGAGCATGTCGGGCGGCGCGCCGGTCTTGGGCGCATTGTCGACGAAGTCGAAGTTCATCGGCTCTTCGTTCGCCTTCGGCGCCGTCTGCAGCGTGCGCGGCTCGACGGCGAACTCGTCCCTGCGCTGCGGCTCGACGGCAAACTCGTCGTCGTCCGGCGGCGGGGCCGCTTCCAGCGGCGGAGCGGGGGGCGCCGGGGTTCCGGCATCGATGGCGGCGAACGGGTCGTCCGGAGGAGGGGGCGGCGGTGGCACGGCCGCGTCGTCGAATCCGGGCAGCGGCACTGCATCGCCGTCGGGCGCAGGATTCGACCGGCGCAGCGGCGGACGGAAATCCATCGCCGTGCGGCCCGATGCTTCTCCTCCCTCGAGGCCCGGAAGGGCAACGGCGCCGGGTGCGACGGGAGGATCCAGATCGGGCAGGCCGGACGACGAGTCCGGCTCCGGCGCATCGCCAAATCCCGGCAGCGGCACCGCTCCGCTGCCTGGCGATTTGCCGCCCATGGCGGGTCGCGGCGGAGTCGCTTTCGGTGTCGCTTTCGGTGCCGCGGGCTTCGCTGCGGGCTGGGGCGCAGCAGGCTTGGCCGCGCTCTTCGGTGCATCGCCTTTCGGGCGGTGCACGGTGAAGGGATTCTTGCACTTCGGGCACTTGATGGAGAGGCCGGCCGGCGGCACGCGCGAATCGTCCAGCTCGTACGCCGCGGCGCAGTTTGGACAGGAGATCTTCACGCGGCGTCGCCCCGAAGTCACGCTAGCATCGGCCTGCTGCGTCGCCAACGAAACGGCGGGACTTTCATGGTACAGGCGGGTGCTTATGCGCCGGGGTGGGAGAGCCATCGTGATCGGCGGCGGCCTCGCCGGCCTCGCGTGCGCGCGGGAGCTCGGCAGCGCGTGCACGCTGCTCGAGGCCGAAGACCGGGTGGGCGGGCTCTGCCGCACCGAAGTGATCGAAGGCTTCTCGTTCGATTGGACCGGCCACTGGCTGCACGCGCGCGATCCGGAGATGCGCGATCTGATCGCCGGGCGCTGGCTGCGCGGAAACCTGCTCGACGTGCAGCGGCGCGCGCGGATCTACAGTGAAGGCGTTTGGACCACGTTTCCTTACCAGTTCCATCTGCACGGTCTGCCGTCGCGGACGATCTCCGACTGCGTGCTCGGTTTCATCGACGCCACGCTCGGCCCCGGCGGCGAGGCGCTCCGTGCGCGCCCTCTGAAGAATGCGGCGGAGTACATCCTCCGGCATCTCGGCGAGGGGTTCGCGCGCCACTTCATGTTTCCCTACAACGAAAAGCTCTACACCGTGCCGTGCGAGGAGCTCTCGCCGGAATGGGGAGGCCGGTTCATCCCCAGGCCGTCGCTCGAGGAGGTGGTGAACGGAGCTGCGGGACCGGCCCCGGAAGACGTGGGATACAACGCCTCGTTCTGGTATCCGCGGCAGGGCGGCATTGAGGCGCTGCCTCGCGCGATCGCCGCGGAGCTGCGCGCGGACGTCCGGCTCGCCGCGCGCGTACAGCAGCTCGATCTGGCCGGGCGCCGCGTGCGGCTCGCCTCCGGCGAGGAGCTCGCGTATGACGCCCTGGTGCTGACGGCGCCCCTGCCCGTCTGCGTCCGCCTGCTCGCCGAAGCGCCACCTCCCGTGCGGGAAGCAGCATCCCGCCTGCGCGCCGTCTCCGTGACGGTGGTGGAGGTCGGCGCGCGCGATTGCGGCGGCGAGCGCTTCCACTGGGCGTACTTTCCCGGGAAGGAATTCGCCTTCTACCGGATCGGCTCGCCCTCGCAGGTCAACCCGGCGCTCGCCCCTGCGGGCTTTCGCAGCTTTGCCGTCGAGTTCGCTCATCGCGGCGCCCCGGACACCGCCCGGCTCATCGAGCAGGCGATCGAAGCGCTCTCGCGCTGCGGACTCGTCCAGCGCGACCAGGTCGTGCTCTCGCGCGCGCGGACGATTCCGACGGCCTACGTGCTCTTCGATCGTCATCACGCGCAGGCGCGCGCTACCGTGCAGGGCCACTTCGAGCAGCACGGCGTCGAGCTGGCAGGCCGTTACGGGAAGTGGGAGTACAGCTCGATGGAGGATGCCCTCCTCTCCGGCCGCGACGCCGCGCGCAATCTCGCATGATTTCGATCGTCATCCCCGTCTACAACGAGGCGAGCATCGTGCGGGAAGCCGCCGCCGAGCTCTGCCGCAAGCTCGACGCGCTCCGCTGGGAGTACGAGCTGATCCTCTCCGAGAACGGCTCGCGCGACGGCACGCTGCAGATCCTCGAGGCGTTGCCGGCGCAGCTTCCGCGGACGCGCTGGCTGCACGAAGACGACGCCAA
>Ga0066669_10000066_pt1 | contig 21679 bp, 20 predicted proteins | sample GraSoiAngelo_118_FD_133940 | JGI IMG/M metagenome (GOLD analysis project Ga0066669, IMG submission 133940) | Grasslands soil microbial communities from the Angelo Coastal Reserve, California, USA - 14_0919_02_20cm | ecosystem: Environmental > Terrestrial > Soil > Grasslands | place: USA...
CGTACCGTTCACCGTGCGCCCGAACCGGACCGGACCGATCCGCAACCGGGTGACCGTCGGTGGTGCCGAGCCAGACCCCACGCCGGGCAACGACAGCGCGAGTGTCGAGACCGCCGTCCGTTAACAGAGGGCCGGACGAAGCCTCAAGAGCGGAGGTCACCGAGTAACCGATGACCTCCGCCATCGTGCCCTGCTTACGGACCCGGCTTCTGGAAGCAGTGCACTCTTACGGTGTCGGTGGACCCGTTGATGCTGATGTAGCTCGCCGTGTCTGGCGCGGCGCACTGCAGAGTCACGGTCGGGTCGGTGATGTTGCAGGCTACGGCGATACCGGCTGAAGCGGATACAACCACGAGCAACACGAGCAGCGAGAGCCGTCTCATAACTCCTCCGCGTGATGGGGGCAGGGCGCTAAGGAGTCGGGCAACGTTATGTGGACGGGTCGGCCGAGAGCGTGATCCGGCTCACACGGCCGAAAGCGATGAGCTCCTGACAGAGGGCCGGGCGGCCGTGAGGGCCTTTTCGAACCAGTGATGTGCGTACGGCTCGTTGTTGAAGGGACGCACTTCCCGGTACCCGCTCGCCTGGTACAGCGCCTGGGCCTCGGTCAGGGCCTTGTTGGTCTCGAGGCGCAGCAGCGGGATGCGCCGCTTGCGCGCCAGGTCCTCGAGACGCTGCAGGATCCGCTTTCCAATGCCCAGGCCGCGGGAGGAGTCGGCCACCCACATCCGCTTGATTTCACCGAAGTGCGCGTGGCACTTGAGGGCCCCGCACCCGACCGGATCCCCATGCAGCGTGGCGAGCACGAAGTACCCCCGCGGCGGCGTGAGCTCGTCGGCGGTCGCGGAGATGCCGCGCGCCGGATCGAAGCCGGCGTCGAAGCGCGCGGCCAGCTCTTCGAAATAGCGCGTCAGGCAGTACTGGGCGGCGCGACTCGTGGGACGCTCCACCTGCAGCCGCACGGCGCTCGCGCGGAGCAGGCGCTCCACCGACCCCATGGCGGACGCAAGGGCGACGCGTTGGGGCTCCGTGAGTCGCTCGAGCAGCGACCGTGCCGCCTCGTCGGAGAGCCGATTCAAGACCGCCACTTCCTTCTTGCCGGCGGTCGTGGGCGTGACGACGCGCACGCGAGCGTCGCCCGAGGATTGGCTCGTGCGGATCAGACCCTCGGCCTCCAAGCCTCGCAGCAGCCGGCTCAGGTATCCGGAGTCGAGATCCAGGCGGGCGCGCAGGCGCCGCACCTCGATGCCGTTGGGACCAATCTCGCAGAGCACCCGCGAAGCCCCGAGCGAGCGGTCCCGCCCGAGGAACCGACCCTCCAGGGCCCCGACTTGATGGGTCACGGTTCGATTGAAGCTCCGGATCTGGGCGACCTGGTCCATTACCTGACATTAGTCAGATATTTCCCGGGCAGCAAGCGAACGGCCAGCGCCGGCGAGCAAGGCGCTGGCCGTTGCGGACTCCGCATGGGGCTTACGACACCGCGCTCCCGACCCCGACCTCGTTCAACACGCCGGTCGTGACGTCATAGATGAACCCGCGCAGCGGAATCCCGCTCGGGACCCAGGGGTGCGACTCGATCTTCTGGATCTGCTGGCGCACGTTCTCCTCCAGATCGCCGAACGCGTGAAAGTGCGCCGGCGACACGGCCGTGGTCCCCCGCTCCGCGCGGAGCCGCGTCACCAGGTCTTCGTCCTTGAACGTCAGCATGCCGCAATCGGTGTGGTTGATGATGACCCACTCCTCGGTCCCGAGCAGGTAGTGCGAGATCAACAGGGATCGGAGCGCATCCTCTGTCACAATGCCGCCAGCGTTGCGGATGATGTGCGCGTCCCCGGTCTTGAGGCCGAGCACCTGCTCCACGGTGAGCCGCGCGTCCATGCACGCGACGACGGCGAGCTTGCGGGCCGGTGGCATGGGGAGGTGACCCAGGGTAAAGGCGCGGGCGTAGCCCGAGTTGGCGCGCAGTACGTCGTCGATGACACTCATAGATCCTCCAAATAAAAAATGCCGCGACCCTTGAAGAGAGTCGCGGCCGCAGGGTGAAACTGTGGGGCCGGGAAGGCCCGCCGGAATCCTACGTCATCTGTACCCGGACACACATCGGCTGCGCTCCTTCACCAGGCGGCACGCGACAACAGCGCCGGGAGACAGCACCGATTGGAGTGTCCATTACGCTTGAACCTAAGCGGCGGCGGCCCGGGGGCAAGGCGGCGCTGATCATGTCGCCTCGCCCTGCCCGCGAAGATAGGTTGCGATCTCGGTGCGTCCGCCGTATTCAGCCCAGCCCAACGGCGTGCGCTCCCAAATCGTGTCCTTGATGTCCAGGCGCGCTCCTCGCTTGACGAGCAGGTGGACGACCTCCTCCTGGCGGGACCAGACAGCCTGGTGCAGCGGGGTGGAGTGGGCGTGATTGCCCTTCGGGTTGTAGCGGTTCGGGTCCTCACCGGCATCGAGCAGCAATTGGACGATCCCGACGTGTCCGTGCTGCGCGGCGAGCGCCAGTGCCCGGTGGCGATCGACGCTGGCGGACGTGGGGAGCAATGCGCGGACTAGCTCGAGTCGCCCCAGTCCCGCAGCCGTCGCGACGTTGTCCACCCGAGCACCACGGCGCACGAGGGCTTCTGCGGCGTCGCGATACCCGAACGCGAGTGCAGTCGAGAGCGGCGAAGTCCACTCGCCCACCCCACGCGCCTCGACCGCCGCACCGTAGTCCACCAGCGTGTCGACCAGCGCAACTTGCACCCCGGCGGTCGCGGGATGAGAGCTCGACACCAGCATGCTCATGGTCGCGTGTTGGCCGCCGTACATCCCGGCCAGCGCATCCGGGTCGGCGCCCGCATCGAGTAGTTGCCGTGCGAGACGCACCGCATTCTTCGGCGTCTGCTGGCGCCAGTCCTCGACGCCATTGGCAGCGAGGTAGTGAACCAGCGTGGCCCTATGCACCGGCGGATCATGGTTCGTCACCAGCGTCGAGCGGGCGCGTACCAGCTCCGGATGCTCCCGCAGCAGCTGCTCCAGGGTGGGCTCGTCGCCCGCGATCACGGCCTGCACCGCCGATTCGAATGTCGCGACCGTCGACCCCGGCCGGGCGACGGCTTCGACCCACTCGACCAGGTGCGGCCAGCTGTCGAAGCTGTAGCAGCGAGCGGTAGCGAGCCGGGCATCGGATCGGTCGAGCCTGACGGCCCGGACCTCGGCGTCCGACAGCCGCCTGGGCAGCCAGGGAATGCGCTCGTCGAGGAAGCGGGGGTGGTGCTCCCTGAACACCCGGAGGGCCTCCGGATCGGCTGCTCGCCAGGCGGCGAGCAGGTCGTCGGCCTGCTGCTCGTAGGCCGTGAGGCTCGACCGAAACGGCAGCGCGCTGAAGGTCATGTCCTTGCGGAGGGTACGCGCGCTTCCACCTCCACCAGGATGCCGCGCCACTTCCCTTGCCGGAACCGCCAGACGCTGAGGGCACAACGCGTGATGTGACCGAGCAGGATCGCCGTCCAGATGTCCGCGGGCTGGAGCTCGCGCGTCGCCTGAATGACGCTGCACAGACCCAGGGGCACGATGATCTGGGACGCAATGGAGATGTAGAGCGGTGAGCGGGTGTCGCCCGTGCCCTGGAGACCCCCCGTGTACGCGAGCGCCACGGTGACGAACAGCCCCGACACGGAGAGAAAGCGGAGCAGCTGCACGCCGATGGTCACGACGACCGGGTCGGTCATCCCGAACAATCCGAGCAGGGCCCGCGGGATCGTGAGAAACAGCAGCCCGATCGTGGCCGCGAGGCCGAGCCCGATCCCCGCCGCGACGCGCACACCATGCACCGTCCGGTCGGGGCGCTGCGCGCCGAGGTTCTGACCGGCCACCGTGGCGCCCGCCGACATCAACCCGACGGACGTCCACGTGATGAACGAGAACAACTCCGTGTAGCCGACCGCGTACGCGGCCTGCGCCTGGGCGCTCTGCCCGAGCGAGCCGATGAAGCGCAGCAGCAGGAGCCCCGCGACGTTCATGGCGATCCCTTGAACCCCGGTGGGCAGGCCAAAGCGGAACAACGCCCGAATGATTCCCCAGTCGGGTCGCCAGTCCATCCCGCGGTGCCACCGCACCGCGAGGCGCCCCGACAGGAGGAGGTAGCCGGCGATGCCACTTACGGTGAGACCCGCCACCGTCGTGCCCACGGCCGCGCCCGCGGTCCCGAGGCGCGGCGCGGGTCCGACGCCGGTGATGAGCACGATGTTGCACGCGATGTTGAGGACGGTGAGCAGCACGCCGAGGCGTAACGGCGTGCGCGCGTCGCCCGCCGCCCGCAGGGCCCCGCTCACCATGAAGAACAGCAGCATCCCGACGCTGCCGACGAACATGATTCGCAGGAACGGCAGCGCCTGCGCCTGCACCGCGGGCGCGGCGTGCACCGCCCCGAGGAGCGAGGGCGCCAGGATCCAACCGAGCGGGGCGAGCACCAGTGCCCAGAGCGCCAGTGCCGCGAGCGCCGCCTGATAGACGGTGCGATTGACCTTCTCGGGCTCGTTCGCGCCGGCGAACCGCGCGACGAGGACGCCCATCCCGCTGAACACCGACATGATGAATGCGATGACGACGATGAAGATCTGAATCGCCACGCCGATGGCCGCATTGCCCGCGTAGCCCACGAGGTGGCCCACCAGCGCGTGATCGACGATGCCTTGGAGCCCGCCGATGAGGTTCTGCAACACGGTGGGCCAGGCGAGCATCCAGACGGCCCGGGACAGCGGGCCCTCGACGATGGAGCGGTCGAGTTGCTTTGCGGGACGGACGGTCGTGGTCATGCGTCGAGCGATGACGCCTTCATGGAACGCTGCAGTACGCGCGCATCGCCCACGCGGTCTGCCCACGCGGCGAACGCCGGCGTAGGCCCGTGCCACTCGAGCGCGTCCACGTCGGCGAACAGGTCTGCATCGGTTCGGAGCGTTGCGAGCTGCTTGAAGAGCAGGGCCGCCTCCTGGTTCGCCCCCAGCACGGTGGGAGGGAAATCCTCGATGCGACCGTGTTCGTTCAGGAGGCGGGCGGCCGTCGCCTTGCCGATCCCGGCGATCCCAGGATACCCATCCTGAGCGTCGCCGACTAGGGCGAGAAAGTCCGGAATCAGTGAGGGGTCGACGCCGAACTTCTCCCGCACGCCGTCCGCACCCCGGATCGCGCCCGCACGGCGATCGACCTGTACCACGCGGTCTCCTCGCACGCACTGCGCGAGGTCTGTGTCGCTCGCCCAGATACAGACCTTCTCGACCCGATCATCCATCGCGGACACGTGTGCCGCGGACGCAAGCGCATCGTCGGCCTCGAGCTCGATCATCGGCCACACGACCACCCCCATGGCCGCGAGGCCGTCCTCAAGCGGCTGGAATTGCGCCGCCAGCGCGGGCTCGATGCCCTCCCCCGTCTTGTATCCGGGCCAGAGCGCGTTGCGAAACGATTCGATGACGTGATCGGTCGCCACGCCGACATGCGTCGCGCCGTCCTCGATCATCTTGAGCACCGTGTGCAGCACCCCCGCCACGGCGCCAAACGGTGGATCGCGGTCGCGCTTGGCCCGGCGCAGCCCGTAGAAATGGCGGAACAGCTCGTAGGTGCCGTCCACCAGATGAACGATCACGGGGCGAGAAATACCCGCGCACGAACCTCGCACTCACCCAATCGACATGTTCTCATCCGCCGGCGATCGCCCCGATCACGAGAAATGGCTCCACGCCGGTCGCCACGGCATCGGGCAGCGGCGCGTCGGCGGGCTCGTGGGTCAGATCCCGCTGGCAGGCGAAGAATCGCAGGAACGGGCGGCGCCGTTCGGTGACGTGGTCGCGGATCGTCCCGCGCAGCATGGGATAGCTGGCTTCCAGTGCGTCCAACACCGCCGCCCGCGTCACCGGGCCCCGGATATCGAGCTCCACCTCGCCGTGGACCCGGGCCAGCATGCGCAGATGAGGGGGCAGCACCAGGCGGATCACGGCAGGGCCTGGACCTCGACCGACAGGACGGCCGGGAGATCGCGAACGATGGGCGCCCAGCTGTCGCCGGCATCGGCCGACGCGTACACCTGCCCGCCGGTCGTGCCGAAGTACACACCGCACGGGTCCAGCGAGTCCACGGCCATCGCATCGCGCAGCACGTTCACGTAGCAGTCGCGTTGCGGTAATCCCTTCGTCAACGGCTCCCACTCGTTCCCGCCGGAGCGGCTGCGGTACACGCGCAGCTTTCCGTCAGGCACGTAATGCTCGGAGTCGCTCTTGATGGGGAGCACGTAGATGGTCTCCGGCTCGTGCGCGTGTACGTCGATCACGAATCCGAAGTCGGTCGGCAGATTCCCGCTGATCTCGCGCCACGTGTCGCCGGCGTCGTCGGAGCGCATCACGTCCCAGTGCTTCTGCATGAACAGCACGTTCGGCCGCGATGGGTGCAGCGCGATACGATGTACGCAGTGGCCGATTTCGGCGGTGGGATCCGGGATGTACTGAGACCGCAGGCCGCGGTTGATCGGTTTCCACGTCTTGCCGGCATCGTCCGAGCGGAAAGCGCCCGCCGCCGAAATGGCGACGAAGATCCGTTTGGGATTGCGGGGATCGAGCAGGATCGAGTGCAGGCACATGCCGCCGGCCCCCGGCTGCCACTTCGGTCCCGTGCCGTGGCCACGCAGCCCGGCGAGCTCCATCCACGTCTTGCCGCCGTCGCTCGTGCGAAACAGCGCGGCGTCCTCCACCCCCGCGTAGACCGCGTCCGGGTCGGTATGCGAGGGCTCGAGATGCCACACGCGCTTGAACTCCCAGGGGTGCTGGGTGCCGTCGTACCACTGATGCGTGGTGAGCGGCTTGCCCGTTTCCGGCGACACGTCGTAGACGAACTTGTTGCTCTCGCCCTTGGGGAAGCCTTCCGGGGTCTTGTCCAACACGCCGCCCGGCGTCTCCCACGTCTTGCCCCCGTCGCACGAGCGCTGCATGACCTGGCCGAACCAGCCGCTCGACTGGGACGCGTACAGGCGATCCGGGTCCGCGGGCGACCCTTTCAGGTGATAAATCTCCCAACCTGCGAAGTGCGGGCCGCTGACATTCCACCCGGTGCGTTTGCCGTCCGACGTCAGCACGAATGCACCCTTACGCGTGCCCACCAGTACGCGAACCCCGCTCATGGTCACTCCTTGTTTTAGCGTCCGGAGATTCTAGTCGATTGTCGAGGCGCTCGCAGCCTCTCCCATACGTCGAACGAGACGACCGCGATTCGACACCCGACCGACACGGACCGGTAGCGCGCCCTCTCATACCCCCGGTAAGATTGGCGACCCCACGTGTCCATTCCCGCTCCCCCTCCCCCTCCCCCGCCCCCGCCCCCGCCCCCTTCCCCCCTCGGGGCCGCCCCCTCGCGGGCGGGCCGGCGGGAATGGATCGGGCTCGCCGTGCTGGCCTTGCCGTGCATGCTGTACGCCATGGACCTGACGGTGTTGAACCTCGCGGTGCCGGCTCTGAGCGCGGACCTGCGACCGACCGCCACCGAGCTCCTCTGGATCGTGGATATCTACGGGTTCCTGGTCGCCGGTGCGCTGATCACGATGGGCACGCTCGGCGACCGGATCGGCCGCCGGCGGCTGCTGCTGATCGGTGCCGTGGCGTTCGGCGGCGCGTCGGTCGTGGCAGCGTTCTCGACCACTACATCCATGCTGATCGCGACCCGGGCGCTGCTCGGCCTCGCGGGCGCGACGATCGCGCCGTCGACCCTGTCCCTGCTCCGCAACATGTTTCACGATCCGCGGCAACGGACCATGGCCGTCGGCGTCTGGATCACGAGCTATTCCGTGGGAGGCGCGATCGGACCGCTCGTGGGCGGCGTCCTGCTGCAGCACTTCTGGTGGGGCTCCGTGTTCCTGATCGCGGTCCCCGTGATGGTGCTCCTGCTCGTGCTTGCGCCGATCCTGCTGCCGGAGTTCCGCGATCCCGCGGCCGGCCGGCTGGACTTGCCGAGCGCCGGCCTGTCGCTCGTCTCCGTCCTGGCGGTCATCTACGGTCTCAAGCAGGTCGTCGAACGCGGCCAGGGGTGGCGTCCCGCCCTCGCGATCGTCGTGGGAGTGGTCGCGGGCGTCGCATTCGCGCGTCGGCAGCGCAGGCTGGCGGATCCGCTGATCGATCTTGGCCTGTTCCGGATCCCCGCGTTCCACGAAGCGTTGGTGACGTACCTGCTCGCGACCTTCGTCATTTTCGGCTGCTACGTCTTCATCGCGCAGTACCTGCAGCTCGTACTGGGGCTCTCACCACTCGAGGCTGGTTTGTGGACGCTGCCGTGGTCCGCGGGCTTCATTGTGGGCTCCATGCTGACGCCGCTCCTCGTGCGCCGCTTCACCCCGAGCGCGCTGATCGCCGCGGGCCTAGCGATCTCGGCCGCGGGCTTCCTGGTGCTCACGCAGGTGGATGGGACATCGGGCCTGCCGGTGATCGTGACCGCGAGCGTGATCTTCTCGCTGAGTCTCGCCCCCGTGTTCACGCTCACGAACGACACGATCATCGCGACGGCGCCGCCCGAGCGAGCGGGCGCGGCAGCGGGGATCTCCGAGACCAGCTCCGAGCTGGGAGGAGCGCTGGGGATCGCGATGCTGGGCAGCCTCGGCGCCGCGTTGTATCGCCGGGCCATGACGGATGCGGTGCCCCACACGCTCTCCCCGGAGGCGATCGAGGCCGCGCGGGGCACGCTCGGGGGCGCGCTCGCCGTCGCCAGCGCGCTGCCCAACGACGTGCGGGTCGAGTTGCTGGACGCCGCCCGTGCGGCGTTTTCTCAGGGACTGCGCGTGACGGCAGCCGTGAGTGCAGCGCTGACCCTCGTGATGGCCGTGGTGGCTACGGTGCGAATGCGACGTCGCAGCGGATCGGCGCCGCCGTGACGGAGTGCGTAAGCGCTCCGATCGCAATCAGGTCGGCGCCGGCCCGGGCATAGTCTCGGGCACGGTCGGCCGTGATCCCCCCCGATGCCTGGATCGTCACGCGCGGACCGGTCCGGCGCCGCCACACCGCGATGCGCTCGGGCGGCTGGTTGTCGGCCAACAGATGTTGTGCGCCCGCCGCTAGCGCTTCTTCGAGCTGCTCGTCGGTCTCAATTTCCACCACCACGGACAGCCCTGGTGGAGCGTTGCGCAGCAGGTTGGCGAGCCTCGGGCCGCGCGCCTCGAGCAGCGCCCAATGGTTGTCCTTCCACATGACCGCGTCGGCGAGGGAGGTCCGGTTCTCCACTCCGCCCCCGGCGCGCACCGCGTAGCACTCGAGCGCGCGTAACCCCGGAGTCGTCTTGCGGGTGTGCGTGATGCGCGCGCCAGTGCCGGCGACCGCCTCCACCGCGCGGCGGGTTTCGGTGGCGATGCCGCACAGGCGCTGCAGGAAATTCAACGCCACCCGCTCGCCCGCGAGGAGAGCCCGGGCGCTGGCCCGGACGGTTGCCAGCATGGCTCCCGCGACCGCCCAGGCACCCTCCGATAGCAGCGGCGTCACCGCGGCGCCCGGATCGAGCTCGCGAAACACAAGCGCCGCAAGCGGCAGGCCCGCAACGACGAACCGCCCTTCAGCCACGAATCGGGAGGTCGCGATCCGCTCACCCGGGGTGCCGAGCAGGCGTGTGGTGACGTCGTCGCAGGCCCGATCTTCTGCCAGCGCTCGCCGCACCTCGTCGAGGCCGAGCGGATCAGCCAATCGTCAGCATCCGTTCGACGGCGCGGCGCGCTCGCGCCGCGGTTTCGGGCGGGACGGAGACTTCGTATTTCAGGTCGCGCAGCGAATCCCGCAGGTTCTCGAGTGTGATCATCTTCATGTAGCGACACTCCGCGGACTCTGCCGCCGCGATGAATTCCTTTCCGGGGTTCTCCCGCCGCAGACGGTGCAGCACGCCGGTCTCGGTCGCGACGACGAACTGCCGGGCGTTCGAGCTGCGGGCGCGCCGCATCATTTGCTCGGTCGACACGATCCCCATCCGGCCCGCCGCCACGTCCCCTTCGGCCTCGGCGTAATACATCGCGCTGGTGACGCACCCGCATTCGGGATGCACCAGGAACTCGGCGTCGGGGAACTGGGTGCGGCGCTGCTCGAGGGTCTCACGCGTCAGCGCCGCGTGGACGTGACACTCCCCCAGCCACACGTCGATGTCACGACCGGTGACCCGCTTGACGTACTGCCCGAGGAAAAAATCCGGCAGGAACAGGACCGGCACACCCGGCGGCAGCGCGGTGACGACGGCCACGGCGTTTCCCGAGGTGCAGCAGTAGTCCGCCTCGGCCTTGACGTCTGCCGACGTGTTGACGTAGGCCACGACGAGGCCGTCCGGATGCTCGGTGCGCCAGGCGCGCACGTCGGCGGCTTGAATCGTGGCGGCGAGCGAGCACCCGGCGTCAGGATCGGGGATCAACACGCGTTTCCCGGGATTCGCGATCGCCGCGGTCTCCGCCATGAAGTGCACGCCGCAAATGACGAGCAGCGGCGCGTCGAGCTCAGTGGCGCGCCGGGCCATCTGCAGCGAGTCGGCCAGGACATCGGCCAGGTCCTGGATTTCCGGCCGCTGATAGTTGTGCGCGAGAATCGCGGCGTGCCGCTCGGCTTTGAGGGCACGGATTTCCGCGATCAGATCATGCGGGTCAGCGGGAGCCATCGACCGAACCTGCCTGCGCCCATTGGTTGCGGTACCGCCGCTGGGGGGCCGGTTGGGCAACGCCTCAGCCCGCCGCAGATGGCGGACCGCTCCCAGCGGGGATGCGAACTCCGGAATACGTAACCGTTCGGAACGACGTTCGTCAAGGAGTCCCGCGGCTACTTCCGCTGGAAAACCGGACGACGCACTTTCCCTGCCCCATGACGCGACCGGTCGGGCGTTTCGCGACGATCCTGGCAGCGGCTGTGCTGGCCGGTGCCGGGTGCGCCACGGCCGCCGCCCAGGCCGCGCCCGACTCGAGCCGCCGCGACTACACCGCGGCGGACACGCGCTTCATGACGGGCATGATCCACCACCACGCGCAAGCCGTGCTGATCGCCGGCTGGGCGCCCACCCACGAGGCGAGTCCCTCCCTCATTACCCTGTGCCAGCGGATCGTCGTGGGTCAGGGCGACGAGATCGCGCTCATGCGGCGCTGGCTCCGCGACCGGCACGAGCCGGTACCCGACCCCAACGCCTCGCACCGCATGATGCCGGAGATGGATCCCGCGACGATGATGCCCGGGATGCTCACGGGCGAACAGCTGGCGCAGCTCGACCACGCCAGGGGACGGGAATTCGACCGGTTGTTCCTGACCTTCATGATCCAGCATCACAAGGGCGCGATCACCATGGTCAACGAGCTGTTCGGGCAGGGCGCGGGAGAGCAAGAGAAGGTCTTCCGGTTCGCCTCCGATGTGTTCGCCGATCAGACGACCGAAATCGCCCGGATGCAGAAGATGCTCGCCGCGCTCCTGTTCCAGACCACCGGCCAGTAACGGAGACTGACGCCATGAGACTTGCAAGGTCCTTAGGACTCACCATCGGAGTGTGCTCCCTCGCGGCGTGCGCATCGTCGGGCGGCGCGAACATGTCGACGGTCGCCCCCAACCCCGACCCGCGGGTCGGCCTCAAGCCCGGACTGTTCAACGCCGGGGAAGCAACCTGGAACCTGCGCGTGGTCTCGGAGACCCCGCCGCCCGAGAAGTTCGCCGGCGTCACCAACTCGGACCTCGCCTTCACTGGCCAATACGTGATTCAGGGGAACTACAACGGCTTCCAGGTCTGGGACATCTCGAACCCGGCCAAGCCAAGCTTGAAGGTCGGGTACGTCTGTCCGGCGTCGCAGAGCGACGTGTCCGTGTACAAGAACCTGCTGTTCGTATCGGGCGAGGGCACGGGCGGGCGGCTCGATTGCGGCACCCGGGGCGTGCACGATTCGGTCAGTACCGCCCGGCTCCGCGGCATCCGGATCTTCGACATCGCAGACATCGCCAATCCCAAGTACATCGCGAACGTCCAGACCTGTCGTGGCTCGCACACCCATACCGTGGTGATCGATCCGACCGACCGGGACAATGTCTACGTCTATGTGTCGGGGTCGGCGCCGGTGCGCTCGCCCAGCGAGCTCCCCGGCTGCGTGGCGGCGGCGCCGGACTCGAACCCGAACACGGCGCTCTTCCGCATCGAGGTCATCAAGGTGCCGCTCGCCCACCCCGAACAGGCGGCGATCGTGACCTCGCCGCGCATCTTCAGCGGCCTCACCGCGCCGCCCCGGCACGGCGAGACGCCTGAGGACATCGCCGCCTCGGCCAAGGCAGCGGCCGACTGGCGCGCCAAAGGCGGGTTTACGGCAACGATGGGGGAGATGGAATTCCTCCTGCCTGCCGATTGGACCAATCCGATGCTCGACAGCGTGGTCAAGGCGCGTGGCGGCACCGCTGGACGCACGCCGACCGCCGCGGACAGCGCGGGTGTACGGGAAGCCATTCGGAAAATGATGGATGCGATGATGGCCCCCACTCCGGGGACCGGGCCAGTAAATGGGGTGACGCCCGGACCGAACCAGTGCCACGACATCACCGTCTATCCGGCCATCGGGCTCGCGGCCGGCGCGTGCGGTGGGTACGGGCTCCTGCTCGACATCCGCGACGTGGCCCACCCCACGCGCAGGGACGCCGTGGCCGACTCGAATTTCTCCTACTGGCACTCGGCCACGTTCAACAACAACGGGACCAAGTTGCTCTTTTCCGACGAGTGGGGCGGCGGTGGGCAGCCCAAATGCCGGGCCACGGACAAGCACGAGTGGGGGGCGGACGCGATCTTCACGCTGGCCGGCAACAAGATGACGTTCCAGAGCTACTACAAGATGTCGGCGCCGCAGACCGAGTTCGAGAACTGTGTGGCCCACAACGGATCGTTGATCCCGATCCCGGGCCGGGACGTCATGGTCCAGGCGTGGTACCAGGGGGGCATTTCGGTCTTCGACTGGACCGATCCAGCTCATCCGAGGGAGATCGCGTTCTTCGATCGCGGACCGATCGACGGAACCAAGATGGCCGACGGAGGATCGTGGTCGGCGTATTGGTACAACGGTGTCATCGTCAGCTCGGAGATCGCCCGCGGTCTCGACATCTTCGAACTGCGGCCGAGCGGGTTGCTGTCACAGAACGAGATCGACGCGGCGAAGCTCGTGCACCTCGACTACTTCAACTCGCAGGATCAGCCCAAGCTGGTGTGGCCAGCGAGCATCGTGGTCGCGCGCGCGTACCTGGACCAGCTGGCTCGCTCGAGCGGCGTAGCTCCCGACTCGGTGGCCGCGCTGCAACGGGACCTCGCTGCCGCCGAAAAGCTGTCTGGACCCGCGCGGCGCGATGCGCTGACGAGCCTGGGGACGCGATTGGAGGCTGACGCGGGGGGAGCGGCGGATCCGGCGAAGGTGCGCACGCTCGCCGCCACGGTCAGGGACCTGGCCGGGGCCGAGCGTTGAGCTGCTGGATCCGGGCGCGGGCCATCCCCATGGTCGAATCCTTGGCGAGGGCCTCGCGGTAGCTCGCCAACGCGCGCGCCGTATCGCCCTTCTCCAGATAGACGTCGCCCCGCGCCGCCGGTGTCATGCCGGAATTGGGGAAGAACTCGGCGGAGAGCTGTAGCAGGCCGATCGCATTGTCACTCCGCCCCGCGCGGGCCTCGGTGCGCGCCAGCTCCACGAGCGGCAGCTCGCGGAAATCGTACGCCTCGCTGCCGTAGTAGCGCCCCCGGAGATCGCGATACCGCCGGACCGCTGCCGCGAGTCCGGAATCGGCGAGATAGAGCACGATCTCGTCCGCCAGGAGCCGCGGCCGCGCCACCCCACGATGACACGTCTCGCACTTCACGACCACGTGCGGCTCGGGACGCTCGGGTACATCCGCGAGATGCTCCTCGTTGATGTGCTTCACCATATCCATCATCACCCGCGCCACGCGCTTGGTGCGCTTGTCGTCCGCGGCGAATTTGACGGAATCGAGCGGCGCTCCCTCCCGCCCGACGTGACAATAGGTGCACCGCACACCCAGTCCCAGGGCGAAACCCCGCATCGTGGCCAGCAATTCCTGTTTACCGATGGTTTTGGGCAGCACCTTCAGGTTCGTGAAGGAATCGGGTGGAAACTTGCCTTGCGCCTGGAGCACGGGTGCCCCGGCGGCCACCATCACTGCGAGGGTGATCGAGCAGCGCATCGGCATCCCCGGAAGGGTGTCGTGGGATATTGCGCTGGGACGGGCGCGCGTGACAGGGTCGGCCTGTCCAGACTCTGTTAACGCGCGGGTTGCGAGGAGTGCCCTGGCCCGGATTCGAACCGGGACGCCTTGCGGCGCTGCCCCCTCAAGACAGTGTGTCTACCAGTTCCACCACCAGGGCAGGCGAGGGTAAGGTAGAGGCGGGGCACAGGAGGGTCAACGGCGCCGGTCCCGTGAGCCGCGTCACGCGTGCAGTGCCCGCCCATGCAGCGCATCGTACAGGCGCGCACTAGATTGGTGCCTCATGGAACTGTGGGTGGCGTTCGGGTTTGGCGGGCTGATCGGAGCCTTCATTGGCGTGTTCATCGGCCGCCACCGCGCGTCCCAGCGGAGTACGTCGGCGCCGGTCGTGATGCCACCGCCCATACCTCCTCAGCGCTTCGCGCCCCCCGAGGTGCAGCACGTCGTGCTCGACGAGGGCTCGGCTAACGTCCTCAATGCCCTCAACAACCGCCTCGCGGCGATCGGCGCCCTCGCCGACCTGCTGCATGGCAGTCCGCTCGACCCCGAGCGCGCCCGGGCACTCATGATGCTGCACGGTGAAGTGCGGCGCGCCGCCGAGATCACGCAGCACTTTCTGGAGCTGGCGCAGCACCCGATCGGCGCGGCGGAGCCATCGGACTGCTCCATCGTCCTGAACGGGGTGCTCGCCGAGCGGGAAGGGACGCTCAAGGAGCTGGGCGTGAAGCTGATGCGGTCCATCCCGGCCGACCTCCCGATGGTGGCGTGCCCGATGGCGCAGCTCACGGAGATGCTGATGAAGCTCCTCGACTTCGCGCTGCGTCGCCTGCGCGACAGTCAGCCGCCGCGCGAGCTGCGGATTGCGGTAGTGGAGGCGGGGCCCTCGCTCGCGATCTCCTGGTGGGATTCGGGGCAACCGTTGTCCATCGAGGCCGAGGCACGGTTGGTCACGCCGTTCCGCTTCACGCAGAGCGCGGGCGGGGGCGAGATCGAATTCGCGCTGGCGCGCGCACTGGCCCAGTCGTCGGGGGGCACGCTGCGCCTGCGGCCGCGCGCCGCCGGCGGGGCCGAGGTCGTGGTCACCCTCTCCAAGAGCGTGTTGGCACCGCTGGCGCGCGCGACGCCGGAGACTCCGGCGCTCCCCAAGCTGCGCATCCTGGTGGTGGACGACGACGCGGTGAATCGGCAGGCGATGCGCCTGCTGCTCGAGCGCGAGGGCCACGAGGTCGTCGCCGTCGAGAACGGTCTCGAGGCCATCGAGCGGCTCGGCCCCGCGAGCGACCGCTTCGACGCGGTCGTGACCGACCTGCAGATGCCCCGGCTCGGCGGGCGTGCCCTGTACGAGCAGCTGCGTGAACAGCGCCCGCTGCTCGCGGAGCGCTTCGTGTTCGTGACCGGGGACCGGGCGCGCGACGAAACGCGCCGCTTTCTCGACGAGTGCGGCCAGCCCGCCGTGATGAAACCCTACGACTTCAACGACCTGATCAGCGCGATCGGGAAGGTGGCGGCGAAGCAGTAGGCTCAGTTCGGCGCGTGCACCCGCGGCCCGCCGTAGTCACGGGTGCCCCCCAGCGTCGGCCCCGCTGCCCGGAGGCCGCCCCGCGTATTGTCGATGCGCGCGATGAACTGGCGAATGGAGCCGGGGAACGGCTGTGTTCGCCCGTGCTTGCCAAAGGGATCCGTATACCACACCTGGGGACCGTCAGGGTTGTCCACCTCGTTCGAGTTGACGTCCACGACGCGGTCGACGCCGTCGAACTCGGACGCCGGATCGTCGAACGTCACTCCCGTAACCGTCCCGCCGCTCGTCGAGCGGTCACACGGCCCTCCCTGCGCGCGGTTCCCCACCGACGTCACCTCGTAGCACACGTCGATGGGGCGTCCCACGAGCCCCGGCTGCGCCGGATCGTGAAACCGGCTCGGCAGGAACACCTGGAAGTAGGGATCGAACGAGGCGAGCCGATGGCCGTCCTCGCGACGGATGCTGTTCGAGATCTGCCAGCTCTCGTGCAGCGCGCCGAAGTTCGACCGCTGCCCTGGCGGAACCAGGATGAACTGGTCCACGCATGTGCGGTCGGGGATCAGGCGCCGGCCGCCGCCGGCGGGTGAGTTGGCCGGCGTCGCGGCACCGACGACCACCTCCGTCGAGCCGTCGCACGAACGGGTGAACTGCCCTGGATCACCGATAGCAGCGAGGATCGTGATGTGGAGCTCGGTGCCGTCCGTGCAGCGGATGTGATACGCCAGCTCGTGCAGGTTGTTTGTGAAAGCGTCCTTCGAGTGGGTGCCCTGGTGCAGCTTCGTCAGGACGTCGCACCGAATCTCGAATAGCTGGTCGGCCGCAGCGCTCCCGAAGTGCATGAGCACGTTGTTCTCCCACTCGATCTTGTGCCCGAAGTGGTCTTCGTGCCGGGGGTTGGCCGGGTCGTAGACGTCCAGCTGCTCGTTCGCATAGCCGAACGGGATCGGTCCGACGGCAGCATACAGCGCGGAGCCGCGCGGATCGCGTCCGTGGTCGTGCCCGAAGGAGCATCCCGTGACCGGATCAACCGGTGGGTGCCAGGTCGGGTAGAGCTTCCCGTCGGGGCCGACCACCGAGTAGCTGTTGTGGATCGCAGCGGTGCAGTCGTCGCGCGGACCGGGTGTCCAGAGGCCGTAGGACTGCGCGTTACCTACGGGCGTCCCACCGCCCGGCACGACCGGGGTGTCGCCGCGACAGGCAAGCACGAGCAAGGGGAGCAGGCTCAGAAGGAGCTTCATACGCCTGAGCCCAGCATTGCCCGCACACGGGCCCCCGGCTGTGACACCTGTCACCTCGCCACGGGGCGCAGCCTTTTAGCAATGGCCACCATGCTCCGCGTCGCGGTGCTCCTCGGGCAGGTGGCGGCGCTTGCGTTCGCCCACGTCGCATCCGCCCAGCAGGCGCCGGCGCGCGGCGGGTTTTGGTACGCCTTCGGCATCGGCGAGGGGTGGGCACAGGTCTCCTGCACCATCTGTAAGGGCCAGCAACAACCCGGCCTGTCCGCCCATCTGCGGCTCGGCGGGTCGCTAAGCCGTCAGGTCGTCATCGCCGGCGAGGGCGCGGCATGGCAACGGAACACAGACGGCGTGCGCCAAACGCTGGCCTCGCTGGGCGCCGCCGCCTACTGGTATCCGGGCCGCCGCAGGACGCCGTTGTACCTGAAGGGCGGTCTCGGGTTCGTGACGCACCGCGCCGAGGACGGAACCGACGCGATCACGTCGACGGGCTTCGGGCCTCAGATGGGATTGGGGTACGAGTTCGCGGTTGGGCGACGTCTCTTTTTCGCGCCGTTCTTCAACGTGGGGTGGGGCGTCTGGTTCGGCAGCGTGAAGTTCAACGGCGCGCAGGCGATCAACCCGGCGACAGTCACCTTCGCGCAGCTCGGACTCGGACTCACGGGGCGGCCGTAAGGCGCGGCTGAGAGCCGCGGCTCGGCACGTCACGCAACGACCTCCGGCTCGTACTCGAGCCGGACCCCGAACCGCGACTCCACGCCCGCCTGCACCGTCTCCGCTAGGGCCAGCAGCTCCGCGCTCGTCCCCCCGAGATTCACCAGCGCCAGCGCATGCCGGGTCGAGATCCCCGCACCGCCGCGCCGGAACCCTTTGGAAAACCCGGCCTGCTCGACCAGCCAACCGGCCGGCACTTTCATCCCGCCGGCGGCGGGGAACGACGGGATCGGTGCAGGCCAGCGCGCCTGGAGGTCGGCGAACGCGGCGGCCGACAGCACGGGATTCGTGAAGAACGAGCCGACCGACCGCGTGTTGGGATCCGCGGGATCGAGCACCATGGACTTCGCGCGCCGGAGCGCGAGGACTGCCTGGCGCACGAGCCGAACGGCGTCGGCCGGCGCGGCGCGCTCGAACCCTGCCAGACCGGCCACGGCGCGCTCGAGCTCCGGGTAGCGGATGCGCGGTCGCGCGCCCCGTGCCAGGCGCAGGGTGACCTCGAGGACGACGAAGCGCTCCCGATCGCCCCGCTTGAAGCGGCTGGCGCGGTAGGCGAACGCACATTCCGGTCCCGTGAAGGTGCGCCGTTGGAGCGTCGCGCGATCGAGACACTCGACGCTCACGAGCGTGTCGGCGATTTCCTGGCCGTACGCGCCGACGTTCTGGATGGGCGTGCCGCCGACGGTGCCCGGGATGCCCGACAGGCACTCGACACCGGTCCAGCCGCGCTCGACGGTCCCCTGCACGAGCGTGTCCCAATCGATTCCGGCGCCGGCGGTCACTTCTGGGATCGGGCCGTCCCGAAACTCGATCCCGCCGATGGTGATACGCGCGACGAGACCGGGGAACCCCGCGTCGGGGAACACGACATTGCTGCCGCCGCCCAGCACGTACACCGGGAGACGCCGCTCGGCGGCGAGGGACAGCGCCGCGCGCACCTGCTCCTCGGTGGCACACTCCACAAAGAGCCGAGCCCGGCCGCCGAGACCAAGAGTGGTGAACGTCGCAAGCGAGACATGCTCGCGCACCTGCACGGTCGTCCTCCTCGGTAGCGGTCCGTGTCGCGCCGGCGCGACGGGTACGGGTGTGACGTGAGCTTGCGGGGAATGTACGCCGTGTCATACTTGTCATCATGCTGATCTCGCGCGGGGAGCCCGCCCACCACACTGCGCTGGAAACGCCCGACACCTTCCGACGGTTGGTCGATGGCATCGAGGACTTCGCCATTTATATGCTCGATGGGGGGGGCCGGGTCGCTACCTGGAACCCAGGGGCCCAGCGCCTCAAGGGATATCGGCCGGAGGAGATCATCGGACGACCGTACGCCACGTTCTTTCCGCCCGAAGCGGTGGCGGCCGGAAGGCCCGCGCGCCTCCTCGCCATCGCGGCCCGGGAAGGCCGGGCGGAGGACGAGGGCTGGCGCGTGCGGAAGGACGGGTCGCGCTTCTGGGCAGACGCGATCATGACCGCCCTGCGGGACGCGGGCGGCGCCGTGATCGGGTTCGCCAAGGTGACACGCGACATGACCGCCCAGCGCCAGGCGCAGCAGGCGCTGCGCGAGAGCGAGGAGCGGTTCCGGCTGCTGGTGGACGCGGTGAAGGACTATGCGATCTTCATGCTCGACCCCGACGGTCGCGTGATGAGCTGGACTCCGGGAGCCGAGCGGATCATCGGCTATCGCGCCGAGGCCATCATCGGTCAACACTTTTCGCAGTTCTATCCATCTGACGATGCCGCGCAGGGGAAGCCGGCGTGGGAGCTGCAGCAGGCCTTGGCGGAAGGGCGTCACGAAGACGAGGGCTGGCGGATCCGGAAGGACGGCTCGCGGTTCTGGGCCAACGTGGTGATCGCGCCCGTGCGCGATGCGCACGGCGCGCTGCTCGGCTTCGCCAAGGTCACGCGCGATCTCACGCGGCGCCGCCGCGACGAGGAATCACTCGCCCAGGCGAACGCCGAGCTCGAGAAGTTCAGCTACTCGGTGTCGCACGATTTGCGGGCGCCGCTGCGGGCGATCAGCGGCTACGCCGAGCTGCTGCCCCGCGAGCAGGCCGGGCGGCTCGATGAGGAGGGACTGCGCCACCTAAGGGTGATCCGCGACAGCGCGGCGCAGGGCGGCGAGCTGATCGACGCGCTCCTCAAGTTCTCGCGCCTGGGACGCCAAGCGATGACGCGCGTCGAAGTCGACCTGACGACGGTCGTGCGGCACGTGCTCGACGAGCTGCAACAGCCGGAGGAGCACCGGGGGGTCGAGGTCGTCGTCGCGCCGCTGCCGCTCGTCACCGGCGATCCCGCGCTACTGCGGATGGTGTTCGCGAATCTCGTCGGCAACGCCTTCAAGTTCAGCCGCGGTCGCCCCAATCGTCGCGTGGCGATCGGCACGGAATTGCGCGAAGGCGAAGTCGTCTGTTACATCCGCGACAACGGTGTGGGGTTCGACATGCGGTTTGCGGAAAAGCTCTTTGGGGTGTTTCAGCGGCTGCATCGTGCCGACGAATTCGAGGGAAGCGGCGTCGGCCTGGCCTTGGCCCAGCGGATCGTGCAACGTCACGGTGGCCGCATCTGGGCCGACGGCAAGCCGAACCAAGGGGCGACGTTCTACTTCACTATCCCCGCGACCGCGAGACGCGCCGATGACCACGCCCCCACCCCCACGACCGCGGACGCCAAGAAGGCGCACTAACGATCGCCTTCATCGGCTGTCCGCTGCTCCACCGGCCACACAGTTGCCTCCACGGCGCTTTGCCAGGTACAGCGCCTGATCCGCCGCCACGATGAGAAGATCTCCCGACGCCATGGTCGCGGCCGGCGGGAGCTCAGCCACGCCTCCGCTCACCGTGCTCTGCGCCATCACACCCGGCTCCGGACCGCCCGCCTCGACGGGCCCCGCCGCTTTCACCTCCGAGCAAATGCGCTCGGCCACGAGCCGGCCTGCTTGGCCGTCAGCGTCCGGCAGGATGATGGCGAACTCGTCTCCCCCATACCGGGAGACGACGTCCGAACTGCGCAGGCTCTGCCGCATCGCGCCCGCCACCCGGCTGAGCAGTCGATCTCCAACCTGATGACCCCAGCCGTCGTTCACGGCCTTCATCTGGTCGACGTCCATCAACAACAGCGACAGACGAGTCCCGTAGCGCAGGCAGCGCGCGACTTCCCGTGTGAGGGTCGCGTCGAAGTGATACCGGTTGAACAGCCCAGTGAGCGGATCCGTGATCGAGCGGTGCTCGAGGGCGTCGAGCACCTTGTCCTCCACGATTCGAGGCGCCAGGAGTTCACCAGTGATATTCTGCAGGTAGTCGAGGGCCGCAACCGGAAGGCCGACGTCGCGGCCGAGGCGGGAGGCGAGGTCCCGACGATGGCCCTCGATCGCGGCCACACGGTCCGCTGCCTCGCGGACGTTGAAGGGCGCGTAAGGAAACAACCGGCTGAGCGGGTGAGCGTGGAACTCGGCCTCGGGCACCCCTCGCTCTCCCGGATCCCGCCGGTCCGACGCCCTGCGGCCGGGCACCCAGCGCGGTTCGCGGCCGGTGCGCCGATCCCAGCCGCCGCGGCGCTCGCCGAGTTGGGGCGAAGGAGTGGGAGAACCTGAATCCATTTGCTTCAGACCGCACGCCAGATGGTGACGTGACGGGTCCAAACAAGGGACAGCGACAGCTGGTGGAGAGCGTGGGCATGAGTAGAGGCGACGCGCCTGGACGCTTTGCGGCTCGCTATGCCACGGGTCGCAGCCAATGGGATCGCCTTAGGGACGGTTATGTCACCAAACTAGACTCATTTCGTCACCTGTCAAGGACCGAAAGAGGGCTGTGAGAGCTAGAGGAATGCTCTAAGTGGCGCTTCGGTGTCGAGATAGTGGCGGAAGAGCTCGCGCGATGGCTCGAGCGTGAGGAGAGAGTGGGCCGACTCGGAATCGAACCGAGAACCTAAACTGATTAAGAGTCTCTTCCCGGTAGACGAACTCTGATGAACTCCGACGAGTCCTGAGCACAAACTGCGCTTTTCGGCCGAGCGACCCC
>Ga0066669_10000095_pt1 | contig 19841 bp, 20 predicted proteins | sample GraSoiAngelo_118_FD_133940 | JGI IMG/M metagenome (GOLD analysis project Ga0066669, IMG submission 133940) | Grasslands soil microbial communities from the Angelo Coastal Reserve, California, USA - 14_0919_02_20cm | ecosystem: Environmental > Terrestrial > Soil > Grasslands | place: USA...
ACTCGCGGGATGTTTGTTCGCATCGCCCCCACCCTCCTGAGCGGGATGCGCACCAACACCAATTGTTACGTTAGTTGCACGGGTTTCAGGAAAGGTTGTTACGGTTTGTTTCGTGTGTATTATGTGCCGCTTGAAGGTGGCGGCACTATTGACCCGCTGTAGGATTGCGCAAACCCGCTACCCGTGCGCAGCTTAGAGCGGGGGAAGCCCCAGGGCTCGCAGGCGACGGTCAAGCAGCCGCTGATCGATATAGACGTTGTGCATCAGGAGTTGCTGAAAGGCGCTCCGAAGGTCGGTCAAATAGCGCCGTAAGTAAAAGGCTTCAAGCAAACCGACGGTGCCCAGAATTTCGAGCCCTTCTACCTTCGCCAATTTGCGCGCCCTGTAATCGTCGAGCAACACAGGATTCGCACCGAGCTCTTTCGCCAGGAGAATTGTGCTCATCTCACCCGGACCCAGGCCATATTTTCGTTGGGCCGAATACAGACCGGCTGGATTCTGAAGCGCCTTCACTTCAATCCATTCTGCCTTCGAAACCTCCGATGCTCCTGGTAGCCCAGCGCCAGCGATGACAACTTCATGGTGAACTTCAGCGGAGATGTAAAGACGCGGAAAAAGTCGATTGAGGAGGGAAAAACAGCCAAGCTTAGTCAGAATAACAAGCGGCGATGAATCTGCTACGACGGTCACGCTTTGAGACGGTCAGCAGTCTGGCGTTCCTCTTCCAGATCCTCAAAGCTGTACCGTAGTGGGGGAACACCGTGTTTCGCAGCGAAATCCATGAAAGCTGCCAGAGGCGTCTGGCATAACTCAGCAGCGCGTCCGAGCGAGATCTTATCCTCGCGATAAAGTTCGAGGGCCAGCAATCGAGCGGCCTCCTGGGAGGGGCTGCTGCTCTCCCCCAAATTTGCTGCTCTCAGAAGTTCCGAGGGCAGCTTCACATCCACGGTTTCCATAGCTCAAAATTACCGCACCACCGGCAGTTTGTCATGCCTTATCGTTCGCCCTTCTTCTTGACGCCGTCAAGGGGCCGGCCCCGCTGCGCGGCTCCCTACGTGGCACAACTATCAGAGGCATGGGCCTCCCTCCGCTGAACTAGCCGCCCAGCGTTGGCGACCATTGCTGAACCAGGTGGTCTCACAGTCGTCTGTCATAGCTTGTCACAGTAGCGGCTGGTAGTATTTTGTGGGTCCGTGGGGCCTCTCTGCGCTCAGGCGGCGCGGCCGTCAGCGTTTGTTTGCGACTTTTGACTCATTTCCTCGATTTCATCCAATCTGCCGTATTTGAATCTCTTTTGCTGCATGCAAATAAGTTTCACTCCTCCGCCAAATGCTATGCAAAAAGGCGGCAATAAGAACAAGCGAGCCTCAAGGGTGGCACCGCTGGCTCGGGCCTTATACAGTGGATCAAGGATCGTAACCTCTCCCGCATTCAGTATGGCGACAGACGGTACGACCGATTGGCAATCGCGTCAGGTGAAATAACGAAACCGCGAATTGACCTTTTTTCCGCTCGGGACGTGTTTCAGAATGTCTCCGACGCGGCGTGCGGCGCGCACCGTAATAGGGTCACCTGAATCGAACTGGGTATTGTTGAAATTGAGTTTTGATAAGCCCAGTATCTCTCGCGCGATGTCCGAAGCGCTGGACTCACCGTCCTCACGGGAGAACTCGAGTGCTCGGGGAACATAGGCGCCTGGATAGACCTGGAAATAAGGAACTGTACCCTTCAGGTAGACGATGCCAGATTTCTCGTCGAACAACATCGCCGTCCCTCGAACCATAGGCGAATCCCCAGCGCGTAAGACGCGAGCCCCTGATCGCCGCACACTTACGAGGTCGAGAACTTCGAGCTTCTCACTGTCGGCTGCCAGTTTGAATCCCTTCTTTTCATCTGCGTTGAAGCTAGAGGTCTTGTGCATGACGACCCTCGCCGGCATGGTTTTGTGCTCACGTCGGTAGGTTGCCAGACCATTGGCAAGCAATTCTCGCGCGTCCTCTTTGGACAAGTGGGGGCTGCGGTCATCTTTGTCGTAGCTGGCGCTCCCGCCCTGCACGATCAATCCCTCACCGCGCTCGTCGAATACTTGAGCGACGCTCGTCATGAGCCTTTCACCATCGACGCTTCGGAAGAAGCTGACGCCTACATAGCAGGTGGTTAACACCGCAGACTGTCTAGCAAGACGCCAGGGCACACCGCCAGCCTTATAATAGAGAGCCGTGTGGAAATTCCATGCTGTCGTAGCCTTGTCTTGTAAACGCCTTCCCTTTACACGACCTACAGTCACCGAGCCGTACGTATCGGGACGGGACAACTGACAGGGAAGCTGTAGTTCGATAGCCTGCGCTTTAAACAAATCATGAAAATTCAGCATTGAGAGTGGCGAAGCCTCCTGTTCCGGGGCAGGCTCTTGCAGTTCATCAATCGGCGGGTCGACTGCCGGGGTGCGCCGTATGTCTCCCAGGGCAAAGACCTCGGGAGGTGGTGCCACAACCAGGACATGGAGGCCGCTTTTGCTCGCAAGGTCGCGAGCGTGATCCATAAAGACTCCAACGATATGCGGCAAGGCGTCAGGTCTGGCCAGCGCTGTCGAGAGTTCGTGGCGCGTGATGGTGCGGGTCGCAGCGTCTGATAACTCGAGGGATGTTCCAAAAACTTGGCTTGTCATGCCCGGGAAAGACGGCCGAAGTGCTTTCAGTTTCTGCTCGTCTGAGGTAACGCCGTGTTTGCAGCGTTCCAGCCAGTCGCGCACCCCGTCGACAGTGGCAGTTGTCCCGATCACGCCAATTCGGATCGGAACGGGAACTGCGGTACCGCCCTTGTCGAACGCGCCAAAGGTCAAAAGGCCAGCGCGAATATCGACATGCACCCTGTTCTGGTGAAACGCGAGCTCGGGTTCTTCAATTATTTGCAGCTTCATCCGTGAAGCTCCTGGTCTCGCGACGGAAGAAGAGGAGGAGCATCAAGCGCTGTCAAGGAACTCTCATCTACGCCGGATGAGAATCGAAACGAGACGAGCGGCGCGAACTCAAGCAGCCGGGGACGATCCGCGCGAATCCAAGGTGCCCGGAGAACTGCTTGCCACACCAGCAGTTGACTTAAAACCGAACGGTTCCGCTCGAGACGCTTGATTCCTGAGAGGCGATCTTCGTGAAATCGGTCCAGGTCCTTTCCGTTCCGGGTGAACCGATAGGTCGGAGTAATTTCCAGATACCATTGCCCACCCAGGAAGCGAAAGCGGCCCTGGAACGCGCCATGACGCAAGTATTTATAGATTTTGCCGCTCTTCGGTTTGGCTTCGTAATGCGCCACTACCGTCGTGGTACTCCGGAGTTTGAGGTTCCCATACTTGAGCCGCCGAGGCGGCTCGTCTGGTCGTCCGATGAAGGCGTAAACGTCCTGTTCCTTTTGATATCGAACACCGTGCGCCCAGAGATCCTCGCGCAGCGCGGCATTCAAAAGTCGGACAAACAAGCGCCGCTTATTCTCGTCGTCGGAGAGCGCCCACTCTTCCGTGTTGAACCGCTCCAAACCGCCAACTTCAATGATTGTCTTCAAGCGCGAGCGCTCAGGATCGACAAGGCTGTAAAGATTATCTTCGTAAATTGTCCACGCCCCCGAGATATATTCGGTGTATTTACTCGAGGAGCCTTTTCTCAGGTGAAACCATGCCTGTTTTATCGTCTTCATCTCCGTCGGAGCGACGTACAGACTGTCGGGAAAATGTCGTAGCGGAATGAGATTGGCAAAGCCTTCTTCTACATCGGTTGCCCGATGAGCTGGTCCCTCTTCGGAACCCTCGCGAGATAGCGCAGATACGGAGTCTGCCTGCGGTTGCGGTGATTCGCGCAACGGGACCGGCTGAGTTTGAAGGTATGCGCGAGCAAAAGCTGCTGCGGAGGCGCATGCATATTTGGTCCAAGAGTCGTGGCGTTTCAATCCGACGATGTCACTCAAGCCTCTGATTGACAACATTGGAGTTCTGTCCCGCGTTGCTCGATGAACGCCGGCTGATTCCATCTCAATAGCCAAAATGTTGCGGGCTGTCGTGATCCAGGGAAAGAGCACCTTGGGGTCTCTCACAAGCCGATCGCTAGAGGCGATGGGTCCGGCGCTGAACGAGGGCGCTCTCGCCGGAACGTCTTTGGCGAAATGCACCTTTAGCTTTTCGCGCACATGTCGTTGCCAAGTCTTTGGTCCGTACAATCGTCCTTTGGCCCAGCTCACGCTCGGCTTGGGTGGCAACTCCGCCCACCAATCCCCGAGTTCTGACTCGCGCGCACCGAGGTTGGCAATGCTCCCTGAGATCGATTTGAAGATCGGGCCGCCTCCTACGTTGTATGTCGTGTGCTCTTGGAACTTACGCGCTTCGACGCTGAAATCCAGGATACGCGTTGAAAGAACGACATCTCCGAGGCTGATATCGTCTGAAGGCAGTCCGCCGGCAATGCCCACGACGAACAAAAGTGAGGGTTGCAGGTCGTCGATGAGATCGCGTGCCGCCTCTTGGGCTTCTCCGTTGCCCTGCTCGATTTGGCGAAGAATAGCGAGACGGTAGCGAGCGCCCTGGCCCGCATCCGCAGTCCGCAATGTGTATTCGCGGTGTCGACCCTTATAGATAGCGTGATCGTCGGTAAAAGCCTGGAGCAACGCTCGAAATTCGTCATCACGAATTGTTAGAATTCCGATATCTATGATGGGCTGATTCATCGGCCTTCGTTCACCTAGAGCGTTTCTGGCAATAAACCAAGTTCGTGGTGTTGTGGCGGTCTAGGCGCGATCTCAGCCAGTTGCGCGCAAATCGATAGGAGCGGGTTGCCAATTGTGTTGCGGAGTCTGCCGAAGGACACAAATTGTCGCGAGCATTTGCTGCACTTGTGGTTTGGAATAGGCGTGAATGCAGATTCGCCAACACTAAAGTGCGCCGTGTGGCAGTTCGGGCAGATAATCGGCAGCACACGATCTTTGAGAGACGGCAGGGCGCTTTGCGCCATCAAAACTCGAACCATCAAAGGGTTTAACTGAACTCCATCGATGACGACTTCGCCGTAGGTTTCATCGAGCATTGGTTGATCGCTGGGTTCCCGAAAGGCGTGCACATGGATGCCCTCTTCTTCGGTGCGGTCGCTGGTCCAAAGGAATGCAGGATTGGAACCCCAAATCTGAATCCCACCCGGATAGTCAGCCTGCTCTATGCGGAGCGTTTTTTCGGATGGCTGTGATTTGTGGCTTTTGATTCCGCAGGCTGCACGTGCACCAAGTATCGGGTTGCCTACTGCAACGCTGGTGTCAGCGAAGTGTTTGCCACACCCAGCACAAAGGTGCCGGCGATGTGGATGGACGCTGAACCAGTCGCGGTCCAAATGTGGATAGCCACAATAGGAACAAGTCACATATTTCATTTCGTAGCCAAAAATAGAACTCACCATGTAGTAGATCGCATCAAGCTCGGAGATGAGGATCCCTTCCGCTGGCAGGCTCTTAGCAAGGATTTTCACTGCGCGAAATGTGCAGTCCATTTCCTTCTCGCTCGTGGGTGTGAGCCGGGCGTGAACGTGAATTCCCCGATCCATGGGCAAACTTGTTGTGTCGTAGACGGCAGGCACCGCTCCCCACAAAGCAATCCCGCCCGTGTATTTGTCGATATTCAGACTCAATATGTCGTCCGGCCGAATCGGCGGAATATGCGCCGCTCGACAGGATTTCGCTGGCTTGCCGTATTTCGCAGTGGCATCAGCCTTATGTAGCAGACACCAATAGCGAGTTCCTCCGTCTCTGCGTTTGCCGACGGCCACGACCTGACACTGGCCTGATGAACTGCTACGCAAATCGGCAGGTTCCGAATTCGATGGAAAAAGCTTGGCTTGGTGGTGAGAAGCTCGCGCTGCTTGGCGATTTCTTTTCGATCGGGTCATTGCTACTCCTTACCGCGTAAATCTGGTCTCCGCGTGTGCTTAGTTATTTGCGGCTCGCTTTACAGCCTCAAGCCATTCCCTTAGTTGGAGAATCTGCTTTTCGGTCAGCTTGGTCCCGAAGCGCCCCACAACTTCAAATGGCGATTTTCCGCTCTTTTGCAGGATCTCTCTTAACGCTTCGAGGGTTTGTTTTCTTCCTTCGGCGATTTCCGGAGGAGTGACGAGCGCAAGCAGATTAGTTCCGATAACGTAGTTTTGAATGCGGCGGTTGAACGAAGAGTGGTCATCTTACTCATGTTGCCTGCCATCGGGAGTCACGATGATGTTTCCTGTTAGCTGGCCATCCTGCAATCTCCGCAATCGAAGCTCGGGAAGAAGGCGATACGCTTCGATTGCGGGTATCTTTGATTCGATCTCAAATCCGCCCATGACGAATTGGCTGAAATCGGGAACCCTTCCCGAAATCACAAAGATGTGATCTCCTCTTTGGAGCTGACTCCGTATGTCGGGCCGACATGCCCCCAAGGTCGGGCAAGGACCGAGATAGGGATCTTTGATGTGCTTACCCACTTGGGGATCGTAACCGCTACGCGTGATAAAAATTTTTCCGATCATATGTTCACTCTTCTTCCGCAAAACCCCAATTCAGTTTCTGCTTAAGCGTGTTGCCTTGATGGGGTGCCAAGAGACCTTCGTGTTGAAGCCGGCCAACCACGATTCCCGGTCCGACGCCAACAGCCTCAGCGAAGTCATGTATAGAGTCGTTCGTGAAGGCTTCTTTTCGGATGAAGTCGCTTAGCGCACGAGGCGGAATGAGGAGGTCAGCGGCAAAGCGATTGGCTTCCGTCTCAAACTGTTGCATTTCAGGGTCGACAACGTGGTCGCCCAAGTCTTCTACCGCGTTGTCGACGATGAAGGAGCGCTTATTTCGGTGAAGAAGGATGTGACCGATCTCGTGAAACAGGGTAAACCAGAGCTGATCGTCAGTTTTGTAGCGTAGTGTTAGGCCTACAAGAGCCTTCTTGTCGGTAAGCCATCTGGCGCACCCGCTAATGCCGGTATGTGGCAGCTCGGGAACCAGAACTACCGCGACGCCCGCAGCGGCACATAGGTTTTGGATTGGATCCATAATTTCCTCGGCGCTTTTTCGAGTTAACCGTCTGAGTTCATCAAAAGAAGAGCGTAAGCGGCGTTCGTCAAATTGGACGACATCCAACTCCCTGGCCACAAGCTCGGCCTCACGAACCCAGGCTGCGATTGTTTCCTGGCGTGTCTTGAATTTGCGAGTCTGTCGATATGCCACGGCCGAAGCTTTCCATACGGCGTTCCAGCTATCAGGAGAGGCGACTCCGAAAAAATTGAGCAGCATTGCTGCGTCGGTGGGTCCTTCGGCAAAGAAGAACTTTAGTCTCTTCATGTCCTTAAGTGGAAAATTCGCCGCCCATTCCTTCCATTGCGAAGTCTTGGCTAGTTCGCGGCGGCGGGCTTCCGCCTCGTCGAACTGGCGCTGCAAGTTGAGCCAGAAGTGCGCGGGTCTTTGAAAAGCCTTCTCGAAGGCAAGGGCCGTCGAGGGAGTAATCGGTGCTTTTCCATTGCAGATCTCGCTGATCGTCTTGGGTGTCAGGTCGGTGCGTCTGGCTAGATCGCGCTGGGACCAACCGTTGAAGTCGAGATATTCGAGAACGGTCTCGCCCGGATGAGGAACAGCGTTCCATTCAAACTTAGCTTGGTGAGCGCTACCCATGAGTGTCCTCGATTGCCAAGATTTCAATTGCCTTAATTGCTTTCCATCTTTGTTGTTCATCCGGAGGGTCGAACTCCGGAGGGTCGAACTCCGGAGGATCTTCCTTGGGCTTAAGTAACATCCGATAAGGCTGTTTCACGTCGATGGAAAAGCTGCCTGCAAGATCTCCCTTCAGTTCGTGGCATCTCTCCGGCCCGGATTTGGGAGGCCAAAAATCGCCCAGTGACTCGGCAGCGCGAAGTGCAGCCAATCGCAAGGCAATCTTCTTCGTCATTTCGGCTCCGTACGAGCGCCGACATGCGGCTTCGTCTTGGATATCGCACCGGAGATTGTCACTTACTTCGATTTCCACAGTGTTCCCCTGTGGGTAACAAGAGTTGTCTTACATTTGTTACGTATAACGTAACACTTTACGGGTGGGATGTCAAGGCATTAGATGACACTTTCAAAATCCAAACCCACGAGTTTCGCCGGTGGGCCAAACGACTTTCGCCAGGCCGGTGGTCACTGCCTTCGTACTCTGTTGTACGGAGTACTCCGTAATACAGAGCACCCAACATCCGATCAAGGATGCGCCACCTCCTAGGTTCTGAAATGCCACGCGCTTAGAGGTCCGGCATTTCTTTTCCCCGGCACAAAAACGCGGCGTCATTTGTGGGCATCCAATCTCCAGGAATCTAAGGAGGATAACGTGGAGTCGAACCTCTGGGATTTTGTCTCGTCAAATCTTGGTCTCATTCTGGCAATCCTCGGACTGGCGTATGTTTTGATTAAGTTCTTCCGTCCTCGCAAGGCTTCCCCCACTCCGGAAGCGCACCTTAGCAAACCGGAAATCGAAGGGGCGAAAGCGGCTGGCGACCGCGCTAGAAAGGATGTTCAAGCGCGATACGGTAAATACTTTGGGGGGAAGAACCCATGAGCGCTCATGCGACGATTCTGTTGTTAGGTGTACTTCTCGCGGTGTTCGGCGTCGCGATCGTCTGGTTGATAAGGGAATTACTCTCAACCAAGAAAAACTGGGCAGACGAAAAGGTCGCTCACGGCAATACCGTCGAGGCTCTGGCCAGAAGCAACGCTCGACTGAGCGAAATCGAGAAAAAGGCGCGCGAAATGTACCTCGAACTTCAATCCAGGGCGTACCAAGCAGCATCTCGCTCATACATCGTGACTTGCCTACAGGAAAAAATAACCGACCTGGTAGCGCATGCGGCCTCGATGAACGCGAAACGCTTCGCGGAAGAGAAGAAAGCAGTGGGAGCGAGCATCATCGAATTGCTCCTTGCGGTTTTCTTTCCAGCAAAGTGTGGGCGCGTGAGTGGGATTTGAAACATGCGGCGTCGGTCGCGAACCGTAAAACAACTGTAACTTTTGAAGTTGGCGCTCTTACGCGCGCGGTAGAAGTCGGGGCATCGCTGGGTAGCGCTTGGTATTGTTGCTCCAACGAAGTGCTGTGAATCCCCTTATCAGAGCGTGACCGACCCACCGTGCGTCAATGACAGGCGGACGATTCTCCTCATTGAGAAGAAGCAACTCGCCAAGGTACTTCCGCCAATCTGGTTCAGAAATTAAGTCCGAAAAGTAGCCGTGAAAGGACCGCTCAGTGTCGAAGATAAATAAGTCAGCGGGAATGCCCATTTCTGCCGCTAACCCGCGACTGACTTCGCCAAGCACCGAGCGAGAAGGCCGACCGACGAAATCGATCATAGGTATATGAAAACCCACACCTCCGCAGTCGACCCAGGAATGCCACGCCATCTCTTCGTTCGGGCCAAGTTCCGACAAACGATGAGCTATCCAATCTGGGGATATTTCCTTGCCAAAAACTCGAAGCACGGCGCTGCGCGGCGCTACCGCCTGAAGTCCCGGAGGTGCAACCTCGTAGCGGGAATAAGTAAATATGAGGTTGGGCCCGTGCCGCGCAGCGATTTCTTCCACCACTAGGCCAGGATGCTCTTGAATGATGAGCGTATTACTCAAGCTTAGCTCCTGAAATGACTTGGTACGACCGATAGGCGAAGTCATCGGTCATGCCGGACAGATAATCGACGATGAGGTGAGCCCGGCAAAACCATTCCCAAGCATCCTCGCCCCATTCCTTCAGTGATTCTGCTTCTTTAAGACTAGAGTCGTACACGTCCAGATAGTGCGCAGGCAAGCGGTCAAGTAGCGGGAGGAGCGTATGAAGCTTCTTCTTGTGAACAGCAGTGCGATCAGCCGACTTCCACGCGTTTCGAAGCAGTGTAAAATCCTCTCGGGTCAGCTCGAGAAGCTCACCATACTGATCGAGAATGCCATGCACGATTCTAAGGCCTGCTAGGAAAGGTCGCTGCACCTTCTCGTCGATATAAAGGAACTTCCTAGCAACACCCTTAAGAGTCTCTAGCAGGTCTTCGGCATCGGTCTCGTCGAGAAGTCCCAGGCGCGATCCATCTCTAATGTCGCTGGCGCTTCCGTCTCCGTAGGCCTTGGCCGCTTCTTCAATCATGGTTCTCGAAAAATCAGTCTTGAACCTCATGAAATGATCTTTAGCCTCGCCCGGCTCTTTCGTGCGTTTCGCGTCGTCACTTCGTTTCTGCGCGGTCTTCCGAAGATCCACGAGGGCAGGTTGCTTCGAGTCCTGCTTGTCGATCCAAACCTGCAGCTCGCTGAAAAAATCGCTCACCGTGAAAACGCCTTGGTCGATTCCGTCCTCCATATCGCTGATGCAGTAGGAGATGTCATCGGCTGCTTCGACCAGGTACGCGAGGGGAAATCTTCGATGGACCGCGAATCCCAGAGCATCCCAAGCTTTTTTCATCCTCGGCCGTTCCGATTCGAAGAAACCCGGTTTGCTTTTCCATCTGCTCGGAAGGTCTTTCGGCCCGCGCGGGTACTTGAGTGCCGTCAAAACCTGCGAGAAAGTCAGGTCCATCCCGTACAAGTTTCGGTCATTCTTTGTGAGACCTTGGAGACGCGTCAGAATTCGAGTGCCCTGTGGATTGCCATCGAATTGCAGGAAGTCTTCTACCAGAACTTTAAGCTTGGCATTTTGCGATAGTTCTTCTCTAGCGGCCGTTTTCCAGTTATCTCGGAACCAGGCCTGAATGGCTGCTTCGCCAAAGTGACCGAACGGCGGGTTTCCAATGTCATGTGCCAAACAGGCCGTTTCGACGAGCAAGACCAGAGCCGCTCGGTATCGGGCCTCCAGGCCACCGAGCGGACCGTCCACAACCTTCTGGGCTACCCATCGTCCGATACTCGCTACTTCGAGCGAATGTGTGAGCCGAGTCCGTACTGCAGCGTCCTTAGAAATTGTGAAGACTTGCGTTTTTTGCTGAAGCCGCCGGAAGGCACTGGAATACAACACGCGTGCTCGGTCACTCAGCGCCTCCTCGTCAATCTCACGCGGATTTGGGACGGACGATTTTCCTCTATACCGTTCAGCAGTGATTAGGCTTTTGTGCCACGCAACAGCATCAAACTTCTCGACAGGGTTGGTCCCGGCCTCAGGGTTTACCATGCCATCATTCTACCCGATGTAGAGAGAGCTTTGCTGGCAAGCATGATTCTTAGGAACGTCGTTATTGGAATGCACGACGTCGAGAACACTCCACAGCGCGTCCAGGGCCGTGTTCGTCGTGGCCAAGAGTTGCTCCTCGCAAGTGTCGCCTGTCCTCAGTGGATACAACCGAGAAACATTCGCCCAAAGCGCGACAAAGCGGCGCGCTTACCATGACCGGCTCTTCCCATTCTTTCCCCAGAGTATGCGCACCGCGACGGCAGCTCCGCTCTCTGAGGTCTCGCAGAAAGTTCTTCGAGTCCAGGTCATAACAGTTATCTGGATGAGCGTGGAAGCCATCGTCGCTTTCGGGGCGGCTTGGACCTCTCACAGTCCTGCGCTGCTGGCTTTCGGTGGGGACAGCTTGATTGAGCTGCTTTCGGCAGGCGTTGTGTTTTGGCGTTTTCGCTTTACGTTAGGTGAGGCGCGGGCAGCTCGAATTGCTGGGGGCTTGCTTTTCGCGTTGGCAGGCACTGTGGTGCTGACCTCGATCTTGAATTTTGTCGGATACCGCGAGGCGCGGCGTAGCTTTGTCGGAATAGGAATCCTGCTGGCCGCTGCTGTTGTGATGCCTTGGCTCGCCAGCCGGAAACGAAAGTTGGCAATCGTCACGTCGAGCGCCGCTCTGAAGGCGGACGCTGCGGAATCCGCTCTCTGCGGTTACATGGCGTGGATTGCTCTTGTGGGACTCGTAGTGAACGCCATCTGGAGTAAACCGTGGGCTGACCCTGTCGCTGCCCTTGCTCTGACTCCCCTTATCTTGCGCGAAGGATGGGAAGCAGTACATTCATCTCGATTGGGATGTCAGTGTTCTTGAAGTCTGGTCCGAGAACGCTTTGGTGGAGGACGGATGTAGAATAGCGACACGACGGGCGTTTCCTGCGAGGTGGAATATGATTTCGGTGCCTTCAATGAATGAACGACGAGTTTTCGGTCAATGCAGACTATCTCGAAAAAGAGGAAAAGTGCACACCAAGATGGATTCGCGGCGTGATAGGGCCGAACATACGGCTGGCGAAGAAAATACTATTGGCTCGGTTCGCGGAGTACAGGAACAGAGCACGATACCGCGACTTGCAAGAGTTCTTGGCATCCGAAGCCTTTCAGTTCACATGCGACTGCGACAGCCGTTATCTGCTCTACTGCCGGCCATCACACGGTCCGTCCAGTCTCTTTCCGTGTTCCAAGTGTGAATGGCACCAACCAGTTGCAGGCGAGATAGTTGCAGCTTTTCGCTTGAACGAATACACGGGGGCGTGGGAGAGCGCCCCGCATGCGGAGGCTCCATGTCTAAAATCCGTGTGAGAAATGGCGTGAGAGAAAAATTGTGCTCGGCGTGCAAAATCTGGAAACCGCTCACGGACTTTTCGCCGGGTGGAGAGAGCCACCAGCGAGCGCCGGAAGGTGGTGTGCATTGCGGGTGCCGCGACTGCAACGCTGCGCGTCATCGGCCTAGGAGGAGAGCTGCATAACAGTTTTTCAATTGACGGGCATCGCCGTGTACCCGGCGTGTACCTCAGTTGGCCGAATTAGCTGTTTTTAGCGTTTTTCGCGCTTAATGAAATCACTAACTTACGTGCTTTCAACGTCGCTTTTAGTTCGATCCCCACCGCCCCTACCAACATCTCCTTCCTAAAGAATCATTTGTGGCTTTTCGAGGGGCCACAAGGGGCCATTAACGTCAGGCAACTTGCGCCGGGAGCACTAGACGAACCACTTTACTGTTCGCTTCTCGGAGCGTCGGAACTGCCTGCGTGTAGATATTCATAGTCGTTCGAATATCTGCGTGCCGCAAAAGTTCCTGCTGCACCTTGAGATCGACTCCAAGGGCATGAAGCAGCGTTGAATGGCTGTGGCGAAACGTGTGCCAGGCGATTCGGCCTATCCCCTGCCTTTTCTGCGGCAGGAACAAGCCAGTTCTCCTGAATTCGGCCCGGCCAATACGGTTTTCCCGTCTCTGGGTTTGCGAACACCCAATCATCCGATTTCGCCAGGGGGGCTAGCCTCGTCTTGTGTTGACGTAGTCTCTCCGCAAGCGAACGGTCAAGAGGCATCCAGCGATGAGAAGCCTGCGTTTTTACGTCGCCCTGCCTACCTTAGACGTAAGCTTGCCGCACTGCCAAGCGCAGTCCATCCCAGTCAAACCGAGGATTTCACTCACCCGCAGTCCCAAACACATCGCCCCAATGCACATTGTTCGGAAAGGTTCGGGAATGCTCTCAAGCACTTTCCTGAACTCGTCTACTGAAAGTGCCTTCGGTTCCCTCTGTCTTTTCGAACCGTCTTTTACGCGAACGAGGCTCATGGGGTTGTGCTGATAAGGAATCAGCTCCCAGCGCATCGCCGCGTTAAATAACACGCGCATTAGGTTCTTGAGATGGGACTTACTTTTCGGTGCCAAATTGAGCTTCTTGAGCCAATCTTCAACAAGCAGGGGCTTAATCTGCTCGGCAAACCCGAACGATCCACGTAAACAGATTGAAATCAATATCTTATAGTCTCTTTTGTGGTTTGTCCGCGGGCGACCGTAAGCGTTTACTATTTTCGCTTGACAATATCGATTTTTTGCGACATAAGTCTGCGCAAGACGAATGCAAGCGCTCCCGAACGGGGGTGCGTTCCGGCCCGAACGCTTGCTTCGCAGCTAGCGGGTGTCCGATTGAGCGGTTTCTCAAATTCTCAGCCTAGAGCAGGTCAGCGCTTCGAGCGCGGACCAATAAATTCTGTCTGGGGGTGAGGTCGTGTTGAATCGTGTCCTTCGTTATCACGCCTTCCTTGGTGTTATTAGTTCAATTCTCGTACTTCCAGTTTTACTCGGAATTATTTCGGTGCTGTTTGCGCCGCTTTGTTTCGGTCAGCAGTTGACGGGGACTCTGAGCGGCACCGTATACGATGTTTCTGGAGCTGTGGTTCCCAAAGCCACAGTGACGATGAGGAACCTATCCTCGGGAGACGTCAGGACCTCAGTCACCAACGACTCTGGATACTTCACGATCACTGCGATCCAACCTGGCACCTATGATATTACCGTCTCCGCGGCGGGGTTTAAGGTTTGGCGGCAAAGGGCTATCGTTTTCAACCAAGGGGATAGCAGGTCGCTTGCAGGCGTAAAGCTCGAGGTGGGCAGCACAACCGAGACAATGGAAGTGAGCGCCAACGCCGTTTCCGTGCCACTGGAAAATGGGGAAATTAGCACCACGCTGAGTACCCGAATGATTGAGGATATTCCGCTAGTAGGCCGCGACGCAGGTGAGTTGTTGAAAGTCATGCCGGGAATGGCCTTCACGAACGGCTTGACGCAGGGTGGGGGCTTCAACGACCAGGTTGTGGGAACGAACAACGGGCCGGTGGGCTCGTTCTCGTCGAATGGGACGCAACCAAACGGGGCGATGGCTTTCATGCTGGACGGCGCGAATCTGGTCGATCCCGGCAATATGGGCACGCAAATTGCCAATATCAACCAGGACATGGTTTCGCAAGTCAAAGTCCTCACTAATGACTACAGCGCGGAATATGCCAAGGGTCCCACCATTTTCCAGGCGTTCGGCAAGAGCGGTGGGCAGGCATTCCATGGCGAGGCTTATGAGTACGCGCGCAACGCCGCACTCAATTCAGTGGACGCTTACATCAAGGCGCAGGGGGGCTCGAACGCTGATCAGCACTTCAATTATGTCGGGGGCAATATAGGCGGACCGGTCCTGCTTCCTTTCACGCATTTCAACCGCAATCGCAAAAAGATGTTCTTCTGGGCCGGCTACGAATACATGCAGCAGCAGCCTGCTGCGACTCCAGTTTTCTACAATGTGCCTACGACGGCGCAATTGAACGGCGACTTCAGCAATACCGGTGTGCCGCAAGGAGCGATCAACCAATGGTCCTTCGCTTATTCGGCACCATACAACCCACCGGCAGGTTGGAACGGCGCTACGCACACTTTTCCGACCAGCAGTTTTGACCCCAATATTCTGGGATTGGTGAATCTTTTTAAGACCAAGTGGGCACCAAACGTCACTCCGACGGCCGCAAACGGATGGAACAATTTCACGTACGTTAACTCCAGCCCGCAGAACCGTTGGGAGGCTACCGGCAAAGTGGATTATGCGTTCAGCGACAACACCAAGCTAACCGTCTCCTATTCGCGGCAGGATGAAACCGACCTGCACCCTGTTTCTATCTGGTGGGCTCCGCCTTGGACGTTACCTTATCCTTCGGGCGTCCAAGCGCCGACGACGGCCAACGTTGTCATGGCTAACTTCACGCACGTCTTCAATCCAACGACCACCAATGAATTCGTCTTCACCTACGCGCGCTATATTAACCCCAGTAGTCTAACGAATCCCAACGCCGTGAGCCGCTCGACTCTGGGCTTTAACGTGCCGGGCCTATTCGGCCACACGGCGAAGCAGATTCCGAATATTAACGGTCCGTGGGGCGGTTCGTTCCCGTACATCACGAATTTTTCTTTTGACGGGGGATTCGGTGGCGGGGGAGCGTTCGGAGGCTTAAAGAAAGATCCAGCGCTCTACGATAACGTAAGCAAGGTACTCGGAAAGCATACTTTGAAAATGGGGGTCTACTGGGACACCAGTGAAAATATTCAATCAACCGGCGGGCTCACGGCGTCGGACATTGGCGCGTATAACTTTGGCTGGGGAGGAAATGACACGGGCAACGTTGTTGCCGACTTCTTGACGGGCAATGGTTTTACCAGCTATCAGCAAACCAGTGCCGTACCGGTGAACGACGTCAAATTCCACCAATGGTCCATTTACGGACAGGATTCGTTCCAGGTGAATAAGCAGCTAACGGTCAGCTATGGCTTGCGCCTAGACCATCAAGGACAATGGTATGGCCCACAGACTGGAGCACAGGTGTGGAACCCGGCCTTATACAACAACGCGTCTTCTGCGCCGGCCAATACCGGCCTCCAGTGGCACGGGATCAATTCGAGCATCCCCCAATCCGGCTTCTCCTCTCCCATGTTTTATCCAGAGCCGCGGGTAAGCCTTGCCTACGACTTATTTGGAAACGGGAAGAGTGTGTTCCGCGCGGGATTCGCGATTTTCCGATACCAAATCTCTACGGAGGTTACCAGCGCATTCAACGGGCCGGAGGGGGCTTTCACATACACTTCGCCGGGGTTCGGGGGTGGCTATGCGGCGGTTAGCCAATTCACCCCTCCCACGAGCGTCTCGCAAAATGGATCCACTATTTACGTCATCCAGCCTGACAACAAGACGCCCCAGGTGTCGGACTGGAACGTATCCTTGTCGAGTGCGGGACCTTGGCATTCCGTCTTTGAGATTTCCTACATAGGGAACAAGAGTAAGAACCTGTACTTAGATGGGACGAACGGAAACCTCAACAACCTTAACAACATTATTCCCGGAGCCTTCTTCTTTGCCGATCCCAGCACGGGGAGATTGACGTCTCCGGGACCGCCGGGCTGCGACGATAACAATTATGGTACAGCAACCTGGGATCCGAGCATCTACTGCCAGAATAGCTACAACACGTACAGCACCAACAATAAAGCGGGCGCGCCGAGTAATGTCTTCAACAACAATCACTACCGCCCCCTTAACAATTACCAGAATATTTACCTCCTGACTCACGATGCCTATGCCAATTACAATTCGCTGCAGGCATCCTGGCAAAAGCAGATGGGTTCGTTCTTCTACCTGGCGAACTACACGTTCGGCAAGGCTTTGGGCCTTTGGGACTGGACAAGCAATAACGGGGCTGCTGGGGGCAACACCGTAGATCCTTTTAGTCTGCACAACAACTACGGCCCATTGGCTTACGACCACACGCACATATTCAATGTGTCGTATTCCTATCTTATTCCAAAACTGTTTCATGGTTTCCTCGGCGGAGCCGTCAATGGTTGGAGGTTCAGCGGCTATACGACCTACCAAAGAGGAGCGCCCATCCAGCCGAATACTGAGTTAAACATCACGTGGCCGGGAGGGCTAACGGTTCCAACGAAGGGCATCCCCAGCCTGCCAGACAACAGCATTCACTTGCCGAATGGGCTGGTTTCCACCAACATGAACGCAGCCAGTTGGTTCGGCTCAGACTCCTATCATTATCTGCTGCCTGTTCTGACCTGCGATCCGCGGAAGGGTTTGGCGTCCGGGCAGTATTTCAACCCGAACTGCTTCACGCCTCCAGCCTATGGGCAGCAGGGCAATCTCGCATGGCCATACATTCATGGCCCGGCATACGTCAACAGCGATTTGTCCGTGGGCAAGCAATTCCGGCTCAAGGAAAGCAAGATAGTTGAATTCCGCATACAAGCCTCAAACTGGCTCAATCATCCATTGCGGCAGTTCGGGTTAGCAGGAATTGTGGACAACCAACTCAACTTCACGAAGACAACGCCCGGTACTTATTTTGACAGCGTTCAGAACAAGAACGTTAACGTCAATGTCATTTCTCTTTCCCAAACAAACACGAACCCGCTGACGACTGGCAAACCTGAGTTCGCCACCGGCGCCCGAAACATTACCGTGGTCGGCAAGTTCATCTTCTAGTCCGCTGTAACATTGGCTCGTCACATGAATTGTCCGATTGGGGGGCGGCGCGAGTCTCGCCCCCTGATTTTTCTACGGCATTCGCCGCAATCGTTCGATGTAAGCGCGCTCCTGTTACGCCCTGGCAGGACCTGTAGGTCCCATCTTCTCAGCAGGCCTGGTTTAACGTTCTGAGCTTGACGTCTTTGGAAGTATTCTCTCGGTTATGACTTCAGGAAAGGCAGGCGCCTGGACGCGCCGCGAATTTTTGCGCACGTTTCAGGCGGCTATTCCGCCTTCGCTGGTGCTGGGAGGGCTACGCGCAGTTCTGCCAACCAGTGAGTTTGCCTCGCAGGTTCGACGCCTATCTGGACAAGCTCCGGCTTCGGTCGGCCACCGCGGGCCCATCTGGTTCGAGCTGAAGAGAGTCCCGTTTGTTTTGGAGAACTGTCCCACTCCGGCCAAGAACGCGCCCGAGACGATGCCTGGGGGAGTGGCAATCTTCGACTACAACGGAGATGGCAGGCCCGACATTTTCTTTGCCAATGGCGCCAACATTGCCACGCTACGGAAGGACTCGCCCAAATACTGTAATCGACTATTTCGCAACGAAGGCAACGGTGCATACACGGATGTGACGGAAGCCGCTGGCTTGGCAGGCTCCGGCTATGACATCGGGGTTGCCGTCGGGGATTATGACAACGATGGCCACCCAGACTTATTTGTTGCCGGGCTCCATCGCAGCACTCTATACCACAACAACGGAGACGGAACATTTACTGACGTCACTGTGAAATCCGGCTTGGATGCTGCCCTGAACCGCCCGGACCCCGAATATGGGCCGCTCTGGTCGGAAGCAGCCGGTTGGGTTGACGTGAACAATGATGGTTTGCTCGACCTTTTCGTTGTCAACTACATGCAATGGACTTATTCAGATAAACCGCTCTGCACCTTTCGCGATTTCACAGACTATTGCAGCCCGAAGCTTTACAAAGGCCAGCCGAACCGGCTCTTCCTAAACAGGGGAGACGGGACTTTTCAGGATGTCTCCGAGGAGTGGGGCGTACGCAAGTTGGTCGGCAAGGGCATGGGGGTGGGCATGGCCGACTACAATGTGGATGGGCGACCGGACTTATTTATTACCAACGACACGTACTACAATTTTCTGCTACGCAACATGGGGGACAGGTTCGAGGAAGTGGCCTTCGAAGCGGGGGTGGCTCTGGTTGAGGACGGAGATTTCATTTCCGGAATGGGCTTGGACTTTCGTGACTTCAACAACGATGGATACCCGGACATCGCTTTTGTAGCCCTGAACAACCAGACTTTTCCACTCTTTGAGAATGCCGGGAAGAACGCCTTTCGGGAGATTACGACTCCAAGCGGCATGCACAAGCTGAGTTCTTCAATGTCCGGATTTGGCGCTGGGCTATACGATTTCGACAATGACGGGTGGAAAGATCTATTTGCCAGTTGCGGCCACGTCGAATCGATTTCCCTCCCCGGCCAGCCCGTGGATCAGTACAACGCCGTCTTCCGCAACCTGGGACCAAGCGGGAAATGGTCCTCCCTGAGAGAAGAGGCTGGATTGACGGCTGCCGCGCCTGCCCGTCATCGTGGCTGCGCTTTCGCCGACCTGGATGGAGATGGGCGCATAGATGTGGTCGTAACTGCCCTCGGACAGCCTGCCGAGATCTGGATGAATCGCAGCGGGAAGACCGGGCACTGGCTGGACGTGGCGCTGCGCGGGAGCAAGAGCAATCGGGACGGAATTGGAGCGAGAATCAGGCTAGTCAGCAAGAGTGGAACACAGTACAACCACATGACCACAAGCGTCGGCTACGCCTCCTCGGCCTGCGGCCCAGTGCATTTCGGTCTTGGCCCGGATAGCCGAGCGGAGTTGATTGAAATTCATTGGCCGTTGGGGATCGTCCAAATGCTCAGAGATATCCAGGCGGATCGAGTCTTGGCTGTTACAGAATCTTCCTCGCAGAGTTAATTTCTGGCTGGGCGATTCTCCGTTTAGGTCTGAATCCTAACGCCTTAGGGGTCCAAAAGGGCTTGTTGCCAGGGCGATCTTCTCGAAAAACTCGCGCTCTTACTATTTGCCGATGGGGCTAACGCCGCGC
>Ga0066669_10000097_pt1 | contig 19791 bp, 17 predicted proteins | sample GraSoiAngelo_118_FD_133940 | JGI IMG/M metagenome (GOLD analysis project Ga0066669, IMG submission 133940) | Grasslands soil microbial communities from the Angelo Coastal Reserve, California, USA - 14_0919_02_20cm | ecosystem: Environmental > Terrestrial > Soil > Grasslands | place: USA...
AACGTGGGCGTATAAGCGGTGATGAAGTAGAACGTAACCGTCGTCATCGTAACCATCATGGTTCCGATGAACACGACACGCCAATGGATGGCCAGCGAGCGGAGGATTTCAGACGTCGAGGGGCGTCGCTTGCGGGCGAGGAACTCATCCGTTTCCTTGAGGGACCGCCGCAGCATCAGCAGACACGGAATGATGGAACAGCCGATGAGAAGAGGGACTCGCCATCCCCACAAGGCCATTTTTCCGGGCGTCAAAATGGAGTTCAGTACGACCCCCAGCAGAGCTGCGAACATGACCGCCAACTGCTGGCTTCCCGATGCCAACTGACATAGAACCCTTTGTGACCGGGAGTCGCGATTTCGGATAAGTACACCGAGACGCCGCCTAATTCCATACCTGCCGAAAATCCCTGAAGCAATCGGCCCACTACCACCAGCAGTGGGGCCAACAACCCGATCGTGTCGTACCCCGGCATGCAAGCTATGGAAAGGATCCCCACAGACATCAGGCTCAACGTCAGCACGAGCCCAGCGCGGCGTCCATGATGATCGGTGTACGCCCCGAGCACGATGGCCCCGAGCGGCCGCATTAGAAAACCAACTCCGAAAGTCATCAGCGACAACATCAACGATGCAAATTCGCTGCTACTTGGAAAAAAAGCCTTGCCGATCGCAGAGGCGTAGTATCCGAACACCATGAAATCGTACATTTCCAGGAAATTTCCGCCGGAAACGCGAATCACAGACCAGATCTTCGCTTTCCGATCGGAGGACGTGAGCATCGGGCCTCTTTCAGCAAACGCGCTACTAGACCGCCTAGCGGGTTGAGCCTATCATCTACTACTGGTGACGACGTAGGAGTAGGAGCTAGGCGGCTTTCCGGTCTGAGGCGGAAACTTCGCTGTCAAAGGCAGTTAGAAGTAACCGAGCCGCGATGCGCGGCTCAAGCAAGCAACGGACGACTTGCAAGTGCAGTCCTGTGAATTGGTTAGAGGCTACCTCTTGGTCTCACGCCCTCTTGCTCGGATATTTGTTCCTCAGAAGAGTTCAACACCGCTAGTGTTTCTATCAGCGCCAGGAAAACGGCGGATGTGACTTGGCCGGTGGCATCATGAAGCAGCAAGTTGGCGTAATGATAGAAGCCGCCGATAACGCTCGACCCGGTGGCGATGTAAGCGAGCAACAGGCTCCACGCGGCGGTGGCCGCGAGCCAAGATGGAAGGGTCATCGACGCGTAGGTATAGAGCGAGCCGGGAGAAGACGAATAGCGCGCGAAGCGGCTGATGCATAACGCCACCAGAAGAGGCCGCCGTCGCACTTGCTTGCGTGGTCGTCTCCCTTATAGGCCGTTCCTTTTTCCCACGCAATTCGAACGAGACAAAAAGCGCCTACGATACAGGGCTTGGGGATTCAGTGCAACGTGCATCTGCCGTGGCCGCGGAAGAAACAGTCGTCATAATCCAGATTCAAATGCGCGAAAGCGCCGCTCAAGTTCCCACTGCTGGCTGGCTTTTTCGCTGGACTTGAGAAAATCTGCGCAGTGGGTGGAAAACTTGTCTGCGCCCAGCGAATCCTGCGAGCAAGCGGAAACAACTCGAGTAAAGGCATCCGGCGCGTTCCACAAACTGTCGCCGGGCAAGAAGCTGTGTTCCAGGCTGGTGCGGACCATCCGCTTGAGGTCAGCGTAGTGGAGATCGTAAGTCTGCACGGCGCGGACGTATTCATGCGTCAGGTCGATGCGCGATACGCCCTCATCGTCGGATGACAGCGCCACGGGGACGCCGAACATCCGGTAAAGCAAAAAAGGATGATCCTTGCCGCTCACCCCGAGAATCACGTCATTGCTTGTCAGGCTGATTTCCACCATCACGTGATTCACGGCCATCTCTTTCAAAAGCGCGTGAGGATGATTCTCGTACATGATGTCGACACCGTGACCGATGCGCTCCGCCTGCGCCTGCTCGACGGCGAGGCGAATGTGGCAGCAGAGACCTTCATACGGAACAAAGCCCGGCGCAATCTCGCCCGCATGCAAGCTCAGGTGAATCTTCGGGTAAAACGCGTGAAGGAAACCGACGATGCGCATGTGCAGTGCGTAGTCGGCCATCGCCGTGTAGCCGTCCTCGGGCATGACCAGATTGATGCCCACGAATTGCGGATCAGCCGAAGCCGTCTCAAAGCAGAGCAGTGTTTGCGCGAAGACCTGCTCCTTGGGGAAGCCGCGCAAAACTTGGCAGAGATAGCGAACCTCGACATGGCAGGCGGAAGCCGCATCCGGCTGTTCACAGCGTTCACGCTTCAGTCGGAGAGCTTCAGCCTGGTCGAGGCCTGTCTTGGCAAGGGCCACGTCGTCGCGCAATCCGTGCGCCAGCAATTCGTCGCGCAATTGGTTGAAATCGTCATGCCAGCCGATTTCTCTGGCGATTGCCGCGGTGTGACTGAAGTCTGGCGTGTGCATCAGCTCGAGATACTGTTCATTCTGTGCGGCAGCCCGAGTGGCGACCTCATCGATCCATTCGCCGAGATGGCGATGATCGGTACCGCCGAATTTCGAGAAGGCATCGAAGAAGTGATCGTGCCCGGTCACCCCTGGCGAAGGCACAAACCCTCGCATGGAGAAAGCATCCACGAGCGCGTCAAAGAGATGCTGGTCTTTGTAAGCGTCTGCCGCCGGGACTTTCCCGTCTCCGCAGGGTTGCTCCGTTCCGCGGCTCGACGAGCCCTGCGGCTTCGCGAAAGCGAGCTTGGCAATATCGACGCACAAATGATCTTCGGCTGCGGCGCGAATCCAGGATTCCGCGTAAACAGCGCCGCTCAGATGATTATGCAGATCGGCGCCCTTGGGCATCCCGAGGAGAAAGTGACGAAGTTGAAGCGGATTCTGCCGCGCGGCTTGGAGTTGGAGCTCGGTGCGCTGTTCTGAACTTGTTTGCACGGCCGAAGAATGCGGAGCTTTGGTTTGGGTCCAAGCAGGCGACGCGAAGAGTGACAGAAGAACCAGAGCTCGGCACGGCCTGGAGAAAGGGCGGCTTCGCGAATGATTTATTTTCAAGTTTTTCATGCAAGTCTTCTCCAGAAAATCGCCGCACGGTCCGATTGGCCACGGAACAATTGGATTCTTGCGGCGGCAAGCTGTGATATAGAGTCTCATTCGCGCGCAGCACAGCATATCAGCCAGATCAAGCAGATCAAGAGGCCGGGAGATTTTATGAGCAGGCTCCATGAGCGGTTCGTTCTGGTGTTGATCGTGCTCGGAATTTTCCCCGTTCTGCTTCGTGCCCAAGCAACAACTCCCGGCACGCCGATCCGCATCAAGGTCGTGGTGGTCGCCATGTTCGAACGCGGCGAGGACACCGGGGACGCACCCGGGGAATACCAACTCTGGGTCGAGCGCGAGCACCTGGACCAAATTATTCCTCTCCCGGCCGGGTATCACCATGTGCGTCTGAACAAGGATGGAGTGCTCGGCATCTTGACCGGAGTAGGAACCGCCAAGGCAGCCGCCTCCGTGATGGCCGTCGGTTTGGACCCGCGATTCGATCTCACGAAAGCGTACTGGATTGTCGCCGGAATTGGAGGCGGAGATCCCGCGGACGTATCGCTGGGCTCGACGGTTTGGGCGGATCACGTTCTCGACGGCGATCTGGCCTACGAGATCGACGCGCGCCAGATTCCGGAAAATTGGCCGACGGGCTACGTGCCGTTGCGCAAAGCGACCCCCTATGAAGAACCGGTACGCAAGGAGCTTGAGGGCGAGGTCTACACACTCAATCCGGAACTTGTCAGCTGGGCATTTCGCCTGACGAAAGATATGCCGCTTCCCGATTCCGATTCTCTGCGCGGTTCGCGGGCCCGCTTCGTCGGATTTCCGAATGCGTTGAAGCCTCCATTCGTCACGCGGGGCGACACGCTCTCGTCGAGCACGTTCTGGCACGGCTCAAAAATGAATGAGTGGGCCAATGCCTGGACGCGCTATTACACTGCCGGCAAAGGGAATTACATGATTTCGGCCATGGAAGACACTGGCACAATGCAGGCGCTCACGTTCTTGAGTCAAGCCGGCCGCGTGGATCTCCAGCGCGTGCTGGTCCTGCGCACGGTTAGCAATTACGACCGCGAGCCACCCGGGACAAACCTTGGTGATAGCTTGAAGACCATGGTATCCGGCAATTACTCTGCTTACTTTCCTGCTTTGGAAGCGGCTCAGGCCGTCGGCGATAAAGTGGTGCGGGATATTGTCGAACATTGGGCCGCTCGCGAATCCACGCTTCCGCATTAGCTGCAGCCCGGGGCATCTGTTTTTTCTGCGACCCGCGAAGGCGGTCAATCCCTCTGTGTTTCTGCCGTTGACGTCGCGACGCTCCCGGCCTATAGTGACGCACCTTTTTATTTGAAGGGAACCCGCTTGCTCGAGCGCGTATTTCATCTTCAAGAGAATCAGACTACCGTGCAGCGCGAATTGTTCGCGGGCCTCACCACCTTCATGACCATGGCTTACGTGGTCGTCGTCAATCCCCGCATCCTCGCCGAAGGCGGCATGCCCGTCGATGGCGTTCTCTTCGCTACTTGCATTTCCGCCGCGATCGCCACGCTCATCATGGGATTGTGGGCCAACTACCCGATCGCCCTTGCGCCGGGCATGTCCCTCAACGCCTACTTCACCTACGCCATCGTTCTCGGCCGCGGCGTGCCCTGGCAAACCACGCTCGGTGTCGTATTTCTTTCCGGCTTGCTGTTTCTGATTCTCACGCTCACCAACATTCGCGAACAGATCGTCAACGGCATTCCCAATTGCCTCAAATACGGCACCGCCGCAGGCATCGGCTTATTCATCGCCTTCATTGGACTGCGCAACGCGAAGATCATTGTGGCCAATCCCGCTACCTTTGTCGGACTGGGCAAAACTTCCGATCCGCAAGTTCTTCTCGCAGCCGCGGGACTCATTCTCATTGCCATCTTGATGGCCCGGCGCGTTGGCAGCGCCATTCTTCTGGGTATCGTCGTCATCACCCTTGCCGGCATTCCTTTCGGGCTCAGTCACTGGCCCTCCCATTTTTTCTCACTGCCCCATCCCGCGGGCACTTTTCTCAAGCTGGACCTGCGCTCGGCCACAAAACTTGGCTTTGGCGAACTCATCTTTGTGTTCTTCTTCGTCGATCTCTTCGACAATGTGGGCACGCTGGTTGGCGTCTGCGAAGAAGGAGGCTTCCTTCGCGACGGGAAACTTCCTCGCGCAAGCCGCGCGTTGCTCGCCGACGCCTTCGGCACCATGTTCGGCGCGCTCACCGGAACCTCCACCGTCACCAGCTATATCGAAAGCGCCGCCGGAGTCGCCGCCGGCGCGCGCACCGGACTCGGCAATATGGTCATCGCGGCCCTGTTTCTCGTTGCGATGTTTTGCGCGCCGCTCGTCGCTGCCATTCCCGCCTACGCCACCGCTCCCGCCCTCATCCTCGTGGGCGCGCTCATGTGCGGCGCCGTGGCCCGCGTTCGCTGGGACGATTTCAGCGAAGCCTTCCCCGCCTTCCTCACCCTCGTCGCCACTCCCCTCACCTTCAGCATCGCCACCGGCCTCAGTCTCGGCCTGCTCTCCTTCACCTTCGTCAAGCTCGGCACCGGCCGCCACCACGAAATCAGCCTCCTCATCTGGGTCCTCTCCGTCCTCTTCGTCCTCCGCTACGCCTTCCTCGCCGCTGAATAAATCAATCCAGCCGCCCCGATCGGCGCGTTCACTTCGCCCGTCCTCCCGCACTGGCCGCCGCAACATTAGCCTTCAACCCGGTCGCTCTCAAATATCATTCATTCACGCGGCACTCTTGCAGGCCGACGCTCTCCACCAATTTGGGTGTGTCACCCACGGAATGCTGCTAAACTCTCTAGCGACAACTGATCACTGAGAACTGCTACACAGCTTTGCCAGCGACTCCGCCAGCACCAGCGCCCCCCGCGCGATATCTTCCGGCGCAGCGTATTCATCCGGCCGATGGCTATATCCATTCCGGCACGGAATAAAGAGCATCCCGGTCGGCGCGATCCGTGAAACGAAAAGTGAATCGTGGTAGGCCCGGCTCACCATCTCCAGAAACGCGAATCCATGCTTGCGGCAAGAATCCGCGAGCGCACCACGCACCTCGGGAGCGCAATCCGCAGGCGCGTCCGCATTTAGTAGTTCCGATTGAATCGAAACGTGTCTCTTACTGGAAATACTTTGCGATCCGCGCTCAATCGTTTGCATCACGCCATCGCGCCGCACCAGATCCGTGTCGCGAATGTCGAGCGTCAAGCCCACGCGGCTCGGGATGCTGTTCACCGCACCTGGAAAAACGTCGCAAACGCCCACGGTGGCAACGGTATCCACCGCCCCGCTCAAACGCGCAGCATTTTCGATAGCCAGAATCAGCTCCGCGGCCGCGCAGAGCGCGTCTTTGCGGTCCGGCATGAGCACTCCGCCGGCATGCCCTCCCGCACCTTCAATAGAAATCCGAAGACTCGCCGGCGCCGCAATGCTCTTCACAATTCCGAGCGAAGTCCGCGCGCGTTCGAGCAGCGGGCCTTGCTCGATGTGCAATTCAACGAACGCCTTGTAATGCCCGCCGGCAAGTTTCACATCCTGAAGATTTCCGCTGAGTGCGGCTTTTTTGCGAACTTCATCCACCGATTCGCCGTCGCGATCCCTTAATTTGGCGGCAGCTTCCGCGGAAAGCGTTCCTGAAAGCAAACGGCTCCCCAGGCATCCGATTCCGAAACGCGTTGGTTCTTCCGTCGCGAACACGAGAAGCTCGATCGAGTTCTTCGGACGGAATCCGCTTCGCTGCAGCGCGCGGATCGCTTCGAGACCGCCAAGAACTCCAACGGCGCCGTCGTATTTCCCGGCATTGGGTATGGCATCAATGTGCGAACCTGTGCCGACGGCAGGCGCCGCGGGATCAGCGCCGCTCCATCGCGCGAAAATGTTTCCAATGGTATCCTGCCTCACGGTGAGCCCGGCTTCTTCGCAGCGCGAGATCACCCACGCACGGGCTTTCAAATCCGTCGGTGTGAAAACAACTCTCGTCACCGCGGGCGGCTCCGCGTCCGAAAAAACAGCCAGCGCTTCTATTTCTGAGTTCAGCCGCTGCTGATCAATTTCCAATTTCATTTTTTCGGTTCGCCGAGTGGATGCCGGTTCCAGTCCTTGTAGATCAAATACTTGGCGGGCACTCTGCCGATGGCTCCGAACCATTGCGGGCACCACGGTCCCATCCAAATAAAATCGCCGGCCGCCACGGGATACCACGAATCATCGAGCCGGTAGATGCCGCTTCCTTCGAGCATGATCAATCCGTGCTCCATCACGTGCATCTCCACCATCCTGAGCGAGGCGCCGGGCCGGTACACCATTGTATTCACCGCAAAATCAAATTGCGGCTCCTCGGGCAGCAAGCACTTGACCTGCAAATCGGAATCGCCATCGAGCGCATGCGAGGATATCGAATCTTCGCTCGAAACGATCAAGCGCGGTGGCTCCGTTTTCTCGATTCGCTCGTAGAATTTCTCAACAACGGCAACCCGGCTCTTTTCTTTCGCAACAACTTTGTGCGAAAAATCTTCAGGCAAATAAGCATAGCCGCGCACGCCAAGCTCATGCCGCTTTCCCTTGACCTCGAGCGTCACACCTCCTTCCAAAACATAAATGAAACGCTGCGCGGAGGTATTTCCCAACTCGCCTTTCGGTTCAAATTCCGCAGTGTATTCGGTGAACGCCGCACCGAGCGCAGGGCCCACGTGAACGATCGCGGAAGCATTCTTCATGCCGGGCAGAGCAGTGCGCACAAAAGTATCGGGGGTGAGGAGCAGGTGATTACGTTGATGAGAGCTGCGCGTTTGACATAGATTATGCACGGCACGTCCTTCCCAGGAATTCCTGCGAAGCCGCAAGCTGCGTCAGCAAATGCTGTCCGCACTCGAGCGCTCTCGCGACGTCGTCCAGATGCACCGATTCCGACGGATCGTGGCTGATGCCCCCGGGCGTTCGTAAAAAAATCATTGCCGCGGGAATTTGTTCCGCGAGGGTCATGGCATCATGCCCCGCGCCGCTCGCCATGCGATGTGGCTCGCATCCGGCTTTCTGAATGGCCTGCGCGATCTGCGCTGTGAGAAACGGATCCATTGCCACCGCTTGTTGCGCCAGGAGAGTCCGCCACTTCACGGTCACGCCGCGCCTCGCGCCGCTCGACTCCGCTTGCCGAATCAACTCATCGAGCGCTTCGGTTCGCGCACGATCCGAAGCCTGACGAACATCCAGCGTGGCGCGTGCTTCTCCTGCAATCACGTTCATCGCGCCGGGCGTTGCTTCAACGAATCCGACCGTCGCCACGATCCCAGGAAGGCGCTGTGCCAGGTTCTCCACGGCAAGAATCCACTCCGCAGCCGCGGCAAGCGCGTCGTGCCTCAGATTCATCGGTGTCGTGCCCGCGTGGTTCGCTTGCCCTGAAAATGTGAACTCCAAACGGTTTTGGCCAACGATGGCTTCCACGACTCCGAGCGGCCGCCCCAAATTTTCCAGCACCGGCCCTTGCTCGATGTGAAATTCGATATATCCCAAAACATCATCTCTCAGCGCGGCTCTAGAAATCTCATCCGGGTTCAACCCAAAATCCTGAATCGCCTTCCGAACGGAAATTCCGCGCTCATCTTTGCGGCCGAGAAGTTCCTCATCCACGCGGCCCACCAGCGCGCGGCTTCCGATGAACGGAACTCCAAACCGCACTCCCTCTTCCTCCGAAAAGCCAACGACCTCGATCCCAAACGGCAGCTTCAACCCTTCGAGCGATTCCACGAGCCCGGCCGCCAGCACTACTCCCAATATCCCGTCGAACGCGCCGGCATTCGGCACCGTGTCCAGATGTGATCCCACCAGGATCCGCGGCGCTCCCGGCGACGCTCCCGGATAAAATCCCCGCAAATTCCCAACCGCATCCACGCGAACCTGCACTCCAAGTGGTTCCAGCCAACCCGCGATTTCCCGATGGCAATCCCGCATGGGTGCCGATAAGAAAGTTCGCCGCGTGCCACTTGCGTCTTCGGAAAACGTCGCCAGCTTCCGGCAGCGGGCAATCACCTTTTCCGCGAGACTTGTAAAATCACTGGTCGTCTGCACTGGATTCTACCTTTGCTCGCGGCACTCGCCTCGTTGGACTCATGACTCCCGAATAAGCTTTGCTGCCACCCAGCCCGCCACAACGAGTGCCAACAGAATCTGCCAGCCGTACCGGTTTCCGTAGGTCGCGACCGGAAAATGATTGCTCAACATCAGAAAGACGACTGGCACGGCCATGAACGTATTGTGCTTGGACCGCAACTTGGCTTGCGCGCCCAGCGACGCATCGAACTTCTCGCCCGCTGCCGCCGCCGCAATCATCCCGCGCTGCGCGGGAAGAATGCGCATCCACACATTCAGAGTCATGATGGTGCCGAAGATCGCTCCAACGTGGATGTACGCAGCGCGCCCGCTGAACACGTGCATCAATCCCCAGGCCGCCGCCGCCGTCATCAGCAGACCAAATCCCGCGAACGCGCCCTGCGACTTTCCGAGCGGTGACCGCACCGCCAGATCGTAGATGAACCACCCCGCCATCATGGCACCCAACCCGATCGCAATGCCCGCTTGCTTGGGAATGTCCGCAACGTCCGGATCGATGAGTCCATCCCCAAGGTAATATACAAGGACGAGGAGAACCACCCCACCCAGCCACGTCATCAACGCTTCCCAGCGAAACCAGTGGACCAGCTGCGGCGTCACGCCCAGCGACTTTTGTTTCTCGACGGTGTAAAAGCCTCCGCTGTGCACCATCCACACTGCCGAAGCCGTACCGTTCGCGGCCGCTTTCTTTTCGAGCTTTCCAAACTGGCCGTCGAGCCACGTGAAGTAGTACGTCTGCCCCACCCACATGACACCAGCGAAAACGTGAAACCACCGCACGCCGAGGTTCAGCCATTCTCGGATCGACGAACTCATGTCAGCTTCCTCGGTACGTCGTGTAGCAGTTGGGGCTCAGCAGCAGCGGAATGTGCAAGTGCGATTCACCGCTGCGAACTTGAAACGTGATCTCCACAACCGTATACAAACCTTCCACGCTGCAAGCGGCGAAGTAGCTCGCGACGTCAAACGTCAGGCGATGCGCCCCTTCCTTGAGCGTTGCACGTTCCGGCAACAATTCGCTGCATCTTCCGTCCAGATCGGTTTGCGCGGAAGCAACCAACACCCATTTGCCGGAAGAAATCTGACGTTCCAGGCGCACCGGCACACCAGAAGCGGGTTTGCCCTTTGCCGTATCCAGAACGTGAGTAGAAATTTGGCTCATCCGGTGACCCATTTTCTTAGTCGGATGTGCATGATTTGCCGCTGCTCCTCGGCTGCCTGCTGCAGTTCCGTTGCCTCATCATTGTGCAACCGCCGCCGCAGAATCTCCAGGATTTCCCTGGCCGATTTTCCCGTCGCGCAAACTATAAAAATCCGTCCGAACTTTTGCTCGTACTCACGATTGCCCCACTTCAGCGCCATCTTTACAGCCTCATCGGCCGTCGCAGCCTTCTCTTGTTCTTGTTCGGACCAGGTTGAAGATTGCGCTGGTGCAAGTTTTTCCGCGCTCGTCTCGCCAATGCGCGGATGACTACGGAACGCTTCGAGCCACCCCGGTTTCCCTAGACTTTGCCAGATCGCGTCTGACGCTGCGAGCAGCGAGGGTTCATCTTGGATCGGTCTTTTCGAGGCCATGCTCGCGGCCCAAGTTCTCGAGCCGCAGCAGGGAAGAATCTCCGAAACAGCTTCCTCTAGCGGCAAACCATTCCAGCGAGCGAGCACCTCGCTCACGCGTTCGCCCCCGCAGCGGCAAGCTTCTCGAGAAACTCGGCGACAAGATTGCCCGCCACCGCAGCCCGATATCGAGCGGTAGAGCGAATATCGTCGATAGGGCGAATCTCCTTCACCACGCTCTTTCTTGCCGTATCGATCAGCGGTGGCTCGATCTTTTTTCCGGTAAGAGCGCGCTCCGTTTCATTCAAGCGAAGCGGAACGGGCGCAACGCTTCCCAGCGCGAGACGCACATCCCGAATCGCACCGTTCGCGATCTGGCCCAAAGCGGCGAGGCAAACCTTGGAAATCGCCTGCGCGTTGCGGGCCCCTACCTTTCGCGCATGCGAAAGATATTCGGAGAATCGGCGCGGCAGTGAAATATCTCGAATCAATTCGTCAGCAGCCAGTGCTGTCTGCTTGTAGCCGGAGTGAAAGTTTCGATAAGCCACCCGCCGCGCGCCGCGCGCCGATATCAGAGTCACTTCAGCGTAGTACACAAGCAACGCGGGCAGGGAATCGGCTGCAGGAGACGCATTCGCGATGTTGCCTCCCAGTGTTCCGCGATTCTGATTTGCGATTCCGCCGGTCCAGGACGCAGCCGTTGCCAGCAACGGAAATTCCCGCGAAACGTTATCATGCTTGCGCAGCGCGGTATAGGTGCACGCAGCGCCAATGCGGACGCTGTCCGGAAAAACTTCGATTTGCCGAAGCTCGGGAATATTCAAGATGTTGATCAATTTCCGGTTGGGCAGCTTTCCAGCCGAGTACAAGACCATCACGTCAGTCCCGCCGGCAATGGGCAGCCATTGAGCCGGCTCGCTTGCCAGCAGGGAAAGAACGGCCTGTAGATTTCCGGGCGACACGAACTTGTATTCGGCTGGATCGGCTCTCATTTTGCAACTCTTCGCGCTGCTCCGGCCACCGCATCGAAAATCTGTATGTAACCGGTGCAGCGGCAAAGATTGCCCGCAAGCCCCTCTCGTATCTCTGCTAGCGCGGGCTCCGGTTTTTTCTCCAGCAGATGCACCGCGGCAAGAATCATCCCTGGCGTGCAGATGCCGCACTGCGCGCTACCGCATTCCAGGAACGCCTCTTGCAGAGGATGCATCAAGGCATGCGCCGAGATGCCCTCGATGGTATCGATGCTCGCGCCGCTCGCTTGCGCCACGGGAACGAGACAACTATTCACCAGCATGCCGTCCAACAGAACGGAGCACGAACCGCATTCTCCTTCGCCACACCCTTCTTTCGCGCCAGTCAATTTCAAGTCGTTCCGCAGCACGTCCAACAATCTTTCCATGGGATGGGCAAGAAGTTTCTTCGCCTCGCCGTTGACGGTAAACGAAACCTCGCACTTCGCGTTCGTCCCCGGTGAGGGAGTCATGCTGTCCCTCGCGTCAAAGAAGGAGCATCTTGCTCAAGAGGCGCGGGCCGCAGAGCCTCAAAAAGATCTTCCGGCAGCAGCGGAATCGAATGGAAGCGAACACCGATCGCATCTTCCACGGCGTTTACGATCGCCGGCGCAGGACCATCCATGGCGAGTTCTCCGATGCCCTTGGCGCCGTGCGCGCCGTGGACGTTGCCAAGCTCCTCAAAAAATACGCGGATCGGCGGGACGTCCACCGAAGTCGGCATGATGTAATTCGTCATCTGATTGTTGATCATGCGGCCGTCCTGCCAGACGACCTTCTCGTAGAGCGCGAAGCCGATCGCTTGCGCCACTCCCCCAGTGATCTGTCCTTCGGCGAGCACCGGATGAAGAACCTTGCCGACTTCCTGCAGTGCGACGAAGTCGTCCACGGTCACGGCATAAGTCGGCAGATCCACCGTGACCTCCGCAACGTAGACGGCCCACGCAAACGCCGCATAGGCCTCGCCGCGATATTTTTCATCGTCCCAGTAGACATCGCCCGGCGCTTCATACCGCGCATACGACTTCAGCGTTTCGTGCGCCGCGATGTATTCCCGGCACGCGGCGCGAAATTGTTCCGGAGTGAAGTCGTTACCAAGAAATCCGGTCTTCGTGAGCGTTTCCTTGATTCCCTTAGCCGCCGACTGAAGCAGTTTTCCGACGATCATCGCCGTGCGCGAAGCCACGGTCGGGCCGCTGTTCGGCACCACGGTCGTGTCCGGCTGCGCGATCGAAACGTTCTCATAAGGAAGCCCCAGCGCCTCGGCGGCAATCTGGCAAAGCACGGTATTGGTTCCTTGACCGAATTCCGCGCTGGACACCAACACTCGAACATTACCGTCGGCGCCGGCTTCCACACCGACCAACGAATTCAGATAGCGTTCGCCGGAGCCCGTGAATCCCGCGCCATGCAAAAAGGCGGCGATTCCGATTCCTTTTTTGCGCGTTCCGTCTTTATTTTCTTCCGCAAAACGCGTCTTCTTCGCGGCATAGTCAGAGAGTTCCAGCGCGCGGTCGAGCAAATGATTCAAGTCGATTTCTTCACGGATGACCTGTTGCGTGGTCGTCGTCTGGCCGGGCTTCAGAAAATTCCGCCGGCGGATTTCGACGGGAGAAATTCCCACGACCTGGGCGATGCGATCCATGTGCCGCTCCATGGCAAAAAGGCTCTGCGGCGCACCAAATCCGCGAAAGGCGCCATGCGGCGGCGTATTCGTCGCCAACGCCTTCGTTCGAATGCGCACACTCGGCCAGTAATAAGGACCGCCTGCGTGAATCGTGCCCCGCGATAAAACCACCGACGACAGTGTTGTGTAAGCCCCGCCATCGATGGCGAACTCGATTTCGCCCCCAAGAATTTTGCCGTCCTTGCTCACCGCCGTGCGATGGCGCGTTCGCGAAGGATGTCGCTTTGTCGTGGCAGCCATATCCTCCATGCGGTCGTAGATGATTTTCACCGGTCTGCCGGATTTGATCGCGAGCAGCGCCGCATGACCAGCGATCATGGACGGATATTCTTCCTTTCCACCGAACGCGCCTCCGGTCTCCATTTGCACGACGCGAACTTTGTCTTCGGAAAGGCCGCACAGCGCCATCAGCGCTTTGTGAACGTAGTATGGGCATTGCAGCGAGCCCCAAACGGTGACTCCATTCTCGGGGTCGAACGTTGCGATGACTCCGTTGTTTTCGATGTACAATTGCTCCTGCGCGCCGGTGAAGTACTCGCCCTCGACGATGTGCGCCGCATCTTTCCAAACAGCGTCTGCGTCTCCCTTTTCAACCAGGTAGCTCTTAAAGGTATTGTCCGTGCCCCAGATGATTGTCGATCGTCGCTCGCTTTCTTCCATGGAGTGCACTGATGGGAGCGGCTCGTACTCGATGGAAATCGCATCGATCGCTCTTCGAAGCTTGTGACGCTCAGCATGGGCTAGAAGGAGAATGGGCTCTTCGGCGTGATTCACCGAATCGGAGGCTAGGCAAGGCTGGTCGTCCAGGATCAGGGAGATGCAGTTTTTTCCTGGAATGTCTTTGGCGGTTACGAGGACAAATTCGCCCCATGCAATGCGCGGATCAAAAGTAATCTTTCTGATCTTGCCGCGCGCAACGCTGCTGCGCACCGTTGCACCGTAAAGCATGCCGGGCAGAATCATGTCGTCGACGTAGCGCGCCGCTCCCGTGACTTTGTCCCAGCCTTCCTTGCGCGGCACCGATTCCCCGACGATATGATGGACCGTCATGAATTTCTTTGCTGGCCGTATTCTGTATGAAAAGGGAGGAGTTTCAAATCTCTATTTGAGGCTTCCGAGCGCCGGTTACCGCCGGAATTCGCGCCCAATCGGCTCTCCCGGAAAGTTTCCATCCCCAAATACGCAGCTTCCGCGCAGATAGGTCGCCTTGACCACCCCGCGAAGTCGTTCTCCCAAATAGGGCGAAACGCGGTGACGGTAGAAAAGACGTTCCTCTGCCGCAGTGAATTCAGTTTCCGGCTCGAACACCACAAAGTCGGCATCGAAATCCTTGGCAACGCGGCCTTTGTGCGATTCGCACCCGGCAAGCCGCGCCGGCCCTTCCGCCATCCACCGCGCGATGTCCGCAAGCGTGAAGCCGCGGCCACTGGCCTCGGTCCACATCACCGGCAGCGCCAGCGAGAGGCTGGAAATCCCTCCCCAGGCCGTTCGAAAGTTCCGCTCGCCGAGCCGCTTCATCTCGGGCGGGCAAGGAGAATGATCCGTAGCCACCAAATCAATGACTCCTTCTCGAAGCCCTTGCCACAGTTTCTCGCAATTCTCCCGGCCGCGGATCGGCGGCGCGCATTTGAACAGCGTCTGGCCGTCCGGGATTTTCTCGGAAGAGAGATGCAGATAATGCGGGCAAGTTTCAACACTCACCGGCAGGCCTTCTGACTTCGCAGCGCACAACATACCCAGTGCTCGGCCCGTCGCAAGATGCACGATGTGCAGGCGGAAATGATATTCGCGGCACAGGGAAATCATAAGCTGGATGGCGGAAAGCTCCGCTTCATCCGGCCGCGATTCCAGATACGTCGCGTACTTGCTCCAGTCCGCCTGCGCCAATCGGCGCGTTGCTCTGTCCACCGGCCCGGGCAGTTCCGCGTGCACGAGCAGCGGTAAGCCGGTCTTCGCGACATGCGGCAAGGCCGCGTGGAGCTCCCGCTCGTTGACCATGGTGAACCCGTCGATGCCTGGATGAATGAGGAAGCACTTGAATCCCGGCGCGCCCGCGGCCGCCAAACTTTCAATGTGCTCCTGGTTGTCGCTCACTACACCGCCCCACGCCATCCAGTCCACCCGGCACTCGCCGGTCGCGGCTTTGCGTTTTGCTTCGAGTGCATCCACGGTCGTCGTGGCCGGCAGACAGTTGAGCGGCATGTCCACCAGCAGCGTATAGCCACCAGAGGCGGCCGCGCGGGTCGCCGTCCGGAATCCTTCCCATTCGGTCCGCCCGGGTTCGTTGATGTGGACGTGGGAGTCCACCAGCCCCGGTAGAATGACGGCATCGCCAAAGTCCCTCACGGAAATCTGCGCGGGCAGTTGATCCGGTGGAACAATATCGAGGATTCGTCCGTCTTCGGCAAGCACCGCCGCCGATTTGATTCCGTCCGGCGTCACTACCCGTCGTGACAAAAATGCATTGAGACTCATGTTAAGGGCCGGCACAACTTACGGGGGCGCGGCGCAACAGAAGGGTACCGCAACGTACTTCAACCCCCAAGGCTCCGTGGCTGCCGGGAACCCTTCAGTGTCCGATTATGTAGGCGGTTGCCAAGGTAAGAGTAGAAATTGGCATTCCCACCCCTCAAGCGCAAAGGGTCTTCGCTGATGAACCCTTGCAGTTGCGAGTTGTGGTATCTGGCGCGATTGATCAGACTTCTATTCAGTTGTCTAGAATTTCTCCTTTTCGATATCGCGTCTCTTCCACCGGCGTCTTAGAATCGAATGCATCGTAAACCATTCTTCGATGAATCATGGTCGCATCAAAATAGACACGGACGAGTTACAGATCGGCACCGTCGGCTCCCACTATCGAAAGTACGAAGGCGGCCTTCTTAAGAACAACGGAGGCCTTCCGAGCGTTGAACAAGTCCGCGAATACCGACCGTGGAACAAACAAAGTTTGCCCGTCGACCGTAATCGTCATGCGCTGAATGACAGACACTTCGTTGGCATGGTCCGGTTCTATTGGGAACCGAGGATCGGAGTTCTTTACTTGAATTGCAGTAAACGCGATTTGTAGCGATTTGCCTCCCAGCGTTGCGCGCAAAGTGGAAGTGCCCGTGTGTGCTATTTCCGTTTCGTTGACTGCTGCGTCGGCAACGGAAGTTAATACAAGGCACGATGTGACGCATGCAAAACACAAGGGTCCACAAAATCTCACGGCACCACCTCCAAATGTGTTGTCCGCTCGACCCTAGAGGGCAGACCAAGAGTCCCGAACAGCGCGATGACCGTCAGAGAAATTCTCATGGAGCCCCAAGTTCGGCTGCGATGGCTCAAGCAATCTTTAGGAATCCGCTTTCATAGCCCAGGAAAGTCTGAGGCAAGAAGGTGGCACGCTCAAGGAGGCTCAAATCCTTTGCTGACTGTTGATAAATCCCCACTTCATCAACGAAGGCAGGGGACGGGTAACGCGCTATCGGAAACTGACCTGCGACCCAGGCGCCTCGGCTTTCCCTCACAAATTCTCAAACTTATCGCAAAGCAAATCTGGGATAATGCAGTTCATTGAAAGCACCACTGCAACTTCTGGACAAATTCAAGGTACGCTTTGGCACGGCCGCGAGCATTTACCGGGCGCCTGGGCGCGTGAACCTGATTGGCGAGCATACCGATTATAACGACGGCTTCGTGCTGCCAGCCGCGATTGATTTCTATTGCTGGGCGGCAGTTGCTCCACGCCGCGACCGGAAGCTGGTCATCCATTCCGAGAATTTCAATGAAACGGTCGAAGCTGGCCTCGATTCCTTGTCGCCCTTAGGGAAGAAGCACTGGGCCAATTATCCGTTGGGCGTTGCATGGGCACTCGCGCAGGCGGGAAAACCACTCACCGGAGCAAATCTCAATATCTCCGGCGAGGTTCCGCTCGGTGCCGGATTGAGTTCGTCGGCGGCCGTTGAAGTTGCAAGTGGTTTTGCGTTGCTCAGCCAGAGCGGGCTTGCCGTCGACCGCGCGGAACTGGCCCAACTCTGCCAAAAAGCGGAGAACGAATTCGTAGGCGCGCGCGTTGGGATCATGGATCAGTTTGTTTCCTGCTATGGGCGCGCGTCGCATGCGCTTTTGCTGGACTGCCGCTCGCTCCAGTATGAATTCGTCAAACTCCCGCCGGACCTCCAGTTGGTGATCTGCAATACCATGGTCCGGCACGAACTGGCTTCCGGCGAGTACAACGCCCGACGCGCGGAGTGTGAGGAAGGCGTTCGAATCTTGCGGATAGTCTTGCCGCAGATTCGCGCGCTTCGTGACGTCACACTCACTCAGTTGGAGAAGCACGTTCGAATCCTGCCCCCAAAGGTGTTTGCCCGCTGCCGCCACGTCATTACCGAGAACGCGCGTGTCAAAAGCGCAGTCGAGGCATTTCACAGAGGCGAGAGCAAAGCGCTCGGGCCGCTGATGCAGGACTCGCACGGCAGTCTCCGGGACGACTATGAGGTCAGTTGCAGGGAACTCGATCTGATGGTGGAAATTGCCATGGCGCAACCGGGCCTGATTGGCGCGCGCATGACCGGCGGGGGATTTGGCGGCTGCACCATCAATTTGGTGGAGTCCGCGGCCGTGAGCGAATTCAGGCGGAACGTGGCGGCAAAATATTCCGCCAAGACAGGTCTGACTCCTGAGATTTACGTTTCTCCGGCGTCCGAAGGCGCGCAGCAGATGGCCCTCGAGAAAAACAAGCCCGCCAAGTGACAGGAACGAGCGTCGAAGGGAACTGCAGCGAGTCGCTAAGATCCGTCAAGCTACGACCTTGCCTATGAGTTTCGACGAGCTAAATCGAGTTCCACACCGGCGTTTCAATCCGCTCCTGCGAGAGTGGGTTCTGGTCTCTCCCCATCGGACCCAGCGCCCGTGGCTGGGGAGGGTCGAAACACTTCAGACGCCTCCCGCAGTTACTTTCGATCCCAACTGTTACTTGTGCCCGGGAAATCGGCGCGCGGGCGGAGCGCAGACGCCGCGGTATTCGCAAACCTACGTTTTTGACAACGATTACCCCGCGATGCTGCCGGATATCGCGCCTCTCCATTTTGATACGGCCGGCTTGCTCGTGGGACACGGTGAGCAAGGAATCTGCCGCGTGATGTGTTTTTCTCCGCGTCACGATCTCACAGTTCCCCGAATGAGCCCGCAGGAATTGCGGGGGATCGTGAATGGCTGGGTCGAGCAGTACTCCGCACTCGGGCAAATTCCCTGGATTGGTCATGTGCAGATTTTCGAAAATCGCGGCGAGATGATGGGCGCGAGCAATCCCCACCCGCACTGCCAGATTTGGGCGAATGGATCACAGCCGAACATTCCAACTCGGGAGCTGGCGTCTTTCCGGGAATATCGCGCTGAAAAACATTCTTGCCTGCTCTGCGACTACCTAAAGTTGGAGTTGGAGCTAAATGAGCGGGTCGTCTGCCAGAACGATGCATTTGCCGTAGTCGTGCCCTTCTGGGCCGTTTGGCCATTCGAATCGCTCGTGCTAAGCAAGCGCCATCTCGCTTCCATCGATCAACTCAGGGGCGCGGAGCGGGACCTCTTGGGCGACATCCTGCGCCGCATAACCGTTCGTTACGACAATTTGTTTGAGACTGCTTTCCCATATTCCATGGGATTCCATCAGAAGCCCACCGACGGCGCGGCCTACGAAGAATGGCACCTGCACGCCCACTACTTTCCGCCTCTCCTGCGCTCCGCCACGATTCAGAAATTCATGGTTGGTTACGAACTTCTCGGCTCCCCTCAGCGCGACCTCACGCCAGAGCGCGCTGCGGCGCACCTCGTGGAAGCAGGGGAGACGCACTACCTGGACCGGGCCGCGGATATGGGAAATCACTAGCTCAGATCGCGAGTCCCTCAGACCCAGAAAAAAAAACAGCCACGTAAGCGATTACGCTTGGCACCCCAGTCGAGGACGTGTTAACGTCTCGCGCTGCCCCCTTGAGAGAGTGCCGGTAGCGCTGGCACCGTGGATCTCCGTGAAGTGCCAAAGCGGTGCGAAGTATCTTGGAGTATTCGGCGACTTAGAGTAAACGGTTACTCGTGCCTTGCGGGTCCACAAACGAAACGATGCTACTCCCTGATCTCCGCAAAGCGGTCCTGGAAGCAAACCTTGAGCTCGTGCGCAAGGGCCTGGTCCTCTATACCTTTGGGAATGCCAGCGCGATTTTTCGTAAGAAATCGCTGGTGGTCATCAAACCAAGCGGCGTTCCTTACGATCGATTGAGACCTGTGGACCTGGTCATCACGGATTTGAACGGCAAGGTTATAGAAGGCGAGCTGCGCCCTTCTTCCGATTTGCCCACGCACCTCGTCTTGTATCAGACATTTCCC
>Ga0066669_10000100_pt1 | contig 19539 bp, 15 predicted proteins | sample GraSoiAngelo_118_FD_133940 | JGI IMG/M metagenome (GOLD analysis project Ga0066669, IMG submission 133940) | Grasslands soil microbial communities from the Angelo Coastal Reserve, California, USA - 14_0919_02_20cm | ecosystem: Environmental > Terrestrial > Soil > Grasslands | place: USA...
CCCGGGCTCGCCGGCGTAGCCATTGTGTTGCATGCGCGCGATCCCGTCGCGGAACGGCGTGGCCTTCGGGTCCTTCGTCCAGACCGGCAGGTCCTTGTATTGCTTGAGCGCCGGCGTCACGTACCCGTTCATCGCGTCCACCCACGGTCCCGCCTGGTCGGGCGAGAGCATGAAGCGGATGTATTCCTTGGCTGCGTTGGGAAACCGCGAATGCTTGAAGACGAAGGCCTGGCTGAAGTTGGCCAGTTCGGTGGCGCGGCCGACCGGACCGATGGGAAAGGGCGAGTGACCGATGTCCTCGGCGATCTGCGGGAAGTCCTTCTTCGCCGCATAGTAGATGCTGATCCCGTTATTGGTCAGGGAGATCTCGCCGGCGAGAAAGGCGCGGTTGTTGTTCGGGTCCAGCCATGATCCGACGCCGGGCGCCATCTGCGCGTACAACTCCTGCGCGTAGACGATGGCGTCGAGGCTCGGCTTCTGCGCGATGGCGATGGTCTTGTTGTCCTTCTCGATGGCCTTGCCGCCGAAAGTCCAGAGGACCCAGTGCGTCCAGTTGTTGCCGTCGCCCACCGCGTGACCGAGCGCGAAGCCCATCGGGTGGCCCTTGGTCTTCAGCGCCTTGGCGAGGTTCAGCAGGTCGGGCAGCGTCTTCGGGAACTGTTCGAACCCCGCCTCTTTCACCCAGCCGGTCCGATAGGTGAGGCATTGCACCGTGCCGCCGACGGGCACCGCGATCCAATGCTTCATCTTGTTGCTGTACCCGTAGGTGCGCGCGACGTCGTACCAGCCGCCGAGCTGCTTGCCGAGTCCCTCGGCGAGGTCGGTGACGTCGACCAGCTTCTGCGGATAGATGTGCGGATCGTCGTACCAGCCCATGATGATGTCCGGACCGCTGCCGAGGTTGGCGGCGAGAGCGGCCTTGGGCCGAACGTCCTCCCAGGTGATGTACTCGACGCTGACCGGAACGCCGGTGACTTCGGTGAACTTCTTCGTGTTGGCGTTCCACAGCTCCTCGTCGGATTTGACGAATCCCGACCAGCGCAAGAGACGGAGCGAAGCATCCTTCTCGGGCTTGAAGACGGGTTCGCTCTTGGCTCCCTGGGCGAGGGCGCTCCCTGCCGCAAGCCCCACTCCCCATTCCAGCACCGTGCGACGCGAAATCCTCGGCATGCGTTCCCCTTGAGGTCTCGGGCGGCGCATCATTGCGCTTCGCGACGAATTTGCGAAGCGCGAGGGTTCGTGCGGAGATGGACGGCACTTCGCGCATGGCCATGAAACAGGTCCTCGTCGCGGCATTGCTCCTGGGCTCCTGCACGCGCTCGTCGCGCGACGGGTGCGCGCACGGCAGCGGCGCCCTGGTCCCCCTCCTGCCAGGGCCGCGAACGATCAAGACGGTCTTCGTCATCGTGATGGAGAACAAGACCTGGGCAGAAATCCAGGGGAGCGCGTCGGCGCCGTACCTGAACTCGACGCTCCTGCCGGCGGCATCCTTCGCGACACAGTACTCGGACTCGGGACTGCACCCGAGTGAGCCCAACTATCTCTGGCTGGAAGGCGGAACCGATTACGGAATCCGGGACGACGACGACCCCGCGTCGCATCACCTTCCCAACCGGGATCACCTGGTCTCGTTGCTCACGCAGGCCGGTATCTCCTGGAAGGCCTACCAGGAAGGCATCGACGGGACGGACTGCCCGATCACGAGCCGCGGCCTGTACGCGGCGAAGCACAACCCGTTCGTGTTCTTCGACGACGTGACCGACGGGAACAATTCCCGCTCCGCCACGTGTATCGCGCACGTCCGCCCGCTGCAGGAGCTGGACGCAGATCTCGCGAACGGCTCGGTGGCGCGCTATAACTTCATCACCCCGGACCTCTGCAACGACATGCACAACTCATCGGGGTGCGCCACCACGGACTCCATCACGAACGGGGATCGCTGGCTCGCGGACTGGATTCCGCGCATCCGCCAGTCCAGCGCGTATCTCGACGGGGGCGCCATCTTCGTCACCTGGGACGAGAGCGAGGAGGGCGCTCATCCGATTGGGTTCGTCGTGCTCTCACCGGCTGCGAAAGGCGGCGGATATTCGAACGCCGTTCGGTATTCGCACAGCTCGACGTTGCGGAGCCTGCAGATCATCTTCGGTGTCGGTCCGCTGCTCTGCGACGCCGCGAACGCCGTGGACCTCAGCGACCTGTTCGTGACGTTCCCTTGACGAATCGCTGGACGTGCTCGCAGTGCCGGCTGAAATTTCGGCGAGTCGGAGCGAGGAAACGCCATGAACCCGCATGCCTGGCATTTGCGTCCCGTGTTCGTGCTTCTCGCGGCAAGCTGCGGCGGCAGCTCGTCGAGCGCGGTATCGAAGTTCATCGGGAACTGGGCCGCGACCGTGCATACGACCCGGACCTGCGGCGATTCGGTGGGACAGGGAGACTCCAGCGTCACCATCCAGCTCGCCGCCGGTTCGGGAGCGGACCTGGAGTCCACTTCGTCCGACGGCTGTGTCTTCAAGTTCCGCGTCAGCGGCGACACGGCAACGCTTTCGAATGCGCCGGTGAGTTGCAACGCCGCGGTCCCCAGCATCCCCGGGACGACGACGGTCAACGACTACACGCTCACGACCAGCGACGGGCATCATGCCACGCTGAGCAGCTCGGGCACGCTGGCGGAAAACACCGAGACTTGCACCTTCACGATCACTGGCTCAGCCACGAAGTAGCTGCGCGGGAATCACAGCCAGACGCGGAAGAAGTAGAAGACCCGTTCCCGCAGCTTCTGCCAGAAGCCGCGCTTGCGGAACTCGTCCGGGATGATGGCTTCGCAGAACTCGAGGTCGTCGCGGAACTTGTCCTCGAGCTGCCCGGCGACGCGGTCGTCCAGCACCTCCAGCGTCACCTCCCAGTTGTACAGAAGGCTGCGCGAATCGAGGTTGTACGAGCCCACCGTGCACCAGGTTCCATCGATGGAGATGGTCTTCGCGTGCAGCATCCCTGGTAGCCACTCGAAAATGCGGACGCCCGCCTTGAGCAGCGACGTCCACGTGTACCGGGAGGCGTCGTTGAGAAAAGGAATGTCGCTGTGGCGCGGCAACATCACCCGCACGTCGACGCCGCGCCGCGCGGCCCGCCTCAGCACCGAGCGGAGCGCGCGGTTCGGGATGAAGTAGGCGGCTTCCATCCAGATGCGCTCCTGCGCCAGCGAGATTGCGTGATGCAGGTGGTGCTGGACCAGACGCCGTCCGAGGAAGCGTCCCACTGCCAGGGCCTGCACCCGCGTGGTGGAACCGTGGATCGCCACGGGCTCCGGCAGTGGCCGACCTGGCGCCGCGAGCCCTTCGTCCCAGTTCTCCGGCTCCGCATACGTCCAGCCCTCCTCGAACAGCCGCTCGAGGTCGCGGAGCACGGGACCTTCGATCTGCGCGTTCACGTCGTTCCAGCCGCGGCCGCCCCAAGCTTTCGGGGCGTAGTCGTCGCCCAGGTTCATCCCGCCACAGAAGGCGACGCGGCCGTCGATGATCAAGAGCTTGCGGTGGTCGCGGACCTGCCAGCCCCAGCGCCGTCGCCAGGGACCGACGGGATGGAAGACCGAGAGCCGGACGCCGGCGGACCTCATCTTCGCGACGTCATCGCCGGAGAAGCTGAACGATCCGGCGCCGTCGATCACGCAGCGCACCCGCACGCCCTCCTGGGCCTTGATGCAGACCGCGTCGACGAAGCGGCGCCCGTTGGTATCGCTCGCCCAGATGTACATTTCGAGCAGGATCTCGCTGCGGGCGAGCGCGATGGCATCGAGCATCGCCGGATATGCGAGCGCGCCGCCGAACAGCCAGCGGATGCGGTGACCGGGCACCATCTGCCGCGGCGTCAGGCAGAGGCGCTCCAGTTCAGCGGCAGTCGAAGATGCCGGGGCGAGCAGGGCGGTATTCAAGGTGCCGCGATTCTATCCGCGGGACGTTCTGGCGGGGTCCTGGCGCAGCCCTGTGTCCAGCTCAATACGCGCGGCATCGTCCATTCCGGCGGGGAGCTGGAATCCGAACGAGCGCAAGTGCACGTCGATCACGCCGTGGGCGAAGGACATCGCATCGGTCCGGGTCATCGTGAACCGGAAGCGCCCGGGGCGCGAGACGTTGCCAAACACGAGCGTTCCCTCGAGGTCGAGCGCGGCATTCTTGCCGGACTTGGGCGCCGTGAGGAGAAAGACGATGTCGCCGTCGCGGGGCAGATTGCGATCCCGGCCGGCGTCGCCGCCGGTGAACGAGCGCAGAGGCACTCTCAGCTCGAGACGGAGCGACCCGTCGGCAAGCTCTTCGAGCTGGCCGGAGAGCCGGCTGGAAAAGGCGGAATACGGGTCGGCATCCAGCGTGATCAGCGCCTGGCCGGGCTCGACCACCCAGCGCCGCTCGGCGCGGGCCGAGCCCGCCGCGAGTATCAACGCCAGAGGAAGCGCTACCGCCATGCGGACATGATGCGCGGCGGCCCGGGGCGGATTCGCGTCAGCGACGGTTGAAATAGTTGAGGGCGATGGCGATGCCCTTCCGAAACGGCAAGGTCGCGCCATACAGCGCCAGCGCCCCCGTCACGAGTCCGATGCGATAAGTGGCGAGATCGCGCGGCGGCACCGTGATGAGCACGATGAACATGATGCCGGTCAGGAAGGCCGTGCTCAGGTACATGAAGCCGAGCGACTCGCCGCGCGGGTCGTAGGGCAGCGCGCAGCGCGGACACTCCTTATACTCAGTGTACGTCCACCAGCGCCGGAAGATGGGCCCGAGCCCGCAGCGCGGACACCTCATCTTCACCCCACGCCAGAAGATCTGACGCGCCTCGCTCACGCAGGCACACTACCTCGAACCGCCTTTCGCGGTCGGCGGGATGCATGACGCAAAACCCAAGCGCTTGGGTTATCATGTTTCAAGTGGACGCCAGGGAGATGGGTCGGCGAGGCGGTCTGAACAAGAGCGCGGCCAAGCGCGCAGCGGCGCGTCGCAACGGGGCACGCGGCGGGCGGCCGCGCGATGCGAACCTGCTTGCTCGCGAGGTCGCAGAGGTGTGCGCGCGCCTGGGCCCACAGCTTCCCGAGCTGGATCCCGGCGACCTGCGTCTGATCGTTCGCTGTCTTCTCTTGCCACCCGCGCGCCGTGCCGTGTTCCTCGTCCGGCGGAAGGACGGGCGTTATGTCTTCTGACATCTCGGAGAAGACGCTGGTCGCACTGGCCAAGGCGCTTCGTGCGGCGAAACTCGAGGCCATCATCATCGGCAATTCCGCGAGCATGCTGAATGGGGCGCCGGTGACGACCCAGGACATAGGCCTCCTCATCCGGGATACGAAGACGAATCGGCGGAAGCTCGCCCGATTCGTCGACGAGATCGGCGGGTCCGCTCCGATGCCGGTCTCCGAGCTGAGCAAGGTCGAATGGATCGAAGGCCGCCTCGCGGTGCCCGTCGAGATTCACTACGACCGCATCGCTGGCGGCCTGACGTTCTCATCCGTGCGGTCTCGCGCGCAGGTCGTCGTCGTCGGTGACCAGAAGCTCCTCGTTGCCTCCCTCGCCGACGTAATCCGCTCGAAACAAGCGGCTGGCCGGTCCAAGGACCACGCGGTGCTGCCGATCCTCCGGGATACGCTCGCCGTCAAGAGGAAGCTGGAAGGTTGAGCCTCACGCCATCCCGCCGAGGATCTACCGCGCACGCCACGACGGACAGTTTCCTCAATTGGGCAGACTACCTCAATTACGTTGCGACCGACTGCGCCCAGCGCAAGCCCCAGCCGCGCTTCCGATGATAGGGGGCAGGCCCGGGACGCATTGATGGGAATTCCGGCTACCGACGATTCGCGATGCGTGCGCACGCAGGCCGCACGGCTTCGCTGAAGCGTATGACCCATCTATAGGCCGCCTGATCGCGGTCATTTGACTGTATTGCGGGATGGGACCATGGTCGAGAGACAGGGACCCATGGCCGGAAGAGCGAGCAGCAGTACGCCCGACGAGACGCCAGCGGGCGCCGTCCCTTCTCAGTGGCCAGTCTACGGCGGCCGATATGCCGTCGAGGCGGAGCTTGGACGCGGGGGGATGGGGCGCGTGCTGCGGGCGCGCGATCTGAAGCTCGGGCGCGCCATAGCACTCAAGGTGCTCGTCCCCGGAAAGCACGACGAACAGCAGCAGGTTCGTTTTGAACAGGAAGCGCGCGCGGCCGGCGCGCTCGATCATCCCAACATCGTCGCGGTGCACGACGTCGGGGGGCACGGGGACGAGGCCTACATTGTCACTGAGTTGCTCGAAGGCGAGACGCTTCGATTGGTGATGAAGAACGGACCGCTCGCCCCCGAAAAGGTGCTCGACCTGGGTACGCAGCTAGCCGATGGGCTCGCCGCCGCGCACCGGAAGGGTATCATCCACCGCGATCTAAAGCCGGAGAACCTCTTCCTCACCGAGGAGGGCCGGCTGAAGATCCTCGACTTCGGAATCGCCAAGCTACTGCCCGAGGCGACGGACGGTCCAGCGCGTTTTAGCACCGATACCGGCGCGGTGATCGGCACGCCGGTGTACATGTCGCCGGAGCAGATACGTGGGCATTCCGCCGACGCCCGCTCCGACGTGTTCGCTTGCGGGGCGATCCTGCACGAGATGTTGTCCGGCTCGCCGCCGTTTGCCCGCACCACCACGCTGGAGACGGCGTACGCAATCCTGCGCGATTCGCCCGCAGCGCGGCCCAACGGTCCGCTATCGCGGATCGCCGGCCGCTGTCTGGAGAAAGAGCCTGCGGCGCGTTATGCGAACGCCGGCGAGCTACTCGACGATTTCCATGCGCTCGCCAAGGGCGCGCGCATCACTGCCGGAATGGCCGGGCGTCGCCGCGTGACGGTGATCGTAGCGGTCGTGCTGATGTCGGCGCTCGCCCTCGCGCTGTTGGCTCGACGGTACATTCGCGAGCGCCAAGGAGCCGCACGTATCAAGATAGCCGTGGCCGACTTCACCAACGAGACGGACGACAAGGACTTGAGCGGCCTTTCCGGGATGCTGATTACATCGCTGGAGCAATCCAAGCGGCTCCACGTGCTCACCCGGGGTGCGATGTACGAGACGCTTAAACAAATGGGAAAGACGGACGTGCAACGCATCGATGAGCCGTTGGCGCGCGAGCTTGCCAGGCAGGTGCCGCTCGATGCGCTGGTCCTGGCTTCGATCCGGCGTTTCGGCGAAGTCTACGCGATCGACGTAAAGGTGCTCGATCCCAGCAAGAACGAATATCGGCTAGCCGCCAAGGATCAAGGGCGTGGCAAGGAGGGCGTCCCGGGCATGATCGATCAAGTGTCCGAGCATGTTCGCATAGGTCTCGGCGAGACGCCGCCGGATTTGAAGGCCGCGAGCGTGCCAGTGGCGCGCAGCACCACCGCGAATCTCGAGGCCTACCGGCATCTGTTCCGCGGCGAGCAGTTGGTCCTACGCGACCTGGACCCCGATGTCGCACGGCAAGAGTTCCGCCAGGCGATCGCGCTTGATCCCGACTTCGCGCTCGCGCACCTCCGTCTCTTTCAGCTCGGAGGTGTCGAATCCGAGTTGGACCTGACAAGGGCGCTGACCCTCGCCGACCGTTTGTCAGAGAAGGATCGGTGCAGCGCCCGCGCGGGCCTATCCCTCGTGCAGGGCCGCCAGGCGGAAGCGGTCGCGTTGCAGAAAGATTGCGCCGACCGGTTTCCGGACGATGAATGGATAGGCGGTGTCGCCGCCGACTGGAGTTACCACACCGGAGATGTCGAAACCGCGGCCGCGTACTTGGAGAAGCGCCTCACGGTCAATCCGGTCTTCACGGAAGGATTCTACGAGCTGATGGTTGCCTGGCAGCTGCGCGGGCGGTTCGATCGGATGTTGGCACTAACGAAGGAGTCCGTCAGGAAGCATCACACCCCGGTGGCTTATGGCTATCTCGTCTGGGCGTTTCTGGCGGCAGGCAATGGGAGCGCGGCTGAGGAAACCGTTCAGGAGATGGAGCGCCGGTTCCCTGGCGACTGGACGGCGGTCCGGATCCGACTCGGCGTTCATGCCCACGCGTGTGAGCCGGAAAAGGCAGAGGCACTGCTCGATCGTCCGGAATGGGCGACCGTGGACCCAACAGTGCGGTTGTTTCAGGTCCGAAAGCTGCACTTGCTGCGTGGCCGGTTCCGAAAAGCGCTCGCGTTGACCGAGGAACACGTGGCCAGGTCGCTGCAGAAGGGCGACAAGATCGCCGCCGCGAGATCAGTTGCCTACAAAGGGCAGATGCTGTTCCTTCGCGGAGACTTCGCGGAGTCCCGCAGGGCCACTGCGGAGGCAGCCGAGCTCGCGTTCGGCGGACAGTCCGTGGCTGCAGCGCGGCTGACGTCGGGTTGGCAGGCGCAGCTTGGCGCTGCGCTCATGCTCATTCCTCTTGGTCAATTCCTCCTGGACTCCTACCGCGTCCTAGGGAATGGAGACGCTGCGTCCGACTTGATCCAGTCACGTCTGGCAGCACCGTGGAGCGCTGAGTGGCACATCGCGGCAGCACGCGCACGGCAGCGAGGCCGGCTGGACGATGAGATCTCCGCGTACGAGAACCTTGTGGCGGGCGATCCTGACTTCGTTCGCGCGCGTTTGGTTGATCTCGGGGCACTCTACCTGCGGGCGGACCAGCCGCGGAAGGCAATCGAGGCGTTGAACAAGACCCTTGTTGGACCGCCTTTTGGCTTTTCCAGCAACATCAGCGGCATTCCAAACACTTTTGTGCATGGCTGGTACCGACTAGGAACGGCGCACGAGCGCGTGGGAGACACGGCTGCCGCCCTCCAGGCATACCGGCGCGTCCTACGCATGTGGAGCGACGCCGACCCTGACCTTCCCGAGCTGATCGATACCAGGTTGCGCGTAGCCGCCCTGGAGAAGGCCCGGTGAGCGCGTGCTGTATCGTGGACTGCTCGAAGAATTACGCCGCGCCCCGCGGGCGCTAGCTTTGGAAACTGGAAGCGTGGCGTGGGTTGTCGAGCGATCCGCTAGCCCCGACAGCGAGAGGAACTGTGTGCGAGCACGACGCCGTGCGTTTCTCGGAGGGTGGGTCCGCTGCACAGCGGGATGCGTCGAACGGCGCGAAAGGCGGGCTCGCCGCTCCTTGATCCCGGAAGCCATCGCCCGATCAATGCGATAGCAGTACGGGCAGCCAGAAAGTCCTCGGGACGGCAACTTCGTCCTGGTTGCGAGTGGGCACCGCGTTCCCCGCGCCATCTCTGCGCACGCCGCTACGCGATGCCGAGGATCTGGCGCAGCACTCTGCGCGGGACAGATTGCGTCATGTAGGCAGACTACCTCAGTCCCTCTGGTCCTGCGCATCCGGTACGAGCGGCGAGCGACATATCCGAGGATGCCTCGCGCCGCACGTTCCAGCCGGAATCAATTCCCGACCCCGATCATCTTCATGAAGGCCGCGTTGTCCCAGTAGAGATACTCCTCGTCCATCGTGCCCTCGTTGTTCCAGTGGCCGATGGTAGCCATCGGCAGCTTGTAGGCCTTGCCCGTGGGGCGGATGGTTTTGCCGTTTCCGATCGGCATCGGCTGCGTGAACGTGCCGAGCAAGAAACCGGTGACGGCCGTGTAGTCGCCGTGGCCGAACTTGATGGGGTGCTCCACGATCCGGTTGTCGGGAGCGAAGACCCACATACCCTTGAGCTCCGCGATGTGATCGGGGAGGCCCTTGGTGGTGTGCCCGTCGGGATAGTGCACGACGATGTCCTTTGCGTGGCTCTTCCCCAACTCGTCCCACTTCTGGTGCGAGTACACGTTGAAGTCGAGATCGTCGAACGTGGCGAGATGCTGTGCGACTTTGTCAGGCGGATCCTTTGCGGCGGCGTCCCGACAGGAGGAGAGAAGGGTGGCGGACACGACGGCGGCTCCAAGTCCAACCACTCGTTTCATGGTGGCTCCCGACGGCCGGACGTTGCACTCGGGTCGCGTTCGTCGCAAATTCGGGCGCGGCCCGACTCATGCCATTCCCAAAATCTGCCGCAGCACGTAAAGCAGGATCCCACCGTGGCGGTAGTACTCCACCTCGATGGGCGTATCGATCCGCAGCGTCACCACCACCTCGTCCGTCGACCCGTTCGCACGGTGGATGATCAGCCGCGCGTCCTGCCGCGGCGTCGGCCCCGTCTCCAGGCCGGTGAGGTCGAACGTCTCGCTCCCGTCCAGCTTCAGGGAAGACGCGTCGGTCCCTTCCTTGAACTGGCAGGGCAGCACTCCCATCATCACCAGGTTGCTGCGGTGGATGCGCTCGAAGCTCTTCGCGATCACCGCTCGCACACCGAGCAGACGCGTCCCCTTCGCCGCCCAATCGCGCGACGAGCCGGTGCCGTACTCGTGGCCGGCGAAGATCATCAGCGGCGTGCCGCGCTTCTGGTACTCCATCGCGGCGTCGTAGATGGACAGCTGCCTGCCGTCGGCGATGGTGACCCCGCCTTCCACGCCGGGCACCAGCAGATTCTTGATGCGCACGTTCGCGAAGGTGCCGCGCACCATCACCTCGTGGTTACCGCGTCGCGCGCCGTAGGAGTTGAAGTCCTCCGGCTTCACTGCCTGGGCGATGAGATACTTGCCCGCGGGGCTGGTCGGCTTGATCGAGCCGGCGGGCGAGATGTGGTCGGTGGTCACCGAGTCGCCGAAGACGGCGAGCGCCTTCGCGTCGCGGATCCCCGTCCGCTTGTCCGGCTTCGGAGAGAACTTCTCGAACTACGGCGGCTCCTGGATGTACGTGCTCTGCGGATTCCAGGCGTAGACCTCGCCGGACGGCGCGGGGATCTCCGCCCATTCCTTTGCGTCGCGCGACAGGTCGCCGCCGTAGTTCTGCCGATACATCTGGGCGTCGCTGGCCGCGCCGAGCGCGGCGTTCAGCTCTTCCGCCGTGGGCCACAGGTCCTTCAGGTACACCGGCTTGCCGTCCCGGCCGAGCCCGATGGGATCCTTCTCGACGTCGATGTCCACCCGCCCCGCGATGGCGAATGCCACCACCAGCGGCGGCGACATGAGGAAGTTCGCCTTGATGCTCTGGTGGACGCGCGCTTCGAAGTTGCGGTTGCCGGAGAGCACGCTCGCCGCCACCAGGTCGTTCTGGGTGACGAGTTGCTCAACGTGCGGATCGAGCGGGCCGGAGTTGCCGATGCAGGTGGTGCACCCGTAACCGACGGTGGTGAACCCGAGCTTGTCGAGGTATGGCTGCAGGCCCGTCTTCTCCAGGTACCGCGAGACCACCCGCGATCCAGGCGCCAGCGAAGTCTTCACCTCCGGACGAACGTGGAGCCCCTTTTCCACCGCTTTCTTCGCCAACAGCCCCGCCGCGAGCATCACCGACGGATTGCTGGTGTTGGTGCAGGAGGTGATCGCGGCGATCAGGACGTCGCCGTGCCCGATGTCGACCGGCATCTTCATCTGGTGGACTTCCTGCGTGGGGACGCGGTCCGGGGTCGGCCGGTTGGTCATCATTTCCGCTTCGGTGAGCGGGTTGGTGTCCTTCTTGGTGACGCCGTCGCGGAGCACCTCGGAGCCGATGTCCGGCTCCTGCTTTCCGCCGCCGGCGACGTGCTCGATCTGAGGCGGCTCGACGACCTGGTGATACCGCTTGCCCACCTCTTCCTTCTTCTTGCCGTATCCGCTCGGAGCCGGCTCCTGCAGGATCTTGCAGAACATCTCCTTGAGCTTCGGGAGCTCGATCCGGTCCTGGGGACGCTTGGGCCCGGCGACGCTGGGCCTGACGCTCCCGAGGTCGAGCTCGAGCACCTGGGTGTAGTCGCACTCCCCCTTCTTAGGGATCCCGAACATCTGCTGCGCCTGGAAGTAGGCGCGCATCGCGTCCACCTTGTCCCTGGCGCGGCCGGTGGCGAGCATGTACTGACAGGAGAGCTCGTCGACGGGGAAATAGCCCATCGTGGCGCCATACTCGGGCGCCATGTTGGCGATGGTGGCGCGCTCCGGCACCGGAAGGCTCGCTGCGCCTTCGCCGAAGAACTCGACGAACTTGCCGACGACCTTCGCCTTGCGGAGCATCTCGGTGATGGTGAGCACGACGTCGGTGGCCGTGACTCCCGGCTTCACCGCGCCCTGCAGGTGAACACCGATCACGTCGGGCGTGAGGAAGTACGCCGGCTGCCCGAGCATCGCCGCCTCGGCCTCGATGCCGCCCACGCCGTAGGCGACGATTCCCAGGCCGTTGATCATCGTCGTGTGCGAGTCGGTGCCAACCAGCGAGTCCGGATAGTAGACGCCGTCGCGCTTGTGGACTCCGGGTGCCAGGTACTCGAGGTTGACCTGATGCACGATGCCCATTCCTGGCGGCACGATCTGCAAGCCGTGAAAGGCGCTCATCCCCCACTTGAGGAATTCGTAGCGCGCCCGGTTGCGTGTGAACTCGATGCCCATGTTGAGCTGCAGCGCATTCGCCACCCGGGCAAAGTCGACCTGCACGGAGTGATCGATGACGAGGTCGACCGGCACCAGCGGCTCGATCAGGCTGGGGGACTTGCCCGCCTTGCTCACCGCGTTGCGCATCGCCGCGAGGTCGACCACCAGCGGCACGCCGGTGAAGTCCTGCAGCAGGACTCGCGCGACGACGAAGGGGATCTCCTCGGTCCGCTCCGCCTTCGGCTTCCAGGCGGCGAGCGCGCGGATGTCCTGTTCGCGGACGCGCTTGCCGTCGAGGTTGCGCACCAGGGATTCGAGCACGATGCGCAGGCTGACCGGAAGCCGTGAGACCTTTCCCAGGCCCTGCTTCTCCACTTCCGGCAGCGAGTAGAACGATCCGTGGCTGAAGCTCTGTTTGAAGTTCATGGCGGCGCTCATATAGGCGATCTAACGGCGCACTTCTACTCCCGCAGGGCGGACGCGGGGGCCAGCTCGCCGGAGCGCGGCGGGCGGTCGCTTGACGCGACGTCGGCGTCAGGGTGTTCTCGCGGCCCGCATGGGCTCGCTCCTCCTCGTCCGCCACGGCCAGGCGTCGGCCTTCGAAGAGAACTACGACCGCCTCTCTACGCTGGGCGAGAAGCAGGCGCGGATGCTCGGCGAATCGTTTCGCCGGCGCGGCCTCCGCGTGGACCGCGTATTCTGCGGCCCGCGCGTGCGTCAGCAAAGGACCGCGGAGATCACCTCGGAAGCGGGCGAGCTTCCCGCTCCGGTGGTGGTGGAAGGGCTGGACGAAATGGGCGTGGAGCCGCTCTTCAAGGAACATCTTCCCGACCTCTTCTCGAGTCACGCACATCTCGCCACCCTGGGCGACGCGATGCTCGCCGCCGACGGCGACGCCGCGCGCGCCCGCGGGTTCGCGCGGCTCTTCGAGGCGACGCTGCAGCTCTGGCTGCGCGGCGAGGTGAACGCGCGGGGAGTGGAGTCCTGGCTGGAGTTCCGCGCCCGCGTGCGGCACGCGCTCTCGGCGGTGCGGGCACAGGCGCGCGGACAGCGGATCGCGGCGTTCACCTCCGCGGGACCGGTGGCGTCGGCGGTGCAGCTCGCCCTGGGCGCCGACGACGACACCACGCTCTCGCTCGCCTTCCGCGTGCGCAATTCCTCGATCTCGGAGTTTCTCTTCTCGGAAGATCGCTTCTCGCTCGCTTCTTTCAACGAAACGCCGCATCTGTCGGATGCGACGATGGTCACGGTGCGCTGATGGACTTCTCATTCTCGGAACGGGCCCAGGAGTTGCGCGCGCGGGCGCGCGAGTTCGTGCGACGCGAGGTCATGCCGCTCGAGCCGCGGCTGTCGGGATCGTGGAAGGCGCTGGAGCCAGCGCTGCGCGAGGCGCGGGCGCGGGCCAGGTCGCTGCGGCTCTGGGTTCCCGACCTGGAGGTTCCGCTGGAGGAGTTTGCGGTCCTCTCGGAGGAACTGGGCCACAGCCCGCTCGGGCACTATTGCGTGAACGCGCAGGCGCCCGACATCGGCAACATGGAGCTGCTCGAGCTCGCCGGCAGCAAGGAGCAGAAAGAGCGCTGGCTGCGCCCGCTGCGGGCCGGCGAAATCCGCAGCTGCTTCTCGATGACGGAGCCGGAGCATGCCGGGTCGAATCCCACCTGGATGGATACGCGCGCGGTCCTCGAAGGCGGACAGTGGGTCGTCGACGGCCACAAATGGTTCACCAGCGCGGCGGACGGCGCCGCTTTCGCGGTGGTGATGGCGGTGACCGATCCCGATGCCCCGCCGCATCTGCGCGCTTCGATGATCATCGTCCCTTGCGACACCGCTGGCTTCGAGCTGGTGCGCAACATTCCGGTGATGGGCCATGCAGGAGAAGGCTGGCCGACGCACAGCGAGATCCGGTACACCCGCTGCCGGGTTCCGGAGGAGAGCCTGCTCGGGGGCCGCGGCGCCGGTTTCGCCCTGGCGCAAGAGCGGCTCGGCCCCGGCAGGATCCACCACTGCATGCGCTGGATCGGGATCTGCGAGCGCGCCTTCGAGCTGATGTGCCAGCGGGCAGCGGAAAGGGAGCTGGCGCCGGGGAAGCCGCTGGCGACGCAACAGACGGTCCAGCAGTGGATCGCCGACAGCCGCGCCTCCATCGACGCCGCTCGCCTGATGGTGCTGCACGCGGCCTGGAAGATGGAGCGGGTCGGCCAGCGCGAGGCGCGGGTGGAGATCTCGACCATCAAGTTCTTCGTCGCCAACGTCCTCCAGGACGTGCTCGACAAAGCCGTGCAGGTGCACGGCGCGCTGGGGGTCACCGACGACACGCCGCTCGCGTACTGGTACCGGCACGAGCGTGCCGCCCGCATCTACGACGGACCCGACGAGGTGCACAAAACGGTGGTCGCGCGGCGCGTCCTGCGCGGGTTTGGCGTGGAGATCAAGTGAGCGTCGACGCCCCCAAGGCGGTGCGGCCGGGCGAGGAGCTGGACCTCGGGCGGCTCGCGGCGTTCCTGCGGGCGCAGGGCCTTCCCGCCGAAGAGTTGTCGCAGCAGCAGTTCCCCAAGGGGCATTCGAACCTGACCTACCTGGTGGGGGCCGGCGGGCGGGAGTTCGTGCTGCGGCGGCCGCCGGTTGGCAGCAAGGTCCGCAGCGCGCACGACATGGGCCGCGAGGCGCGCATTCTGCTGAAACTGCAGCCGGTCTTTCCGCTGGCGCCGCGGGTCGTCGCCGTCTGCGACGACGTCTCCGTGCTCGGAGCGCCGTTCTACCTGATGGAACGGATCCAGGGCGTGATCCTGCGCGGGCCGCAGCTCCGCGGGATCGAGGTCTCGCCGGCGCAGGCGCGCGGCATCGGGATCTCCTTTGCCCGGACGCTGGCGGCGCTGCACGCGGTCGACTTCCGCGCCGCGGGACTGGAAGGCAAGCCACAGGGTTACGTCCGGCGGCAGGTCGAGGGGTGGACGCGGCGCTGGCAGGACGCGAGGACCGAAGACGTTCCCGAGGTGGAAGAGATTGCGCGGTGGCTCGGGGAGCGCATGCCGCAGGAGAGCGGGGCGGCGTTCATCCACAACGACTTCAAGTACGACAACCTGGTGCTGGATCCCGGAGACCTGACGCGCGTGGTGGGCATTCTCGACTGGGAGATGTCCACGTTGGGCGATCCGCTGATGGATCTGGGGACGGCGCTTGGGTACTGGGTGGAAGCGGAAGATCCCGAGCCGCTCAAGGCGTTCGCGTTCGGGCCCACGTTCCTCCCCGGCAGCCTCAAGCGCGAGGAGATCGTGGAGGAGTACGCGCGGGCGGCGGGGCGGGAAGTGCCGTCCATGCTGTTCTACACCTGCTTCGCGTTGTTCAAGACGGCGGTGGTCGCGCAGCAGATCTACAAGCGGTACGTCGAGGGACTGACCAAAGACGAGCGATTCGCAGCGCTTGGGCTGGGGGTGCCGCTGCTCGCGCGAGTGGCCATCGAGGCGGCAAGCCGCGGCAAATTTTAGCGCTTGCTTTTTAGCACGACCGGTCGTATTCTTCTGGCCGCGATGGCAAAGGGCCTCCAAACGCGAGAGCGAATCCTCGACACGGCGTTTCGCCTTGCCGCGCGCGACGGGCTCGAGGGTTTGAGCCTGGCAGGTCTGGCTTCCGAGCTGGGGATGTCGAAGAGCGGCCTCTTCGCGCACTTCCTCTCGAAGGAAGAGCTCCAGCTCGAGATGCTCCGGGTCGCCTCCGAGCGCTTCACCGAAAAGGTGATGCGGCCGTCCTTCCGGCAGCCGCGTGGGCTTCCCCGGCTGCGGGCCCTGTTCGAGAACTGGCGGCGATGGGCCACGGATCCTTCCCTGCCCGGCGGATGCGTCTTCGTCGCCGCCGCGGCGGAGCTCGACGACCGGAGCGGCCCGGTGCGCGCCTACGTGGTCTCGCAGCAGGAGTTGCTGCTGAAGGCCATTGCACATGCTGCCCGGCTCTCCATCGAGGTCGGTCACTTCCGCCGGGACCTCGACGTCGAACAGTTCGCCTTCGACGTCCTCGGCACCTATCTCGCGTTCCATCACTCGCACCGCCTGCTCCGCGATCCGAAGGCCGAGCAGCGCGCGCGCCGCGCTTACACGCGCCTGTTGGAAGACGCCCAAACCCGAAGCTGACGGAAGGAGCCACACGATGACACCGAGGAGCCTCGCACGCCTGAATAAAAGCACGACCGGTCGTCTCATGAGAGCGGGGATCCGGGCGCTCGACGCGCTCGCGCCGGACTCCGCGCAGCGCTTGGCCTTCGACTGGTTCGGTACGCCCATCCGCCGCCGCGACGAGCCGCCGTTCATCCTCGGCCACCGCTTCCGGATCGTGGGCGACGGTCCCGAGCTGGCGGTCTGGGACTGGGGCGACGGTCCGACCGTGCTGCTCGCCCACGGCTGGAACGGAAACGGAGCGCAGCTCGCCGGCTTTGTTCCGCCGCTGCTCCGCGCTGGCTACTACGTCGCCGCACCCGATCTGCCCGCGCACGGGGCCTCGGCCGGCACCCGCAGCAACGTGCGCGCCATGGCCGATGCGCTGCTTCGCGTCGGACGACGCGTCGGTCCCGTGCACGCCGTCATTGCCCATTCGCTGGGCGCGGCCGCGGCGGCCATCGCGCTGGCCGAAGGCCTCCGCACCTCGCGCGCAGTCTTGATCGCGCCGCCGGCCAATCTGCCCCGATACGCGCAGGAGTTTGCGCGCATCGTGGGACTCTCGCCGCGCTCGACCTCCGGTCTGCTGACGCGTCTCGACCGGGCGCTGGGCGGACGCGCGGCGTTCGACCTCCTTCGCCTCGCTGAGCTGCAGAAGGCACGCGCGCTGATCCTCCACGATCCGGGCGACAGGGAAGTGCCGCTGGCGGATGCCCAGGCCATCGCGAAGGCCTGGCCGCGGGCGCGCCTCGAGACGCTCGCCGGTGCCGGCCATACTCGCGCGCTGCGGCACCCCGAGGTGATCTCGCGCGCGGTCGAGTTCGTCGCGGGCCCGCCGGAGCCCCTGCTCGATTCGACGGAGCCGCTCGGGCTCAGCGCGTGAGCGGCCCGATCTTCGCTTTGCGAGGATCCGAGCCGCGTTGGTCTTCATGCTAGATCGACGATTCCCAGAAGCTCCCCGCCGGAGCATTTGCCGCCCCAAGCGCCGCGCGAGCCTGCTCGCGCGCCTCGTCCAGCGCGCGGGCGTGCCGGGCGAACAGTGCGGAGTCGGCCGCTGACGCCGTGAGCGCAGCTACGAGCTCGACGGCTGCGCCGCGGAGAAACGCCTGAAGCAGCGGCACGGCGGTGGCGATCGCGAGCGATTCGCCCAAGGCGCGGAGGAGCTCGATTCGGGCCTGCTCCAGCTGGGCGGCCGCGGCGCCTGCTTTCGCGGCGGCGAACGCGCGCAGGAACGCTTCGAGCGCCTGTTGGACCTTCTCCCGCTGCTCCGCCGTCGCCGCCTCGTCGCGGGGGGGCTGGCGGATGAGCGCATCCATGAGCTTGCTGGGGAAGCGGCCCATCGCGCCGCTCGCCTGCGCCTTCACCATGGGCATGCGTGACGTTCCTCCCGCCGGATACGTGGAGGCGGCGCGCACCGGCGACGAAAGGACGAGGCCTCGCGCACGCGTCAGCGGGATGCCTGCCATCGGATCCATCTCCCACTCCGCCGGCATCTCGACGGGCTGCACCACCGTACGCCGTGACCCACCCGCATTCACGACCTGATCGTCCGTGACGACGAAGGCGGTGAAGCGCGTCAGGACGGTGTGCCGGATGGAAATCGCGACGATCTCCTTCTTCACGGCGTCCGAGCGAGAGCCGCGGAACTCATCCTCCATGTCGGCGATGCGAGCCCGCGCCCAGAGGTGATCGATGGCGGCCATTGGCGCTTCGCGCGGCTCGATCTCCTGCTCGAATCGTCCGCCGCCGGCGAGCTTTCCCGTGACCTTCACGGGACCACCGCTGAGGCGGAAGAAGACCGTCGACGGGCGCCCGGCGAACAGATCCGGCACGCGCGCCGGAGCGATGTCAGCGACGTCGCCGGAGAGGCGCAACTCGGTGACCAGAGGTGCGCCGATCTCGCGGCCTACCGCCTCCAGCGCTTCCTCCAGCCGCGCTCCCGGCTCGACGAACGTGCTGGTGCCGCCGCCGATGGCCGCCAGCCGCCGGAGGAAACCGTCGTTGACGGCGGTGTCGACCCCGACCGCGAACACGCGTGTTCCGCCCAGCTCGGCCTGCAAGCGCTTCAGCACGCTCGATTCGTCCCCCACCTGCCCGTCCGTGAGCAGAACGACCACGGGCACGCGACCACCGCCCTCCGTGCCGAGGCGGATCTGTTGCAGCGCCTCGGCCATCGCCGAGTCCAGCTCCGTCCCTCCGCGCGCATCGATCCTGCGCAGCCACTTCTCGCCGCGCTCGAGGGCGCCTTCGTCCGCCTGCTGCAAGCCGCCGGGCATCCATTCGACGACTTCGTCGAAGGCCAGCACCGCGAATCGGTCGCGAGGACCGAGCGTGCGGAGCAGAAGCGCGCAGGCCCGCGACGCGGAGGCCATCTTCGGCCCCTGCATCGACCCGGAGCGGTCGACCACGAAGACCACGTCGCGGGCGGCGCCGAGAAAGCCGTCGCGCGCCGGCGGCAGCACGGAGAGCAGGGCGAATCCCCCGTGCACGAGGACCTGCGACTTCACCTGCTCGCCGGCGAGCCGCCAGCGGAGCACGAAGTCCCGGTCGAGGGGCTCCCGCTCTCTCGACAGCGAGACCCTGGCCGACTCCGGCCCCGACGACGTCCGCACGGCGTGCTGGGAGCAAGCCAGGTCGGAGAAACCGCCGAACAGCTCCACCTCCATGGCGAGCGAGACCTTCGGATCGAATCCCTTCGCCAGCCTCGGCGGCGAGATGCGCGAGGCGTCGGCGACCGAAGCGGTGTCGCGGACGACGCCATGACCCGCTTGCGCACGGGGCAGCTCTTCGCCGGCGAAGTAGCGGGGCGCGACCACCAGCGGGAGCCGCAGCTCGGTGCGGCCATCCTCGAAGAAGGGAAGCCGCTCGCTGTACGTCAGCCGGACGCTGACTTCGTCGCCGGGCATGACGTTGCCGACCTGGACGGTGAAGACGTCGTCGCGCTCCTGCTCGAGCAACGCCGCGCGCTTTCCCTGATCCAGCGCCTCGGCATACTCGCG
>Ga0066669_10000112_pt1 | contig 18845 bp, 17 predicted proteins | sample GraSoiAngelo_118_FD_133940 | JGI IMG/M metagenome (GOLD analysis project Ga0066669, IMG submission 133940) | Grasslands soil microbial communities from the Angelo Coastal Reserve, California, USA - 14_0919_02_20cm | ecosystem: Environmental > Terrestrial > Soil > Grasslands | place: USA...
TCTACGAACGGATGAACCTCGGGAATGCCTGCCTCACGAAGCGGCGATGGCGAATGTTCCCCAGACGGACGGCACATTTTTCCGCGTCCCCAAGGTGATCGAGCGTTAATCGCATGGTGGCCGATCTCAACCTCGATGTCCTCACTGTCGGCTCTGCACGGGCGGCAGTGCAGGAGCGTCAGACCACAGCCACAGCACTCGTTGAGAACCTTTACGAGAAGATCGACGCGCAGGATCGCCAACCTGGACAGATCAACGCATATTTGAATCTCACCCGCGATCGCGCTTTAAAGCAAGCCAAACGAATGGATGCCATCGTAGATCGCGGCGATCCACTGCCGCCGCTTGGGGGAGTGCCGATTGCCATCAAGGATGTGATGGTCATGCAGGGCGTTCGAACTACTGCTGGTTCCAAAATTCTTGGCAACTACGTTCCGCCTTATGATTGCACGGCAGTATCGCGGCTGGAACAGGCTGGTGCGATCATTTTGGGAAAACTCAATTGTGATGAGTTCGCTATGGGATCGTCGAACGAAAATTCAGCCTGGGGACCAGTACGCAATCCACGAGACCTCAGCCGGGTGCCCGGAGGTTCCAGTGGAGGCTCTGCTGCCAGCGTTGCTGCCGGTACCGCGGTGGCCGCCCTGGGATCCGATACCGGCGGTTCCATTCGTCAGCCTGGAGCTTTCTGCGGAGTGGTTGGCCTCATGCCCACTTACGGAAGAGTCTCGCGCTATGGGCTGATTGCTTTTGCGTCATCACTAGACCACATCGGTCCGCTAACCAAGTCGGCGAAGGATGCCGGAATTATTCTCCGTCACATGGCTGGTCGCGACCCGATGGATAGCACTTGTGTCGATCTCCCGGTTCCCGATTATGAACAGGAGATTCGCAAGCCAGTCCGTGGTCTTCGCGTCGGTGTTCCAAAAGAATACTTTCCGAATGAGATGGACTCTGAAGTTCGCTCCGCCGTGGAATCTGGACTCAAGCTCTTGACCGAAGCAGGCTGCGAGATCAAGCCGATTTCACTGCCGCACACCCAATACGCGATTCCTACTTACTACGTCATAGCCACGGCAGAGGCTTCTTCGAATTTGGCTCGTTACGATGGAGTGCGATATGGATATCGCTCTCCGCAGGCAAAGACGCTGTCCGAGATGTATCGTCGCAGTCGCGACGAAGGCTTCGGGCCGGAAGTAAAGCGCCGCATCATGTTGGGAACTTATGCTTTGAGTGCCGGCTACTACGACGCCTATTATCTCAAAGCACAAAAGGTTCGGACGCTCATAGCACAGGACTTTTTCGCAGCATTCAAGGAAGTCGACGGAATCGTAACACCTACGACTCCCACTCCGGCTTTCAAGATCGGAGAAAAGTCCGACGATCCTTTGGCGATGTATCTGGCGGACATTTTCACCGTAACTGCCTCCCTCGCTGGAATTCCCGGAATCTCGGTTCCGTGCGGAAACTCCAAGGACGGATTGCCGATTGGCATGCAGATCCTCGGGCGGCATTTTGAAGAGGGAACAATCCTTCGGCTGGCTCATGCGTTCGAGCACGCGCGTGCCTCGGCGACCCGATGAGTTGGCTTTGCGATATAGCGAATAGCATCAATTCGACTTCTGGAACATCTTATGTCGAGGAGCTAACGATGGCCGAAAAGATAAAAAAGTCAGATGCTGAGTGGCAATCTCAGCTTGCGGATGAGCAATACCACGTGACCAGGCAACGCGGGACAGAGCGGGCATTCACAGGAAAGTACTACAAGAGCAAGGATCCCGGGATCTACACATGCGTGTGTTGCGGGCAAGAATTGTTCAGCTCAGATACCAAGTACGATTCGGGAACTGGCTGGCCCAGCTTTTACGCACCGCTCTCGGAGAAAAGCGTGACCACGCATGAAGAGAATGCCTATGGAATGCGCCGGACCGAAGTTATCTGCAGCCGCTGCGACGCGCATCTTGGTCATGTTTTTCCCGATGGACCGCGTCCGACTGGGCTTCGCTATTGCATGAATTCGGCTGCGCTGAATTTGAAGTCGAAGGAATGATTTACGCGCTGGCGGCTGCCGATCTGGTGTGAAGGAAGTCTGTAAGCTTGGCGCGAATGCCAGGGAGAAGGTCGATAAACTCAACGCCCATGTTGTCGGGATTGACGCGACGCACTATGGCGCGAAATTGTACCCATTCTGCTCCAAAGTTGCAGTGCAAGTCGATTGCGCTGCCAACTTCATGGTCCGCTCTTGTGCAGAAGCTCATCCCACCTTCGCTAGCCTCAATGGCCGCGCCGGTCACAAGCTGATCTCCGAGTCCGCAACAAACTTCAAAGCGTTTGGGAATCCGCTGAAAGATGCGGTTCTCCAGCGGCTCTTTCACGCCATAAATATGGACAGCTCCGCCTTTGCCTCTGATTTGCGCAAAGCCGAAGTCTACGCATGGGATCTTGTCCTTGATGTCTTCGTAGACTTGGTCGTTAATCAGGATCTTGTGTTCATAGTTTTTGGTGAGACCTTCAAGGCGAGAAGCGAGGTTCACAGTGTCGCCGATCACGGTGTAGTCCATGCGCTGCTCGGAACCAATATTACCTGTAATGGCCTCGCCTTTCGTAATGCCAATCCCAGTTTGGATCGGCTGCAGTCCTCGTGCGACACGCTGGCGGTTATAGCGCGCCAGGATTCTGCGCATTTCGAGCGCGGCCATCACGGCACGCTCAGCACCATTTTCGCGGGCGACGGGTGCGCCGAAGACGGCCATCATCGAGTCACCCATGACCTTGTCGAGCATGCCTTCGTAGCGGAAGACAGCCTCCATCATTCGCGTGAAGTAGTCGTTAAGCAAGCCAACGATTTCTTCCGCCGTGGATTCCTCCGAGATGCTGCTGAAATCCCGGATGTCGCAGAAGAGCACCGCCACGGTTTGACGATCGCCACCGAGTTTGAGTCTCTGGCGATCAGCAAGCACTCGCTCCGCTACCTCGCGTGTAACATCGCGGCGCAGAGTGCTCATCAGCCGCTGTTCCTGTGTGATGTCGTCGGCAACAACGACTAGTCCGAAGCTCTTGCCAGAAGGATCGTGCAGCGGCAGGACCTGAAAATTCACGTTCACGGCGTCATTGTCCTGGCGGAGAAAATGTGCGTGATATGCCTTATATTCGGATTCCGCGGCTTGCAGCACGCGATCGATGCCATGGGTCAGCTCAGGATTTTGGGTGGCATTGAAGAACTCGTCATGCATCTTACCGGTTTCAGAGGAACCGAAGATGTTTTCGGCAGCTCTGTTGACGAAAATCACTCGCCCGTCTGGACCGAGCGTTACAACTCCAGTGGCAATCGATCCCAGGATGCTTGAGTTGTAGTTCTGCATGAAAAGAACTTGTTCATACAGACGAGAGTTTTCGAGTGAGATCGAAATCTGCGAACCCAATGCGTTGAGCAGACGCTCGTCTTCTTCGGTAAAGATGCCGTTGAGCTTGTTGAGCACCTGCATGACCCCCATCACTTCACCGGCGTCGTTGCGCAGAGGCATGCAAAGCATGCTGCGAGTACGGAATCCGGAACGCTTGTCGATCTCCGGATTGAACCGCGTATCGGCATAAGCGTCTTCGATGTTGATGGTTTCACCGGTCATGGCAACATGCCCTGCGATGCCGATACCGATAGGTACCCGGATCTCCATCGACTCCATGCCTTGTGCGACCTTCGACCACAGATCTCCCGTCTTGGGATCAAGCAGGAAGAGGCTGGCGCGCTCCGCGTTCATCACCTCAGAAGTGCTGTTTACGATCTTCTTCAGTAACTCGTCGATATGCAGCTCCGAGGCGACCGATTTCATCACTTTGAGAAGTGTCTCGGAAACTTCCATCCGCTTCCTGATCTCGTCGTTCAGCATCGCGTTCTTGGCTGCAATGGCGGCCTGCGCCGCGAATGCCTGGAGCAGTTGCTCATCGTCTGCGGTAAAGGCACCGGTGTGCTTATTGAGGAGCTGAAAGACTCCGATGATCCGGTCGGTGGCGTCCTTCATAGGCATGCAAAGAATGCTTCGTGTCGTGTAGCCGGTACGTTTGTCAATTTCGCGATTAAAGCGAGGATCGGCGTATGCGTTTGGAATGTTGATGATCTCGCCAGTAAGTGCTACGTGTCCGGCGATGCCTGCGCCGAGCGGAATCCTGATCTCAGTGATTCCTGCGCCCTGAGCCACCTTTGACCAGATCTGCTTCTTGTTGCGATCGACCACAAACAAAGTCGAGCGCTCCGCTCCCAATACGGAAGAAGCTCCCTTCGTGATGGTTTGCAGAAGCTTGTCCAGGTTATGGTCGGAAATTGCTGCCATGATTTCCAACAGAACAGGGAACAGGCGTTCGTTGGCACTTCCCGGCGTAGGGATAGGTGTTTGAACTGGAGTCATTGCGGAGCCGAGCCGGAGGAGAGCGGGATGGATTATCCATTAAGTGACTGTGAAAAGCAACGATCAACGAATCGACGCTAAGGCGCCAACCCAGAATAACTTGCACGGTCTGCAGGGTTGCCGGAATCAATTTGTTTGCCGCAGGCATCTCATTAGTTCGTCCGAGATGGCCACAGCAAGTCAGTCTTTAGAGGGCGGAGCGACACGAGCTTGGAATGAGGTAAATCCATGGTTAGTCGCGATCGCCGTAATGACCAGCACCTTTATGGAGGTGCTGGACACCACAGTCGTCAATGTCTCACTTCCGCACATCGCCGGCAGCCTTTCCGCAACTACTGATGAGGCCACGTGGGCGCTGACTTCTTACCTGGTTGCCAACGCCATCATCCTTCCGATGACGGGGTGGCTGGCTAACTTCTTCGGACGGAAGCGGCTGCTGTTGTTCTCGGTCATTGGATTCACTGCTTCCTCCTTCTTATGCGGACTCGCGCCAACGCTTCCCCTGCTCATCCTCTTTCGCTGCATTCAAGGCGCTTGTGGTGGCGGACTGCAGCCGCTCTCGCAGGCCATTCTCATGGAGGTCTTTCCCCCACAAGATCGAGGCAAGGCAATGGGCTTCTGGGGACTTGGCATCGTGGTCGCGCCGATGCTCGGTCCCGTTTTGGGAGGATGGCTTACCGACAGTTACAGTTGGCGCTGGGTTTTCTATATCAATGTTCCGATCGGTATCCTTGCGGTTTTTCTGACCAGCATCTTTGTTTTTGATCCCCACTACATCAAGCGCTCAACGGCGAAGATCGACTTCTGGGGTATGGGATATTTGGCGATTGGCATCGCATGCCTGCAGATCATGCTTGACAAGGGCCAGGAGGACGACTGGTTCAGCTCCAACTTGATCCGCACCTTGTGTGTATTCGCGGTTATTGGGCTTGGCGCGTTCATCATCCGCGAACTCACGACCGACCATCCCATAGTGGATTTGTCGGTGTTCAAGATTCGCACCTATGCCACGGGCGTGTTCCTGATGACCGTTCTGGGATTTGTGCTCTACGGTAGCACGGTTTTGATTCCCCTGCTGTTGCAAACGCTGCTCGGATATCCCGCGCTGCAAGCCGGCATTGCCATGTTGCCGCGCGGGCTGGGATCATTCGTCGCCATGCCCGCGGTCGGCGCGCTTCTGTCCAAAGTAAAGGCGCATTATCTTCTCGTTTGCGGAATGCTGCTCGGGGCATTTGCCATGTGGAGGCTCTCACATCTCACGCTGGATGTTGGTTATTGGAATTTCTTCGCGGCGCTGATCTGGCAGGGAGTCGGAATGGGACTCATCTTCATTCCGCTCACTACGATCACCAACGATCCAATCCCCATTGAGCGCATGGGGAACGCGACCAGCATCTTCAATCTCATGCGGAACATCGGCGCCAGCATTGGAATCTCAATGGTTCAGACAATACAGATTCGCCATACGCAGATACACGTGAACACCCTCACAGCGAATGTAACGCCGACGAACCTGCAAGCACAGGGTCTGGTGAATGGAATGAAGAGCATGATGGTAACGCAGGCAGGTGCTGATCCCGCAACCGCTCAGCGGATGGCGAATGGCATGGTCGAGAACATCATCCGCCAGCAAGCGGCGCTCATGTCGTTCAATGACGTCTTCTGGCTGCTCGCCGTAATGTTTTTGGCGATGCTTCCCTTCGTTCTGCTGATGAGGCCGCCACGCAAGAAGGCTGGAGCCGCGATGATGCATTGAGTAAGCTGCCAGAGACGCAGGATGCTGCGTCTCTAGCAATGCTAACGAACACTGCCCGTGAACTTACCAGCGCGGACCGCGGCCGCCGCGATCGCGATCTCCACCGCGATTGCCTCCTCGACCACCACCGCTGCCCGGCCGCCCTCCGCGTCCTCCGGCATCGCCGCGCTCGGTCCGCGGACGAGCCTCGTTCACTGTGATTGCGCGTCCGCCAAGATCGGCGCCGTTCAGTGCTGCGATTGCGGCATTGGCTTGGGTAGCATCGGCCATTTCGACAAAGCCGAACCCACGCAAACGTCCACTGAATTGATCGCGAATCAGGTTCACTTCGCCAACCGTTCCGTACTTGCCAAAAGCCTGTCTTAAGTCGTCTTCACTGGTACTAAAAGGAAGGTTTCCCACGTAGATATTCAAGCGCGCGTACGTCCTTTCGGGAATGTGACTAGCAATGGAGCCCTATTACAAACCAAACCCAGGCGGGAGCGGCACTCGAAGCAGGTGTTTCTGTCGGCGGCAGCGGCGTAAGAGCTTGGACGCTCTAACTGTACTCCTGTTCGGCAGCCGTGTCACTTCCACAATAATCTCAATTTGGCGCGGCAGGAGAATCACACCGCTCTCTGTTTATTGCCGATTCTGGATTTAGAATTAGCAAGAATGGCTGTGCACGGTACGCATCCGGTCTTCGCGCCTCCAGTTCCTGCGTTGGGTCGAGTGTTGTGTCCGCTTGGATTCGTACACGGCTATCGTTGCACGGCATGTTCGTGGGCCATGCTGTTTCCGGACTGCCACGTTTCCTGGGCCGTGCCTTTCTGCTACCAGCTTCAGGCGAAATCTGCCTTTAAAAACCACATTTGCGAGGTATATTCCGGCTTGAAATCTGATCCGGATTGCGGTCTCTGTCGGCAGGGTTAGTTTTCGCCAAGCTCGTCCGTCGCTTCCAGCCTCGAATTTTGCCGATCTCATGATGTAAAGGACTTGCGCCCTGAGATCTCATCCGATTTCATTGAGACATCACATCGTTTTGCGCGAGATATCCCATGCGGTCATCTGATCTCGATGAGGGATCTCATCGTATCTCATATTCTCTGTTCCGGAATTTCCCATTTCGGAACAATTTGCTGAGCCCCTGTCTCAGTTAGTACGACGAAGTTGGTATGGAAATCAACAAAAAGAACGAAACCCGCCAGACATTCGGTCCGGACGGGTTCGCGACGCAAACGGGTTGGCGATCTACTGTGCAATGAGTTCATGCTGCGGAAATCTCCGTGTGCGCCTGCTCTACGACAGGTCGGTCGTCTCTAAAGATGCGTTCTCGCAAATCGTCGTATAAGTCCAACTCAGCCAGCGTGCAGATGCCTCGTCGCACTCCGCATGCAAGATTGCGCAGGATGCCGCCACAATTTTCCCGGTACAAAACGGTTATGCGCCTTTTTCTCATGAATCCTCCTATATCGCGTTGCGGAACGCTTATGCAGCGTGCAACCGCCATACCAAGGCAACTCTTTTGTTTTCACGGCATATGTGCCTGTGAGCTGCAGAATGCAGCAAATTATTCCTCTCTCCCGGAAAAAACGCGCTCTTAGAACCCCTGGCAACTCTGTCACTGTCGATGACATCTCACAAACTGCGCACTCGTCTTACAAGCCGGAGGTGTGTGCTTCGGCAGATTAAGGCTCCTCGAAACGGCGCCCGAGTTGCGTGATGGCACGAAACGTAATTCCAATCCATACAGGAACTTGGAAGACCGGCACCATGGTGCCAAAGAGCGGAATCTACGCTGTTCAGCACTCTGAGCACCGTCTTCCTCGTGAAGTCACGCTCATACAGGGCCAGCAGTTTCCCCGCTGCGAAGCCTGCGAGTCTGCCGTTTTCTTTCGAATGCGCCGGCGATTGAGCGCTGCCGGCACTGGGACTCAATTCCACGTTTCTCTCTACCAGCTCCCCGTAATCGGTGAGTCAAGGCGCGCCGGCTGATCTTCCCCACAAGAAGTTACAAGTCGGTCGAGTTTTCCACAGGGATCGACATAGTCCGTGACAACCAGAGCTCATGGATCCAGCATCTCAGCAACAACCCCCACGTGTGCTCTCCCAGATCCCGCCTGGGTACGAAAGGGCTAAAGCAAGCGGAACTAACTCTATTACCGAGGCTTAAATCAGACAGAGGAGTTACAAGTCAGGTTATGGCAGACATTTTGTGCATCGGCACTGACGAGATATCGATGCAAGGCAAGCAATCCGTCCTGGAGAAGGCAGGGCACACAGTCAGCATTGCTAAAGACGTTCGGCAGGTACTTGCGGCCTGCTCGGGCATCCAGTTTGACGTCATACTCATTGGGCAAGCCCTGCCGGGGAAAGAAAAATTGCGCGTCCGCGAATTGCTCAGCAATCACTGTGGCGGTGCAAAGATCGTCGAACAGCATGCGGCAGGACCAGAGCTACCCGCCGCCGATGCTCACATTCCTGCCGGGCAATCGAACGAGGATCTGATCGCGACTATTGAACGTTTGGTACCACAGCGTCCTTCAGCTTGAAGTTCTCGTCTGTGAACTTTTTTGGCCTTGGTAATGCGAGCGCTTGTGCAATAACGGTTCGCGAAACTCAGCAATTTTCTTATAGCGACCAACTTCGCGAAGTGTCGCAGCATCCATGAGTCTCGAACCCGTGACCCGCGTGAAGAACAAGGTTGTCATTTGGCGTCCCTTCCCCTCTCCTGTACAGCGAGATCGAGTTCTTCCATCGTTACTCTCGTTCCCGAGCGTCCTCAGGCCTCCAAGGCAAAATTCAGAGAGAGAGAACGACGAGGCACTCGTCAACCGGTGGGTGAAATTGGCCGACGCACTGAACGCGAAAAAGAAGATTAATAAGAAGAAATCAGCTGCCTGAGGTCACGTTACCGTAAAAAGATCGAGACGCAGCCTATGCTGTATCTCCAGCAAATGGTGTCAGCTGGATCTCTGCAATATCCGCATCCCATATATTTCCTGGCAGCCAAAGAAACAGACAGGAATAAACGAATGTGCTGATCAGCGTCTGGCGGTACTAAGGAATGGCAGCTACATAGCATTCCACTAGACTTTGCCGGGTGCGCGGATAGACATTCCACCCAAGCCATACCCGAAGTTAATGATCAGGAAAAACGAAAGCGACGATGCCATACATGCTCCCAGCAGCAGCCCCCAACTTCTTCTATCGCGACGCACTTGGCCAATGAGCGCAATCGAAGCGAAGGCGATCATCTGCGCGATTTCCAGCCAGCCGATGTTCCGGTGGTAGATCACGTTTGTGAGGACCATGCCACTTATTCCCAGGAGTATCACTGGAAACCAGATCAGATCACCCTTGCGCAAGTGAGCGTCTCCAAGAGAAGAGCTCCGTATACCGGCGAGAAGTTGTGGATATGCGCCACAGCGGCACAGAACCGCGATTACGATTAGCCAGTAAGCCATTGCAATCCCCTTGATCTCAGAAGTGCACCCGCACCCCAGCGCGATATCCAATTCTCAGAGCCGGAAAGCCCAGAGACTCCATATAGGTTCGATCCAGCAGGTTTTCGATTGATCCCACAAAAGAAAGTTGTTTTGAGACTTGATACGACCCTGCGGCATTCCAGTTGGTATAAGGAGAGTTGCTCGTCAGCGGCGGAAATAGCGCTTCAAAATCGCTGTCGGCACGCCGGCCAACATATACCAGATTGGAACTTAACCTCGTTTTACGCCATTCGTACGCGGCTGAGAACGTTGCTGAGTGCTTTGGGCGACGTAGCAGAGGCTTGCCCACACCCAGAATCGGATCTGTTGGCGTAGAGCTCTTCTCAACCCTTGTACTCAAGTACGTATATTCAGCCGTGATGTGGACTCGGATGAGAGGTACAGCCTGGGCGAGAAACTCCACGCCTCGCGCATGAGTCGCATTGATGTTCAGAAATGTTCCGGTGAAGGGAACGAAGGTCAGCGTCTGGAAGGCGATCAAGTCGCGAAAGTTGTTATCGAACCAGTTCACCTCGATCTTGGCGCGATCAGCCATAAGGCGCTGTTCGACGCCAGCTTCGAAGGCTCGTGACCTTTCGGGTCGGAGATCAGGATTGCCGAGGAACGCCGGATCCTGACTGAACGATTGGGTAAAGCTCGGCTCTTTGATGCCTAATCCGAAATTGAATTTCAGTTTGGTTGCGCCCAGCGTGCCTCCACCTTGCCGCAGCAGCAACGCGGCGGAGCTGCGCGGAACAACTGTCCGACCGAAGCTACCGTTATCCTCAACGCGAAGCCCATTCGAGAGAGACAGCCGCCCCAGAGCAGCCTGATACTGAAAGGTGCCGTCGAAGTTATCGCGCCGAGCCCGATTTGGAACTCCTCCATTCAATCGATCGAAGAGAAACCCCGATTCGCGTTCCCAATCAAACGCGAATGTGAAGATGTGCTCTCCCCAATGCCGATCGCCTGCACCGAGCGTCACGTCGCTCTGGTAACCGAAATGATGCCGCCGCGTGTCATTCAGGAAGTCAGTCGGGAAATCGAAGAATTCGAATGGCGCAGTGCTGCCGCCGAACGACGGCGTAAACGGCGGATCGAGGACGATATCCCGCGAGACTTGCCGCGAGCGTTCAAAAGCGTAGGTGATCCGCTGATCCAGGATATGCGATGTCTGGTCGGAGAAGCTGACTCCTGTATATCCATCCGCACGACGAAAGAAGGCGTCGGAGTCCGGCCGCCCGAATGCAGTCTGGCCCGGCGTGCCCGCTCGGGAAGAGTTTCCGCGCGAGATCCACCGCAATCGCGACCTGCTTCCCAAAACGAAACCAAGATTGAAGCCGCCGCTGGAATTGCGAAAATCATCATTAACGCCCTGGTTGTCGGTGTTAAGCCGCGAATAGAAGCCCGAGTAGTCGAGGCTTTCAAATGCTCCTCTCACATCGACACCGCCTTGCACCGTGTTGTATTTACCGGCCTGGAAGTCCAGGTCCACTTCGGGACGACGTTGTTCCGGCGAACCATGCTCAGTGAAGACTTGCACAACGCCAGTCATGGCATCGGAGCCGAACAACGCAGATTGCGGACCACGCACGATTTCAACGTGATCAACTCCACTTGCGGAAAAATCGTTGAAGTTATAGAACCCGCCCGGTTCGTTCAGCGGTATTCCATCGAGCAGGAGCTTCGTGTAGTTGCTCTCGCCTCCGCGCAGGAAAAGTGAGGTTGTCGCTCCGTACGCGCCGCTGCGGTTTACGATCGCGCCGGGAACCGACTGCAGGAGATCGCTAAGCGCCGGCGGCTGCCGTTGCAGGATCTCCTCATGCGTGATGGTCGTGCTGGTGCTGCCAAGCTGGATCTCAGGCGTGCCGGTGCGATTGGCTGTCACAACAATTTGTTCTCGTACTGGAGCAACCGCGAGTTGGATTTCGCGCATGTCGAGAGGCGTGTGCACTTGTCGTGTTTGGAATCCAGTGAGTTGAACTTCGACAACGCAACTTGCCGGGCATTCCTGCGAAAAAGAGAAACGCCCCTGCTGGTCGGTGAGAACGCGGGCGATCTCTGAGCCGTCGGCTGAGAGCAATCGGACCGTGGCTCGCGGAATGGTGGCGTGATCGGGATCAACAACTTGTCCCGAGAGTTGGTTCGAGACTTGAGCCGCAAGCGAAGCGCTCAAGACACAGATACAGATCGCCCAATGGGCGAGAGAAAACTTTGGCATTGCTCCTCCTGTCCCGCGACGGGGAGTGATGAAATGTTGGAAGAGGAGCTTTCGGAGAAAGAACTTGAAGACGAATTCACCGAGCTGTCAGATTAGGACGCGCCCGGGAGCCGGTTTTCATTGTTCACCTTCCCGCGAAGGTTCACTCGTCCGGCTTCTGGCAGGTCTCCTGACTCTCGCTTCGTCGGACTAGCCGCCTTCCCAATCCCCGTGCGTGGGGATCAGTGGCATGTTGACTAGCCCTCAGCGATCACAGTGGCGGGGCCGCGCCGGATTCTCACCGGCTTCCCTATTGAGCTTGGAACAAAAAGCACCAGAAGCAAACTGCTCATCTTGATTACGCTTTGGGCGGGCTGAATGTCAAGTGTGCCCTCCCCAGCGAACGCGAGAGAGTCCCAGCGCGGATTGAAATCAATGTTGAGAGATTTCCAATCGAACTGTCATCTGTGATGCTGCTTATTGTGAAACGAATTCGAGCGCAAAAAGCGCGCGAGAGATGACAGTTGTAATTAGCGGTTGCTTAGATGCGAGCAGAAGGAATCGCGAATGATTCCTGATCCGGAAATGACCTCTCACTCACTTCACCGACACCGAAGCCAACTTCGAGTCAAAAATCATCTCAACTGGCACGTTCGTCTCCTGTGAAGAAGGAGTGTACTTCCATTTTTTCAGGGCACTGCTGGCGACTTCGGCCAGGACGGGATTCCCTCAACGGTGGTTTTCCTCACCGTGCCATCTGTGGCGACGAGCGCGTTCAACTTGACAGTCCCGCCAATCTTCAGCTTCTTCAAAATCCCAGGATATTCAGGCAGCGTCTGTTTCACTGCCTGACGTTCCGCCAGTTCGGCGATCGCCGCACAACCAAGCGCTATCATCAATGCGAGGACTTGAACTCCCTTTCTCATAACTCACTCTCGTCCGTTCGAATTTGATGTGGTCGCATCAATTTGCCGTCTCGCGGACGCAGCCTTCCATGTTCTATGCCGCTAAGAGTAGGGCCATAGTGATAATGGGTCAATGTACGTGAGTAATCGCGAGTTTGAGCATTGGTAATCGCGCTGAAGTGTTTGAGAACGAAAGAAATAGCGGGATGAGCCAGTGCAGCATCCCGCTTGTTCTCCAACTCGGATCGAGGCTAATCCGCGTATTTGACGGAGCAGCCATACGGACGAGTGCTCGCTACTGCCACCGGCTGTCCAGCCCTGGCCTCCTGCAATGCCTCGGAGACGTAATTCTTTGCTCCATTAATGTCACCGGGATCGCTCGTCGATTTGTCGTCGATCGCGCCGTTATAAATCAACTGCCCCTGAGGATTGATGATGAACATGTGCGGCGTAGTTTTCGCACTGTAGAGATGCCCAATTTCCCCTTTTGGATCGAGCAGCGCAGCGGTAGGAACTGCGTGCATCTTTTGCAGGTACTCGTTCTCCTGCTCCGGCGTAACATAGCCTTGGGCGCCCGGAGCAGACGAGATCACCGTGAACCAGATCACACCCTTGTCGGTCCATTCTTTTTGCAGCCGCTGCATGTTGCCGCTCTCGTAATGCTTCTTAGTGAAAGGACATCCATTGTTGTGCCATTCGAGAACCACAAACTTACCTTTGTAATCGGATAGCTTGTGTGTTTGTCCGTGGCTGTCAGTGCCAGTGAAGTCCGGCGCTTGATCGCCAACTTTCGCTGCGAACACCGTCATGGCGAACAGCGCCAGAGCAAGAAAGATTGAGGTGCGAATTTGCTTCATAGGATTCACTCCCTAGCTGTGCTTAGGAACGGAGGCATTGTGAGAATTTTTCTTTTTCGGAGCGACCGCTACGTCCACATTGTAGGCCCCGATTGAGGTAATTAGCAGCCCGCGCAAACGCGAGATAGATGTGTCGAGCTGCTCTGATTTCTTGAGCTTGATTTGCCATGCAGGGCCTGAGCCGGAGATCATCGGCCTGGCTGAGTTGTCCATTACCTGAGCATCACTCGGGATAAAGTCCAGCAGCTCTCCCATCCCAGCACTCTTCCCACCAACAGTAATGAGCAAAGCGTCAGGGCGAAGATCTGCTGTCACGTGCGCTTGAGCCGGCAATGGCTGCGGTAAGTGAGCTTTAGCGGTGCGAATGAGCTCAGCATGAGGAGATGACGTCCCATTTTGTCCTGCAGCCAAAGTCAAAGAGACTTGGTCTTTTCCGGGCATGCAGACTTCGCGGCAGACCAGGTACCTCACATCAGCCCCGATATCGACTTTGTTAGACGTGGCTCCTGCGGGTACGGTGAGCTTTGATAGCAGCACAACATCGTTTTCATAACCGTAATCAGTGAGTCCGTGATCCGCGATCCGACGCGGCGCTGGAAACTGCAGCTCGCCCGCTTGAAAACCGCCCGGCAAGTGCCACGTAACCTTCGGCGGTTCCCCAGAATCGCCTGGATTCGACCAATAAATGTGCCAACCAGGGTCAAGTTGGAAGCGCAATCCGATCCATTGTGAGCGACCGGAAGCCACGAATAGCTGTTCGGAGACGAGCGAAAGATGCGCGTGTTGTGCCTTAACAGCCTGCGGAAACACGCTCGAAAAGCCGCAAAAGACCAGTAATACTCCCGCAAGTGTGCGCGGGATCGTCCTCAGAGTGCCTGAGTTCATGACGAATCGACGCTCAAATTGTAGCGAAAGTTAGCGGGAAAGGTGCGCAAAAGCCGCTTTTCGCTGGGTGGAAACCACTCCGTGATCCGCCAACACCCAATCTTCAGGGTTCAATTCACCGTAATCCTTGCCTTCACCGAGAGCCAATATTACCGAGCAGAGTAACGCTCCGTTCGGACTATCCTCGATCGATCCACGGTTGATTAATCAATTCGCATTTAGGCCGCCCAGGTTCTCGGCTTTCGGTCCCAGCGATGTTTTCGGAGCTTCTGCATTAGATCCGCTGGAAGCTGGCCCCTGTCGCTGTAGGCAAGATTTTGCTTAACGTGCTCAGGGTTACGCATGCCTGGAATGGTCGTACTTACGTCTGCATTCGAAAGAATGAAGCGAAATGCCATTTCGGGAAGAGTCATTCCGGGTGGGAGGATACTCTTGAGTTTCCCAACCCGTTCGATCGTTGGGGGCAAGTTGTCAGGACCGAAGTAGTTTGAGCGCCAATCGTCAGAAGGAAATCGTGAATCTAACGTAAGATTGCCGCCAAGACTGCCTTCGTCGAGAGGAACGCGGGCGATCACGCCGATGTTCATCTCGCGGCACGCGGGAAAGAGTTCATCCTCCGGGGCCTGGTCGAAGATGTTGTAGATCACCTGCACGGAATCCACGAGCCCGGTGCGCATCGCCTTTAGACCGTTTTCCGGCTGCCAGCGGTTCAGGCTAAGTCCAAATGTTTGGATCAGCTTCTTGCTCTTGAGTTCTTCGACAGTGGAGCGGAACTCGAGCTCATCGGTCCAACTGTCGTCCCAGACATGGAACTGAAGCAGGTCGATGTCGTCGACTCCGAGCGCACGGCGGACCTTCTCTACATACCGCATCACGTGATCGCGCGGGAATACCTCTGCGTATTTGTATTCGGGCGCAGCAGGCCACTTGCGGTTCTTGGGCGGTATCTTCGACGCAACGTACAGGCGCTTACCGTGATTCTGCTGTGCGATCTGGCCGATCAACTTGTCGCTATGACCTTGACCGTACGCCCATGCCGTGTCGAAGAAGTTGCAGCCAAGTTCGACGGAGAGTTGAAGCGACTCGAGGGACTGTTGATCCTGCGAGCCCGTCCAGCCACTCATCCCCCACAGCCCGTGACCGATTTCACTTACATTGAATCCGGTGCGACCCAGCTTGCGGAATTTCATCTGCTATCTCAAATCTCCTGGAGAGCATAGTAGCGATACAAGATCATGATGACCAGCGGGATGAAAATGTGAAGATCAGTTCGGGACAAGAGCTCAAAATCAGCAGGCGGTTTCCCTATACGTCGGCAACAACAACAGGGAGAAACACGAAGATAGTGCTCACTTCCGCCGATAAACGCGCACGTAGTCAACCAACATCCTCTGGGGAAATTGCGTGGTGTCGTCAGGATTGCCCGGCCAATAACCACCGACCGCGAGGTTTAGCAGGATGAAGAACGGATGGTCATACACCCACTCCGCGCCTTGCGGAAGATCAGACGGTCGGCGTGTCGCATAGAGCTGGCCATCGACGTAGAAGCGGATCTCCTGTGGTTCCCACTCAACCGCAAAGATGTGGAAGGCGTCGCTGAAACGTCGATTCTTCGGCAGCGTGAATAGAGAGCCAATGCCGTGCTCACCGGAGTATCCAGGGCCGTGAATGGTTCCGTGTGCGATGGAAGGTTCGCTGCCGAGGTTTTCAACGATGTCAATCTCTCCGCACGCCGGCCACTTGATGGTGGAAATGTCGTCGCCGAGCAGCCAGAACGCCGGCCAGATACCTTTTCCTTGTGGCATGCGGATACGCGCCTCGAAGCGCCCATAGGCCTGGGAGAACTTGCCTTGCGTCTTGAGTCGCGCCGAAGTGTAGTTTCGCGTGACACCGTCGTGACCATTGTAAACCTGGCGGATCGACTCAATGACCAGCGCTCCGTGCTCCTGGCGAGCATTGCGAGTGCTGGTTGTGTAGTACTCCAGTTCCTGGTTGCCCCAGCCATTCCCACCGGTTTCTGCATTCCATTTTTGGGAATCGACCGGCGTGCCGTCAGGTCCGCTGAATTCGTCGCTCCAGGTCAGAACCCATTTAGATGAGGATTGTTCTTCTGCGTAAACTCCTGTGAGAGTGACGAATGCAGTGATCAGGGCCAATATGAGGGAATGCAATTTCATACTGGGAACGTTATTGAAACGGATTGCCCTTGCGTTCTGCCGCAGCGAGAGACTAACACCAGTTTATAAACACTGCCACTGCACACTTGTTGGAGTTCCCGCCACGCAAGGGCACGCGGGAATGCCCGCTTGTGCCATGCCTTGACTATCTACAAGAAGTTGTAGATTATCTACACATGGGTAGGCCAAGCGACCTTGTACAGGGCACACTCGATCTGCTGATTCTGCGAACTCTTGCACTCGAGCCAAAGCACGGCTGGGCGATCGCCAAGCGCATTGAGCAGATCTCCGGAGAGGTGCTGCAGGTGCAACAAGGATCTCTTTATCCCGCATTACACCGGCTCGAACAACAGGGTTGGATCAAAGCGGAATGGTCAGAAACGGAAACTGGACGTTCAGCAAAGTTTTATTCGCTCACTCGCGGCGGCCGCGAGCAACTCGAGAAAGAAAAGGCGAGTTGGGAACGGCTTTCTGCAGCCATCAATCTAGTACTGCGCAAAGCTTGAGGAATAGCGATATGCGTTGGTTCGATCAATTAAGACTGAGACTGCGCACCCTCTTCATGCGCGAGCGAGTTGAATCGGAACTGAATCGGGAATTTAAGTTCCATCTCGAACAGCAAATTGCAGAGAACCTGGCCGCCGGAATGACTGCGGACGAGGCACGCTACACAGCTCTGCGTCGCATCGGTGGAATCACGCAGCTTCAGGAGCGCTGTCGCGAAGAACGCGGTCTGCACTGGGTTGAAACCACTCTGCGCGACACCCACTATGCGCTCCGTTTGCTGCGCAAGGCGCCGGCGTTCACGGCTGTGGCTGTGCTCTCGCTAGCGCTCGGCATTGGTGCGAATACCGCGATCTTCAGTCTGATCGATTCCATTCTGTTGAATTCGCTGCCGGTGAAGGATCCGCAACAATTGGTGTTTGTCCGCACGAATCGCGTTAAAGTCGGAAATTTCGAGGTTTCCCGCACAATTCTGAATCGCGACTTCCAGCAGATACAGGAGCGCGCTACCCAGATTGAAGGCATTGCCAGCGAAATGGCTGAAGAGCGGCTGAGTGTCGCGATCGGGGGCCATGCCGAACTGGCGCCGGGGGACTTCGTTTCCGGCGACTACTTTCGCGTCTTGGAGATGCAAGCCCAACTTGGCCGTACACTCGTTGCGGCTGACGACGCTCCCACGGGAAATAGTGGCGGTAGCGGTTGGGCAGCAATGATCAGTAATGGCTACTGGGAACGCCGCTTTGCTTATGATCCCGGAGTAATCGGGCAGCGCATTACGGTGAATACGGTTCCATTTGTGATCGTGGGCGTGATGCCCCGCAGCTTTGATGGATTGACGGTGGACCAGCCAATCGACGTTGTGATGCCGGCGATCACGTGGAAGCAGGTCGACGGCGGTTCCGTTTCGGGAGGTCTGCCGATGCCTGACGATCCCTCGGGCAGCACGATTATTGCTCGCGTCAGGAAAGGCGTCCCGCAGAGCAAGGCTGCCGCTCAGTTGACCGTGATCTTTAAAGACGCCGAGCTTGCACAGCAGGGGCTCACATCCGCAGTCAAAGAAGAGATTCAGAAGCGCTCGATTGAGTTCCAACCAGCCGCGCGTGGATCCAGTATGCTGCGCCGGCGGTTCTCCGACCCATTACTCGCGCTGATGGCGGTCGTCACCCTGGTGATGCTGATCGCCTGTGCAAACATCGCAAGTCTGTTGCTGGCGAAAGCCAGCGTGCGGCGAAGGGAGATCGCAATCCGTCTGAGCCTCGGCTCCTGCCGCAAACGCATCATTCGGCAACTTCTTACTGAGAGCTTCCTTCTCTCCATGCTCGGATGCGCTGTCGGTATATGGTTCGCAATTTTCGCGCGCGACATAACGCTTAAACTTGGCGCGGGTTCCAGTTTCCAGGTTTCGCCTAGCACTATGCATTGGGACTTCCGCTTGCTGTTCTTCGTCACGTCGGTCTGTATCCTCAATGCATTGCTCTTCGGTGTAATCCCTGCACTGCGCGCAACCAGCGTTGATCCTAATGAGGTTCTCAGGGGAACCCAGGCTGCCCACATGTCGGCACGACTTCCGTTTGGTCGTGTGCTTGTGACAGCTCAGCTGGCGGTCTCGCTCGCACCGGTCGCTGGAGCGGGCTTGTTCCTCGGAAGACTGCGAAATCTTTATTCGGTCGACTTGGGATTCGATCAGGAGA
>Ga0066669_10000125_pt1 | contig 18479 bp, 17 predicted proteins | sample GraSoiAngelo_118_FD_133940 | JGI IMG/M metagenome (GOLD analysis project Ga0066669, IMG submission 133940) | Grasslands soil microbial communities from the Angelo Coastal Reserve, California, USA - 14_0919_02_20cm | ecosystem: Environmental > Terrestrial > Soil > Grasslands | place: USA...
AGTGGCCCTTTTCATGCTGTGGAATCTGGGCACGCTCGCCGGCGCCCTGGCCACGCACGCGCTTTCGAACCCGAAGGTCTTTGGCCTCGACGCCGCACCGCCGGCCGCATTCCTGGCCCTCCTGGCGCCTCGCCTCAGGGCCCGCGAACCGCTGGCCGTCGCGATCGCGGCGGCCGTGGTTGCGATCGCGGTGCTGCCCTTCGTGCCGGCGGGCGTGCCGCTCCTGGTCGTCGCCTTGCTGGTGGCGCTTTTCGGTGCCTTCAGGAGGTCGGGTTGATCTGGGCCGGCGTCCTCGTCGCGTCGGTCTCGTGCTACGCGCTAAAGCTCGCCGGCCTCTCGCTGCCTCAACGGTGGCTGCAGGACCCGCGAGTGCAGCGAACCGTGCCACTGATCCCGATCGCCCTCCTGGCGGCGCTGGTTGCAACGCAGACTTTTTCGAGCGGGCAACACCTCGTGCTCGACGTGCGGGCGGCCGCGCTCGTGGTGGCGATCGTCGCGGTGGTGCTGCGGGCGCCGTTCCTGGTCGTGGTTGCGGCAGCGGCTGCCACCGCCGCGCTTCTTCGCCTGTTGTGAGAAGGTTTGGCTGTGCACCTCGGCATCCTGGTGCTGTTGGTCGTCATGGTCGCGATCGTTGGAGCGCTCGTCGCGCTGGTGGTCTTCTTCGCGCTCTCGCGCAAGCCGCCAATGGTCCGCGCGCCCACGATCTCAGCTGACGGCAAATGGTGGTGGGACGGCAGCGAGTGGAAGCCGGTGTCTGGCCCTCCCCCTACAAGCTCAGGGTCGTAATCGGCCCATTTCCGCCCCGTCATCGCGCACTCAGACCGTGCCGACAATGTCGCCCACGCTGACGGGATGAACATCGAGGCTGTGGAGGAGGCGACGCCCGAGATCAACGCTGCGCTGGCGCGCCTGCTGCCGCAGCTCAATCCCAAGCTGCAGGTGCCTGACATTTCCCGCGTAGGACTAGGCTAGATAGGTCGCCGTCCGGGTCATGTTCCAAGGGGGTCAAGGCGATGGAGTTTGTCGTTATCACTCGTGCGCTCGATTCGACCAACGTGCCGCCGGCAGCTTCGATTGCGCTCGCCAAACAGACTTTTCAGATGTTTGCCTCGAATCAAGATTCGCGGATCAAGGCCGTGTATCCGTTCGCGGGCGAAAGGGCCGGCGTCCTGATCGTCGACGTGAAGTCGGGCGAAGAGCTTCAAGACTTGGTTGGAAGTCTGCCTTTCGCGGGCATCACCAAAACGGAAATCCACCCGATAGGCAGCGTGCAAAGCGCGATTAAGACCATGGAGGCAGCCGAGAAACGCGTGGCCGCCATGACACCCGCGGGTGTTCGCTAGCTCGTAACCGCGAGGTTGGGGGACGCATCACGCTTCCCCCAACCAGTGCAGACAGAAATGCGGGTCGAAGCCGTCAACGAGGTCACGCCACAGGTGCATGCGGCGCTTGCCCGACTTCTGCCTCAGCTCAACCCGAACCTGCATGTGCCAGACATGGAGCGGCTGCAGCGCCTCGTCGCCGACCCCGCGGTGACGCTGCTCGTTGCGCAGGAGGGCGACACCATCGTCGGCACCACCACCGTGGTCGTCTACACGACGCCCTTCTGGATCAAGGCTCGACTGGACGAGGTCGTGGTCGACCATTCGGCGCGAGGCAAGGGCGTGGGCGAAGCGCTCGTCAAGGTGGCCCTGCAGATCGGCCGGGACCGCGGTGCCCAGGTCGCCGAGCTCCAGTCCGGGCACGGCCCGGCGCGCGAGGCCGCCCACCGCCTCTATGAGAGGCTGGGTCTCAAGATCCGCGAGACGGACGTCTTCAGGATCGCGTTGGAGTAGTCAGCTTCTCCAGCCGGTCGACCATCGACGCCAACGTGGCGAAGGCGGCCTCGACCGGCCCGGGCGATGTCATGTCCACGCCGGCCATGCGCAGACCATCGAGTGGATACATCGAGCCGGCGCTCGCCAGAAAGGCGCGGTAGGAAGCGACTGCCTTCGCGTCGCCCGCGGCCACGCGCTCGACGAGGTGGTCCGCGGCCGCGATGCCGGTCGCGTACTGGTACACGTAGAAGTTGCTGTAGAGGTGGGTGTGAAACTGCGCCCACGTCGAGCCGATGCGTTCGCGGTCCCGCTCGCTGACGTCGATCTCGGATCCGTAAACCTCGACCATCAGATCCGCCATCAGGTTGTTCAGGTAGTCGGCCGTCAGCGCGCCCCCGCGCTCGACCCGCTCGTGGATCTCCAGCTCGAGGCGCGCAAGCGACGGCATGATGAAGAAGTAGCGATAGAAGTTCGACATCGCCTCCTCGATCACCGCGACCTGGAAGGCGGGATCGGTCTTCGTCGCCAGCAGGTGGCGGCGCGTCAGGGCCTGGTGCATGTTGGAGGCGACCTCGGCCTGGAACAGCCCGTAGTTCGAATAGACGTAAGGCTGGGTGCGCCTCGCGTGGTAGGAGTGCATCGAATGCCCTAGCTCGTGCGCGAGGGTGCTCATCGAGTAGATGTCGTCGTTGTAGCTCATGAAGATGAAAGGCCGGGTGTCCATCGCGCCGGTGGAGAACGCGCCCATCCGCTTGCCCTTGTTCGGGTAGACGTCGACCCAACGCTCTTCGAGCGCGCCCCGGCGCATGACTTCCACGTAATCCTCGCCAAGCGGGGCGACCCCCTGAGCGATCCACTCCACCGCTTCCTGGTATGGCACCTGGAGCAGCTCGGCCCCCAGCTGCGCGCGCGTGTCATAAGGCTTCAGCACCTCGAGTCCCAATGCATGCCGTCGAATGCGCCAGTACCGATGCCACGTCCCGACGTTGTCCCGAAATGTTCTCACCACGTTGTGGAAGACCTCGACCGGGATGTGGCTCGGCTCGAGCGCAGCTTCCAGAGAAGACGCGTAGCCGCGTGCGCCGGCGAAGAACACATCGCGCTTGACGCCCCCGGCCAGGCTCGCCGCCATCGCGTGCTGCATCCTCAAATGCTCATCCGCGTAGCTCTCGAATGCGGTACGACGGACCTCGCGATCCGCGTTGGTCATGAGCGCGCCGATCGTGCCCTGGGCGACCTCGTGCAGCTCGCCGTCCGAACCCACCGCCGGCGCAAACTTGAGGTCGGTGTTGGCGAGCACGCTGTGGACCGCCAGCGCGCTGGCGAGCGGATCCGACACCTGGGTGAGGAGCTCCTCCACCTCTGCGCTGCGGATGCGTTTCTGCAGCTTCTCGAGGCGGTCGAAGTAGTGGTCGAGGTGGGCCAGGCGTGGCGAGCTTGCCACCCATTCGCGCAGTTTCGGGATGCCTATCTCGAGCATCTCGGGAACCGCGAAGGAGGCGGCGGCGCCGAGCTGGGCCGCGACCGACCGGGCTCGGTCCGCGCGGGCGGCGGCATCCTGGTCGGCCACGTCGACCGAGTAGGACATCGTGCTGTAGACCATCACCTTGGCCATCAGGCGATGCGCGCGCTCGTTGGCTTCGAACCAGTCGGCAAGAGTCTCGGGCGAGTCGCCGAGGCGGCCCTTGAACTCCTCGAGGTCGGGGAGGCTGGAGAGGATGGTGTCGACCGCAAGCTCCCACCCCGAATGGTCCGGAAACACGCTCTCGGCGTCCCACGTAAAGCGCTCATCGACCTCGGACCGTGCGGCGAGCGATTTGGTCACGGACCGATTAGTAGCATGATCCCGATGCCCCGAGCCACAGCCAACGGGATCGAGATCGAGTACGAGACCTTCGGCGACCCGCAGGCGCCGGCGGTGCTGCTGGTCGCCGGGCTCGGCGCCCAGATGCTCAGCTGGGACGACGACTTCTGCGCCCTGCTCGCCGGTCGCGGCTTCCTGGTCATCCGTTTCGACAACCGGGACACGGGCCTCTCGACCTGCATGGACTCTGGGTATGCGCTCGAAGATATGGCCAACGACGCGGTTGGTCTGCTGGATGCGCTCGGGATCCCGGCCGCGCACGTGGTCGGCGCGTCGATGGGTGGTTTCATCGCCCAACTCGTGGCGCTGAATCATCCGGAGCGCGTCCTGACGCTGACCTCGATCATGTCAGGCCCCAACGGCGAGGACCAGATTCCGCCGACCGAGCAAGGAAGCGCCGCCCTCATGGCGCCTGCGCCGGCAACTCGCGAAGAGCGAATCCAGCTTGGCCTTTGGGCCAAACAGCAGCTGCTCGGACCGGCCGATCCATACGACGACGATTACGAGCGGGCTCGCGTCGAGCGTGCCGTCGACCGTGCGTACAACTCTGCTGGTTTCGCGCGCCAGCTGGGCGCGGTCCTCGCCGCCGGCGGCCGGCTCGAACGGCTTCGGTTCCTTCGGGTGCCGACGCTCGTCATCCACGGTGAGGCTGACATCCTGGTTCCGGTCGAGAACGGCCGTCGCGTCGCGGCGGCGGTGCCCGGGGCACGCCTCCTGGAGATCGAAGGCATGGGCCACGACGTGCCTCGGCGGGTGTGGTCTCAGGTCGTCGACGCGATCGCGATCATGGCGCGCGAGGCGCAGCGTGCTGAACGGGCTTAACCCCGCGATCGCCTTCCTGGCGGGACTCGCTTCATTCGTATCGCCGTGCGTGCTGCCCCTGGTCCCGGCCTACCTGGCCTACCTCGGGTCTACACCTGCACGGGCGGCGCGGAGCTCGTTCACCTCCCCGCTTGCCGGGGGCGGCCCGCTGTCGCGCCCGGAGCGGGAGGGGGGGTTCAACTTTGCCCTTGCCGGCGCCGCGTTCGTCGCCGGCCTCTCGCTCATCTTCATCCTCTTCTTCTACGCCTTCTCGCTGGCGGTGCAGCCTATCCGCGCCTACGTTCCGGTCGTGGCGGGGATCCTGGTCATCGTCATGGCCCTGCATGTGGCGGGACTGATCCGCATCCCGCTGCTCTCGGCTGAGTACCGCGTCATGAAGTCCTCTCCTCAGGGCGGAGGTGTGGCGGGCGGATTCCTGCTGGGCATGGGTTTTGCGAGCGGTTGGACGCCCTGCATCGGGATCACGCTGGGTGCCGTCCTCAGCTCGGCCGTGACCGTTGGCACCACCCCCCAGGGCCTGAGCCTGATGATCGCCTACAGCCTGGGCCTCGGCGCGCCGTTTCTCGCCTTGGCCTTTGCCCTCGAAAACGCGCGCCCGCTCGTGAGGTTCGTCAACGAGAATCGGCGCGCCATCGACCTCGCCTCCGCGGCTGTGCTGGTCGTGATGGGGGTCCTGCTCCTCACCAACAACCTGACCATCCTGTCCGCGGGGATCACGCAGCTGGTGCCGTGGTGGCCTTCGCCCTCACTCTGAGAATGGGGCGACCGCCCCGCCGGTCAGAACATCCAAGTCGTCCCTCCGCCAGGTCGTAGCCCACCAGCCAAAAAAGGCGCGTCCCCGATCACGACCGGATCGTAGCCCGCACCTGTGAAGAACACTTGTTTGTAGCCTCGGGACTCGTCACACTTGATGGAGTGGGGCAGGTTCTCGACCTCTTTTCAACGCCCGTGCGCGACTGGTTTCGCGCCTCCTTCGCCGAGCCGACCGCCGTCCAGGAGCGAGGCTGGCGGGAGGTGGCGGCCGGGCGGCATGTGCTGATGGCGGCGCCGACGGGGAGCGGCAAGACGCTGGCCGCCTTCCTGTGGTGCCTCGACCGGCTGGCCGGCGAGCCGATGCCCCCCGACGCCGAGCGCTGCCGCGTCCTTTATGTGTCGCCCCTGAAGGCGCTCGCCCACGACGTCGACCGCAACCTGCGCTCGCCCCTGGTCGGAATCCGGCGCCAGATGGAGAGCCAGGGCCTGGTGCCGCCCGAGATCGCAGTGGCGATTCGAACTGGGGACACGCCGGCAGACGCTCGGCGCTCGATGGAGCGCCACCCGCCCGACATCCTCATCACCACGCCCGAGTCGCTGTTTCTGATCCTCACCAGCGCCGCGCGCAAGATCCTGGCGCCTGTCCGGTGGCTGATCGTCGACGAGATCCATTCCGTCGCCTCGACCAAGCGCGGCAGCCACCTCGCGCTCAGCCTGGAGCGGCTTTGCGAGCTGACGAAGGTCGAGCCCCAGCGCATCGGCCTGTCGGCGACACAGCGACCCCTCGAGGAGGTGGGGCGATTCCTCGGCGGCGCCGACCGGCAGGTCTCGATCGTCGATGCCGGCCGGCTGAAGACAATGGAAGTCCGGGTCGAGGTGCCGGTCGAGGACATGACGCGGCTCACAGACCAGGACGAGGACAGCGCCAAGGGCCAGAACAGCATCTGGCCTGCGATCTATCCGCGCCTGCTGCAGCTCATCCGCCAGCATCGGTCGACGATCGTTTTCGTCAACTCGCGCCGCCTGTCCGAGCGCATCGCGGCGCGGGTCAACGAGCTGGCGGAAGAGGAGCTCGTCCGCGCCCACCACGGATCGATCGCGCGCGAGCAGCGACTCGTGATCGAGGACGAGCTCAAGGCGGGACGCCTGCGTGGGCTCGTCGCCACGTCCACGCTCGAGCTTGGCATCGATATGGGTGCGGTCGACCTGGTGCTGCAGATCGAGGCGCCGCCCAGCGTCGCCGCGGGCATCCAGCGCGTCGGCCGCGCCGGACACTCGGTCGGCGAGGTCTCGCGCGGCGTGGTCATTCCGAAGTTTCGCGGCGACCTTCTCGAGTCCGCGGCCGTCGTGGAGGGGATGCTCAACGGCCGCATCGAGACGACCGTGGTTCCGCGCAAGCCCCTGGATGTGCTCGCACAGCAGATCGTCGCCATGTGCGCTCTCGACGAGTGGGAGGTCGAGAAGCTTGGGCGCGTCGTGAGGCGCGCGTATCCCTACAGCGACCTTGGACCGCGAGCCTTCGATTCGGTCCTCGACATGCTCAGCGGCCGTTACCCGTCGGACCAGTTCGTCGAGCTGCGGCCGCGGATCGTGTGGGACCGCGTCGCCGGCAAGGTGCGTGGCCGCGCCGGCGCCCAGCGTCTTGCGGTGACCAACGCCGGCACGATTCCGGACCGCGGTCTCTACAGCGTCAACCTGGCCGAAGACGGTCGCCGGGTCGGCGAGCTCGACGAGGAGATGGTCTACGAGACCCGTGTTGGCGAGGCATTCGTCCTCGGCGCCTCGACCTGGCGGATCGTCGATATCACGCCGTCACAGGTCATCGTCACCCCCGCTCCGGGTGAGCCCGGCAAGATCGCGTTCTGGAAAGCCGACGCCCCGAGCCGGCCCGTCGAGCTCGGCGCGGCGCTGGGCAAGATGACTCGCGAGCTGCGAGCGATGGACCGCGATGCCGCGGCCAAGCGCCTGCGTGACGGAGCCGGGTTCGATGACCTCGCGATCAAGAACCTGCTCGCGTACCTCGACGACCAGGCAGCCGCCACCGGCACCGTTCCCGATGACCGCAACCTGGTCGTGGAACGGTTCCGCGACGAGGTCGGCGACTGGCGGGTCTGCATCCACACGCCCTTCGGCGGCCGCGTCCACGCCCCGCTTGCGCTGGCGTTGGAAGCCCGCCTGCAGGAAAGGCTGGGCGTCGACGCCCGCGCACTGTGGACTGACGACGGCATCGCCCTGCACCTGCCCGAGGTCGAATCGCCACCCGCACTTGACGAGCTGATCCTCGACCCAGAAGAGGTGCAGGCGCTGGTCTCCGCGCAGCTGCCGGCGTCGGCCTTGTTTGCGGCGCGCTTTCGCGAGAACGCCGCGCGCTCGCTTCTGCTGCCCAAGCGCCGGCCAGGTCAGCGCACACCTCTGTGGCAGCAGCGGATGCGCAGCGCTGGGCTCCTGCAGGTGGCGGGGCAATATCCGGACTTTCCGATCCTCGCCGAAACGTGGCGTGAGGTGATGAGCGACCACTTCGACATGCCGGCTCTGGGAGCGCTCCTGCGCGCGATCCGGTCGCGCGAGATCCGTGTCGTCGCGGTGGATACGGAGAAGGCATCTCCGTTTGCCTCTTCGCTTCTCTTCTCGTACGTGGCCGAGTTCATGTACGAGGGCGACCAACCCCTCGCCGAACGGCGCGCCCAGGCGCTGACCCTCGACCGCGACCTGCTGGCCGAGCTGCTCGGCAGCGAAGACCTGCGCGAGCTGCTTGATCCAGACGCGATCGCCGCTGTCGAGCTCGAGCTGCAGGGGCTGCTTCCGGAGCGCTTCCCTCGCGACTTCGACGAGGCCCACGACCTGTTGATGCGGCTGGGTGACCTCAGCGATGAAGAAGCCCTTGCCCGCGGTGTCAGCGCGGGATGGCTGCATGCCCTCGAGAAGGAACGGCGCGCAGCCACGATCAGGATCGCGGGCGAGGCCCGCTGGATCGCGGCCGAGGACGCCGGACGGTATTGCGAGGCCATCGGCGCGAGCCTCCCGATCGGCCTCCCCGAAATCTTCCTCGACCCCGGCGCGGATCCCCTCGAATCGCTGCTGCGGCGGCACGCGCGCACGCATGTCCCATTCGTCACCTCCGACCCTGCCCAACGGTGGGCCTTGCCGGGCCCCGCGGTCGAGGCGGCGCTCGCGCGTCTTGCCTCGAAAGGCGACGTGCTCGCGGGGGAGTTCCGCAAGGCGGCCGAGGGCCGCGAGTACTGCCACCCAGAGGTCCTTCGTACGCTGCGGCGCCGCTCGCTGGCGGCCCTCCGCCGCGAGGTTGAGTCCGTCCCGCCGGACGCGGTCGCGCGCTTTCTGCCCGCCTGGCAGGGGATCGGCGTTCGCGCCGGCGGCATGGACCGGTTGCTCGAAGTCGTCTTCCAGCTGCAGGGTCTCGCCCTGCCGGCGACCGTGATCGAGCGCGACGTCATCGCTTCACGCATCGGCAGCTATGCCCCGCGGTTGCTCGACGAGCTCGTCTCGATGGGCGAGGTGGTGTGGGTCGGACGGGGTTCGCTGGGTGCGAGCGACGGTCGGGTTGCGCTCTACCTGCGCGGCGACGCGCCGCGGCTTGTAACGGCCCCTATCGATCCGCCTCAATCCGACCTTCACGGCCGGATTCGAGCTCACCTGAAGGATCGAGGCGCGAGCTTCTTCCGCGACCTCTACAACTCGTGCGGCGGCGGCGACGAAGAGGTGATGCTCGACGCGCTCTGGGACCTGGTGTGGTCAGGAGAGGTCACCAACGACACGTTTGCGCCGCTCCGCCTGCTCGGGCCGGCGTCGCGCAGGCCCACGCGCAAGCCCCGCCTGCCCAGGCTCATCCAGCCGCGAGCCACCGGCCGCTGGTCACTGGTTGCGGACCTGGTCGGCCACGGGGCGAACGCCACTGAGCGACTGCACTCTGAGGCCGGCGTCCTTCTGCAGCGCCACGGTGTGCTCACGCGGGAAGCAGCCGTCGGCGAGGGCTGGCCTGGCGGCTTCGCCAGCCTCTACCCGGTGCTTCGCGCCATGGAGGAGTCCGGCCGCATCCGGCGCGGTTACTTCGTCGAAGGCCTCGGCGGTTCCCAGTTCGCTCTGCCTGGCGCTGTCGACAGGCTGCGTTCGCTGCGCGATTCGGGCGGAGGTGTCATCGCCATGGCGGCGACCGATCCGGCGAATGCCTTCGGGACGGTACTGCCCTGGCCCCAGTCGGATGGGCGAATGAGCCGCGCCGCGGGCGCGTACTGCGTGGTCGATGACGGCCGTCTGGTCCTCTACCTGGAGCGCGGCGGCCGCTCCTTGCTGACCAACGGCGATGTGCAGCCGGCACACCTCACCGCGCTCATCGCCATCGCAACCAATGCGGGACGTGTGGAGCTGCAGAAGGTGGATGGTGTTCCGGTGATGGAATCCGCGCTGAAGACCGCCCTGCGCGAAGCGGGCTTCTCAGCGACTCATCGCAGCCTGGTCGCCTACGGGACCCGCGGCTGAGACCGGCGCATAATCAGGCTTTCCCCCCGGCCAGCTGTTTCGTCAGGAGGCTTTTGCCATGCTGAAGATCAAAAACGCGGCCGCCGCGATCCCCGCTCAGGACGTCAAGCGGGCTCGAGAATTTTACGAACAGAAGCTGGGCCTCAAGCCCGCCGAGGAAGAGCCGGACGGCGGCGCGATGTACCGCGCCGGCGAGACGGGCTTCCTTCTCTTTCCGAGCATGGGCAAGGCTTCGGGCGACCACACGCAGATGGCGTTCGAAGTCGATGACGTCCCGAGCGCGGCCACAGAGCTGAAGAGCAAGGGAGTCAAGCTCGAGGAATACGACTACCCCGAGTTCAAGACGCACGATGGCCTGGTCGACATGCCTGACGGCACCAAGGGTGCTTGGTTCAAGGACACGGAAGGAAATCTGATCGCGCTGACGCAGAGGGTTCCGGCCGTAACGCGCAGCAACTGATCCGACCTCCCGCGACCACCGTCCCCATTCGAGCCCTGGGTACGATTACTGCTCCGTCGGGGAGTAGCGCAGCCCGGTAGCGCACTTGACTGGGGGTCAAGTGGTCGCGGGTTCAAATCCCGCCTCCCCGACCAGCTGGCTATAATTCTAGCCATGGAAACGTTACCGCTCGCCGACGTCAAGAATCGGTTGTCGGAGGTGGTTGATCGTGTGGCGAGTCAGCGCGATCGCGTGACCATCACCCGTAACGGCCGCCCCGCTGCTGTCTTGGTGAATCCAGATGACCTTGAATCGCTTGAGGAAACACTATCCATCCTGAGCGATCCCAAGGAACTGGCCGCCCTCCGCCGTGGGCTTGCTGATCTGGACGCCGGTCGTACTGTGACTGTGAGGAAGCTGCGGGCCGAACTCGGCCTCGATGAGTGACGGCTACAAGGTCGTCATCGGCGCGGGGGCAGCTAAGTCGATTCGTCGCCTGCCGAAACAGTCTCAGAAGGCTGTGTTGTCAGCGCTGAAGAGCCTCGAGGGCGATCCACGCGGCGGAAAGCCGCTGACCGGAGACCTGGGCGGCATCTGGTCGCTGCGCCGCGGAGACTACCGTGTCCTCTACCGATTAGACGATCGCGCCCGGCGCATCGAGATTGCGCGCGTAAGCCATCGCCGAGACGTGTATCGACGGCGGCCTTAATGGTCACAAGGCGCGCCACCTCGGAAGGTCGGTCGGTTCGGCGTGTTCAACTACGTGCATGCCCAAGGTGACTTTCATCGGTGCCGGCAGCGCCGTCTTCGCCCGGCAGCTCATCACTGACATCCTCGCCGTCGAGGGTCTTGACGACGGTGTGTTCGCGCTCGTCGACATCGACGCAACCCGCCTCGACCTGGCGAAGCGGATCGCCGAGCGCCTGGTCGAGCTGAAGGGCAAGCGCTGGAAGGTTGAGGCGTCCACCGATCGCCTCGACGTGCTGGAGGGCACGGACTATCTGATCAACTCGATTGAGGTCGCCGGGCTGAAGAACGTCCGCTTCGACTACGACATTCCGATGCGTTACGGCGTTGACCAGTGCATCGGCGACACCATCGGGCCTGGCGGCATCTTCAAGGCGCTCCGCACCGGACCGGCGTGGCTCGACATCGTCGCCGACGTCCAGCGCATCGCGCCCAAAGCGGTGATCCTGAACTACACCAACCCGATGTCGATCCTCACGCTCGCCGCGTTGCGAACGGTTGACCTACCGGTGGTCGGCCTCTGCCACAGCGTGCAGGGGACGTCCCGCCAGCTTGCCGGCTACCTCGGAATCGACTACCGCGAGATGACGTGGGCATGCGCAGGCATCAACCACAACGCCTGGTTCACGAAGCTCGAGCGCAACGGCCAGGACCTGTATCCGCACCTGCGCGAACGCGCGCGCGACCCCGAGATCTACGAGCAGGACCCGGTGCGGTTCGAGGTGATGCTGCACCTGGGCGCCTTCGTCACCGAGTCCAGCGGCCACTTCTCCGAGTACGTGCCCTACTTCCGCAAGCGACCTGACTTGATCCAGCGTTACACGCGCGCCGGTTACCTCGGCGAGAGCGGCTTCTACGCCAACAACTGGCCGCGCTGGCGCCGCGAGAACGATGAGTCGATCGAGGCCATGCTGCGCGGCGAAAAGCCGGTACCTCTGGAGCGCAGCCTCGAGTACGGGGCCGACATCATCGAGGCCATCGAGTGTGGGCGCCAGGCGAGCATCCACGGCAACGTCCGCAACAGCGGTTCAATTGAGAACCTCCCCGACGGCTGCGTCGAGGTCGATTGCAAGGTCGACCGCGGTGGGATCCAGGCCCAGCATTTCGGATCCTTGCCGGAGCAGCTGGCGGCGCTGAACCGCTCACACATGGCCGTCCATGAGCTGGTCGTCGAGGCCCTGATCGAGCGCGACAAGCAGAAGGCGAAGTACGCGTTGATGCTCGACCCCCTGACGGCCGCGGTCTGTTCACCGGACGAGATCGACCGGCTCTTCGAGGAGATGTGGAGTGCGGAGCGGGAGAGCCTGACCGCCTTCGATTAGGCGACCGCGCGACCGAACTGGCGCGCGCCGATCACCACCGCGACGACCGACAGCACAGCGAGGATCAGCACGCCCTTGGCCACGCTTGGATCGCCCAGGTTGTCGTTGAAGATGTGGCGCGCCGCGTCGACCGCGTAGAGTAGAGGGTTCGCGGCGGCGATGTTTTGCAGCCACTGCGGCGCGATGCTCATGGGCAGCAGCACGCCCGAAAGCAGCAGGATCGGCAAGGTTGAGGTGAACACGATCGGCGCGTAGCTGTCCTCACTTCGCACCGCGAGCGCAACGGCGTAGGCGATCGACGCGGTCAGCAGGCCGATCAAGCCGATCAGCGCCAGCACGACTAGGACCCCGAGCGGATGGATGCTCAGCCCGAACGGCAGGGCAATCAAGATCAGGATCAGCGACTGCATCACGATCGAGAACATGTCGCGCAGGGCGCGTCCGAAAAGCAGCGCGACCCGGCTCACCGGCGTCACCCGCAGGCGCTCGATCACGCCCATACGCAGCTCGGCGATCAGGCTGAAGCCAACGCCAGCGGCGCCAAACATGCCCAGCTGGACGAGCAGTCCGGGGACGAACACGTTGTAGGCCCCTCCAGGCGGAAAGCCGCGCATCGCGGCGATGGGCTTGAGCAGGGGTGCGAAAAGGATCAAGTACAGCAGCGGCTGCAGGACGCCAAGCGCCACCCACACGGGGTTGTGAATGAAGAGCCCGAAATAGCGTCCGAATACAAGCCACGTGTCGCGCAGCAGCTTCATGCCGCCGTCTCCCGCAGCGAACGTCCGGTCTGACGCAAGAAGACATCGTCCAGGCTCGGCCGGTGCAGCTCCACCGTCATCAGCTGCAGGCTGGCGCCGTCGAGCAGGCGCAGGATTGCGGGCATCGCCACCTCGCCCCGATCCACATAAAGAAGGACGGAGCCGTTCTCGAGCTTCGCTTCGCGCACAAACGGCTGGTCTTTGATCACGTCGAGGGCCCGCTGCTGATCGCCCGCGATGCTGAATCTCACCACGTCGCCAGCGATCGCGCGTTTCAGATCCTCGGGGGTGCCCTCGGCGACGATCTTTCCGTAATCGATGATGGCGACGCGGTCGCAGAGTGCGTCCGCCTCGTCGAGGTAGTGCGTGGTGAGAAAGACCGTCGTGCCGCGGTCGTGCAGCCGGCGTACCTCGTCCCAGACACGGGCTCGGCTTTGGGGGTCGAGACCCGTGGTGGGTTCGTCAAGGAATAGGACCTGCGGCCCGTGGACGAGGCCAAGGCCGATGTCAAGGCGTCGCTTCTGCCCTCCGGAATACGTGCCGACCTTCCGGTCGGCGGCGCCCTCGAGCTCGAGCATCACGACCAGCTCGGCGGCTCGCTTGTTGGCGGCTTCGGTCGGCATCCCGTACAGGCGACCCTGGAACACGAGCTCCGTGCGGCCGGTGATCTCGCGGTCGGCGCCGCCGGCCTGGCCGACGTAGCCGATCCGTTCGCGAATCCTGGCCTGCTGGGTCGCGAGCTCGCACCCGGCCACCCGGGCGGTGCCGCCGCTGGGTGGCAGCAGCGTCGCCAGCATCCGCAGCGTGGTCGTCTTGCCCGCGCCGTTCGGCCCGAGAAAGCCGAAGATCTCGCCGCGGCGCACGTTCAGGTCCACGCCCGCGACGGCTTCCACCTGCCGGTTGCGCGTCTTGAACACGCGGCGCAGACCCCGCGTTTCAATTACCGCTTCAGGGCTTGGCTCGACCATCCGACGAAATTTTGCCGGACGCGCGTGTTCCGCCGCCGGTGAGGAGGCCCCAGAAGGCCTCCTGCGCCGGACCGCCGTGCCCGTGGCGACGGATGGCGCTGATCGGACGCAGGCTCGGCGGGATCGGCAATCGTTTGAGGACGCCCGCCGCGATGTCGGAGGCCACCGCCCGTTTGGCCAGGCCCGCAAATCCGAGCCCGGCGACCGCCGCGGCCCGCACGTACTCCGGGTGACCGAGGTTCAACTTCTCGACGTGTTGGTACGCGTCGCCCAGCATGTCGTGGACCGTCCGCTCGGCAGACCACTCCGGACCTCGCCCCAGGTAAAGGTGCCCGACCAGGTCGGCCGGGGTGATCCGCCGCAGCCTGGACAGCGGGTGCTCGCTGTGGGCGACGAGCACGAGCTCGTCTCGCGCGAGCTCAAAGACAAGCAGCCCGGCGTCGGGCGCGCCTTCGATCACAGCACAGTCGAGCGAGCCTGCGAGCACCCGCCGGTTCAGCTCGGCCGACGGCTCGACCGTCATGTTCAGCTTGATTCCGGGGTGCCGCCTTGTGAACTCGGCCAGGTGGGGAGGCAGGTAGTAGGTGGCGCAGGTCGGGCTTGCCCCGACGTGGAGGGAACCGGCCTGGAGTTCCTTCATCGCCTGGGCGGTGTCGCCCATGATCTCGACCGCTCGCAAGGCGGCGCGGCATGCCTCGGCCAGGGACTTGCCGGCATCGGTCAGGCGCACCTTCCGGCCATCGCGCTCGAGCAGCTGAAGGCCGACCGCCCGCTCGAAGTTGCGGACCTGCTGCGTCACGGCTCCCTGGGTCAGGAAGAGGGACGCCGCCGCCCTGGAAATATGCTCAGTTTCGGCGACCGCCACGAACGACCGGACCTGCTCCAGGGTGTAGGCGGGTTTGCGCACGCCGACATATTAGTAGGGCTTATGCAAAGGATTACAAACAGTTGAGACAAACCACTTAATGAATGCGGAAGTCCGACGTTGTACCAGTTACCGTTCAAGATCGCTCTTCGAAGCAAGAGAAAGGAGGTGAGTTGAGTTGAAAATCCTAAAGAGCCGCGGTCAAAGCGGCCAGGGCATGGTGGAGTACGCCCTGATCTTGGTCCTGGTTTCGATCGTCGTCATCGTGATTCTTTTGACCATGGGCAACCAGATCCAGAACGTGTTCTCCAATGTGGTGGCCGCGCTGGGGGCCTGAAGCTCCACATTTACGTTCCGGGGCCGGAAAACCGGCCCCGGGCTCCCCTCCAACCGGATCGCCTGGCTATCTTGCGTCGCCTGGCAATCTGCGCCCGAGCAGTGGCTCGAGCCCTCCCCAGGTAATCACCAAGGCCCGGGATTGAGCCTGTAGAGTTCGTTCCGTGGCGGTCGGAGCCCACCCCGAGCCGGACCTCTCGCCTGTTCTTTCACCGGTCAGCTCCCGATACATCAACCGCGAGCTCTCCAGGCTCGACTTCGATGAGCGGGTGCTGGCGATGGCGGAGGATCCCAAGCTCGCGCTCCTCGAACGCGTGCGCTTCCTGGCCATCTTCAGCCAGAACCTCGACGACTTCTTCCAGGTTCGCGTTGCGGGTCTGAAAGAGCAGGTTCTGGCCGCTGTCGCGGTCTCCTCGCCGGACGGAATGTCTCCGCTCGAGCAGCTCAAGGCGATCCGCACCCGAGTCGAAGGTTTGATCAGCCGCCAGGTTGCGATCTACAACCGCGAGATCGTTCCAGCCCTGGCACAGTCGGGAATCGCGCTCGTGCGCGGCGAGGAGGTGGGCAAGAAAGAGCTGGCCCAGCTGCACACGGTTTTCCGCGAGCAGATCTTCCCAGTGCTGACACCACTCGCGGTCGACCCCGGCCATCCTTTTCCGTACATCTCGCATCTCTCGCTGAACCTCGCGGTGATGGTTCGCGATCCTCAGCGCCGGCAGCAGAGGTTCGCTCGCGTCAAGATCCCACCCGTCCTGCCGCGCTTCATCGCGCTGGTTGAAGGCGAGCGTTACGTGCCGCTCGAGGATGTGATCGCGCTTCACCTGCCCGCGCTTTTTCCCGGCATGGAGATCGTCGCCCATCACCCGTTCCGGGTCACCCGCGACGGCGACCTGGACGACGTCGACAGCGATGCCGAGGACCTGCTGGCCGCGATCCAGACCGAGCTGCGCCGCCGTCGCCGGCATGCACGGGTCGTGCGTCTGGAGGTCGATCCCGGCATGTCCGCCGAGGTGCTCGAGCTGCTGACGCGCGAGCTGGAGCTGCAGCCGGCCGACGTGTATCAGATCGACGGTCTGCTCGACATGGGCAGCCTCTCGGTGCTGACTCAGCTCGACCGCCCCGACCTGAAAGAAGAGACCTGGACGCCGACCACGCAGCCGCGCCTGCGCGGCATCGCGGCCGAGGTCCCCGACCTGTTTGCTGTCCTGCGGGCAGGCGACATCCTCGCCCACCACCCCTACGACTCCTTCGCGACCTCTGTCGAGGCTTTCGTCGACCACGCGGCGGGCGATCCCGACGTGCTCGCCATCAAGCAGACGCTCTACCGGACCTCCGGACCGGCGAGCCCGATCGTGCGAGCACTCATCCGCGCCGCCGAACGAGGCAAGCAGGTGGTGGCGCTGGTCGAGATCAAGGCCCGGGGCGACGAGCAGGCAAACATCGGCTGGGCGCGCGCACTCGAGGAGGCGAACGTGCACGTCGTGTACGGGCTGCTGGGCCTCAAGACGCACGCCAAGGTGACGCTTGTCGTCAGGCGCGAGGGCGCACACATCCAGCACTACCTGCACGTGGGTACCGGCAACTACAACCCGAGCACGGCGCGCGCGTATGAGGACGTGAGCCTCCTTTCCTCTGATTCAGACCTCGGCGCCGACGTCACCGAGCTGTTCAACCTGCTCACGGGTTACAGCAGGCAGAGCCGCTACCGCAAGCTGCTCGTCGCGCCCACCAACCTTCGCGCGGGCATCACCCAGCTGATCGAGCGCGAAGGCGTGGTCGGCGGCCGGATCATCCTCAAGGTCAACAACCTCATCGACCAGGAGATCATCGACGCGCTGTACGCGGCGTCTCAGGCGGGCGCCCAGATCGACCTCCTCATCCGCAGCATGTGCTCGCTGCGTCCTGGCGTGCCAGGACTTTCGGAACGGATCCGGGTCCGTTCGATCGTGGGCCAGTTCCTCGAGCACTCGCGCGTCTTCTCGTTCGGCAATGGCGGAAGGCCCGAGTATTACCTCGGCTCTTCCGATCTGATGCCGCGCAACCTGGACCGGCGGGTAGAGGCCGTCGTCCCGGTTACGGATTCGAGACTGCGCCAGCGGCTGCAGCAGATCCTCGACGTATCGCTGGCTGACGATGTGCTCGCGTGGGAGCTTGGCCCCGACGGCTCCTGGCGTCGTGTGCCGACAATGCGCGGACTCAACTCGCACAACCGGTTCAAAGAGCTGGCCATCGAGAGTGCTCACGGCAACGGGGTGAACGGCGTAGCACATGCTTGAACGTGAGGTGAAGCTCGGGGCAGGCCCCGCGTTCCACCTCCCGGACCTTGCTGGAGTCATCGAAGGCGTCGCTGTCGCTCCACCGGAAACGGTCCGGATGGAGACCGTTTACTACGACACTCCTGACCTGCGCCTGGCTCGCTGGGGAGTCTCGCTAAGGCGCCGCGCCGGAGAAGGGTGGACCCTCAAGCTGGCACCGCCGCCGTCCACCCCGGGCAAACCCGGTGCCGTGCTCGAGCGCGACGAGCTGACCTTCCAGGGCAGCGCTACCAGGCCGCCCGACGCGGCGTTGGAGGTGGTGCGCGCTTACGTGCGCAAGGCGGAGCTGGTGCCCGTGGCTCGGCTGTCGACGGTTCGGCGGCGGGTGCGGTTGGTCGACGCCACCGGTAACCGCGTGGCCGAGGTGGTGGACGATGAGGTTTCGGTCCGCGATGGGCGGCGCGTGGCCGCGCGTTTTCGCGAGATCGAAGTCGAGGTGCCAAGCCCCGATGGCGCCGGCGGTGAGGACAGCATCATCACCCCCCTGGTCACGCGGCTCCGTGGGGCCGGCGCAGGGGCGCCCGATCCGACGCCGAAGCACATCCGGGCGCTGGGTCCACGCGCGATCGAAGCGCCCGAGGTCTCTCCCCAACCTCTGCCCGCCGCCGCGCCGGCCAAGGACGTCATCAGGAACGCGATCGCCGAATCGGTGGCGGGCCTTCTGCATCACGACCCGCTGGTCCGGACCGGGCGCGACCCCGAGGCCGTGCACCAGGCTCGCGTCGCCACGCGCAAGCTGCGTTCAAACCTGCGCACGTTCGGCCCGCTGCTCGACCCGGAGTGGACGGAGCCGCTGCGCTCGGAGCTGGGCTGGCTCGCGATGGGCCTTGGCGCCGTCCGGGATCGCGAGGTTCTCCTGGAAAGATTGCGCGAGCGCGCCAAGTCGCTTCCGGCCAGCGATCAGCGATCGGCCGCATCTCTTCTGCAGATCCTCGAAGTCGAGATCGACGATCTGAGAAAGAAGCTGCTCGCTGACCTC
>Ga0066669_10000129_pt1 | contig 18335 bp, 19 predicted proteins | sample GraSoiAngelo_118_FD_133940 | JGI IMG/M metagenome (GOLD analysis project Ga0066669, IMG submission 133940) | Grasslands soil microbial communities from the Angelo Coastal Reserve, California, USA - 14_0919_02_20cm | ecosystem: Environmental > Terrestrial > Soil > Grasslands | place: USA...
GATGAGGTCAAGGTGGTTCTTGACTAGCCGTTCCCGCCAGGCCTTATCGAGGTCCTTGTTCATTGGAGCTGGTGTTCCTGTTTGTATTTGATGGTGGATGAACGCCCCTAAATGCTTTCCACTAGCCCGAGGACATTGCCGTTCTCGAATGTAATCAGGACGGTTCAGCGAAACTAAAGATCTGATTGTTTTCTATGTTTTTATCGACGCAGCCCTGCCTTACTGTGCTGATTGTCGTCCAACGTCTTCGACCTACTCCCGAGACCCCTAGCGGAAGCTGTCAAAGAACGAGGATTCCTCAAACCCACTGAAGCCCAAGAAAGGGCCTTTCCACCGATTCTGGAAGGCAAGAATGTCTTACTGATTTCGCCGACGGCGAGTGGGAAGACTGAGTCTGCCATATTGCCCGTCTTTACGCGGTTCTTGAATGAGCCTGATCGCGGACCGGGCGTCAAGATCATCTACATCACTCCACTCCGAGCGCTCAACCGGGACCTTCTGGATCGGCTGCGATGGTGGGGGCAGAAGATCGACCTCAAAGTCGGGGTCAGGCATGGTGATACGGAGATCAAGGAGAGAGCCAGCCAGTCTCGAAGTCCACCTGACCTGCTCATCACGACTCCAGAGACTCTTCAGGCGATTCTTCCAGGGCGAATACTTCGACGGCACCTGCGAGACATCCGTTTCGTGATAATCGACGAGGTACACGAACTTGCCGAAGACAAGCGTGGGAGTCAGCTTGCTATTGCATTGGAGCGGCTGCGCTGGGTCGCCCAGAGAGACTTTCAGATGGTGGGACTCTCCGCAACAATTGGATCCCCTGACGTGGTCGGAAAATTCCTAGTGGGCGAAGGTAGACCAGTCGAAATCGTTCACATCCCGGTCGCGCGGAGGATGAAACTCGAGATCGTCTCACCTGAACCAACCGGCGAGGATGTCCGACTTGCCGGGAAGCTGTTCACCCACCCAGAGGTGGCGGCTAGGTTACGCGTCATGAAGGGCATGATCAATGATCACAAGTCAGTTCTTCTGTTCACCAATACTCGCGCAAACGCCGAGGTCTTGGCCAGCCGATTCAAAGTCTGGGACGTCGACTTTCCAGTCTCCATCCACCACGGCAGCTTAGCAAAGCTCTCCAGGATCACTGCTGAGCGGGCGTTGAAGGATGGTGAGATCAAGGGACTAGTCGCAACGTCTAGTCTTGAGCTGGGAATTGATGTTGGAAGGATCGACTACGTCATCCAGTACATGAGCCCCCACCAGGTCACACGGCTCATCCAGCGAGTCGGACGATCAGGCCATAGCGTGGGCAAGATGGCTGATGGCATCATCATAACGATGGACTCTGACGATACGCTAGAAGCGATGGTGATCGCTCGGAAGGCCAAGGGCGAGGACTTGGAAGATGTAACAGTTCCAGAAAAGCCGTTCGACGCACTATGCCATCAGATCGCTGGATTATTGATCCAGAACCGCAAATGGTACTATTCCGAACTGCTGGACATTCTAAGGAAGGCATACCCGTATCGGAACTTGACGGAAGAAGACGTTGCTGCGGTAACCAACTATATGCACTCACGATTCCCACGTCTAGGCTGGGTCTCGGCGCAGGACAAAATGGTCATGCGACCCTCGAGGGTCAAGGACCTCTACCGATACTATTTCAACAAACTATCAATGATTCCGGACGAGAAACAATACCTCGTCGTTGAGCAGGAGAGCGAAACTGCGGTAGGCGTTCTTGACGAGGCTTTCGTAGCAGAGTACGGCCAGCCAGGGACCAAGTTTATCGTTCGCGGAACCCCGTGGATGATGCAGAGCATTAGAGGAGACAAGATCTTCGTCCGAGGCATATCTGACCCTACTGGGGCAATACCTAGCTGGATTGGCGAAGAGATACCTGTGCCATTCCAAGTAGCCTCAGAAGTTGGAGAGTTACGACGTATCACAGAGGAGGATTACAGGAATGGAAAGAGTCTCAAGGAGATCAGTGAGAAGCTCACCCAGAGATATCCTGCTGACGAGAGAACGATTCGCCGCGCCCTCACCGAGACGTACGATCAGTGTGAAGAGGGGCTGCCGGTCCCAAGCGATAAACTTCTCACAATCGAAGAATGGGACGATTACATAATCATAAACTCACATCTGGGGACCCTCGTCAACCGAACTCTAGCACGTCTCGTCGGCCACTTGCTGTCTGACGAGGCGGGGGTCAGTATTGGGATCCAGCAGGACCCCTACAGAATAGTGCTTCAGACAATGGGAGCGATAGACTCTGAGGACGTGCAGAAGATTCTGGTGAGGTTGGCGGGCAATGATGTGACTGAGCTGGCTATTGTTGCTTCTAAGAGAACCGGTCTGTTCAAGAGAAGACTTGTTCACGTGGCCCGAAGGTTCGGAGCCATTTCAAAATGGACTGACTTTAGCAGTATCACTCTACGTCAACTGGCTAAGAGCTTCGAGGGCACTGTCATCATGGACGAAGCGATCAGAGAAACCCAGGAGAAGGACATGGATGTCCCTCACACCCAGGAAGTCTTGAGAGCAATCGCAGCGAAAGAGATCGCGGTCAAGACGGTCAAAGCTAGCGGCGAAGCAACTCCCATTGCAAGAATCGGGCTGGAGAGAATCAGCAGAAAAGCAGACATCATACCGACCGAGAAGCTGAATCAGATTCTAGTCGGATCGGCCAAGGCTAGGATTCTGAACGAAGTCAAGACCCTAGTCTGCACGAACTGCTGGAAATATGTTGAGATGCGCAGGGTAAAAGAGATACCTCCCATCGTGAAGTGTCCGGAATGCGGGTCAAAATCAGTGGCCGCCCTTGGCATCGCAGATGAAGATATGAAGAAGGTGATCCTGAAGAACGGAGCGAGACTCTCCGAAAGGGAGAAGGACCTAGTTTCCAAGGCCGAAGACACAGCCAAGCTAGTTGACCAGTATGGCAGACTTGCAGTATACGCCCTCGCCGGACGCCGGGTCCAGCCCGAAGCAGCGGGGGACATCCTTCGAAGACACCGGAAGCCTACCAATGACTTTTTCGAAGCCATAATGGAGGCTGAGCGGGAAGCGCTGAAAGAACGCTTCTGGTAGATTCCCGCAGGATATCAGAGAAGCGAGCGGCTATTAGGTAGAACTCTTATCAAAGACGCTTCTGTTTCCAAGAGTCATCTTTGAAGCGAGACCTGTCCATCGAGACGAAGAGTCTGAGACGACTCTTCAAAGGCATACCCGGAAAGGGAGACGTGGTAGCCCTCGATCAGGTCGATCTGGAAGTCTATGATGATGAAATATTCGGGCTCCTGGGTCCGAACGGTGCAGGAAAAACCACACTCATCAAAATACTATGCACTCTCCTCTTACCTACAGAAGGACAGGCACTGATCAAAGGCCTAGACGTTGTGAAGCGGGCCTCCCAGATACGTCGGATCATAAATCTCGTTTCAGGCGGGGAAACACCGGGTTACGGAATCCTCAGTGTCAAAGAGAACCTCTGGTTCTTCTCCCAACTCTATGGCCTACCACGAGACTTCGCAAAAGACCGGATCGCGAAACTGGTTGACCAGCTGGAACTCCAAGACTACCTTAACACTCGAATGAGCAAACTCTCGACCGGATACAAACAGAGACTAAACCTAGCTCGCGGTTTCGTTAACGACCCTGCAATATTGTTTCTCGACGAGCCTACCCTGGGTCTTGACGTTCTCTCGGCAAGGCACCTGAGAACTCTAGTCAAGGACTGGATCCGGACTGGAGGAAAGACGGTGCTTCTAACAACGCATTACATGGCAGAAGCAGACCAGTTGTGTGACCGTGTAGGAATCATCAATCGGGGCAAGATTCTCGCCTGCGATACTCCTCAACGACTCAAGACGAAGGTTACCGGAGGAGCTACTTGGAAGATCGAGATAACCCCGAATCTTTCGGAACTAGAATCCGTCAAGAGCATCCCAGGCGTCGTCGGACTCTCAACTACTGACAACATCGAGACAGGTGTAACCACCCTCAAGCTGGTTCTCGAAGAGGAATCCGTCATGTCAGATCTTCTAAGCAAGATCCGCGAGAACGGCTCTAAAGTCCTCAACATGGGAAAATCCGAACCGACTCTAGAAGACGTGTACATCAGCCTAGTCGGGACCGGCATGGAATAATGTTACCTAAAGCGACGCCTCGAGAAGAACTGCTCATCAATCTACGCGCAGCCTACGCACGAATGTGGGTCCGACTCAGAGGAAGCAACCGGGAGATCACTGGGCTAGTCGCAGAAATCGGACTACCAATACTGACTATCGGCGCTTACGTGATTCTCTACCGGGCGATCGGGCTCCCCCCGACAGCCGGGGCGGCTGTGATCATAGGAGGGGCAATGATCGCTTTCTGGACGAACGTTCTCTGGAACATGTCGTCCCAATGGTTCTGGGAACGAGAATCAGGAAACTTGGAGATGTACCTAGTTGCGCCTGTTAGCAGAATGTCTGTCCTCCTGGGAATGGCGATGGGGGGCAGTGTGAACACTTCAATCCGAGCCCTGGGCATTGTCCTCCTCGGAATATTCGTTTTCCAAGTGCCATTCCAGCTCGCAGACCCACTCTCCATAGGCCTCGTATTCGTCTTAACGCTCGTCGCTCTTTACACGATGGGGATGCTGTTTGCCTCAATCTTCATGCTCTACGGACGAGAAGCATGGAATACTGCTAATCTGCTCCAAGAACCCGTATACTTCCTTTCAGGGGCTTATTTCCCTAGAATCTATGCTCCAGTCGTCCCATTCGCCCTCCAAGCAGCAGGTTCGCTGATACCAATGACAATCGGACTGGACGCAATTCGCAGACTGGCAATTAACGGAGAAGGCATCGCAACCGTATGGCCACACATCCTAGCACTCATCGCTTGCACTCTGATTCTTTTCCCACTTGCCCGACGCGCACTGAACTACATGGAATCCCTCGGGAAGAAAGAAGGGAGGCTGACATTGCGATGGCAATAATAGACTTCGTCAAGTCGGCAGGAGAATCTTTCAGAGTAGGCTGGAAAATCGAGAGCAACTGGACAGACCCGGTTCTATTTGCCACCTACCAAGTCATTCGGCCACTAGCATCTCTGCTGATTGTAGCTTTCATCGTGATAATTGGAGCATCATCAGTCGGTGCATCAGCGAACTCCGCTTTCTACAGCCAATACTTAGCATGGCTGATCGTCGGCAACGCGTTCTACGCGTTCGTCCTACAGATAATGCTGGGAATGGCAATACTGGTCCATGTTGACCGCACGAGATACGAGGTATTGAAGAACATCTACATCTCACCCGGGACCCTACACCCATACGTGATTGGAAGAGGACTGGTCTCAGTCGTAAACGGAGCAGTCTCGGTAATACTGACGCTTTTGTTTAGCGTCGCAATCTTCAACGGCCTACTTCACATGAACATTCCGCTTAACCTTCTAAACGTGAATCTTCTGATGCTTCTTCCTGCTGTGATTCTCGGAATCGTCAGCCTGCTCGCCATTGGCTACATGCTTTGCGCTGTAAACATCGTTTCGAATCGAATGGAATTCATCCTGGGCGACTCTGTCTCAGGCATCTTCTTCCTTCTCGGGGGAGTCATCTTCCCAATTGCCCTACTGCCCTCGTACGTACAGCCGATCTCGAATGTGTTGCCGATAACCTACTTGCTCAACGCTGTTCGAGAGAGCTTCGGTCTCTTGCCCACAGCGAGCTACATGTCAGATCTTGCCTACTTGGCTGTGACGACTCTTGTTACATTGATCATTGGGATTGCAGTGTTCAGGCTGGCCGAACAGAGGGCGAAGAAGCTCGGACTCTTTGACCGGAAATCAGAATACTGACTCTAGAAGTGTAACATCTTCAAAGTGGACTTGAAGGCATCATTGGTTCTCCCTGACTTGTAGAGTCTGAGATACTTGACGAGCTCATCTCGATCTACGGGTCCGAGAATTCTGATAACTTTTCTCGAAAATCTGCCCGAGAGCAGGATGTATTGAGCGAGAGATGTGAAATTGTTGACCCTACGCATCAGACTTGCACTCTCATAATCCAAAATCCAGGGATGATCTCCTTTTGAAACGAGAACGTTCTTGTGGGCTCGACTGAGCTCTCCGTGGTCCAATCCGTAAGCGTCCAACCGAACGCATTGTTCTAGAAGAGCTTTGACCGTCGCCTTGACTCGCGCCTTCCTACCTCGACCCTTCAAGCTCGAAATCCATAGCGGGAGTCGTTGGCCTTCCAAGAACTGCATCTCAAGAACGTCCTCAGATGAGCCTAGGCATTCTGGTCCAATACCAGCTTTGTTGGCGGCCCTCATCATCGCTGCTTCGTGAATCATGCTTCTTCTTCGAGAATCGGTTCTCCGAATCTTCACCGCAACTCGTCTGTTTTCGGCAATCCCTCGAAAGACTAGACCGACGACGCCTTTGCCCAAGACCGACAGCTTTCCCATTCTCAATGGGCCTTCAAACTCAAGACCCTCAATTCCAAGACTCTTCAGCTGTCGAATCCTAGACCCAACCGATTCATCACTGGGGTTCGGATATGCGAGAAGCTCCCTGTATGGTTTCTTCACGAGATCTTCGAGCGAAACTAGCACCGATCCGTCTTCAACCATGAAGGTTTCGCCTCCAAGAATTCCCAGAGAGACTTGTCAAATCCTTTCTTAGCGAGCATTGAGAGAATATCACGGTTTTGTAGAACTTTAACGCTCTTCCCGAAGGACTCGCCCAACTGCTTAGGGATAGACAGAGCGTAGGACTCCTCTCGTGTAGCTGCTTTGACGAGATCCCTGATCGATGAGATTCCGCGCTTCTTCTCGACCATCCATCTGTCTCCTTCAATCCAAGGTCCGCGAACTGTATCCTTACTGCTCAAGTGCTTCTCGAGGAATGACACGCTATCCTCGCTCTTCGAGACTGGGGGGCCTTTCTGACGCCTCACTGCTGAAAGCGTGGTTCGATCAGCCTCGACTAGGATGGCGCTCTCTTTCATCTCGTCGCTCCAGAGTGCCGATCTGTAAGGATTGAAGTCTTCTCGGGCCATTATTTCTAGCAGGCTCCGTTCGAGCTTCATGAGCTGCCCCCAGAGAATATCAGGGACCAAGACCGGATGATTGAAAGTAATTGCAAGAAGCTCGTGACCAGGCGTATCATCAATACGTTTTGCAAATTGTTGCCGGGTCCTTGGCTTGAACTCCGGTGGAAAGAAGTACCACAGTCCCGGGTTTCGGAGAAATTGGCGCCCTGCGGCGACGAAATTCCAGAGTTTGTCGGGTCTTACAGCCGCAGCTAGGTTTCGGTTCGGGTCCACCGGGTCAATGACGACGAGGTCGACGTTCGGATCTTTTTCCCTTGGAGAGACAATTCCTTCTGGCTTGCCTATCTCCAGCAGTGTGCCCTTGTTCCAGAATGAGGCGTGTCTGAGCGTCTCCATGAACGATTGATAGTAAAGGACTAGAGTGTCGATGAGCATGCCGCTGAATCCTCCGATCTTGATTTCCGCACCGTATGTCCCGATGCCTTTCGCGAACTTCTTCAATAGACGAGCTTCCCGACGGAGTTCGGGCGTAAGGTGCGTCTGCATGAAATCTGTATGATACGGGGTTCTGTCAGTCGCACTCTTCCACTCACCCTTCTTCACATCGTAAGAGGGAACGATATTCACGCGGACTCCGTCGACACGAAACTCCAGAAAGGGATGTTCCGCGTACCGTTCTAGCACGCGATAACGCGAGAAATATTTGCGCATGGTGGGGAGAACCTTCTCCACCCACTCTTCCCTCTCCATCGTAGGAGGGAAACGAGCGAAAATGTCCAGATCGGCTTCGCCACTAAGCCAGGTATCTCTTGCGAAGGATCCCTGCGGGCTGACTTTGGCCTGAATCCCAGCACTTGCAAGGACATCCTCAACCTCGCGTTGAATCGTCTGCGATAGTCCAATCATCTTCTCTTGTTCCTGATCGCTTGGAACGATCTTCTTGGCTACCTGTTGCAGGACTATCTCGGGCGATTGGGGCAAGCTGGTCTGTCTCGATTTACTTGTGCGCAGGAACTTCGTAGAGAGTTGAATACTTTGGTCCTGAGGGAGAGAGAACGCTCTGTTTGAGCCTTACATTTTCCACTGAGAAGGTTCCGAAGCTCTCGTCAGCCAAGCGACCCAGGAAGGCGGCGATTTCGTCCCTCTTTCGTCCGGATTTGACCCGGGCAACTGTGATGTGAGGACTGAAAGGTCGGGTCTCACGGCTGAAACCGAGTTGATGAAGAAGCTTCTCAGTCTGCTCATAGATGAGTTCGACTTGACTCCAACCCTCGCCTACGCCTACCCAGATGACATTCATCCGCTTGAGGTTCGGAAAGGCTCCGGCGCCGTTGATCTCGAGGAAGAATGGTGGAAAAGTCACTTGCGCAAGAGCGGACTTTACTTCTTCAACTTTCGAGGCGCTGATATTCCCGAGGAATTTCAGAGTCAGATGGATGTTCTCTCGTTCCACAGGTTTCAGATCTCCTCCGAGAGAGGAGAGCGAAGACATGATAGATTCGACCTGAGAGAGAATTTTTTCATCCTCAAGATCGATCGAGACGAAACTGCGAATCTGGCTGCTTGACAACGCCTCTGACACTTCAGAAGGCTCGTTTTAAGAGATTGAGTTAGAAGCCGTCTTAGACGCTCGTCATGAAAGCTTCAGATTGACAACAGTCAACCCGATCCCGCATCACCATCTTGGGAGCAGGATCAAACGGACAAGAATTTGTAGGATGAAAGAAAGACTCGAAGAAAAGGACTAACGCGCAGATTGCTTTACCAAAAGAATCTCGAAGAAAATCCAATGGACTCCTGCGACGCGAAGAAGCAGGCTTTTCCATTCACGGATATACAACCCATTTGCAATTTTCAAAAAGGGATTAGCGAATGATCTCTCGCACTCAAATGGAGAAATTTGTCAATGAATACCTATCGACGATCGACAGACAGTCCACAGCCGTCCCTAGAAGCTACAAGATACTTCTGTTCCCGTCGTACCTCTCGACCCCCCCACAAAATCAGATGCACAATTTCATCATCCTTTGGTGCTGCTATTCGTTTCGATGAATTTTCTGCCAAATGGGACATAGAAGTATCATTCACTTCAAACAAAATTACCGAAGAGGTCCTTCCAAGGCTATCCAACACCGGAGTCCCCCTAATGCAGGTTCAGGGCGCCGATACCCATATAGTCAACATAAATTTCATAACACGAGATTTTTACGACCGCTACGAAAAGATAATCACCGCCCTCTCGAGGGCAACCAATTTCCGACTGGACGCCGACTTCAGCAGATTCATTGACTTAACGGCAGGAGACGTGAGACTCGTCGACGTTTCGTTTGCCTACATTAGCGAGGGCAAAGACACTGTCTATAGGATCCCTTGCCTCTGGTTGTTCGCAAGCAACTCCTCGCTCGAATTCACGCGAGAGAAAGCCAGGGCCCTCGCTCTTCAACACTATAGATCAATAATGGAAAATGCCGTACAGACGGCGCCGATCCAGATGCTCTCAGGCACATTGGAAGCCTACGAAAAACTTTTGGAAGCTGCAAACCTTGCCGAACAACACCTACAGACGTTTCTCGATAATAATCCGATTCTCATTGAACCCTCGTTTAAGGGCAAATGGACGAAAGGTGACCTGAGACGATTCCGGCTCCCTGAAGCGGATTTCTTGCTAAAAACCTCTGATAACAGATTCGTTGTTGTAGAACTCGAAAACCCGACAGATCGCTTATTGAACGCGTCGACTCTGGGCCCGAGCGCCGAACTGCGGATGGCCGAAACGCAAATTACGAACTATCTTAGCGATATTCAAAATGGCATACTAACTTACCGCAACTCTTTCGACCGAGACCTTAGTGTTGAGAATGTGTCAGGGCAAGTCATCATCGGACGAAGCTCAAGACTAAGTGCCGACCAGAAGAAAGCATTCGACAAACACGTTTCTACACTAAACTATTCTGTAATCACCTACGACGAGTTGTTACAAAGAAACAGGGCGTTTCTCGATAACCTTGGTATCCGCTACGGAGGCTTCAGGGCGAAATAACCCGATCAAGAGCTATAACTGCCGCGTTTGTCAACCGTCGAGAGCCGTAATTGCAATCGACGAAACCAAAGAAGACGGTACTGGTTATCGTTGGAATGCCTGGAGCTGGTAAGAGCCTCGCTTCAAGTGTGATGAAGACGCGAGGAATTCCAGTCTTCGTCTCTGGCGATATCATTCGGGCAGAGGCACGGAAGAGGAAGCTGAGGTTCACTCGGAAGAATCTCGGAGAGCTCATGCTGAAGATTCGAAAGGAAGAAGGCATGGGGGCTGTTGCAAAAAGACTGGTTCCACTGGTTGAGAAGACAAGTGGAGAATTTGTTGTGTACGAGGGTGCGAGAAGCGTTGAAGAAGTCGATCAACTTCGCCGGAAATTTCGCGTTGTCACGATAGCGATCCACGCTTCTCGCGAGGCACGATTCCGAAGGCTTCAGCGGAGGGGACGGTCAGATAGGCCGAGAGGATGGGCTGACTTTGCGGAACGTGACAATCGCGAGCTTGGGGTTGGGATTGCGAAACTTATTGCGTTGGCAGATCGGACGGTTGAGAATGAAGATACCAAGGATGATCTCAAGAGGCGAACTAGACGAGTGCTCCAAGTAGTGCTCAAGCAGAAAAAATCCTAGTGGTCGCCGAAGCCGAGATCAAGCCAACTGAAAATCCCGAGAAAGTCAAGAAAGCCTTAACCAGCCTGTTCTCAGGCGACATAGTAACCGAAGGCGAAGAAAACGACTACGGCCTAGCCAGACTTCACGGGACTGGACGAGAGTCACTGGAAAGATTCAGGATGATCCTGCAGAGAGATAGAATACGTGCAGCTGCACGATCCCAACTCTTCAAGGGGAAAGAAGAAAGCAGAATAATCGTATTTCTGAACAAGCAAGTAGCTTACGTCGGGCACGTTTCCTTCTCAGCTCCAGAAGGAGAATCACCCTTGGGACCTATTCGTCTGGAAATACAGACAGCAGACCCCGTTGGGATCATCGACTGGCTGACGGGGGGACCCATGCGACGGCAAGAGACCTGAAGCCGATTCGCGCCACTAATAGTCTTGATGAGTCGAGAGTCAGCTCTGATCCATTCAAACAGTTCAACAAGTGGTTGCTCGAATCTGCAGGCAGACGTGCAATTCTGCCCGAAACCATGATGCTAGCGACAGCGACTAGATCAGGGCGTCCGTCAGTTCGCATACTCCTTCTCAGAGAATTCGACGATTCTGGATTCGTGTTCTACACTGACTACTCTGGGAGAAAGGGCAGGGAACTAGTAGAAAATCCTCAGGCTGCACTAGTCTTCTACTGGCCTCGGGCGGGCCGACAGGTTCGAGTAGAAGGACGAGTCTCCAAGGTCTCTTCCAAAGAATCTGACATTTACTTCAGTAGTCGTGCCCGCGACAGTCAGCTGTCGGCATGGGCGTCCCAACAGAGCCGCGTTGTACGCGATCGAAGATTTCTAGAAGAACGAGTCAAACGGTTTGGAGAGAAATATCCCGGCAGAATCCCACGCCCTCCAAACTGGGGAGGCTATCGACTTCGACCGAGCGTCTTCGAGTTCTGGAAGGAAAGGCCTGGCAGACTCCACGACCGATTGCGCTACAGACACTCGAAGGGACGATGGATCATAGAGCGACTCGCTCCATAGTCAAGTCGGTTTGCGAGTCTATGTGGGTCAGAAATCTATTTGAGTGGTTTCAATGACACGATCTGGAAGTCCTTTGGCACAATAGTCTGTTTGAAAATTTTCCGAGCCTCCTTCAAAAGTACAGAATCGTCCCTGGTCACAGCACTGATGTGAACAACTGCTAATCGTTTCGCCTTTGCCGCCTTTGCCAGCAGCGCGGCCTCGCGAGCAGTAGAATGGTAATATTCTTGGGCCTTGGGACGTCTCTCTTCGGCAAAGCCACCATCGTGCATTAGCAGATCAGCCCCCTTCGCTAGTCTCCTCACTGATTCCGCGGGTCGCGTATCTATCGCGTAGACGACCTTAAGCCCTGACCGCGGCGAATCGACGACATCATTCGGGCGAATTTCTTTTCCGTCTACTCTCACCGCTTTTCCGTGTTGTAGTTCTCCCCATAGTGGTCCCTCTGGGACCCCTAGGCGCTTCGCCTTTTCCGGATGGAAGCGTCCGGGACGTTCTTTCTCTTCAATAGAGTACGCGATACAGGGAATATCGTGCTTCGCGAGGGTAGTCCTAATGAGATACTCGCCCCTGTCTACCTCCTGTCCAGGACTCAGTTCCTTTGCTCTGACTTTGAAGTTGGCTGGATACCCAAGGGGTCTGTAGATCAGGTTCAGGAATTTCATCAAACCCTTCGGACCGTACAGATCCAAGGGCTTGTCCCTCGCAAGAGAGGACATCGTCTGGAGTAGCCCTGGGAGTCCGAGAATATGGTCGCCGTGAAGATGCGAGATGAGGATTATCGTAGGTCTGTTGAATCCAAGCCCTGCGTGCATCATCTGTCTCTGCGTGCCCTCACCGCAATCGAGTAGAATGAGTTCTCCATCCCTACGGAGGGCTACGCTTGGCAATCCTCTCTCTTTGGTGGGCAGGCTTCCACCAGTCCCGAGGAAAATCACATCGATTCCCCCGGACATCAATTAGCCTCCAACACTAGAATTTCACGAGTTAGGCTTCGATGCACGTAGACCTCGTGCCTGTCCACAACTCTGAATCCTGCTGATTCAGCAATGTCAGGTGTTCTCGTACCGACCGGAGACGCAACGACAGCCTTACACCCTTTTGACAGAATGGAATGTGCGTTGGGAAGAAAGTCCTTGAGGATGTTCCGTGTCGTTGACTTTAGTGTAGACGCACCGGTACCGTATGGAGGGTCTGTTGCGATGGCCTTGACATCTCTAATCGGTAGAAAGCGAGCATCGCCTCTGACTAGCCCCAGTGGGTCCATTCCGAAATGTTTGAGGTTTCTTCTCGATCCTCTGGTCATTCGCCTGAGTGCGTCAACGCCTATGACCTGGCATCCCAAGAGACTTGCCTCGAGGAGAATGCCGCCAACCCCGCAGAAAGGGTCCAAGAAGGTCGATCCAGTGACCGCCTGGGACAGGTTGACCATGGACCGCGCGAGCTTGGGCACCATCGTACTGGGATGGAAGGAAGGTCTCATTCTTGGCCTGCGATTGGCAACGAACACATCTGGCCGCCGATGGGCAATAAGCCCTAGATGAAAGTAGGGTCCGGCGAGAAGGCCTCGGAACTGGCGCTGAGGATTCTCTAGGTCTACTTTGGCGTTGGTAACATTGCCCATGAGCCAGCCCAGGTGTCCTTCTAGCTTGACCCGTGAGATTTCCTTCGAAACCCCTCCAAAACGAAGAACCCGAACGCTGAAGCTCTCATCTGCCTGAAGGTAACGCGGTAGGTCCGATGATTTCACGGCATCATCTATTTCTGCCATCGTGGGACCTGAATGAACAATTTCTTCGCCAACCTCATCCATGAAAGCGCCCCGATCCGCGATTGTTTTCACGGCGGCGATATCAGCGTCAATCTCGACGAGCTTGAAGAATGACTCTGCGATCTTGAACGGGATCCGATTCGCGTCGAGGATCGCGCTCATCTCTGCGAGTGGTAGTGTTGGATGTTCGCCCGACAAAATTACGAAGACTCTTGTCGGGTCAGTCATGTCGAACGGCGAGAGTGAACAAGTATATACGGAACCGCCCAGCGGGTTCCATTTCTAGCTAGGGAAGAGTGGGATGAAGCGGTCCAAAGGAATACGGAATAGGAACAGGACCCTTCTTCGCAGAAAGCCTCGAGACAAGGGAAAGAATCCCTTGGGAAGACTTCTCATTCCATACACTCCAGGACAGATGGTCACAATCTCAATCAATCCATCGGTTCAGAAAGGAATGCCGCACAGGAGATACCACGGGCGGGTCGGTACGATAGCGCAGAAACGTGGAAGAGCCTACGTCATTGAAGTGGCTTCAGGCAAATTCCCGCGGCTCATAATTGCAAGACCTGAACATATCCTTCCAATGAAGGAGACAAACTAATGGCAAGGAAGATCGTCGAAGAGAAGGTCATCACTAACTCAGAGGCCAAGGCTGTCCTAGAGAAGGTCAAGGAGGAGGAGCTGGGCGAGTTTCAACGAAGGACCCTCGACTTTACCCGCAGATTCACCAAGCTGCCCGCGGACCGTGCCTCCAAACTGGTGGAAGAGCTATCCTCTAAGCTTCAGCTCGACCGGAATGACGCCATTCAAATCGTCAACACGCTACCCCAGAGCGTCGAGGAACTTAGAGCCGTTCTGACTGTAAAGGGTCGTTTCGTAAGCACTGAACAGCTGAACGGAATTCTCGAGATAATGAAGCGGTACACCTAATCGGCTACCGAAATCGAATTAAGCAAAGACCGTACCATTTTGAATGACTAGAGTTGGCTCTCCGCTCCCCTCGACGCAACTGGTATGGAATCGAGAGACTAGTTTGTAGAATCTTCTAACAAGGAGCCGGGAGAAGAGCCATTCCTTGGCAATACACGAAGACGAGTACATACAGAGAAGACATGTTTACGAAGAATATGCCCACGTCCTAGACTATCTCCCCTATGGAAGATCTTCTGACAAATCACGACATCTAGTAGTCCCAACCGTCCAGATAATGGGTGAACAATTCTTCACACTGCTAGAAGCAGAACTGAAAGTCGGGGCAACAGTCGCTGTTGAGGAAAGAATCTACATCGGCAGAGATCGAAGGGAGAAAGTTGACAGGATCATCAGCAGAATAAACTACGATCAACTAACTGCCAACGCGAAGGCCGAAATCGTCCCGCTCATCGACGGGCTAGTAAAGAAACAGGAGAAACGCTTTGTCGATTTCTTCAACAATTCGCAACCCGTAACCCCTAGAATGCACTCGTTGGAGCAGCTGCCCGGGATCGGAAAGAAATCGATGTGGACCATAATTAATGCGAGGGAGAAGAAACTGTTCACCAGTTACAAGGAGATCCAGGACCGAACAGGCCTGACAGATGTCCAGAAGATCATAACGAAGCGCATTCTCGAAGAGCTAAGCAGCGAAACGAAGTACCGTCTCTTCACAAGGACAGTATGATATTGTGGGATTCAACAATTCGCACCGACCTTCGAAGAGACTAGGACAGAATTTCCTCCTCGACCAAAGCATCGCATCCGAAATCGTCTCGAGCATCCGGCCATCTGAAACGGATACAGTCCTCGAACCTGGACCCGGACACGGTACACTCACCCGGTTACTGCAGGAGAAAGCCGGAAAGGTCGTAGCGGTCGAAAAAGATCCCTTTCTTGTACGCGAACTAAGGCAGACTTTCAAAGATCATCCAAACGTCATCATAGTCGAAGGAGACGTTCTGAAGATCAGCCCGTTGCCTGATTTCAACAAGATAGTGAGCACTCCCCCGTACTATCTCTCTTCGAAGCTTGCCCTTTTCTTGTCCAAGTCAAAGTTTGACGTTGCCGGAATTGTCTTTCAGAAGGAATTTGGAGAGCGACTTCTCGCAGAACCTGGGACAAAAGAATACGGAAGGCTAACAGTATCTGTTCGCAGAAGACTGAGCATCGAGAAGATCAGAGGAATCCCCCGAACATCCTTTCATCCGAGACCGAAAGTTGACTCAATCCTGTTGAGGCTCACTCTTCAGGAGGCTGTGAGAAAACTGAACGAGCCGTTGTTCGAAGAAATAGTCAGAGGAGTCTTCACTCAACGGCGCAGAGTGCTCAAAGGAGCACTACTTCACTTTCTAACGAAGAAACTCGGACGAGAAACCGGAAGGATGATATTGAGTGAAATTACTCTACCGGATGTGAGAGTCTACCAGCTTTCGATCGCCCAACTTGAGGACCTCAGCATCCAGCTTGACCCCAGATTGACGGGCAGAATCACTCCGGAAGAGTAGCATGGCGAGCGCACCAACGGCAATGATATATGACAGCGAGGGAGAACAGCTGGTAAGTCATATCCTGTGCCCATAACCGACGCCATGAAGAAACAGCTGGCTCAGAAGCACAGGCTGTTCTTCAAAATATGTCGGACGTGTGGGTCCAGAAACTCTCCCAACGCCTACAGATGCAGGCGGTGCAGAGGGGACAACCTCCGCTGGAAGAAACGAGAACTCGGCGCGAAGTAGACCGGTTAGACTAGTGTTGAACCAGAGCAGCCTTCTGCTGTTGTAACAGTCTCGGCAACTCTGAAGGAACTTCGGCGACAAGGACTCCTACCTCGCTGAACCTCTTCATCTTCGCATCGGCAGTGCCCTCAGTCCCAGTTATGATTGCACCGGCGTGTCCCATTCTTTTTCCCGGAGGAGCTGCTCTTCCTGCAACATACGCCGCAACAGGCTTAGGATAATGAGTCTCGGCGATGTAATTAGCCGCATCCTCTTCAGCCGACCCTCCAATCTCGCCAATCAAGACGACAGCGTCGGTCGACTTGTCGTCCCGGAACATCTTGAGGACGTCGACGAAGTTCAGACCAGTAATGGGGTCTCCTCCGATCCCAAGACATGTGGACTGTCCGATACCTGCATGAGTCAGATAAGACGCAATTTCATACGTCAACGTCCCGCTTCTTGAAGCAACCCCAACTCCTCCTGAAGTGAAGACATCGCCGGGCATGATACCCAACTTCGCTTCGCCGGGAGTAATGACGCCAGGCGTATTGGGTCCGACAATTGTCGTTGCATGCTCTTTCGCGTAGGCCATCAGGACCATGCTGTCGCGAGCAGGAATCATCTCGGTAATTATTACGACAGGGTTCAAACCCGCGTCAATTGCTTCCATCCCTGCTTCTTTGGCAAATGGAGCTGGCACAAATATGATCGACGCGTTCGCGTCAATCTTCTCCAATGCAGATGCAACGGTGTCGAATACGGGGACTCCTTGGGAGACTGTCGCGCCTTTGCCAGGAGTCACTCCTCCAACGATCTGAGTTCCATAGTCTAGCATGAGTCGAGTATGGAACGCGCCCTGGTTCCCAGTGATTCCTTGAACGATTGCCCGAGTGTGTTTCCCAACGAGGAGAGTCATTTCTCACGCCACCTTCATGGCGACAACTAGCCGCGCAGCTTCATCCATCTTTTCGAGCGTAGTTATCCCGATAGAGTTCAGGATTCTCTTTCCCTCTTCGAAATTAGTGCCCTGCATCCTCACCACGAGAGGCTTCTTCAACCCAACGACTTTCTTTACATCCACAATCCCCTTTGCGACTTCATCGCACCTCGTAATTCCTGCTAGTATGTTGATGAATATCCTGCTGACCTTCTGGTCACCCTGGATTATTTGTAACGCCGTCGCGACGTGCTCAGCGTTGGCTCCTCCGCCCACGTCGCAGAAGTTTGCAGGCTTGCCTCCGTAGTGGTTGACCATGTCGAGGGTTGCCATGACAAGACCCGCGCCGTTCCCCATTATTCCTATATCACCGTCAAGCTCGACAAACGCCAGGCCGTTTTCACGAGCCTTAGCTTCCAAAGGAGTCACCTCGCCACTAGCTTCTTTCGCCCGTTCTTGAAATTCTGGATGGCGAAAGAGACTGTTGTCGTCCACTATGACGCGAAGGTCTGCGGTGACAAATTTTCCATCATTGGTCTCGACCAGAGGATTGCTCTCGACAAGTTCAGCATCATAGATGACAGACAAACGATACAAGTTTGAGAGAAGATCAGTCAGAGAGTTCAAGCGCTGACCGGTATAACCCAGCTTCAAACCGACCTGTCTCGCATCATATCCACGCATACCGAACACGGGGTCGAGCCGATGGTGGAGAATCTTTTCCGGATTCTGCTTCGCTACATCTTCGATATCGATTCCGCCCTGGTCTGAGGCTAGAACCGTCTGACACTTGTTCGCCCGATCAAGGACAATGCTGCCGAACAGTTCTTTCTTGATGTTCAACTTCTGCTCTATCAGGACCTTCTTCACCTTCTCCCCCTTGATCGTCATGCTGAGGATCTCGCTCGCCCGGTCACGCGTCTCCTCAGGTTTGCTACCGAACTTGATACCACCTGCTTTTCCTCTGCCCGCGACCAGAACCTGGGCTTTTATGACGACTTCTCCGCCGATCCGTTTGTGAATATCTCTAGCTTCGTCAGGTGTCGAAGCCAGCCCTCCTCTAGGAGTGTTGATTCCCAAGTTTTGAGCGAGGGACTTGGACTCGTACTCGAATAATTTCATGAGTTTCCCGGACGATTTTCATTCCGGACAAGCAGAGTATTTGGCTATTACCCCCGACTTACCGTAACCCATTTATTATCCCGGACGCA
>Ga0066669_10000138_pt1 | contig 18031 bp, 14 predicted proteins | sample GraSoiAngelo_118_FD_133940 | JGI IMG/M metagenome (GOLD analysis project Ga0066669, IMG submission 133940) | Grasslands soil microbial communities from the Angelo Coastal Reserve, California, USA - 14_0919_02_20cm | ecosystem: Environmental > Terrestrial > Soil > Grasslands | place: USA...
AAGAGGGGTGGGCGGTGCCGCAAAGCCGGGCCACTCGAAAAGCAAATCGCCCGCTGCGGATATCCGCAACGGGCGAGATTGGGTCAGAAATCACTCCGAAACTGGAGCGTATTAACTGGCGGCGACCGGTTAGCGTGAGGGAATTGCTCGAGTCACCGGTCACACATAGTGCTATCACTCCTTCATTCCGCAAATCAATTCTTATAAGGCAAGTATCTCCACATGTCGTTGAGATAGCCGTTCCCGGTGGTACTGGTGGAATCGTAGCCCTCGCCGCCGAAGAGCCAGAGCTGGCCGAGGCCGTCGACCCAGTGCGTCGCATTGCTGCGGCCACCCGGAGTCCATATCTCGTACGTCTTATATGGGCGTACCTCATCGCCATAAACGCCGTTGGCGGCACCCGTGTTCGAGCCCTTGATCCAGGTCCACGTGCCGGGCTGGCCAGCGGTCGCGTTCGGAGTGTATACCCATAGGTCGTCGAGGGCGCCGTTGCCATTCGTTCCGGTTGAGTCCAGACCCCAGCCGCCATAGAGCCAGAGGTTTCCCCCCGCGTCGGTCCAACCACTGGCACCCCAACGCGACCCGGGAAGTGCGCCAGTCGTGGAGACAGGAGAACAAATGATGTTGCCACTGACAGTGAGGCCGACAGTTAGGCCACACGTGCTTGCTGCACCTGTGGTACTCACCGGTCCCACCACGGTTTGAGCTTCGTAAACGCCCGTCTGATTTGCATTGGTGTTGCCCATTACGAAAGTCCACTGCTTGGCAGTGATGTTGTATACCCAAAGATCATCCAGAATTCCGTTGGCCGTCGGTGGATTGTTTGCATCTTCGCCTTCTCCCCCGAAGAGCCACAGATTTCCAGCGGCATCCGCCCAGGCAACCGCCTCTTGCCGTCCTCCTGGCGCGTTGGTGGCTGATGCAACTCCCGGAGTGCCATAGACGCCGGTCTGGTTAGCCAAGCTAGAACCCGAGACGAAAGTCCACGTGCCACCCGAGTACTCCCATAGGTCGTTGAGGAATCCCAGGGTTCCGGCGCCGTCTTTGCCGAATCCGCCGAAGAGCCAGAAATTCCCTGAACCATCCGTCCAGGTGACAGCGTTCGTTCGAGCCCCCGGGTATGGATTGGCAGTGGGCGGGTAGATGCCGTTCTGATCGACACCGAAAGTGGCAGAACCGCTTTGCCAGGTCCATTGGCCAGCCTTGGCCGTGAAGTCCGCGCTCAAGGCGCTCGCATTGAATTCCCAAAGATCGTTTAGATAGTTGCTGCCATCGGAACCTCCGAAAAGCCAAAGATTTCCGGTTGTGTCGGTCCAGGTGGCCGCTCCCAGCCTTGCTGCCGGAATTCCAACAGTTCCATTACCAGGAGGAGCATAGGAGCCGCCTTGCCCCTCGTGCTGAGCGTTGAGTATGATCTGCTTGCCAACTGTAGTGGGTGGGACGGTGTTGACCACCGTTGTTGGGTCATAGGCGCCCTGCAACTGCCATTGACAGTAATCACCGAGGTTGACGCACACCCAAAGGTCGTTCATGGGCGCATTCAGCGTGTCTTGCGGGCTGCCCCCCGTCAATTCCCAGCCGTCGCCACCGAACAGCCAGAGGTTGCCACTTTTGTCCGTCCACCCAGCTGCGCCGTATCGCGCTCCAGGCGTGTTGGTGAAAGGGTTCGGAAACGTCGTAGGTGCATTTGCTGGGAACGAGCCGTACTGCGGCGCCGCAATGGTTCCGGCCGTTTTTGTGCCGTCGATCCATGTCCAGTCATTATGCCCACAGTCGACTACCACGGTGTTGACGCTCGCGGTTACCACGCCCTTATAGTTCCACAATGTGCAGCCCTGGCCCTGGGTGCTAGCCGCATGAAATACCGAGATCTGGTATTGGTCGTTGAGCGCTTCCTGCGTGGCAAACGTGAAAGGTCCGTTTTCCGTGATGTTTAGTGTGTTACCCAAGTTATTCTGCAAGAGGAAGCTGCCGTCCGTAAGCACGCCATTGTTGGGGGGAATCCCGGCAAGGCCAACGACTGTTCCACCGACGCTATACGTCACCGCAGGGCAGACAATCGCAACGTTGGTGACGTTGGCAGTAGCAGTCCCGCTGCCTGTGCCAGAGGTGACAGTGCAATTCTGTGTCGGCGCCGTGGGCTGCGCAAAGATTGTTACATTGTAGGCGGTGCCAGTGGGAACGAGCTTTTTGAACGTGAATGCCTGGTTTCCATTCGCTGGGCTAATCGGGAGCTGTTCGGAATCGCTGCTGTTTTGGAGGATTAGGCCCGTCCCGACAACTCCAGTGACCGTGCCACCGATGGAGAAACTCAGTACGCAGTTCACCGCAACGTCGGCGATGTTTGCGCTCGCAACTCCGCTTCCATTCGTCACCGTGCAGATCTGGTTGGGGTTGACCGGTTGCGTAACCACCGTGACGGCATAGACATCCGTCCCGGTTACCGGCGTCTTGAAGGTGAAAGTTCCATTCGCTGTAACCGTCAGGCTGTCGCCGCCGTTGTTCTGCAGGATTACACTCGAGCCAGGGACGACGAGCCCGGAAACCGTACCACCAATGGTGGCGGCGACTGGATTTGTGGTGCATGACACGGTGACGGCGACGTTGGCGCTGATGTTGCTTCCGCTGGCTGTGCTTGGGCTGGCTGCGCAAGTCTGGGCCGGATTGCTGGGTTGTGTTTGAACGGTTACCGCGTACGACCCGCCTTTGGCGACGGTGCTCGCGAACGCAGAGGTGCCGTTCGCAGTGATCGTAAGCTTATCGGTGGTATTGTCCGCAAGAACCAGCCCGGTGCCCGCAAGCCCGCTAACCGACACGCTGATCGTAAAGGGACCACCGCCCGAACCTGAGCCGGGGCCTGAGCCGGCGGGGCCGCTGCAGGCGGAAAGGGCAAAAGAAGTCAGGAGTAGTGACAGAGAGACGACAGACTTGAAGTGGGGCTTCATAAAGATTGATTGCTCCTTTAGTACTTTGCGCCTTCGAGGCTGCGAACAATTGCCGGGCATTCGGCATTCCCCTGGCCGGCCCAAGCTGGACCGGAGCGTGCCTCAGGGACGTAGTTGAATGCGGAATTGTCTGGGCGCGGCTTATGATAATGAATCACACGCAAACCGTACGTAGAGTACTGTGCAGTTTTGCATCGAGGCAATATTCAATAGCTTTAATGTGTCTACATGAGCATTATATTTTTGGAATAAAGTACGTAAATGGAAATACGCTGGCGGACCTCAGGGCCGATCACTCCGAGATTGCGAGGACATGTTGCGGCGCTACCGTTTTGGGGTCGAGAGTAACAGCCTGAGGGAATTCCGAAATGGCGGAGTCGTATTGCCTTTTTCCCATGTACGCAGCGCCGAGACCGAGATGGGCGCGAGAATCGCGCGGATTTTGGGTGGCCGGTTTTTGGTAGAAGGCGACTGCTTGATCGAACTGCCCAAGGGTGAGATAGGCGCGGCTGAGTTTCTGCAGATAAGCGATGTTGCCCGGATCGGCGTCGTAGGCTTTTTGCAAAGCGGCGACGGCTTCGGGATACCGGCTTTTTCCAAAATATAGAGAGGCGAGCATAGCCTGCGCTGGAGCCAGATTTGGCTCACGTGTGGTTAGTTGCTGCAATCTGGAGAGGGCTTCATCGTTGTTTCCTTTGGCGAGGAGTTGTTGGATGGAGGCGAGCTCGCTGACACCGGCGCGGAGCCGTTTGGTGGCAACAGCGGAGGCGAACAGCACCATCGCGGAGAGAGCGACGACGAGGGAGAGGCGGGTGCGGCGCGAGGATTCGGATGCCGATGCGGAGGGGAGGAGCGCGCCGACGGCGAGTCCCATGACAAGGCCTCCGATGTGGGCGGCGTTGCTTATGCCGGGGATGGCCGCTCCGAATACCAAATTGTAAGCGATAAAGGTACCGAGGCTGCCGAGCATTTTGGTGTTGGTTTGGAGGTGAGCGGGGGTCTTTTTCAAATAGACGAAAGAAACGAGCACACCGGCGAGGCCGAAGATGGCCCCCGACGCGCCGGCTCCGGCGGCGAGAGGATGCCAATAAACGCTGGCGATGCTGCCGAAGATGCCGCTGACGAGGTAGGCGAGAAGATAGGAGAAGCGGCCGAGGAGGCGCTCGGCCGCGCGGCCAAGATTCCAGAGGCACCACATATTGAGACCGAGGTGAATCAGGCCGAAGTGGACGAACATGCTGGTGAGGAGGCGCCACCACTGGCCGTTGAGCGTGAGCGGGCCAAAATCTGCGCCGAAAGAGATGGCTTGCTGCGGAGTGGGACTGAAGGCGGAGACTCCGCGGAGGACCATGATGACGAACACCAAAACGCTCGCAGCGATGAGAGCGACGGTCACAGGGAATGAAGCGGGCAAAAGTGTGTCCGCCGGCAGGGGCAGCGAGGCGCGAGTGGATTGCGCGAGTTGCTGGACGCAGGGGGGGCAATGGAGGGAAGAGGACGAATCGCCGAAGTCGCGTTCGAATTCCTTGCCGCAGGTGGCACAGCGCTGGAGGGACATGAGAGGGAAATGGTAACAGGTTTTTTACGAACGGAAAAAGGCAGGGGGAGGGAAGCCGAGAGTTGAGAGGTAAGAGTTGAAAGATAAGAGTTAAATTCAAGAAAAGGACCTAACACAAGAGGACACCGAGAACACAGAGTTCATGGAGAAATCGAAGAGAGAAATGACCGGATGGGCAAGCGGAGAGAGATCAGTGGATTTGTTTGGTTTTGCGGGACATGTAGTCCATGAGGAGATATTGGCCGAGGGTGTAGGGAGTGGTGAAGTAGGCTTTGCCGCGGCACATTTCGGTGATCTTTTGGACGAAGTGGACGAGGGAATAGTCGCTGGCCAGCATAAAGGTGTTGATCATGATGCCGGCGCGCTTGCACTTGTTGATTTCTTCGAGGGTTTGGCCGACCACGAAAGGATCGAGACCGAAAGCGTTTTTGTAGATGCGGCCGTCTTCGAGGGTAAGGGCGGAGGGTTTGCCGTCGGTGATCATGACGATTTGGCGCATGTCTTTTTTCTGGCGGAGGAGGATGCGCTGGGCCAGACGAAGGCCTTCGCGGGTGTTGGTGTAATACGGGCCGACCTGGACGCGGGCCAGTTCGCTGAGGGGGACTTCTTCTGCGGAGTCATGGAAGAGGACGAGGCTCAGCGTATCGCCGGGATATTGCGTGCGAATGAGATGCGAGAGTGCCATGGCCACACGCTTGGCGGGCGTGAAGCGATCTTCGCCGTAGAGAATCATGCTGTGGCTGCAATCGAGAAGGACCACGGTAGCGCAGGAGCTTTGGTATTCGCATTGGTGGACCATGAGATCGGAGTAAGTCATCTCGATGGGGACCTTGGCGCCTTCGCGGCGGACGGCGTTGAAAAGCGTTTCGCTGATGTCCATGTTGAGGGTGTCGCCGAATTCGTAGTGGCGTGAGGCGCCGCCGGATTCGACGCCGGTGGAGAGGTCGCGGGTGTCGTGGCGGCCGAAGCTGCTGCGGCCGAGAGAGCCGAGCAGATCTTGCAGGGTCTTGAATCCAAGGAAATCGATGGTCTTGTCCGTGATTTCGAAGCGGGCTTCGGTCTGGCGGTCTTGTGGCTGGCCGAGTTGGCCGCGGGCGGAAGTTTGGGGCGGCGGCGTGACTTGCGGAGGCTGTTGGGGATTGATGAAGCCTTCGTTGGCGAGGCGTTCGGTGAGCTTATCGAGGAGATCGTTGACGGCCTGGCTGTTCAAGGCGCCGGGATCGCGAAGCATTTTGCGGAGTTCGTCGCTCATGGCGTCTTCGGGAAGCAGGTCGCCTTCTTGCAGGGCGCGAAGGATGGCTTCGCGCAGGGCTTCCATGGAGCGATCAGGGTCCTTTTGAGAGACGCCGTAGTATTGCGATTCGAAGCCGCTTTGGAGAAAGAAATCGCCGAGGCGCTTGATGAGTTCTTCCAGGTCGATGGCGTCGGCGGGTTCGCCGACGTATTTGCCGTAGCGGACGAATTTCATGGGCAGGGCCTTAAGAAGTTGAAAGTTGAAAGTTGAAAGTTGAAAGCGAAGTGACTGCTGACTCGCGACTGGTGACTCGTGGAGGAGCGCAGTCTTGCGCGTGGTGCGCACGGGGTCGCATAGACGCAGAGATGGTGGCAAGCAGGGGCGCACCGGCGCAGTGCCCGTGCAAAGACTTCGGCGCGATGGACGGTTGTGGGCATCAGTTGAATTGGCGGCGCGGGGGGCGGCCGGGAGTTTCGCGGTCGCGTTGATCTGGTTGTTTGGGCTTTTCGGCGTAATACCCGCGCTCTTCGCTCCGGCCGATGCGGCGATGGGCCCACAAACCTTCGAGAATCATTTCGGCGGCGGCCGCGGCGGCTCCAGCGTCCCGGCGATCGGGAACGCCGAGTTTACCGATGTGCTCCATCAGGCCTTGAATTTTCGCTAGCTGCTGATGGCGCTCGCTGGTGGTTGCCAGGTCCGGAAGCTTTAATTCGCCGCCCAACTCGAACCATTGGATGACGGGCTGGAAGTTGACATCGGTGAAATGCTTGCTGAAGACGCGGCCGACGGCCGTGCGAATTAGTTCGCGGGCGACGGTGTCCGCGCCTTTGAGTTCGCCTTCGTATTCAAGCTCCATTTTTCCAGTAATGGCGGGGAGGGCGGCGTAGACATCGGCGACGCGGGCGACGACTGACTTTTCGCCGTTGCGAGCGGCGCGCTGCTCGGCGCTGCTGACGAGGCTTTCGAGCGTAGTGATGGGCAGACGCTGGCTGACGCCGGAGCGGCGGTCGACGCGCTTGTCTTCACGAGCTTGAAAGGCAATTTCTTCCACGACCTGGCGTAGATAGTGCGGGACGTCGATCTTCTTGCCGGAATCGCGGCCCACCCAGGCTTCCTGCGCCGTGATGGTCATTCCTTCTTCGAGGCTGGCGGGATAATGGGTGCGAATCTCGGCGCCGATGCGGTCTTTCAGCGGAGTGATGATTTTTCCGCGCGCGGTGTAATCCTCGGGATTGGCGGTGAAAACGAGGAGAACATCGAGCGGGAGGCGCAGGGGATAGCCCTTAATCTGAATGTCGCCTTCCTGCATGATGTTGAAGAGGCCAACCTGAATTTTTCCGGCGAGGTCGGGGAGCTCATTGATGGCAAAGATGCCGCGATTGGCGCGGGGGAGAAGGCCGTAGTGGATGGTGAGTTCGTCGGAGAGGTCGCGTCCGCCGCGAGCGGCGCGAATGGGATCGACGTCGCCGATGATGTCGGCCATGGTGACGTCGGGGGTGGCGAGTTTTTCGACGAAGCGATTCTCGCGGGGCATCCAGGAGACGGGAGTGTTGTCGCCATCGGTGGCGATTTTTTCGCGGCAAGCGCGGCAGATGGGTTTCAAGGGATCGTCGTTGATTTCGCAGCCAGCGACGACGGGCATCTCCTGATCCAATAGGTTGGTCAAACCACGCAGGATGCGGCTCTTGGCCTGGCCGCGCAGGCCGAGAAGAATGAAATTGTGGCGGGAAAGCAGGGCGTTGACGATTTGCGGGACGACGGTGTCTTCGTAGCCGTGGACGCCGGGGAAAAGCGTTTCGCCCTTTTCGATGGCACGAAGCAGATTGCAGCGGATTTCATCTTTGACGGAGCGGGATGCGCCGCGGGGATCAAAATCGGGAATGCCCCTTAGCTCGCCCAGCGTGCGCGGTCTGGAATGTGCTGAAGATTGCATCGATGTGCTTGACGTCATTTCGGTCCCGTTCCGCAGTCCCCGCCTGGGCCGGGGACCGCACCAAACTAATTCAGGCCATGTCCATTACCACCAGCACGTTGGCGCATGGCCCCTGACTTCTGTAGATGCGGGGCCCACTCGCGGAGGTACGCTACCAGGCGCTCCTGGCGGTCCGCCTCCGACCGAAGCTCCAGGATTTGCTGCTTCCACAATAGGTCCATCGGCAGCGTGGCGGCAACGAGATAAGAGAGTTCCTCAGGTGAGGCGCCTTGGAGATTCTTCGGATAGTCGTCGAAGATCAGGGTGTGGCAGGCTTCGAAGAGTTCGACGAGTTCGCGCTGGACGCGCGGATTGGCGGGAGTTTCCCGGTCCTCCAGGTAATCGACGTGGCCTTCGAGGAGCGGGTCTTCGGTGACGACTTCCACCACACGAAAGGGAGCGCGGCCGGCAGTGAGAATGTCCATGCGGCCATCTTCGTAGCGTTTTACGACGTCTAGAATTTCGGCGGTGCAGCCGACGCGCGCGACACCCTTTGGAAGAGAAAGAAGCATGCCGAATTCCAACTTTTCGTCCAGACAGTTTTTCACCATTTCGCGGTAGCGCGGCTCGAAAATGTGCAGGGGAAGGTCCGCGCCGGGCAAAAGGACGACGTTCAGCGGAAACAGAGGAATAAGTTCAGGCCGCATGGGTCCCAAGTAGAGATGATACCAGAGGTAGGGACCCGTGGTGGGTGACTGGTGTCAGTCCGAGTCCGGCGGATGGCGGAGTGCTGCGAATCCCTGTGCCAGTCTTAGTCTTGAACCGGGAGGACACTCAGGCCAGTTCGTTGAGGAGGGCTTCCATTTCGGAGCTGGCGTGTTGATCGCCTGTTTTCGCGGCGGCGGTGATTCCATTTGAAAGGACCTGCTTGGCTTCGCTGGTGCGGGATTCGCGGGCGAGCAGTTGGCCGTACATCAGATAAGCGGGGATGTAATCGGCATTGCGTTCGAGGAGAGTTCGAAAATGGGTGTCCGCGGCGGCGGGGTCGCCACTGTTCATGCACTCCATGGCGAGGCCGTAGCGGGAGAAAGCGTCATCGGGCTTTTTGGCTACGAACTCTTCGAGCATCTGACGGCGGGTTTTCTTTTGTTCTGTCATGGTGGCGTCTCGTATTATACGGGTGGCGCCGGCGGCATCCAACTACGCGCAGGGGCAAGGGGTTCGAATGAAGCGGAAAAATGGAAGTAGGCAAGGGCCGGAGGCGGAACTGCGAGGGAAGCCGGTGAGCGCGTCACGGTCAGAGATGACGGAAATCGTATTGCCGGCGCAGACGAATCCATTGGGAAAACTTCTTGGCGGACAGGTGATGCACCTTGTTGATATGGCTGGGGCACTGGCCGCGCACCGGCATTCGAACAGCTACGTGGTCACGGCGTCGGTGGATTACATCGATTTCCGTAATGCCGTGAATCTTGGCGAAATTGTGAACTTGAAATCGCAAGTGAACCGAGTGTTTCGCACCTCGATGGAGGTGGGCGTCGAGGTTTATTCAGAGAATGCGATGACCGGAGAGCGGAAGCATACGACGACGGCGTATGTGACGTTTGTGGCGGTTGACGAACATACCAAAATGCCCAAGCCCGTGCCGCCACTGATCCTGAAAACAGCCGGAGAGCGCCGGCGATACCGGGAAGCAGCGGACCGACGGAAGACGCGCTTGGCGCTGAGGTACGGCACGGACTCGAGAAGGGGGAAATAGAGATTTGGCGGCTAATGCGCACCATGAGTTCGGCAATGGAGTGGAAGGGGGGGAACTGATCCCACATCGGTGTTGGTTGCCGAGCAGGGACGCAGCATGCTGGGCCCCTACGAGTGGGCTATCATCTATTGCGGCGGCGCTCGCGCACTTCTTCGGCAACGGCCAAGGCCTGGTCGATACACGAGCCGATGGCGGGTCCTCGCAGATAATTGCCGGCGAGCCAGAGGCCGGGGAATTGCGCGCGAAGCTGCTCGATTCGGGCAAGGCAGCCGGCATGACCGAGATTGTACTGCGGCAGGGCGCGCGGCCAGATTGTAACATTTGAAAAGACGGGCTCGCCGGCAATGGAGAGCAGAGACGAGATCTCACTGTGGACCAGGCTAACGAGTTCTTGCGGCTCCAACATCGCTGCTGCTGGATCGGTTGCGCCTCCCACAAAGCTTGTTAGAAGCGCATTACCTGCCGGCGCCCGGCCGGGGAAAAGCGACGAGTTCCAGACTGCGCCGAGGACGCGGAGCCGGGCCGAGCGAGGCACAAGGAAGCCGAAGCCATCGAGAGAGTGCCCGACATCTTTTTTGCGATAACCTAAAGAGACGACGGCGACGGGAGCGTAGTCGATGGAAGTCAGCAGTGATTCGAATGACGAATCGAGTCGGGAGAGCAGTCTCCCAGTGACGTCAGTGGGCGTAGCTAGGATTAAAGATCCAGTGGAAACAGATTCGTCGCCGCCATGGCCTTCCAGGCGAACATCGAACAGACCGTCCTTTCGGCAAGAGATTCCTGTAACGCTTGTTTGGGTAAGCAGCGCAGTGCCGAGTTTATTCGCCAGCGCGCGCACAAGCGTTTCGCTGCCTTCGCGAAAGGATTGCAGGGTGGGACGCTCCCGAGGGCCTTTCTTGGATTTCGCCAGGCGAATCATGCCGCGAATGATGCTGCCTGCAGCCTTTTCGGCTTCGTAGAGTTGTGGGAACGCGCTTCGAACGCTGAGCCGCTCAGGATCTCCCGCATAAATCCCAGAAACGAAAGGGCCCACCACGCGATCGAGCAGCTGTGTCGAAAATTTTCTGCGGATGAAGGCAGCGACGGATTCGTCAGCATCGGGAGGAATACTTTTCCCGAGGATGTCGCGGAAGAGGGCCCATTTGGTCGAGCCATCGATGAGCGAACTCATAAAAAACGCGGGCGGACTGAGGGGCACGGGAAGGAGTTCGCCGTCGATCAGTACATATCGCGGAGCACGTGAAGGGGCTTGAACGACTTGGTCAGAGATGCCGAGATCCGCGCATAGGTGGCGGAGCTGGATGGTGCCGCTAAAGCTTTGGGGGCCGCGTTCCAGGAGGAAACCGTCGCGCGCTACGGAGCTGATGACACCGCCGGGACGGGGACAGGCCTCGACCAGGTGTGCGTCAATCCGAGCTTTACGCAGCGTGTAGGCGCAGACCAGGCCGGAGATGCCACCGCCGACCACCAGTGCTGGGACGTGACGGGTCACGGAGATGTGAGCATCCTTGTGGGATCAGAGAGTTTTCGAAAAGAGCGGCTTGGCGATGAGCTGCTGTTTTTCGAGATACGGGTCGAAAACCATGGCCAGATTGCGGATGAAGATGCGGCCGAGCCAGGTGGCGCGAATTTCGCCGCGCTCGAGGAGCACGAGGCCATCCTCGCGAGACGGTTCCAGGCGGCGAAGCTCTTCCGCGAAATGCCGGTCAAAATCGATGCTGAATTCGCGTGAAATCTCGTCCTTGATCACGATGGTGTGACACAGCAGGCGGCTGATGACGGTGCGGCGCAGACGATCCTCGTTCGAAAGCTGATAGCCGCGCATGGTAGCGAGGCCCCGCTCGGCCACGGCCTTTTCCCAGGAAGGAATATCGCGGTAATTTTGCGCGTAGGCGTCTCGAATGCCGCTGATCGCGGTAATGCCCATGCCGTAGAGGTCGGCGCCCGCTTTGGTGGTGTAGCCTTGAAAATTGCGGTGAAGTGTGCGGTTTTGTTGCGAGACGGCAAGCTCGTCTCCAGCCTTCGCGAAGTGGTCCATGCCGATGTAGAGATAGCCGGCCTCGAGAAACTTGAGCAGGCCCACGCGGAAGATCTCAAATTTTTCCAGGCCTTCCGGGAGATGCGCGGCGAATGAGCCTTGCTGTTTCTTCAACCATGGCACGTGCGCGTAGCTGAAGAGGGCAATGCGATCCGGAGCGAGTCCAACAATCTGATCCACGGTATGGGCAAAAGTGTCTGCCGTTTGGTAGGGAAGGCCGTAAATCAAATCGACGTTGATGCTATCGAAGCCGAGTTCGCGCGCGGCGAAGAGCAGGTCGCGCGTCATTTCGTAAGGCTGGATGCGGCGCACCGCCGCTTGCACATCGGCATGGAAGTCCTGAATGCCCATGCTGAGACGGTTGAAGCCAAGTTTGCGCAGAGTTTCGAGATGATCGCGGGAGGTCACGCGTGGGTCGACCTCGATGCCAATTTCACTGTCGGCATCGAAATGGAAATGCTCTTTCGTGAATGCGAACAGGTCCTCAATCTGTTCGGGTGTCAGGTACGTCGGTGTGCCGCCGCCCCAATGGAACTGGACCACCGGGCGATTCTTCGAGACGCTGCGGCTGACGCGTTCCATCTCCCGCTTCAACACCTCAAGATAGGGTGGCGCGACACTCTTGTTCTTTTGGATGACGACGTTGCACGCGCAAAAGAGGCAGAGGCTTTCGCAGAAGGGAATGTGCATGTACAGCGAAACGGGCGTCCTGGCACGCTCGGCCTCTTGGTGCACCCTTTCGAGATCGGCTGGGCCAAAGGCGTCGTTCCAGACGGGCGCCGTGGGGTAGCTGGTATAGCGCGGCCCCGGACGATTGTACTTGGCGAGAAATTCCTCGCCGACGTGGAGCTCACCGCTCATTTGCTGCAGGGTTGGATGTGCGAGTGTCATGCTTGGCGTCTCCTACCGCACCAGCGCAGCAGGTCTTGCGTGGTGAAGCAGCGCTTGCTGGCCCGTCTCGATAAATAGCTGGGCATTCTCGACCGGTGTATGCTGCAAAATGCCGTGGCCAAGGTTGAGGATGTGACCGTGGCCACTAAGGGAATTGATGGCGCCCAGAGTTACGTCGCGAATTTTCTCCTGAGGGCCAAACAAGACGGCCGGATCGACATTCCCTTGCAACGCGATTTTTGGACCCAGCGACTTCCGAATCACTGCTAAGTCCACGCGCCAATCGACGCTGAGGACATGCGCGCCGGAGCGGGCCACGGCTGGGAGCAGATGCTGAGACGCTTTTGTGTAATAAATCACGGGGACCGAGCCGCTGAGGCCCGCGATGATCTCCTGGACGGCCGGGAGAGCGAAGTCTTGGTAGTCCTGCAGATTCAGTTCGCCACACCAGGTATCGAACAACTGGACTGCCGTTGCCCCTGCCGCGATTTGCGCCTTCAGATAGGGTATCGTTGCCTGAGCGATGCGATGCAGCAGCTCGCGGAAGGTTTTGGGCTCGTGGTATAGGAAACTTTTTACCGTGGCGAATCCTTCCTTGGTCTGGCCTTCCACCATGTAACAGGCAAGAGTCCACGGGGCCCCCGCAAAACCCAAAACGGGAACCTCTGGACCGACGGATTTCACGATGCGCCGGATGGCTTCGGGCAGGAAGCCCGTTTCCGTTTCAGGGTCAAAGATCTTGAGCCGGGCGACATCCGCCTTGGAGCGCACTGGATTCGGCAAGTTTGGCCCGGCGTCGCCGAGTTCCAACTGCAGACCCATGGCTTCGGCTGGAATCAAAATGTCCGAGAAAACAATGACCGCATCAACTCCAAGCCTGCGAAAGGGCTGGATGGAGACTTCGACCGCAAGTTGCGGCGTCTTGCAAACCTCAAGGAATGCATGCTTTGCACGGATTTCGCGGTATTCCGGAAGGTACCGGCCCGCCTGGCGCATCATCCACACGGGAACTCGCGGAAGGACCTCCCCGCGGCAGGCGCGAAGGAATAACTCTTTTCGGTTAATCGATGCCTTTTGTTGGGTCATATTTCGTCTGACCACATCAAGAATAGCAAATCCCAGCCGGTCTTGCTGATACGACTACCAAGGGGGTATCGAATTGTGCTAGCGCGTGCAAGGGTGGGCTATACTCGAAAGGTTGAAGAATCAGGAGGGTTTTGTGGAGCAGGGCAGTTGTTAATTCGGTGCGGCAGATGAGCCCGGGACTCAGGTACAAAGAATGAATCATTTATTCCCTATTTTGACGGTGCTTGCCTATCTCATGAGTTTTGGTTTGTATGTTCGCTTCCTGGCTACTGGGAAGAAGCTCACGGGTAGATTGGGCACGCTGCTCTTGGGGCTGGGCCTGATGGCGCACTATTTTGCGCTTTTGGAGAGATCCCGCGGCTTGCACACGGTTCCCTACCATGACTTGTACGGATCCATGTCGCTCTTCGGCTGGCTTCTAGCACTGACGTATCTGGGCCTGGAGGTGTATCACCGGCAGCGATCTGTCGGGGCCTTCGTTATGCCCTTTATCCTAGTGTTCTTTCTGGCCGCGCATCTTGCCCCGGCCGACCGGCTTTCGCCGCCCGCGGCGCACGGGGCCACGTTTGCGTTTCACGTTACCTTGAGCATCCTCGCCTATGCGGCGTTCGCGCTCTCTTTTGTTCTCAGCCTCATTTTTCTGGGAGAGGAACGCCTGCTTCGAAGCCACAAACTTGGCAACATGGTCTGGCGGTTGCCGCCGCTTGAATTGCTGGAGCGCATGAGCAAGTCGAGCGTTCTAGTGGGGCTGGTTTCCATTGCGATTGGAACAGCATTGGGATTTGTCTGGGTGGACCGGCTGAGCAGCGAATATTCGTTTTACGATCCGAAATACGTGGTCACGCTGCTCGTGCTCCTGCTTTATGTGCTTTACCTCGGTCTGGCGGGCACTGGGGCGTGGCGCGGGGCGCGCGCTTCAAGATTGTGCATCTTCAATTTCTTGATTGTAGTGCTGAGCTTTACGGTCGTAAATCTATATCTCTCGCATAGCCACCGTTACTTTTAGGAGCGATCGAATCTCGGTATGGAAATTGTTCTTGTGGGACTGAATCACCGCACGGCGCCCGTTGAGGTGCGTGAGAGGGTGTCTTTCACGGCCGAGCAAGCCCGGCGGGCCGCTGAAGAACTTCGCGCGCGCGGGATTCTCGAAGAGACGCTGGTGCTCTCTACATGCAATCGCAGCGAGGTGTACGGCGTGCCGCCGGAATCCTCCCATGAGTGTGCCCCGGGACTCTCTACTTTTCTGAGCGAGTTCCATTCGGTGCGTGCAGATATCCTCAGCGTGTCGCTCTACCACCACTACGATCACGAGGCCGTGCGCCATCTCTTTCGAGTTTCCGCGGGCCTCGACTCTATGATGCTGGGCGAAGCGGAGATCCTGGGACAGGTGCGGGAAGCGTATCGTTTCGCGCACGAGCAAGGTGCGACAGGGCCCGTGCTGAATCGTCTCTTCCAGGGTGCGTTGGAAGTCGGGAAGCGCGTGCGCACGGAAACGGAGCTTGGCACGCGGCCAATGTCCGTGGCATCCGCGGGGGTGAAACTGGCGGAACGCATTTTTGGAAAACTGAGCGAGCGCAGGGCGCTGGTGTTGGGGGCGGGTACGATCAGCGAGCAAGTAGTCTCTCAACTCCGGGACCGTGGGATCGCGCAGCTCCATGTGATGAACCGCTCGCGCGACCGCGCGGACGAGCTGGCCAGGCAGTTCGGCGGAAAGGTCGTCGGGTGGGGTGAGTGGGAAACAGCGCTGCAATCGCCGGATGTGGTGGTGTCGTCGGTCAGCGCTGATGAACCAGTTCTGCGCCGCGATATCGTCGAGCGGGCGATGGCGGCGCGCGGAAATCGCGCGTTGTTCCTGATGGACCTGGGTGTACCCCGGAATATTGACCCAAGCGTTGGGGAGCTCTACAACGTCTACGTTTACAATACGGATGACCTGAGCGAGATCGTACGGCAGAATCGCAACGCTCGTGAAAGCGAGGTTCCCCGGGCTCAGGGCATCGTCGACGAGCATGTCACTAAATTCCTATCCTGGCAGGCGAGCGTCGAGCTGGTCGGGCTTGTTGATGCGCTCCGCGTGAAGATGCGGGAGGAACGCGCGTCATTCATCCGGTCACGCATGGAGCCGATGAAGCATCTGACGGAGACGGATCGCGCTCAAGTGGAAAAATTGATGGATGAGATGCTGGAGAAGCTGCTTGTGGGGCCGGCGGAACGCCTGCGAGGCGAGAAAGAACTCCGGCGGAAGATTCAAAACGTCGAAGCATTGCGCGATCTGTTTCTTTCGAATCGGGAGAAGCCGTGAGAATCCTGCGGATTGGCACGCGCGGCAGCATGCTTGCCAAATGGCAGGCGGAATCCGTTCGCAAGAAACTGTTTGCCGCCACCGGCATGGAAGCGGAAATTGTCATCATCAAGACCAGCGGCGACAAGATGCAGCAAGCGCCGCTCGCGCAAATTGGCGGCAAGGGAATTTTTATCAAAGAGCTGGAGGAGGCGTTGCTGGAGGAAACGATCGATCTTGCGGTGCACAGCGTGAAGGACGTGCCGACCGACATCCCCTCCCGGCTCATGTTTCCTGCAGTGTGCCGGCGTGATGATGTGCGTGATTGCCTGGTAGGCTCCACGCTGGCGAATCTGCGGCACGGAGCGCGTGTGGGAACGAGCAGTCTGCGGCGGCAAGCGCAGTTGAAACACCTGCGGGCGGACCTCGATCTCCGCGACCTGCGTGGAAACGTGGACACTCGATTGCGAAAAGTGGAGAGCGGGGAATATGAAGCGGTGATGGTTGCCAAAGCGGGCCTGGATCGCCTCGGATTGAGCCAGCGGATTTCGGAGGTGCTCTCGCCGGAAGTCTGCATGCCGGCGGTGGGGCAGGGTGCCATTGCGGTGGAATGCCGGTTGAAGGACACGGAAGCGGGAAACCTCTTGGCGCCTTTGGACGACGCAGAGACCCGCACGGCGATCATTGCGGAGCGCGCACTCCTGGCGGCATTGCAGGGCGGGTGCCAGGTCCCGCTGGGTGCGTGGGCGCGCATCGAGCGCGGCGAACTATTGCTCGACGCGTGCGTTTGTTCCGTGGACGGAGTGCAATACGTGAAGCAGCGCGCCACCTCTCCGCTGGATCAGGCGGCGCAACTTGGAGAGCACATGGCGCGGGTGCTGATCGAGGCGGGCGCGCAGTCGATTCTGGAAGAAGTGAGCCGCCAGCGTGCCTGAAGCATCTCCAAGCGCCTTGGCCGGCAAGCGAATTGTGATAACACGTTCGGCGGCGCAGAGTGAAGTGCTGGCGAGGGTACTCTCCGAACGTGGAGCTATTCCTGTGGTGCTTCCGCTTGTGGCGTTTGCAGCCCCGCGAGATTTCGCACCGCTCGATGCGGCGATCGTGGAACTCCATCGCTTTGATTGGATCATTTTCACCAGCGCGCAAGCCGTTCGTGCGGTGGTGAAGCGCACCGAAGAGCTGAAGCGTAGCTTGATTCACATAGGGAGCAAGCTGCGAATCGCTTCCGTCGGTCCCGTAACCGCCGAAGCTGCCCGGCAGGCCGGACTTCCCGTCGAGTATGTTGCGGAGACGCACACCGGCGCGGCGCTCGCGGAGGAGTTGGGGAACAAACTTTGTGGAGAGAAAGTATTCTTGCCGCGGAGCGATCGTGCAAATCCGGATTTGCCGCGGACGTTGAAGCGCCACGGCGCGAAGGTCACGGAAGTGATCGCCTACCGCACGCTTCGGCCAAGCGATGTGGAGCAAAGAAATTTAGGACAGATAGCCGAAGGTGCTGCGGACGCGGTTCTATTTTTCAGCCCGTCGGCCGTCCAACATTTCGCTGAGCTGTTTGGGGGCGAGCAACTGCGCGCTCTACAAGATAAACTGGCGATTGCGGCGGTGGGACCCGTCACCGCAAAGGCATTGCGCAAAGCGGGTGTCGGGTGCACCGTGGTGGCCGGAGACACTACGGCAGCGGCGGTCGTCGAAGCGCTGGAAGAATATTTTGCGGGTACCCTGAAACAGGCGCCGGCAGGAGCAAAGCGAGCATGAGTTTTCCTACCCATCGACCGCGGCGTTTGCGTCGTAGCGAGGCGCTGCGCGGTCTCATTCGCGAGACGCGCCTTACCACGGCGGGTCTCATCTATCCGATGTTCGTGTGTCCGGGTACAAAGGTGCGCCAGGAAGTCAGCTCCATGCTCGGTGTCTATCAGCAGTCGGTCGATCAGATCGTGGAAGAAGCTCGTGAAGTTGAGTCGCTGGGGATTCCGGGGATAATTTTATTTGGATTGCCCGAGTCCAAGGACCCACGCGGCGCCAGTTCCCTCAGCGCCCAGGGTGTGGTCCAGCGCGCCATTGAAGCGATTCGCAAAGCAAAATTGAAACTTCTTGTCATCACCGACGTCTGCCTCTGCGAGTACACGGACCATGGCCACTGCGGCGTCGTCGAAGATGGCGATGTGGCCAACGATTCCACGGTGGCGATTCTTGCCCAGCAGGCGCTCTCGCACGCGCGAGCTGGCGCCGACATCGTCGCCCCGTCAGACATGATGGACGGGCGTGTGGGGGCCATTCGTGAAACGCTAGATGAACACAGGTTCGAGAACATTGCCATTCTTGCTTAT
>Ga0066669_10000139_pt1 | contig 18024 bp, 16 predicted proteins | sample GraSoiAngelo_118_FD_133940 | JGI IMG/M metagenome (GOLD analysis project Ga0066669, IMG submission 133940) | Grasslands soil microbial communities from the Angelo Coastal Reserve, California, USA - 14_0919_02_20cm | ecosystem: Environmental > Terrestrial > Soil > Grasslands | place: USA...
GCACGCCACGACCCGGAAGCCGCGGCGAGGGCGCGGGCCCGCTACGCGTGTTTCGAAATGCCAGGACGCGAAGACGGCGGGCAAGCGTATGGTCACGCGGCGCACCTCGGCACCATCGAGCCCTGCGAGCAGCAGGCGGTGCAGCAACTTCTCGAGCTGCAGCGGCGCGCGAGCCGCGAGCTGGATCCCGAGCTGTTTTCCGCGGAGCAGAACGCCCGGCTGGCGCGCAACGCCGAGGTCTACTACCGGGCGATGTTCGGCTCCCGCATCTCCACCTGGAATCTCCGCGACCGCCACATGGTGGAGACGCTCGAGGCGGTAGCGGCGTTCCTGCAGCGGCGAGACGGATATTCGCGAATTGCCGTCTGGGCCCACAACTCGCATCTCGGCGATGCGCGCGCGACGGCGATGGGCGAGGAAGGCGAGCTGAACGTCGGTCAGCTGGTGCGGGAGAAGCATGGCGATGCCGCGCTCCTGGTCGGGTTCACTACCTACGAGGGAACCGTCACCGCCGCCGACGACTGGGGCGGATCGCCGCAGCGGATGACCGTCCGCCCGGCGCTGCCCGGCAGCGTGGAAGAGCTGTTCCACGAGGTGGTCCTCCCCCGCTTCTTCCTGCCTCTGCGCGGCGCCGGAGAGGCGCTGGGCGAGCTACGGGAAGCGATGCTCGAGCGGGCCATCGGCGTCGTCTATCGACCCGCCACCGAGCGGTACTCGCACTACTTCGAGGCGCGCCTGGCGTCACAGTTCGACGCCGTGGTGCACATCGATCGGACGCGCGCGGTGGAGCCCCTCGAACGCTCACAGTTGTGGACAGCGGAGCCGCCGGAGACGTACCCCTCCGCGCTGTAAGAGCCTACACTTCTGGCCGTGTACGACGTCGTGGTCGTCGGGAAGGCGAACGTCGACTACCTGGTCCGCGGCCCGCGGCTGCCGGCTCCCGGCGAGTCCGTCAACGGCGACGCGTTCCAGGAGGCTGCAGGAGGCAAAGGAGCGAACCAGGCCGTCGGGGCGGCGCGTCTCGGCGCGAAGGTCGCGCTGGTGGCGCGCGTCGGCCGCGACGCGCGCGGCGATGCGGTGCTGGCGAAGCTCCACGACGAGAGTGTCGAGACGCGTTTCGTCACCCGCGATCCCGAGCAGCCCACCGGCGTCGCTCTCTGCCAGGTGGCGGCGTCGGGAGAGAAGCAGATCCTTTCCGCTGCCGGCGCAAATGCGCGGCTGACTTCGGCGTGCGTGCGCGAGGCCGCGGCGGCGATCGGCTCCGCGCGCGTCGTCCTCTGTCAGCTTGGGGTCCCTCTCGACGCGGTGGAGGAAGCGGTCCGCCTGGGGCGCAACGCGAGATGCGTGGTCGTCCTCGATCCCGGACCTCCCGCCCGGCTGCCTGACTCGCTCGTTGCACAGCTCGATCTGATCCGGCCGAACACGTCGGAGGCGGAGATCCTCACCGGCATTCCCGTCCGCGACCGCGGCAGCGCGCGCGAGGCGGCGCTCGACCTGCTGCGACGCGGAGCGAAGATCGCGGCGGTGCAGGCGGGCGAGCACGGCGACGTCCTCATCTCGCGCGAGCGCGAGGTGTGGCTGCCGCGGTTCGACGTCAACCGCGTGGATGCGACGGGCGCGGGCGATGCGTTCGCCAGCGCGCTCGCCGTTTGCCTCGCCGAAGGTCGCTCCCTCGAGGACGCCGGGCCGTTCGCGAGCGCCGCGGCGGCGCTGGCGACGACGGTGCTGGGAGCGCAGGCCTCGCTTCCCCGCCGCGAGGCGGTCCTGCGGCTCTTGCGCGACCGGTACAGCCTCAAGCAATAGCCGCAAAGCCGCACTTCCGGTGCCGCAGCAGCTATCCGTCGCTGCGCATCCAGCCTTTGCCTTCGTACTCCATGTACGCCGCGGTCCGGACTGCGACCTCGCGTCCGAAGTACAGCTCGACCACGTGCAAGGCGAGATCGATACCGGAGGTGAGCCCGCCGGCGGTGAAGACCACCGCATCGCTCTGGACGTATCGCACGCCACGCTCCAGCGAGATCTTCGGGAAGCGCTTCTCGAAGTCGTCCCAGGCATCGTGGTGCGTGGCGGCCTTCTTGCCGTCGAGGATGCCTGCCATGGCGAGCTTGTACGCGCCGGTGCAGACGGACATCAGCACCTGGCTGTGCGTGGAGGCGCGCCGCAGCCAATCCAGCATCTGCTTCGATTTTCCACCCTGCGCGCCGACGACCACGATGACCGGCGCGGGCGCGTCCGCGAACGTGTAATCGGGCGTCACCTGCATTCCGCCGCTGGTGCGGATCGGCGAGCGCGAATCCGAAACCGTATACAGCCGGAACGGCATCCGCTCTTCCATGCTGGCCCCGCGGCTGTCGACGTGGACGTCCTGGAACACCTCCCAGGGTCCGGCGAAGTCGATCATCGTCGCTCCTTCGGTGAGCACGAAGGCGACGGCGATGGAGCCCTTGGGCGGCACGCTCAAGGCGGCGGCTACGACGAGCGCAGCAATCATCATGCCCTCCTACGCGCTCCGTAGCGCGATCATCGGGTCCACTTCGGCTATCCGGCGGGCCGGCACGAGGCAAGCGACTGCGCCAACCCCGGCGAGCACGGCGGCGCCCGCGACGTAGGTGACGGGATCGTGCGCGGCGATGCCGAAAACGAGGCCGGACATCACGCGGGAGATGGCGAGCCCGCCGAGGATTCCCAGGGCAAGACCGAGCCCGACCAGCGCCATTCCCTGGCGCACCACCATCGCCAGCAGCGAGGAAGGCGCAGCGCCCAGGGCCAGGCGGATTCCGATCTCCTGCGTCCGCTGGCTCACCGAATAGGCGATCACTCCGGCGATTCCCGCCGCAGTGATGAAGATGGCGAGGATGGCAAAGGCGCCGAGTAGCAGCGCGGTCAGGCGCGGCGAGGCCAGGTTGTCCGCGCGGACTTGCGCCAGCGTCCTCACCTCCGTGACCGGCTGCTGCGGATCCATCTCCTTGATCGTCCCCCGCACCATCCGCTCCACGTCCGCCGCTGGCGCCCGACTGCGCACGATCAGCCTCAGGTCGAGGAAAGGCTGGATCGCGAACGGCGCATAGAGCTCGTTCCCGGGCTCCCGCTCGAGGCCGTGCTGCTTCACGTCGGCGACGACGCCGACAATCTGCACCCAGTTGGTCGCGCCGACGACCTTGATCCGCTTGCCCAACGCGTCCTCGCCGGGAAAGAAATGGCGAGCGAACGACTGGTTCACGATGGCGACCGGTGGCGCCGGATCGCGATCCATCGCGGTAAATGCACGGCCGGCGAGCAATGGGACCCCCATGGTCTGGAACAGGTCCGGAGTGGCCGTCTCCAGGTCCGCCCGCGGCCGCGGACCATCCGACGGCGGCGCTCCCTCGATCTGGAACTCCACCCCGAATGGATTCGTGTCGTTGAGCGGGACGGACCCCGTCAGCGCTGCGGAGATCACGCCGGGCTCCACGCGAATCCGGTCCAGGAGGCCGTCGCCAAAGGTGCGGATCTGTTCGGGCCTCCCAGAGCGGCTCCAGTTCAGATCGACGCGCGCGGTGAGGACGTTCTCCACGTCGAATCCCGCGTCGACGGACTGGAGGTTGAGCAGGCTGCGCAGCATCAGCCCGGCGCCGATCAGCAGCGCGAACGACACCGCGACCTGCGAGACGATGAGCGCGCTCCGGGCACGCAGTCGGGCGCGGTGCGCGGTCGCGCCCGCTCCTTCCTTCAGGTCCGCGGCGAGATTCGCGCGCGCCGGCAGCGCCGGCAGGCATCCGAGCAGCGTCCCGGTGAACAACGATAGTCCCAGCGCGAACAGCAGGACCCGCCCGTCCAGCCGGATCTCGGAGGCGCGGGTGGTGAACCGGGCCGCGAAGGCGGCAAGCGCATCGAGCCCCCAGCTCGCGACCAGCACGCCGAGAACGCCTCCGGCGATCGCCAGGATCAGGTTTTCCGTGAGGAGAAGCTGCAGCAGGCGCAACCGCGTTGCCCCAAGGGCGGTCCGGACCGCCATCTCCTTCTCGCGACGGACCAGCCGCGCCATGGTCAGATTGGCGACGTTGGCGCAGACGATCACCAGCAGGAAGAGAGTGGTGGCGAGCAGCACGATGAGCGTGGGACGCGCGCCGCGGGTCAGCTCATCGCGCAGGGATGCCGCGGTGGTGAGAAAACCCTCGCTCTTCGGATACGCGTCCGGATACGCAGTGTGCAGCCGCTCCGCGATCTGCGCGAGGTCCTTCTGCGCCGTGGCGAGCGTGGCCCCGGAGCGCAGCCTGCCGAACACGGTGAGCCCGCGCGCCGTCCGCGTCTGCGACCACCGCGGCCCATTGCGGAACGGGCAGGCGACGCTGGGCATGAACACGTCGTTGACCCCCGGGTATTGCGGCATGGGCGCCAGCACTCCGACGACCTGGTCGACCTTGTCGTTCATGGTGAAGGTCTTGCCCATGACCTCCGGATCGCCGCGGTACGCGCGCTGCCAGTACTCGTACGTCAGGACGAGGACCGGGGCAGCGCCCTGCACGTCGTCGTCCGCCACGAACGTCCTGCCGAGCAGCGGGCGGACGCCGAAAGCGTCGAAGAAGTTCGCCGAGACCACGGCGGTGGAGACGCGCTGCGCCTCGGCACCGCCCAGCAGCGTGAACTGCATCTGGTGGTACTCGACCACCGCGTCGAGAGCGCGGGTCTGCTCCCGGTAATCCTTCACCTCGAGCGGCGAGAAGCCGGCGTTCTCCACCCGGCCTCTCTGCAATGGCTGGAGCAGGTGGACCATCCGGTGTCCGTGGGCGTACGGCAACGGCCGCAGTAGGACCGCGTCGATGACGCTGAAGATCGCCGTGTTGGCCCCGATCCCGAGCGTCAGCGTGAGAAGGATGGCCGCGGTGAATCCGCGGCTGGCGATGAGAGCGCGGATGCCGTACCGCGCATCGTGCAGCAGCGTGGCGAGAGCGCGCTCGCCGCGGCCTTGGCGCGCGGGCCGCTCCAGCCACTCCCCGAAATCGCGCGGCGCGGCGCCGAGCCGCTCCTTCATCCCGTTCCAGAAGAGGTCGGCGGCCGCCCGTGGCGAGAAACCCACGCCGTACACGTCCCGGCAGAGCCGGAGCAGGTCCTCGGCGTGGCGCTCGCGGAATCGTTTCGGGTAGGCGCGGAGGAAGAGTCGCAGCATGGGGCCCCCTCAGATGGCGAGCAGCTCGCCGATCACTCCGGCGAGGAGCTTCGCTTCCGCCTGCGCGGTGCGCCGGCCCAGCGAGGTGATCCGGTAGTACGTCCGCCGCTCGTCGCCGGCCGAGGCTCGCTCGTGCACGTCGATCAAGCCGCGCTCGAGCAGACGGTCGAGCACGCGGTAGAGGTTGCCGGGCCGGATCCGGATTCGCCCCTGGGAGCGCGTCGCCACTTCCTGGACGAGGCCGTAGCCGTGCAGTGGCGCGGCGTGCAGCGCCGCGAGGACGAACAGCTCGGCGGGCTTCAGCGGAGGTGTGCTCGAATCGAGTATGCTCATATTGAGCATACTAGCGAGCGCGTGCTCCTGGTGTCAAACAGCGGCGGTCAGTCCTTGAAGAACTTCACCGCCAGCACGACGGCCGCCGCGCCGGCGGGGACGATGGCGAGAATCTTCACCAGCTTCGCGATCCGGTGCTCGAGCACATTCACGCGATCAGCGAACAAAAGCATCATCCAGTGCCTCGCCCGGGTCTCGTGCGTGGAGTACGCGATGCGCCGCAGCAGGCCGGAGAGACCGTGCAGCGGCTGCGCCGTGCCGAAGACCGGCGTCATCGAGCGCAACTCCTGGCGATGCGTGAGGCCGCGGCGCGGCCGCATGTGCTCGATGTGCTCGGGCGCGGTCGGTGTGAGAGGCCGCGTCTCGTGCTCCATCGGCACGCCCGGCCGTTCATCGGCCGGAAGATCGGCTCCAGCCACGGACTTGTCGAGATGCTCGTGAAGCTGCCGCTGCCTGTCGGTCATGGAATCCTCCCTCGCTAGGCGGCGGGCGTGAGCACGCACTTCACGCAGCCGTCCCTCTTGTCCGAGAATGTCTTGTAAGCCTTGGGCGCCGCGGAGAGCGGGAAGCGGTGCGTGATGATCCCCTTCGCGTCGATGCGGCCCTCGCGGATGTGCTTCAGCAAGTGCGGCATGTAGCGGCGGACGTTGCACTGGTTCATCCGCAGCGTGATGCCCTTGTTCATCGCCGTGCCGATGTCCACGAGGTTCCAGGGCGGGCCGTAGACGCCGATGATCGACACGTTGCCGCCCTTGCGGACGGTCTGGATGGCCCAGTTGATGGCCACGGGGACGCCGGCCTGCATGAAGCTCATTCCGAGCACGCGGTGCAGCTTGCTGCCTTCCGCTTCCATTCCGACCGCGTCGATGGCGACGTCAGGACCGCGACCCTCGAACTGGTCCTTGAGGTAGCTGACGATGTCCGGGACCTTCTTGAAGTTCACCGTCTCCACGCCGGCGTAGCGGCGCGCGAAGTCGAGGCGGTAGTCGACGTGGTCGACGGCGACCACGCGGCCGGCGCCGAGGAGCCACGCCGACTTCATCGCGAACAGCCCCACCGGCCCGCAGCCGAAGACCACCACGGTCTCGCCGCCCTTGATCTCGCCCATCTCCGCGGCCTGGTAGCCGGTGGGAAGGATGTCGCTGAGGAAGAGCACTTCCTCCTCTTCCATGTCGTCGGGAATCTTCATCGGCCCGACGTCCGCGAACGGAACGCGCACGTATTCGGCCTGGCCGCCGTCGTAGCCGCCGGTCGTGTGCGAGTAGCCGAAGACGCCGCTGGCGACGTCGCTGTTCGGGTTCGTGTTCTCGCAATTGGCGGACAATCCGCGCGAGCAATAGAAGCAGATGCCGCAGGAGATGTTGAAGGGGACGACCACGCGGTCGCCGCGGCGCAGGTTCTTCACCGAGGAGCCGATCTCCTCGACCGTACCGGTGAATTCGTGCCCGAACGTGCAGCCTACGCGGGTGTCGGGCACGAGCCCGTGGAGCAGATGCAGGTCGGAGCCGCAGATCGCGCTGCGGGTCACCTTGAGGATGGCGTCGTTGGAGTGCTCGATCCGCGGGTCGGGCTTGCGGACGACCTTGACCTTGTTCGGTCCGAAATAGCTGAGCGCGCGCATGCGCAGAAAGTGCGGATCGGGGTCTGCTCCGGCAAACTGCTGGCATGCGCGCCCTTCCCACCCTGGTGCTCGTGGCGTCGTGCGCCTGCTCGTGCGCACACTCGGCGCGTGGGCCGTCCGCGCAGCCATGCGATGTCCTGCCCGTGAACGCGGCCGCGGCGCTGATGACGTTCGCGACGGATCCTGGCGGCGGCATTGCGCTGGGCGGCGAATCGGGCGGCCGCCTGCGCGCCGGAACCGCGGCGACCGATGCGCCCGGCGGATTCGTCCTTCGCGCAAACGGGGGCGGCGCAGTCCTCTGGATTCGTCCGATGGGCCCTGCTCGTCCCCTTGCGCTGACGATCGCGCCGGACGGCGGCACCGTCGTCGTCGGGCAGTCGCAGCGACACTGCATCGCCGCACGCCTCGATGGTCAAGGGCGCGAAGTGTGGGCATCGACGCTGGCGGGCGACGGCGAGTCGGCCTGCAGGGCGGTCGCCTTCGACGAGCGGACCGGCGACATCTGGGCGGCGGGCGAATTCACCGGCACGGTAGGTCCAACGCGCGCCGCGGGCCTGACCGGCGCCGTCGTCGTTCGCATCAGCGGCGTGACCGGAGAGATCCGGCTCGTGCATACATTCGGCGGCAAAGGCGCCGAACACGCGACGGCGCTGGCCTTGACCGATGCGGGAGATGTGATCGTCGCGGGGACGTTCGGGCGCGACGTGGACGCCTCTCTCTCCGAGGTGAGCTTCGGCAGCGGATCGGTGCGCGCGGCGGACGGGACCGACGGCTTCGTTGTCGCGCTCCAACCCGATGGGACCACGCGCTGGGTCTCCGTCGTCGGGGAGCACGGCGACGACGAAGTCGTCGGGGAGCACGGCGACGACGAAGTCGTCGGCATCGAAGCGCGCGAGTCCGCCGTCTATGCGGTGGCCAACCTTCATCGGCCGCGTGACGGCGCGCGCTGCGGAGGACAGGCGGCGATCCTGCGCAACCGCGACTGGGTGCAGGTCGAGGAGGACGAATGCGTTGCCGCCCGGGCGCTCACTTTCGACGACGCGGGGCGGCTCTGGGTCCTGGAGAACGCCGGACGCACGCTGCGCGCCCGCGCCTTTGCGTCGACGGATGGAGCGGCCCTCGGGACGCGGACGTGGGCGGCGGAACGCGCCTCGGTGCGCGGCATCGGGATCGCGCGCGTACCCGGGGGATTTGCCGCCGCGGCGACGACGGACGGCGAGCTGACGGTGTGTGGGAAACCAGTCGGAAGCGCCGGCGAGCGGACGCCATTCGTGGTGTGGGTGCGTGATTTGGCGCCATGACGCGCGATTCAAGTTGACGGCCGTAACCGCGAAGCGCACCGCCTGTTCCCTTCAAGGGCGTCTCGAATCGCGATTTGATTGGGGAGAGATCCGCACGGCGCGCGCCGCGATTACGGAAATCGCCCGCTCGCGGAGAGCAGGTCGATCCGCGCCTGCCTCGCCGTGTCCTCCGCCACGAGCGCCGCCACGTCTGCGTCGCGCGCCGTCCGAGCTGCGTCGACCACTTCCAGGTCGTTGGTCGCCCCCTCGCGGTACGCCAGCATGGTCATGTCCAGCGCGTCGTGAGCCAGACGCGCCGCTTGCCGGGCCGACCGGACGCTCTGGTCCGCTCGCTGGACGGCTTCGAATGAACCGCGCACGTCGGAGCGTGCCTGCCGCAGAAGTCCCTCGAGCTGGGCCTTCGACTCCTCGTAGAGCGCGCTGCGCTCGCGCCGCAGGCCATAGCGGGTGCCACCGTCGTACAGTGGGATGGTGAGGATGAGCTGCGCCTGCCAACCCGTCGTCGGCTGCGTGACCGTCGCCGGCGAGTTGTAGAAGGGCTGGACCACGGCGCTCAGCAGCGGGAGGTAGTCGGCCCAGGAGTCCCGCAGGACCTTCCGCGCCGCCTCTGACCGCTGCTGCGAAGCGCGCACGTCTGGCCGGTTCTCCTCGGCATCCCGCAGCGCGTCGGCGGGCGCCGGCGGGGCCGCCAGCGCGACCTGCTCTTCGACCTCGACAGGCCCGTCCGAAGCGACGAGGACTCCGAGCGCCTCGCGGGCACGCACGAGGTTGGCCTCCGCCAGCGCGAGCTGCGACTCGTCACCTGCCAACTCCTGGCCGGCGCGGACCTCGTCGAGCCGGTTCCCGCTGCCCACCTCGAAACGGGCATGCGCGTCATCCCGGTGCGCGCGGGCGCTGTCGCGCGCCTGGGTGGTGATCTGTACCAGCCGGTGCTGCGCCATCACCGCCAGGTAGGCGCGGGCGGTGGCGACAGCGACGGTTCGGCGGGCGTCCTCCAGCGACGTGCGGGCGATGTCCACCTGCTCGCCGGCATGCGCCCAGGCGAGCCAGCGCTGGGGAGCGAAGAGCGGCAGGGAAAGCGTCGCGTTTGCCGCGATCGACTCGCGCGCCACGAGGGTGGTACCCGAGGACGTGCGCGAGCTGTCCAGCCGCGTGCCGGTGCCGTTCGCGCTCAAGAAGGGCAGCGACGGGGCGCGCGCCTCCCTGAGGAGACCTTCTGCGCGCCGGATTTCCTGTTCGGCGATCAGCGCCGTCGGGTTGCGCGCAATGGCCCGCCGGACGGCGTCCTCGAGCGTGAGCCTCTCTTGCCCGAGCGCCGACGCGGCGACTGTCAACAGCGCGAGAACACTCCGCAGCATCGCGAACCGGGTTTGCCGCACGGCGGCCGGTTCTACGCGAGTGCGATTGCAGGCGCAACCGTTGCAGTCGCAATCATTGCGATGTACACAGCTCGCGATGGCCGTCCGTCCGGCATCGTCCCTCCGCGAAGAGATCGCCAGCGGCATCGTCCGCATCCGCCGGCGACTCGTCGCCGAGGCGGATCGCCGGCTGGCGGAGCAGGGAAAAACCGTGCTCGGCTTCCAGGTCCTCAGTGCGCTGCAGCGTCGGGGTCCCTCCGCGCAGAACGAGCTGGCCGAAGACATCGGGCAGCATCCCACGGGGTTGTCGCGCCTGCTGGAGGAGCTGGAGCATGCCCGCCTGGTGCGCCGCACCCGAGACCGCGCCGACCGGCGCAAGATCGTGGTGGAGGTGACCGCCCGCGGTCGCGCGCTGCTCGCCCAGGGAAGGCCGCTCGTCAACGCGGCGGTTGAACAAGTGCTGGCGCCGCTCGGGCGCGCCGAGCGGCAGACGCTGCGGAACCTGCTCTGGCGCATGCTGGATCGTTCCGATTCTTGAAGCACTGTTGCGAACGTGTTTCACCGAAACGTGGCGCGTTGACGCTCAGCGCGGGGGCCCGTTACGGTCCTAGGTCGGAGGCACCTTTGGTGCGGAAGATCGCGCTCATCGCCGTTTTGCTCGCCGCTTGCGGCCGCAAGCAGGCCGTCGGCTATCGCACCGACACGGTGACGCGTGGGCCGGTGAGCGAGGTCGTCAACGCGACCGGCGACGTCTCCGCGATCGTGAGCGTGAACGTCGGATCGCAGGTCTCCGGGATCATCGACAAGCTGTACGTCGATTTCAACAGCCCGGTGAAGAAGGGTCAGCTCCTCGCCACGCTCGATCCCCGTCTCTTCCAGGCGCAGATGGAGAAGGCGGAGGCGACGCTCGCCTCGGCCAAGGCCAACGTGGAGAAGGCCCACGTGGCCTACGCCGATTCCAAGCGGATCGCCACGCGCCAGCAGGAGCTTCGCCAGACGGGTCTGATCTCGCAGGCCGACCTGGACACGGCCATGGCGACTCGCGACCAGAACGCAGCGGCGCTTTCCGCGGCCAAAGCCTCGGTGCTGCAGGCAAGGGCGGACCGCGACATGGCCGCGGCCAATCTCGCGTTCACGAAGATCGCCAGCCCGATCGACGGCATCGTCGTCTCCCGGTCGGTGGACGTGGGCCAGACGGTCGCCGCGGCGTTCCAGGCTCCGACGCTGTTCCTCATCGCAAACGACCTGACGAAGATGCAGATCCTCGCCAACATCGACGAGGCCGACGTCGGCAAGGTCCGGGAGGGGCTGGAGGCGAAATTCACCGTCGACGCCTACCCCGGTGAGGCGTTCACCGGACAGATCCGCGACGTGCGGCAGGCGCCCAATACCATCCAGAACGTGGTCACGTACCCGGCGGTCATCGATGCGCCGAATCCGGACCGGAAGCTGCGCCAGGGGATGACCGCCTCGGTCAACATCACTTCCGCGCGCAAGGACGAAGCACTTCGGGTAGCGAATGCCGCCCTGCGCTGGAAGCCCGACGACGCCACTGGCGCCCAGGAGGTGCCCGCGCAGCAGCGCCAGAGCGCACCGCCCCAGGCGCGCACGGCTTCGGCGGCGGCTCGCGGAACGCGCGACGGAGCCGCCCCAGGCCCTGGGCAGCAGGCGCAAGGCCGTCCCGGGCGGGTCTTCAAGCTGCAGGACGGCAAGCCGGTGCCGGTGCTGATCCGCGTCGGGCTGTCGGACGGGCAGCGCACGGAGGTCATCGACGGCCTCGCCGAGGGCGACAAGGTGATTGTCGGCGGTGGAGACGCCGGCAGCAGCTCTTCTTCGCAGCAGAGGCGCCGTGGGCCGTTCTAGGAGCGAGTCGGGCCACGGAAACGCGCCCGGGACGGCGCCCGTCGTCGAAACGCGCGATCTGGAGAAGATCTACCGGATGGGCGACGTGGAGGTGCGGGCGCTGCGCGGCGTCTCGCTGGCCATCGAGCCCGGCGAGTTCATCGCGGTCATGGGCGCTTCCGGCTCCGGCAAGAGCACGTTCATGAACCTGGTCGGCTGCCTCGACCGCCCGACCCGCGGCTCGTATCTCCTCAACGGCCGCGACGTGGGAAAGCTCTCGCGCGACCAGCTTGCGCGGGTCCGCGGCCAGCAGATCGGCTTCGTCTTTCAGGGCTTCAATCTGCTTCCCCGCACCACCGCCGTCGAAAACGTGGAGTTGCCGCTTCTCTATCAGGGGGTCGCCGCGCGGGAACGCCACCGCCGCGCTGCGGAAGCCCTGCACCGCGTTGGCCTCGGAGATCGGCTGGACCACACCTCTGCCCAGCTGTCCGGCGGACAGCAACAGCGCGTCGCCATCGCCCGCGCGCTGGTGAATCGCCCTTCGCTGCTGCTCGCCGACGAGCCCACCGGCAACCTCGACTCCCGAACCAGCGTGGAGGTGATGGGCATCTTCCAGGAGCTGAACGAGCAGGGGCTGACGGTGCTGCTCGTCACCCATGAGCAGGACATCGCGGAGCATGGCCGTCGCGTCGTGACGTTCAAGGACGGGGTGGTGCTCAGTGACATGCCCCTCGCGCGCCGCCGGCTGGCTCGCGACGAGCTTCGCGCGCAGGAGGAGCGCTCGGCATGAACGCGGCCGCCTCGCTCCGGACCGCCCTTCGCGCGTTGAGGAAGAACAAGCTGAGATCGCTCCTGGCGATGCTCGGCATCGTCATCGCGGTTGCCGCCGTGATGGCCACCGTCTCCATCGGGCAGGGAGCGCAAGCCAAGGTGGCCGAGCAGATGGAAAGCCTCGGAGCAAATCTCCTGATGGTGCTGCCCGGCTCGATCGCCATGCACGGCGTCGCCACCGGATCGGGCGCGACGCAGAACCTCACCCGCGATGACGCGACCGCAATCGAGCGCGACCTGACGGCCTCCGTCGCGTCCGTCGCTCCCATCAACCGGACCGGGGCGCAGGTCGTGTACGGCGACCAGAACTGGTTCACGCAGGTGCAGGGCACCACCGCGGCCTACCTCCAGGTGCGCGCCTGGCCGCTTGTGCAAGGGGAGGCGTTCGGCCGCGAAGAGGACGCCTCGGCGGCGAAGGTCTGCGTCCTCGGTCAGACGGTGGTCAACAAGCTGTTCGTGCCCGGAGCGCCGGTATTGGGCGAGCAGATCCGGGTCAAGCACGTTCCCTGCAAGGTGGTGGGCATCCTCGCGGTCAAGGGCCAGAGCTTCGGCGGTTCGGACCAGGACGACGTCATCCTCATGCCCTGGTCCACCGTGGTGCGCCGCCTGATCGGCTCGCAGTCGGACGCCGTCGGTCAGATGATGATCTCGGCGCGATCGTCGTCGGCCGTCAGCGACGCCGAGCGCGAGATCACCGCGCTGCTCCGCCAGCGGCACCGCCTCTCCGACCAGGCGGAGCCCGATTTCCAGATCCGCAACCTGGCGGAGATGCAGGACGCGGCGAAGCAGAGCACCGAGACCATCGCCACGCTGCTCGAGGCGGTGGCCGCGATCTCGCTGATCGTCGGCGGCATTGGCATCGCCAACGTGATGCTCGTCTCCGTCACCGAGCGCACGCGCGAGATCGGCATTCGCATGGCCGTTGGCGGTCGGGGCCGCGACATCCTCTTCCAGTTCCTCACCGAGGCGGTGGTGCTGGCGACGGTCGGCGGCGTGATCGGGCTGACGCTGGGGATCGGCGTCTCTAAATGGATGGCGGCGCGGGGAAACTGGCCCACCCTGCTCTCGCCACCCGTGATGCTCGGAACCATGCTCGCCGCGGGCCTCGCCGGAGTGGTGGCGGGGTTCTACCCGGCGCTGCGGGCCTCGCGGCTCGATCCCATCGAGGCCCTGCGCTTCGAGTAGGCACGCCTTACCGTAGTGCGATGACCAAAGGCATCGACTGGCCCGCCATCGCGGGCGAAGCGGCGCGGCGATTCGGCGTGCGCCGGTTCCGCCCCGGACAGCGCGACTTGATCGATGCGGCGCTCGCCGGACGAGATGCCTTGGGCATCCTTCCCACGGGCGGAGGCAAGTCGCTCACCTACCAGATTCCGGCGCTCTTCCTGCCGCGGGCCGTGGTGGTGGTGTCGCCGTTGCTTTCGCTCGTGCAGGACCAGCGGGAGAAGGCGGAGGCGGCTCGCATCGACGTTGCCCGGCTGGACTCGACGTTGTCGTCGTCGGAGGAGAGGGAGGCGGTGGCAGAGATCGCAACCGGGGGGAACGACCTCATCTACGTGACGCCCGAGCGCCTGGAGAGTCCCGAATATCTTTCCCTGCTTCGCGAGCGCGGTGTCTCGCTGCTGGTGGTCGATGAAGCCCATTGCATCTCGCAGTGGGGACACGATTTCCGGCCGGCGTATCTCGGCCTCGCCGAGGCTGCACGCGCGCTGGGAGCACCGCCGGTCCTCGCGCTCACGGCCACCGCTACGCCCGAAGTCGTCGAGGACATCGTCCGCCAGCTCGGAATGCGCGACCCGCAAGTGGTGCAGACCGGGGTCGACCGTCCCAATCTCTTTCTCGAGGTGCGCCGCACGGTGAACCGCGCGATGAAGGAGCAGGCCTTGATGGAGCTGCTCCGCGCCGCCGACGGCAGCGCCATCGTCTACTGCGCCACCGTCCGCAAGGTCGAAGAGCTCCATCGCTGGCTGCGCGCGCAGGGGGAGAACGTCGGCCGGTATCACGGCAAGCTGAAGGTCTCCGAACGTGAGGAGATGCAGCGGCGGTTCATGTCCGGAGAAGTTCGCGCGGTGATCGCCACGACCGCGTTCGATCTCGGCATCGACAAGCCCGACATCCGGCTGGTCGCCCACTGGAACTTTCCCGGCTCGATCGAGGCCTGGTACCAGGAGGCCGGGCGCGCCGGGCGAGACGGGAAGGCGGCGCGCGCGACGCTGCTCTACCGCCTCGAGGACAAGCGCATCCAGTCCTATTTCCTCGGTGGGAAGTACCCGGACCGCGACGAATCGCTTTCGGTCTGGCAGGCGCTGGGGGCGCGAAGTCCTTCGCTGAAAGCGGTCGTCGAAGCATCGGGATTGGGCGAGAAGCGGGTCAAGGTGATCGTCGCGCAGCTGATCGGAGCAGGCGCGGTGGAGCGGAAGCGCCGAGCGCTGGTGAAGGTGCGCGAGCTGGACGCGGGCGACCTGCAGCGCGTTCTGCAGGAGTACGAGCAGCTCCAGCTCGACGATCGCGAGCGACTGGAATCGATGATGCGCTTCGCCCAATCCGCGGCCTGCCGGCGGCGGCTGATCCGGGAGTACTTCGGCGAGGACCGCGGCGACGCGTGCGGCAACTGCGACAATTGCCGCTCCGGTATCGCCCGGCTGGCGAGCGAGCGGCCGGTCCGCGATCGTACCGCCGCTGTGCAGGCGCCGTGATGCGCTTTCCCGCCCATCGCGCGATGCCGACCTTTGCCGCGGAGGTGCATGATGCGGATGGGGCGGAACTGGATGATCGCGGCCGGGGCGGCGGGCGTTGCGATGGGGCTGCGTCGGGCATTTCCTCCATCGTTCACCTTCGCAGGCAAGGCAGTGCTGGTGACGGGTGCGTCGCGCGGTCTCGGCTTGGTGCTTTCGCGGGAGCTGGCAAGGCAGGGAGCGCAACTGGCCATCTGCGCCCGTGACGCCGCGGAGCTCGAGCGGGCGAGGGCAGAGCTGAAGTCCATCGGCGGCGAGGTCCTCGCGGTTACTTGCGATGTCAGCGACGCTGCCCAGGCCGGATCGTTCGTCTCCCAGGCCGCGGAGCGATTCGGTGCGATCGACGTCCTGATCAACAACGCGGGAATCATCCAGGTCGGACCGATGGAGTCGATGGGCCTTCAGGACTTCCGCGAGGCGATGGCGATCAATTACTTCGGTACCGTCCATACGACGCTCGCCGCTCTGCCGCACCTCCGCCGCGGCTCGCGGATCGTGAACATCTGCTCGATCGGCGGCGCCGTCGCCATCCCACACCTGTTGCCGTACGTCGGATCCAAGTACGCGGCAGTCGGTTTCTCCGAAGGGCTTGCCGTCGAGATGGCACGGCACGGCATCCGCGTCACCACCATCCTGCCCTTCGTGATGCGCACGGGATCGCACTGGAACGCGCTCTTCAAGGGCCGCCGCGATCGGGAGGTGGCCTGGTTCGCAATCGGGGCATCGCTTCCTTTGACGTCGGTCGCGGCAGAGCGCGCGGCGCGCCGCATCCTCCGCGCCTGCGCGCGCGGCGAGCGGTTCGTGACCATCGGTCTGTTGGCCAAGGCGATGCGGGTGATCCACGCCCTCGTTCCCGGGCTGGTCACTGGCGCCGCCGCCGTCGTGAACGGGCTCTTGCCCGCGCCTGGCGGCGCTGGCGCTCGCGACTTTGCCGAGCCGGGCTGGCTGCACCGCCCACGGGTCGCGAAGGGGCCATGGATGCGGCTCGGCGACGAGGCGGCCCAGCGGAACCGCGAAGTTCCCGGGGTGGGGCCGAAGTAAGTGGAGGTCCCCATCCTCAAGATCGTGCTCGTCTCCGCGGTGACGATGGGGCTCTCGCACACCATCGCGCGGGAGAAGCTGTTCGAGCCGCTTCGCAAAGCGTTCGGCGGGATGAGCACATGGCGCGGTTACTTCGTTTCCTGCGCGTACTGCGCCTCGCACTGGCTGGCGTTCCTTCTCGTGCCGCTCACCGGGGCGTACGGCATCCACGTCGCGCCGCGCTGGCCGGTGGTGTCCCCTATCCTCGACTGGTTTCTCTCCTCCATCCTGGTGACGGTGATTGCCGCGATCCTGCGCGTCGGCTTCTATTTCATCGACGAGGAAGCCCGCCTGGCAAAAACCAGGAAGCGAATCAGCGAGGTGGAGGTGGAATCGCGCCAGCGGGACATTCACTAGGCGCTGCCGCACCGGAGGTGCGGCTTTGCGCCTACGCTTGAGCCTGTACACGTTGTAGGCTTCCGAGATGGCTCCGCGCAGCCCGCTCTCGCACGTCCCACCGGAAGAGTTCGTCAAGGCTCGCGACGCGCTCGTCCGGCAGCTTCGGGAACGGGGCGAGAACGAGGAGGCGAAGCGCATCGCCGCGTTGCGCCGACCGAGCACGGCGCTGTGGGTGACGAACCAGCTCGGAGGGAGGGCGGCGAAGGACGTCGAGGCGTTGATCGACTCCACTGCCCGCGCCCGAAAAGCGCAACTCCACGGCGGCACCGACGCGCTGCGGGACGCGATGCATGGCCAGCGCGAGGCGCTGCACAGGCTGATGGCGGAAGCGCAAAAGTCCGCCGCCGAGATCGGCGCCACGCTGACGCCCGAGTTGCAGCGCCGCATCCAGGACACGCTGCAGACGGCGGCAACCTCGGCGCCGGAAGCGCTTCGCCAAGGCACGATCGAGCAGGAGCTGTCGGCGGCGGGATTCGGCGCTCTGCTCTCGGGTGCTCCGACGCCGGCCAGCAAAGGCGAGGCTCGCAAGGCCGCATTCGGCGATCACAAGGAGCACCAGAAGCGGCTGTTGGCGGAAAAGCGGGAACGGTTCCGGCGCCAGCGCGAAGCGCAGCGAGCGCAGCAGGCCGCGCGGCGTCTCGCGGTCCGCGCCGAGCGACTCGAGCACATCGCGCGTCAGGCGCAGCTCACCGCCGAACGCGCGAAAGAGAAGGCACGAGAGGGGCGCCGCGCCGCCGAAGAGAGCGCGGCGAGGTTGACGCAGCTGCGGGACAGCTAACGCTGAACCGCGAAAGCTGCGTGCGGATCCCGCGCCGACGCTTTGCCGCCGTGCAGAACCGCGAAGCGCGTGGCCAGCGCCCCCGCCGTACCCAGCACTGCTCCCGCGATCCGCGCCCAGCGAGGTTTCCGCGGCAACAGCGACGCGATCAAGCTCGAGATCTTGCAGACGGTCGCCGTGCGCCAGAGGAGCCCGGAGGCTCCGCGACGTAGCGGCTCGCCGACGAGCTCGACCCGCGACACTTCGCGTTCCATCGCAAGGTCGTTCAGCAGCTCGGCCAGCTTCCCCGCGATGGCCATGCGCCGGACCACCCGGCGCTCGCGCGGGCCGAGCGACATCAGCTCGAAGGCAGACGCGGCGCTCGCGGCCGCGGAGGCGACGAAGGCCGGCGGCAACGTCGTCCGCGCCTCTTGCCAGAGCGGCACGGCGGTGTTCGCGAGCAGCACGCCGGTGTAGCTGGTGAGCGGCAAGCCGACGACTCCGGAGGCCAGCGCTGCCGCATCGCCGATCCGCCCGGGAAGCAGCGCCGCCGCGGCGCAGCCGCCAAAGGCCGAGAGCAGCCATGTCCCCAGGTTCATCGGCGAGGTCGGGCGGAAGACC
>Ga0066669_10000148_pt1 | contig 17822 bp, 14 predicted proteins | sample GraSoiAngelo_118_FD_133940 | JGI IMG/M metagenome (GOLD analysis project Ga0066669, IMG submission 133940) | Grasslands soil microbial communities from the Angelo Coastal Reserve, California, USA - 14_0919_02_20cm | ecosystem: Environmental > Terrestrial > Soil > Grasslands | place: USA...
CGCACGAGGTCGGGGCCATCGAGCGACTGCATGGAACTGCGTGATCGGGCGGTAATGCTGCTCGGAGGGAGCGGCCTGGTGGGCCACGCCGTGGCGCGCCGGCTGCTCGGCGCCGCGCCGCGGCGGATCGTGCTGGTGGCGCAGTTCGAGCAGGAAGTGAAGGCGGCGGCCCGGGGGCTCGAGCCGTACCGCGGCCGCACGGCGATCGAGGTGGAGTGGGGCGACGTGTTCCTGCCCGCGAGCCTCGCGCGCCTCGAGCGCAGCGCGGTCCTCGCGGACGCGGCACAGCGCCGCCTCGTCCTGGAGGACCTGTTGAGCGAGCTCACCGAAGAGACGCTCCGCCGCAGCTTTCTCTACCAGCTGTTCGACCGATATCGCCCCGATGCGGTGGTGGACAGCATCAACACGGCAACCGCGTTCGCCTACCAGGATATCGTGCGGAGCGCGGAGGAGCTGCTCGCGCTGGCGCGTCGCGGACGGGTCGACGAAGCCGCGGTGGAGCGTCACGTCCTGGTTCTGACCTTGCCGCAGCTGATCCGCCACGTCCAGATCCTGGTGGAGTCGCTGAAGCATGCCCAGACCAAGGCGTACGTGAAGATCGGCACCAGCGGCACGGGCGGCATGGGGTTCAACATCCCCTACACGCATTCCGAGGAGCGCCCCAGTCGCACGTTGCTCACCAAGTCCGGCGTTGCGGGCGCCCACTCGCTGCTCCTGTTCCTCCTGGGTCGCACACCGGGCGCGCCGGCCACCATCGAGATCAAACCCACCGCCACGATCGCGTGGCGAGAGATCGGATTCGGGCCGATCCGCCGCAAGGGGAGGCTGATTCCGCTGGTGGATTGTCCGAACCCCGTCGCCGTGGCCGACGCGTTCGCGCCCGACTCGGCGCCCTGGTGCGACCTCGGAAAGCCGCTCGAGGGCGTGTTCATCGACGTGGGCGAGAACGGTTTGTTTTCTCCCGACGAGTTCGAAACGGTCACGGCGCTCGGCCAGATGGAGTTCATCACCCCGGAGGAGGTCGCCGAGTACGCCGTGATGGAGCTCGAAGGACGCCCCACGGGACGCGACGTCGTGGCAGCGCTGGATGCGGCGACCGCGGGTCCCACGTACCGGGCGGGGGTGCTCCGCGCGGCCGCTCTGGGACACCTCCGCTCGCTCGAGCGGCAGACCAAGAGTCGCGCGGTGGCCTACGAGATGCTCGGCCCACCGCGGCTCACGAAGCTCCTGTGGGAATCACACCTGTGCGCGCTGTTACGCCCGAACGTGCGTGCCCTGGCGCAGTCGGGCACCGGCGAGTTGGCGGCGGAAGCCCTTGCGCGCATACAGCGCGACGCGGTGCTGCGGAGCCATATTCTGTCGGTGGGAACTCCGATTCTCACACCGGACGGCGAGCGGCTGTACCGGGGCAGCACGGTGGCCGTACCCGGCGACGGCAACGATCGCCGGGCGGCGGCGACGCGCGGTTGGGTGGACCTGCGACCCGACGAATTCGGCCTCTGGATTCGGCGAGCTCAGGAGATGGTCGCGCAGGCCGAACGCCGGGTCGGCCAGGCGGCAGCAGGCGAGGGGGGGGGGGAAGGCCACGGGAGCGACGTGGACTGGACGGCCATCGGTCCGGATGACCCGATCGAGCCCGCGCGGTTTGCCACGTGGGTGTTCCGGTTCGAAGACCGGGGAGAGCGGATCAAGCGTTAGGCCATGGCCGCCGATACCGCAGGGGTCGATCGCGCGCTCGGCGCCATCGGAACGACGTTCCGACTGATGCGGCTCTATCCTCCGTCCCACCCCGCCGTGGCAGAGGCCCTGCGACAGATCGGGGAAGCACTGCCAGCGCTCGCGGCGCTCGGCACCGTAGAGTGGAAAGTGGGGGTGACCGGGTTGCACTGGCATGGGCAACACCTCCTGCCGCGCAACGCGCAGATCGCGGAGCTCGCAGGCCTGCTGTACGCGCGCGGCGTGCGCGCGGTCACGCTCAATCCGGGCATCACGGCCGAACACGTGCTCGCTTTGTTTCACGTGGCCACCGGGACGGTCTCGGTCGACGACGGCTCACTCGGTCGCATCGCGCTGAGCCTGGGCCGCCGCACCTCGGCGCGGTTGGAGCGGCTCCGCACCGCCATGCCGGCGTCAGGCACACCCGCTGTTGCGGAAGCGCCAACGGCGTACGAAGCGCAGGCAGTCGCCGCACCGCCCGCACCTGCCCAAGCTCCTGCTCCCCCCGCGCCCCCCGCTCCCCCCGCACCCCCCGCGCCAGCGACGCAGGAGGAGTCGGCGGCGGTAGCCGCGGATGCGTTGATGGGCAGCAAGCGCTCGAGCACGGCGTTCCGACCCGACGTGCTGCCGCTCGACGTCGAGGTCAAGCGTGCCGTGGCCACCCTCGGGAGCGCGACCACGACCGAGCACCAGTCTGCGGCCGTCGAGAAGCTGGCCGCTCTCGCGCCGCAGCTGCTCTCGCTCCGGGACATCGCGATCATGGCCGAAGCGATCGCGGCGCTCGATCGCCTGCTGCCCACGGCCCAGGATCCGGGCCTCGTTGCGTTGATCGACAAGGCCGCCGTCGCGCTTTCGGAGCGGACGCTGGTCGAGCGACTGGTGCACCGTCTGGGGGAGCCGCGCGTGCCGCCCGAAGAGCGCGAGGCGCTCGTCACGGCGGTCGGCGCGTTGGCATCGCTCTCGATGAGCTTGGTCGTCGATGCGTTTCTCGCGGCGCCGGTCGATCTGCGGCCGCCGTACCGCGCGGCGGTGCGCAAGGCGGCCGACCGGGCGCTCGAGCCGCTCCAGGGCAAGCTGGCGGACAAGGACCCCCAGGTCGTCGCGGCGGCCGCGGAATTCGTGGGCCTGACCGGAAGCCCGCAGGCGGTAGCGCTGCTCATTCCCCTGCTGCGTCATCCGTCGGAGTTCGCCCGCGAGGCGGCGCTGCTCGGGCTGGTCGAGGCGGGAGGCCGCGAGATCGCGCGCCCCGCCATGCCGGCCCTCAAGGACGAGAGTGTGGTCGTACGCATGGCGGCTGTGCGGTGCATCGCCGCCGGGGGGGACCCGGCCGCGTCCACCGTGCTGATCCGTCGGGTGGAGCAGGAGCCGGACGAAGGGGTACAGGCGGAGTTGCTGCGTGCCATCGGCCGGCTCGGAGCGAACGAAGCTCTCGAGGTGCTCGCGCGGTATGCCGAGCCGGGCGGCATAATGCACCGGCGAAGCTCCATCGTGCGGGCCGCGGCGGTGGACGGCCTGCGGCACATCATGCGCCCCGAAGCCCGGGGGCTACTCGAACTCTACAGCAAAGACAAGGAGCCGGCCGTGCGCAAAGCGGCGGAGACGGCGTTGAGATAATGACCACGAAGACCGCGAAGACGACGGGCGACGCCGTGCTCAGTCAGGCCATCGCCCGCGAGGTCGGCAAGCGCGTAGTAGCGCAGGAGCTGATGGTGGAGCGCCTGCTCATCGGCTTGCTGACGGGGGGGCACGTGCTGCTGGAAGGCGTGCCGGGGCTCGCCAAGACCCTGGCGGTGCGCACCGTGGCGGAGTGTCTGCGCATCGCCTTCTCCCGGATCCAGTTCACGCCGGACCTCCTGCCCGCCGACGTGATCGGAACCATGGTGTTCGATCAAAAGACGCAGGAGTTCTATCCGAAGAAGGGGCCGCTGTTCGCGAACCTGGTGCTCGCGGACGAGATCAATCGGGCGCCCGCCAAGGTGCAGGCGGCGCTGCTCGAGGCCACGCAAGAGAAGCAAGTGACGATCGGCGGGGAGACTTTCTACTTGGGCGAGCCCTTCCTCGTGCTCGCGACCCAGAACCCGATCGAGCATGAGGGGACGTATCCCCTCCCCGAGGCGCAGCTCGACCGCTTCATGCTGAAGGTGCGCGTCGGCTACCCCACGCGCGACGCCGAGAAGGAGATCGTCGCACGCATGGCGTCGGGGCGCCCGATCGAGGTGCAGCGGGTGGCGGAGGCGGACGACATCCTCGCCGCGCGCAGCGCGATCGCCGAGCTCTTCATGTACCAGAAGGTGGTGGACTATATCGTCGACCTGGTCCGCGGGACGCGCGAGCCGCAGGCCATCGGGCTGCCGGAGCTCAAACCGCTCATCGCGTTCGGGGCCAGCCCGCGCGCATCCATTTACCTCGCGCAGGCGGCTCGGGCTCACGCCTATCTGCGCGGCCGCTCCTACGTTGTGCCCGAGGACGTCAAGGCGATGGCGTTCGACGTGCTGCGGCATCGGGTGTTGCTCACGTTCGAGGCGGAAGCCGAGGACATGGACTCGGATCGCGTCATCGCCAGGATCCTCGAGGTGGTGGGCGTCCCGTGAGCTACCAAGGCCAGGACCGGCGGCGCTCTGAGACCTCGCCGCTCCGCGCCCGCCGCCGGGTCGTCACACCCGAAGTCCTGCGCCAGGTGAAGGGGATCGAGCTTCGTACCCGATCGCTCGTCAACTCTCTGTTCACCGGTGAATACCGGTCGGTGTTCCGCGGGCAGGGCATCGAGTTCGCAGAGGTGCGCGAGTACCAGCAGGGCGACGACTTCCGCGCGATCGACTGGAACGTGTCGGCGCGCATGGGTCACCCCTTCGTGAAGACGTTCCACGAGGAGCGCGAGAACACGCTCATGCTCGTCGTGGACCAATCCGGCTCCTGCCAGTTCGGACGCCCGTACACCAAGGCCGGCCTGGCGGTAGAGGTCGCCGCCGTGCTCGCGCTCGCCGCGGCGCGGCACAATGATCGCGTCGGCGCGTTGATGTTCTCCGACAAGGTGGAAGTGGTCCTGCGGCCCGCCAAAGGCCGGCCGCACGCGCTGCGCGTGATCCGCGACCTGGTGGCGTTCACCCCCCGGGGACGCGGGACGAACCTGGGCGAGGCGCTGCGGTACGCGTCGAAGCTGCCGCGCCACCGCGCGATCGTCGTCATCCTCTCGGACTTCCGGGCCGAAGGTTGGGAGCAGCCGCTGGGGAAGCTGGCGGCGAACCACGACGTGGTCGCGATCACGATCGACGACCCCCGGGAGCGCGAGCTCCCCGATGCCGGGTGGGTCGACATGGAAGATGCCGAGACCGGGCAGCGCGTGCTCCTCGACACGAGCCACGGCCGCACCCGGACGCGGGTGCGCGTCGCCGCGGAGCGCCAGTTCCAGGAGCGCGCGCGCAAGCTCATGCAGGCCGGGGTGGACAGCGTCACCCTGTCGACCAACGTCCCGTACGGCATGCCGCTCCGGCGCGCATTTGCGGAGCGGGCACGCCGCCTGAAACGGTGATGACACGTTACACGACGCCACGACGCCACGACGCCCAGGGGCCGACGGCTGCTATCGCGCTCGCCCTCCTGGCCGTCGTAGCGTCGTGGCGTCTGGCGACGGGGCAGGGTGGTGGAGGGACCGGCTGGGTCGTCACTCCGGCCGCCCCCAGCGTCGGCGACACGATTTGGGTCGAGCGATCGGTGTCCGTCCCCGCCGGGTGGCAAGTCCGTGCCGGCAAGCTCGAGCCGGGCGAGGACGTGGAGCCGCTGGCGGACCCGGCCGTGCTGCGGACCACGGGCGGGTGGCTCGTGCGCTACGCAGTGGCCGCCTGGAAGCCCGGCCCTCACAAGCTATCTCCTCCCCCGATCTGGCTGCTCGCTCCCGACGGGAGGGCGGATTCGAGCGCGGCGGGAAGCGCGAGCTTCCGCGTCCGGAGCGTGATCCCCGACTCGCTGCGCGAGCCCAGTCCCCAGGGAATGCTCGCGCCGCTGCGAGCGGCACATGAAACTCCGGTACCGCCCCTGGTCACCGCGTCGGTGGCGGTCGGGTTGCTGATCGCGGGGATCGCGCAGCGACGCCGGCGGCCCCGCGTTCTCGAACCGGCACCTCAAGTTCCACTGGAACGTGAGGTCCCCGACACCCGCTGGCTCGCCGCCGGAGAGCCCAAAGCCGTTGCCGCCCGTGCCATCTGGCGCGTGCGGGCCGCGCTGGCGCAGGCGGTCCCCGCCGCCCATGACGGCCTCGACACGGAGGAGTGCCTGGCCGTCGTGCAACAGGAGCGCCCCGACGCGCCGGTCCGGGAGCTGAGCGGTGTGCTCGAGCAGCTCGACCGCGTGGCGTTCGCCTCGACTCCCAGCAGCGACGTCGCCGCTTTGTCCGCCATGGCGCGACGGCTGGCGCGCGATCTGGCGCCGTGAGCTTCGCCCGGCCGCTGCTGCTCCTGGCGCTCGGTCTCCTGCCGCTGTGGTGGTGGCTGCGCGCCAAGCGCCTTGCCGGCCTCTCGGGAACGCGGATGAGCGATGTGCGGCCCGCGGCGGGCGTGACGGAGCGGCTGTGGGTCGCGCGACTTCCCGTCACGCTCCGAAGTGCCTGCCTCGGCGCGTGGATCGTCGCCGCCGCGGGCCCCCGCGTCGGTGCCGCGCACAGCGAAATGCGCAGCGAGGGCATCTCCATCGTGCTGGCCGTGGATATCTCCGGGAGCATGCAGGCGGAAGACTTCGCGCCGGCGAACCGCATGGACGTCGCGAAGCAGACCGCGATCGAATTCGTGCGGGCGCGCAAGTCCGACCGCATTGGGCTCGTCGCGTTCGCCGGGCAGGCCCTGACCCAGGTCCCGATCACGACCGACTACGCCGTGCTCGAGGAGGCATTGCGCGCCCTGCACCCCGGGATGCTGGAGGACGGGACGGCGATCGGCACGGCGATCGGGACGGCGGCCAACCGGCTGCGGCGCGCTCCCGGGAAGAGCAAAGTGCTGGTGCTGCTCACCGATGGGGTGAACAACCGGGGCACCGTCGACCCGCGGACCGCTGGTCAGGCGGCGGCGACCCTGGGCATTCGTGTTTACACGATCGGCGTCGGTACGCGCGGCGAGGCGCCCGTCCCCACGGAGTACGGGCCCGACGGCCAGCTGCGCTACGAGAAGCGACCGGTGGAAATCGACGAAGCCCTCCTGACCGACATCGCGTCCATGACGGGTGGGCGCTATTTCCGCGCCACCGACACCGAATCGCTGCGCCACGTGTTCGAGGAGATCAATCGTCTCGAGAAGACTCCGGTCGAGCAGGTGGTCTATCGCCGCTTCGACGAGGCCTTCCGAGTGCCCCTCGCCCTGGGCCTGGTGGCGCTGGCGCTCGAGCTCGTGGTCGCGGGAACGTTCGCCGTGCGGGTTCCGTGATGACGTTCGACGCCCCGTTTGTGCTCGCGCTCGCTCCCCTGATCGGCGGGGCCGTCTGGTTCGCGGCCGCCTGGGCGCGCCGCGTCCGCGTCCGGCGCGCGGGGCTGTGGTCGCAGGAGACCGTGCGGCAGGCGCTCGCCGCTGGTCGGCTCGGGCCGACGGCGGTCGCCGTCTCGGCATTCCTCGGCGTCGTGGCGCTCGCCGGACCGCGGTGGGGGGAGGAGCGCATCGCCGCCGAGACGCGCGGCCTCTCGCTCGTGATCGCCGTGGACATCTCCCGCTCCATGCTCGCGGAGGACGCGGGCCCCAGCCGGCTCCGTCGGGCGCTGCGCGAGGCGAGGCGCCTCGTCCAGGATCTCGATGGCGACCGCCTCGGGCTCATCGCCTTCGCCGGCTCCAGCTACATCATGTCCCCGCTCTCGATCGACGGCCCGGCCCTGCTGCTGTACCTCGACGCGCTCGACCCGGACATCGCCTCTCAAGGCGGCACCGGGCTGACGCCCGCGCTGCGTCAGGGGGCGGAGCTGCTGCAGGCGAGCTCGGAGCTCGCCGACCGTGTCATCGTCGTCTTCACCGACGGCGAAGCGCACGACTCGGTCGCATCGGTCACCGCACAGGCACAACGCCTGCACGCCGAGGGGATCCGATTGATCCTGGTCGCCGAGGGTGGACGGAACCCGGCGCGCATCCCCGTGCGGGACGAGCACGGCAGTTTGCTGGGCTACCAGAAGGACGAGAACGGGAGCGTCATCGAGACCTCGCGCCGGGATGACGTGCTCGGTGCCGCCGCCGACGCCGCGCACGGAACGCTCGTGGCCGCCGACCTCCCCGACCAGGCGGGCGCGGTGCGCGATCTCGTGGCGTCCTACCGGCGGGCGAGGGCGACTGAGACGCGCACCGAGCAGAGCCGGCCTCGCGCCTGGGTACCGTTGCTGCTCGCCGTGGCGCTGTTGGTGACGCAGGCCGCCACGCGACGCACCGCCGCCCTCGTCGGACTCGCGTGCTGGTGCTTCGTTCCCGAGACGGCGTGGGCGCAGCAGGTCCCCGCGCGCCAGGCCTCGCCCCGGTATCCACGCAGCACCGCGGAGAAGGCGTGGGACCGACACGATCTGCGACGCGCGCACGCTGCCTACGTGGCGGAGCTCGCCACGGACCGCAAGGAGGACGCCGCGTGGTACAACGCGGGGACGGCGGCGCTGGCCGACTCCGACGCCGAGACCGCTCAGGCGAACCTGGCGCACGCCGCCGCCTCGCTCGACCCCGACTTGCGGTTCCGCGCGCTCTTTAACCTCGGCCTGCTCGCCCTGCGGCGGGCCGAGGACGACACCGCGAATCGCGATGCGCACTTGGCCGATGCCGAGCGCGCGTACCGCGAAGCGCTGCTGCTGCGGCCGAACCACTTTGCCGCGAAATGGAACCTCGAGCTCGCCGTGCGGCAGCGGGGGGGAAAGAGCAGTCAGAGCAAGACTCCCTCTGGAACCGGCAGCGGGGGAGGGGGGGGTGGAAGCAGCACCCCGTCGGGCAGCGCCGCGGCGGGACTGAGCACGAACCAGGCGGAGCAGCTGCTGCGCTCCATCAGCCAGGAGGAGCTGAAGACCCGGCGTGATCGTACCGGACTGCTAAAGCGCCCTCCTGAGCCCGGAGTGAAGGACTGGTGATTCCCGCGCTGTGGCTCGTGGTGGCCTTGCAGAGCCCCTCGCCACCCGATGTCACTGCCCGGATCGATCGCGCCCGCGTGCCGGCGGGCGAAGAGGTGACGCTCACGATCCGCGCGCGGTCCCGGTCGGCCGAGCCGGTGACGGTGGTGCTGCCCGGGCTCACCGGGTTCACCATCGTCGGGTCCCGGGACATCACCGACGTGACGCTCGACGCGGTCGGCGGGCCGATCCGCACACTGACCCGCGAGCTGCGGCTCAGGACCGAGCGCCCCGGCACGCTCGTCATCGACGCGGTGCGCGTGCGGCAGGCGTCCCGGGACGTCTCGACCCCGCCGCTGACGGTCACGGTGGACAGCGCGGTGACCGGACTTGCCACCGCGGTTTCTCCCATCGCGCGTCGCCTCATCGATGCCGCACCGGCCCCGACGCGGAACGACCGCGTCGTGTTGAGCGTGATCCTGCCGGGGGACTCCGTGCTCGTCGGGCAGCAGCTCGATGTGATCGCCGCGGCGTGGTTCCCGCGCGACCTGCGCGACCGATTGACCCATCCGCCGATCCTCTCGCTGCAGACCGCCGAGGGGGCATGGTCCTATCCGGGCGCGGCACCCACCGAGGTCACGGCCTCGCGCCAGGTCCACGGTGGATGGATGGACCTGTTCATCGCCCATCAAGCCCTGTTTCCGCTGGCGCCCGGGCGGATCGTGATTCCGCCGGCCACCGTGGACTACGCGCTGCCGCTCAGCTTTTCCATGCTGCGCCGCGAGGACCGATATTCCCTGCGCAGCGACACGGTGCCGGTGACGGTGTTGGCGCTGCCCGCGCGCCGGCGGCCGGCGGACGACCAGCCGGTCGTGGCCCAGGGACTCGCGTTGGATCTGCGGCTCGACCCGCCCAACGGACGGGTGGGCGAGCCGATCGCCATGACGGCGTCGTTGTCCGGCGCCGGGAATGTCGCGCTCTGGCCGGAGCCGGTGATTCGCTTGCCGCCCGGATTTCGCTCGTACTCCGGGGAGACTGGCATGCGGGTCGTGCCGCGGGACGGCCGTATCGCAGGAACGAAGGTGTTCCATTATCTGGTGATGCCCGACTCGGCCGGGTCCTTCCTGCTGCCCGAGGTACGCTACGCGTACTACGATCTTGCCGCGGGTGACTATCGCGCCGCGACCATCGGCCCACGCGCGCTCGCCGTCGCGCCGGGGCTGGAGCCGCACGCGCCGCGCGCGCTGCCACCGCTCGCGCGCGGGCGCGCCGCGGCGTGGGCGGACGATTTGGCCCGGAGCCTGGTGCCCTGGGGATGGCTCGTGCTGTTTGTGGGCGCACCCCTGCTCGCATGGCTGTGGCGGCGCCGCCGCGCGACCGCGCCCCGCGCTGCGGGGGCGACGGCCGCGCCCGCGGCGCCGCTCAGCCGCCTGGGACAGCTGGAGCGCGCGTTCCAGGCGATTCTGGCGAGCCATGTCCCCGACCAGCGCGCGCGGGACGGCGACGGCCTGGCGCGCGCGTTGCGCGCGGCGGGCGTCGACAGCGCCGTGGCGGAGCACGTGAAGCGGCTGCGGGACCGCCTGCGCGCCTCGCGGTACGGCCCGCGCGGCCTGGGGGACGCCGCAGAGCTCTCCGCCGAGGTCGCGCAGGTGCTGGAGGTGCTCGGCGCCGATTCCGGCCGGAAGGGGCGTCGCGAGGTGACGGTGATCGCGCTGTTGCTGCTGGTCGGCCTTGGCGGAACCCTGGCCGGCCAAGGACAGACCCCGAGTGCCGAGGCGTTGTACGACGCGGGCGCGCTGCGCGCCGCGTCCGACTCGTTCGCCGCGCGCGCGGCCGCCGAGCCCCGCGTTCCGGCGCACTGGTACAATCTGGGCGCCACCCTGTACCGCGCGGGTGCCGACGGCAAAGCGACGGCTGCCTGGGTGGTGGCGGCGGACTTGGCCCCACGCGATCCGCTCGTGCGGCGCGCGCGCGACCTGCTGCCCGCGCCCGACGCCCCCAGCGAGGCGCTGCTCGCTCCAGGGCTGGTCACGCCGGCCGAGGCGGCGCTCGTGGCGGGCGCGTTCTGGCTGGCGACGTGGGCCGCCGTGGCCGCGCGGCGCCGCCGGTCGGTCATTCTCGCGCTGGCGCTGGCCTGTGGGGGCGCGGCAGGGATCGCGGCCCGTGAAGGCCTGCGCCGCGCCCGGCCGCTCGCCATCGTGCTCAACCATGCGTCGCCGGTGCGCGTCGCGCCCTACTGGGGCGCGAGTCCCGCCTACACGGTCGAGGCCGGCGCGGCGTTGCTCGTGGAACGGCGCGACGGCAGCTGGCTCGAAGTGCGTCGCGACGACGGCGTGCACGGCTGGGTGCTTTCCACCGAAGTCTCGCGGCCGTGACGACCATCGCGATCCTGCCGCCCCATGTGGCGGACCAGATCGCCGCCGGTGAAGTCGTCGAGCGGCCGGCATCGGTCGTAAAGGAGCTGGTCGAAAACGCGCTCGACGCCGGCGCCCGGACGATCCGGATCGAGATCGCGGACGGCGGCAAGAGCCTGATCCGCGTGAGCGACGATGGCGCCGGCATGAGCCGCGACGACGCCGAGCTCGCCCTGTCGCGCCACGCGACGAGCAAGATTCGCGACGCCGTGGACCTGATCGGCGTCGGGACGTTCGGCTTTCGCGGCGAGGCGCTCCCCGCGATCGCGTCGGTGTCGCGGCTCGAGCTGGAGACCTCATCCGACGGTCGAGCGGGCGTGCGGCTCTCGGTCGCGGGTGGCAAACGCGAAGGCTGTGAGGCGGCCGTCCGCCAGCCGGGGACCACCGTCACGGTGCGCGGGCTGTTCTTCAATACGCCGGCCCGGCGCAAGTTCTTACGGGCCCAGGCCACGGAAACGCGGGCGGCCGTCGAAGCCGTGACCCAGCTGGCGCTCGCGCGGCCCGATGTCGCCTTCACCTTCACGAGCGACGATCGTGCTTTGATCGATGTCCGCCCCACCACGCGACCCATCGAGCGCGTGCACGCGTTGTGGGGACGCGAGCTCGCCGACACGTTGCTCCCGATCGTCCACCGGGAGGGACCCCTGGAATTACGCGGGTTCGTGCAGCGGCCGGCGCAGGCCAAGCCCACCGGCCGGAAGGGCTACGTGTTCGTGCGGGGCCGCCCGATTCGCGACCCGTTCATCGTGCGCGCCGCGGAAGCCGGCTATCGCTCCACCATCGCGCCGGGCGATCGCCCGTCGGTCATCCTGTTCCTCGACCTCCCGGGCGACGCCGTCGACGTGAACGTCCATCCGGCGAAGCTGGAGGTCCGGTTCCGCGACAAGTTCTTCGTCGAGAAAGTCGTGGAGGAGGCGGTGCGGCGGGCGCTCGGGCCCCTCGCCGCCGCCGCTCCCCTGGGGACTGGGGGTGGATCCATAGGTGTCGGGTTTCAGGTGTCGGGGTTCGGCGGCTCCGGCTCCACTCTCGAGATGTTTCCTCGCGACTCCCGGACACCCGACACCCGGCACCTGACACCTGTCCTTCAGGTCTTCGACACCTACATCATCTTCCAGACCGACTCCGGCGTTGCGATCATCGATCAGCACTCGGCGCACGAGCGCGTGTTGTACGAACGGGCGATGCATCAGCTCACCGGTGATGGGGCGACGGCCCAGCGACTGCTGTTGCCGCTGACGCTCGAGTTCACCGCTGCCGAGCTCGAGGCGATCGAGGCGCACCGCGAGCTGCTGCGCCGCGTCGGCTACGAAGTGGAGCCGTTTTCCGGGCGCAGCGTGGTGGTGCACACGGCGCCGAATCCCCATCCTCGATTCGATGCGGCGCGCTGTTTCGGCGAGCTGGTCGCCGATCTCGCGGGCGGCCGGTTCGGCGGACTGGCGAACCGCCTGGAGCGGTTTGCCGCGACGTACGCCTGTCGCGCCGCCATCAAGGCGGGCCAGCGGCTCGAGCCCGACGAGATGCGCGAGCTCGTGGTGCGTCTCCTGAGCGCTACCCTGCCCGCGCACGACGTCCACGGGCGACCAACGGTCGTGCAACTGCCGAAGGAAGAGCTGGAGCGCCGATTTGGGCGGACCTGACACCGGACGCCTGACACCTGTCGTTGTCGGCCCCACCGCCGTCGGCAAGACCGCCGTGGTGGCGGCATGGGCCGCGCTCGAACCGATCACGGTCGTGTCCGCCGACGCGCGCCAGGTGTATCGCGAGCTGGACGTGGGCACCGCGAAGCCGACTCCCGCATTGCTCGCACGCGTGCCGCACCTGGGCCTCGACGTGGTCGCCCCGGGGGAGCGCTACAGTGCCGGCCGCTTCGCGCGCGACGCGGCACGGTGGCTCGAGGAGATTCGTGCCGCCGCGCGGCAGCCCGTCGTGGTCGGTGGCACCGGCTTGTACGTTCGCGCATTGGCCGACGGTCTGTTCCGGGAGCCGCCGCTCGATGCTGTCCGGCGCGAGCGCCTGCGCGATTGGACGACGCGGCTCTCGCCTGTGCACCTGGCGCACTGGGCGGCACGGCTCGACCGGCGGTTCGCCGGCGGTGGGCGGCAGCGGGCGGCCCGCGCCATCGAAGTCGCGCTGCTCACGGGGCGCGGGCTGTCCTGGTGGCAGGCGCACGCGCGCGAGACCGGAACCATGCGTCCGTGGTACATTCAGCTGACCTTGCCCCGGGAAGTGCTGCATCGTCGCATCGCGCAACGCGTGGACGACATGCTGGCAGCGGGTCTGGTGGACGAAGTCCGTCGGGTGATGGCCGCCGGTGTCGCTCCGCACGCGACCGGTCTCGACGGCGTCGGGTATCGAGAGGTCGTGGCGCTGCTCGAGGGACGACTGCGGCAGAGCGAGCTGCGCGACGCGATCGTCGTCGCCACACGGCGCTACGCGAAACGCCAAGAGACCTGGTTTCGACATCAACTGCGGGACGCGGGACGCGGGACGGGGGACGGGGGCGTGTGGACTCTTGATGCGACGGAACAGGCCGACGAGCTGGCCGCACGAATCCACGAGCGCTGGGTCGCCCTCACCCGTCCCTCGTCCCCCGTCCCCCGTCGCCCGTCCCGTGTGATCTCATGAGAATCGGCATCACCTGCTACCCGACCTACGGCGGCTCGGGGGCGGTCGCGACCGAGCTCGGCCTCGAGCTCGCGCGCCGGGGCCACGAGGTGCACTTCATCTCCTACGCGAGCCCATTCCGGCTGCGTGGGTACGTCGAGCGGGTCACGTTCCACGAGGTCACGCAGACCGAGTATCCGCTGTTCGAGCAGTCGTCCCCGTACGCGCTGGCGCTGGCGGTGAAGCAGCATGAAGTGGCCATGCGCGAGCAACTCGACCTCATGCACGTGCATTACGCCATCCCGCACGCCGCCACGGCGTGGCTCGCGAAGCAGATGCTGAAGGCCGAGCGCGACCTGAAGATCGTGACCACGCTGCACGGCACCGACATCACGCTCGTGGGACAGGACCCGTCCTACTACACGCTCACGAAGTTCTCGATCGAGCAGTCGGATCGCGTGACGGCGGTGTCGGCGTTCCTGCGGGACGAAACCTATCGCGCCTTCGGCTGCGGCGACTGCGACGTGGTCGTGATCCCCAACTTCGTCTCGCCCGCGGAGTATCATCCGCCCGGCGACGACACGTGCCGCCGGTCGCTCGCCCCGGCCGGCCACAAGGTGCTGGTACACGTGTCGAACTTCCGGCCTGTCAAGCGGGTGACCGACGTGGTGCGGGTCTTCGCGGGCGTGCGACGCGAGGTCGCGGCCACGTTGGTGCTGGTCGGCGACGGTCCGGACCGCGATCCCGCCGAGCAGGAGGTGGACCGCCTCAAGCTACGGCGGAATGTCCGCTTTCTGGGCAAGGTGGACAACGTCGCCGACATCCTGCGGGGCTCGGACGTGTTCCTGTTGCCGTCCGAGACCGAGTCCTTTGGGTTGGCCGCGCTCGAGGCGATGGCGTGCGCCGTGCCGGTTCTGGCGAGCGCGGTGGGCGGCCTCCCCGAAGTGGTCGTGGACGGAGAGACGGGATTCCTCACGCCGGTCGGTGACACCGGCGCCATGACCGCCCACGCCATTCGCCTGTTGCGGGACGACGCGCTCCACGCGCGCCTGGGCGCGGCGGCGGCCCACCGGGCCCTCGAGTTCGCCGCCGACCGCATCGTGCCTCGGTACGAGCGGCTGTACGAGGACGTGCTGCGTGATTGACCTGCTGCGCCTGGTCCGTGCCCACAACCTGCTGATCGCCACGGCCGCCGTGCTGGCGGGCGGCTGGATCGCGCTCGCGTCGGTCCAGACCCCGAAAGTGCTGGCGTTTGCCGCGCTGGCGGCGGTGGGGATCGGTATGGCGGGATATGCATGCAACGACATCTGGGACCAGGCGGCGGACCGTGTCAACCGGTCTGGGACGGGGCGGCCGCTCGCCACGGGCCGCATATCGCGCGGCGCCGCGGACCTGTGCGTCGCCGCCGGCGCGTTCATCGGCCTCACGGGCGCGGCGCTCGTCAGCGGAACAGCCGTGGCCGTCGCCGCAGCGGCCCTTCTGCTGCTGGTCCTGTACTCACCCGTGCTCAAGCCCCGTGGCCTGCTCGGCAACGTCGCGGTGGCGCTCGTGGCCGGCTTGCCGCTCGAGTACGGCGCGATCGCGGTGGGGAACCCCCGCGCGGGCATCGTGCCCTGGATCCTCGCGTCGTGGATTCATCTGGTGCGCGAGATCGTGAAAGACATCGACGATCAGGCGGGTGACCAGCAGCTCGGTCGCCGCACCCTGCCGCTTGTTCTGGGAGCCCGGCGCGCGAGCGTCGTCGGGGGCGTGCTGGCGGCAGCATTCGTGCCGCTGTCGCTCGCGCTGCCGGCCGCGGCGCACTACCACGGTCCGTATTTTCTCATCGCGCTGTTCGCGCAGCTCGCCGTCCTCGCCGTCGCCAGCCGGCTGTTCATCGGGAGGGCGCCCGCCGGGGGAAACAGCCGGCTGCTGAAAGGAGCCATGCTCGTGGGTATCGTGGCGCTGGTCGCCGGGCGGGTCGCATGACCCTGTGGCAGGGCATCGTCCTTGGACTGGTGCAGGGGCTCACCGAGTTTCTTCCCGTGTCGAGCTCGGGTCACCTGCGGGTGCTTGAGGTGGTTACAGGCGTGCACACGCCGGGCGTCTTTGTGGAGGTCATGCTGCACGTCGCCACTGTGGGGTCCGTGCTCGTGGTCTACGGCGCGCGCTTGTGGGCCATTGTGCGCGGCGTTCTGGCACGGCGTCCGGCCGAGCTCCGAACCGCGGGGCTGTTGCTCCTCGCCACGCTGCCGGCCGGCGTTATCGGAGTACTGTTCCACCGGCAGGTGGAAGCCGGTGCGTCACTGTTCATCGTGGGTACCGGCTTTCTATTGACTGGATTCATGAACTGGTCGACACGCCGGCTCGCCGGTAGCCGCAGCGAGCCCACGGTGGGCGTCGCGGTCGGCATCGGGTTCGCGCAGGCGCTGGCTGCCGTGTTTCGCGGCGTGTCGCGCTCCGGCTCCACGGTGTGCGCCGCCTTGTGGGGCGGCCTCGGGCCCGCCGCGGCGGCGGAATTCAGCTTCCTGCTCGCCGTTCCCGTTATCGCCGGCGCCGCTCTCGTCGAAGGCCGGCACATGGTGGTGCACGTAGCGGCTGTCGGGGCTCTGCCCCTGGCGACCAGTTTCGTCCTCGCGTTCGCGAGCGGGATCTGGTCGATTCGGTTCCTGGTGGCCTTGCTGCAGCGCGGCCGCTTCTACGCGTTCGCCCCGTACAACTGGATCGTCGGCGTCCTGACGATCGGATACGCGCTGTGGCGCGGCTGACGCTCGACGGCGTCGCGGGCGCCGATCTCGCGGTTCGGTGGGGCGTGCCGCAGTGCGGGCTGTTCCGCCGGCTCGACTCGACGCTCGACGCCATCCACGACCTCGGCGCCCAGAGCGCGCCCACGGGCAGCGTCGTGCTCGCCGAAGAACAAGCGGCCGGCCGGGGACGGGACGGGCGGACCTGGCACTCGCCCGTCGGCGGCGTGTGGCTCGGCATGCTGCTGCGGCCAGCGCGCTGCGAGCTGGGAGTCATGTCGGTGCGCGTGGGGCTCGCCGTCGCGGACGTCGTGGACGCCCTGCTCGGTCGCGTCGAGATCAGGCTCAAGTGGCCGAACGACGTGCTGCTCGCGGACCGCAAGCTCGCCGGCATCCTGTGCGAAGGACGCTGGCACGGCGACTCGCTGCAATGGCTCGCCGTCGGCGTGGGCGTGAACGTATGCAACCCGATTCCTCCCGCCGTGGCGCGCCAGGCTGTCGCGCTCCACGAGTGGCTCCCCGCCGTGCGTCGCCTCGATGTGCTCGATCGCCTCGTCCCCGTGCTCGCCGGGCTGGCCTCCGGCGAGCCCGCGCTGAGCGAGCGAGAGTGTACCGCGTTTGCGGCCCGCGACTGGCTGCAGGGCCGCCAGCTGCGCTCGCCCGCCGCGGGTCGGGCGCGCGGCCTCCGGCCCGATGGCGCCTTGCTCGTCGACCTCGGCGCGGCGACGATCGCGGTGCGCGAGGGGCACGTGGAGCTGGCGTAGAGAGGGCGGCAGAAGGCCTAGAGGTCGTAGAGGTCGTAGAGGTCGTAGAGGAAGGCGAACGAGCGAAATCGCTGCCTCTTTTCGCTGCTGCTTGCAACGATCCGATCCCGCAGTCCCGTGACGGTAACGTTACGTTCGTGCTCGTGCCACCGTATGAGCGACTGAAAGCATGGCAGGAGTGTCATAAGCTCGTGCTCGAGACCTACCGAGCTACAAAGTCCTTCCCGAAGGAAGAGCTCTACGGCTTGACATCTCAAACACGGCGGGCTGCGTTTTCGGCTGCCGCTAACATCGTCGAAGGGTCAGCCAAGCACAGTCCGAGAGAGTTCCGTCGGTTTCTTGACGTCACGATCGGTTCGTTGGCGGAGCTCGGGTACGCGTTTCGGGTTGCGCGAGAACTTGAGCTACTGCCAAGCTCCGATTGGGACAAGTTGGAGGATTTGCGGAGACGCGCCGGCTTCTTAACGTGGCGACTGTATGGGTCGCTGGTCGACCGAGGGCAGTGAGGCAGTCGCCTCAAGCACCTCTACAACCTCTACAACCTCTACGACCTCTA
>Ga0066669_10000149_pt1 | contig 17819 bp, 10 predicted proteins | sample GraSoiAngelo_118_FD_133940 | JGI IMG/M metagenome (GOLD analysis project Ga0066669, IMG submission 133940) | Grasslands soil microbial communities from the Angelo Coastal Reserve, California, USA - 14_0919_02_20cm | ecosystem: Environmental > Terrestrial > Soil > Grasslands | place: USA...
AAACGTGAGCCAAAATCGCATGTCCGGCACAGTCGAAGCACGGCCCGATATGGTCATCTCGCGCCAACTGAGCTGGGGCGTACCGGTTCCGGTTTATTATACCAGAGACGGACTCGCGATCCTCGATGCAAAAATAATTCGCAAGCTCGCTGATCTCGTCGCACAGCGCGGGTCAAATATTTGGTTTGAGTTGAATGATGTCGATCTTGCGCGCGAGCTCGGCTTTCCGGAGGGCGCCGCGCATCGCAACGACACGATCGACGTTTGGATCGACAGCGGCGTTTCACACAAAGCCGTTTGTGCGCTGCATCCTGAACTGCGCGATCCCGCTGACATGTATCTCGAGGCGACCGATCAGCATCGGGGTTGGTTTCAATCGTCACTCCTGACAAGCGTCGCATTGAACAATCGCGCGCCGTACAAAACCTGCGTCACTCACGGTTTTGTTGTCGATCTTGACGGAAAAAAGATCTCGAAATCGGGCACGTACGACAAGCCGACGGACGCCGGCCATTTCGTCGGCCGTCATGGCGCGGATCTCGTTCGGCTTTGGGCCAGCAGTATCGATTACACCGACGACGTGCCCTTCTCTGAGGAAATGTTCGCGCGCCTCGGCGATACATACCGCCGAATTCGGAACACGCTGCGCATCTTGTTGGGAAATCTTTTTGATTTCCCTGTCGCGGCGCTCTCTGAGCGTCGTGCCAATCTGCGATCGGAGATCGCCACTACAGACTTTACATTGATTGATCGCTGGATTCTTCACCGTCTGGACAACGTGATTGCGGATTGTCGATTCGCTTACGAAACGTTCGAATTTCACAAGGTTTATCACACGCTCAATGAATTTTGTGCTGTGGACCTGAGCAGCCTGTATATCGACATCACCAAGGACCGCATGTATTGCGACGAGTCGGATTCGCCGCGACGCCGTGTGACGCAAACGGTCATGCATGAAATTTTCGACGCGCTCTGCCGGTTGCTTGCGCCAATTCTCGCATTCACAGCCGAGGAAGCATGGCGCCATTCCGGCACGGGCGCCTCGGTTCACCTGCAGGAATTTCCGGACCAAATAGTGTATCGCGATCCGGATGCAGATCGGCAAATGAGCGAGGTTCTACAAATGCGTTCTGTAGTTGGTCGACAGATCGAAAAAGCGCGCCAGGAGAAGTTGATCGGCAATTCTCTAGAAGCCGCTGTTGTCTACCGCGTTCCTATTGGATACCTAATCCATGCTTGGCAAGGACGGGAATCGCTACTCGAAGAGATAATGATGGTAAGCTCCTTCCGCTTGGAAGCTGGAACTATCGAAGCGGTACACGCCAGTGTTGGCCGAACCCGTTACAAGAAATGTGCGCGTTGTTGGCGTCATCGGCCAACGGTTGGCGCGAGCAAAGCGCATCCCGACTTGTGCGACCGCTGCGAGAGCGTAGTGGAGGCGAACAAAAGCCGTGTCGCACACGAGATTACCGAATGACTTCGCGACAATCGGTTATTGTCATGTCGAGCGGAGTCGAGACGTGTCTTATTCGTAGCGGCGGTTCACTGAACTGCCGGGGCGATTGGGTCAGTCGCCCCTACCTACGCTCCGCTCGGAATGACAGAGGATCGGGATGAAATTCATCTTCTTTCTGTCGTTGCCGCTCTACGCGCTGGATCAATGGACGAAACAGTTGGTTCTGCGGTTTATCAGCCCAGACGCGCCGCGCATGGTGATATCGGGTTTCTTTAATCTGGTTAACGTCACGAACACCGGCGCAGCCTTTGGTTCCTTCAGGAACAACAACACTTTCTTCATCGCAATTTCATCTGTCGCGCTTCTCGTTGTTCTAGCCCTCCTCGTGCGACGACGGTCGTCCGATCTTTGGCGCGATATGTCACTTGCGCTTCTACTCGCCGGCATCCTGGGAAACGTTACCGATCGTCTTCTTTATGGGCACGTGATCGATTTCCTTCTTTTCGATTTGCACATTCCATACGCGCATCCATGGCCGGCGTTTAATGTCGCCGATTCATGCATCTCAATTGCAGTCGTCTTGTTTATCATTCATTCATTTTGGCAAGGTAAAGGCGCGCCTAAAAGCAGGGGCGATTGACCTCAATCGCCTGCGCTCGCAAGATAGATGGACGGTTCGGTGAACCGCCCTCACCCAATGAAAGCTTCGCCGATGGAAAAAACCGCGCGTGAAATTGCCGCCCATTTGCGGGAAAGCGGTCATATTGCGTATTTCGCGGGGGGATGCGTGCGCGATATCGTCCGGGGCCAGACCCCGAAAGACTTCGACATCGCCACGGATGCCAAACCGGAAAATGTTCAGAAACTTTTTCCGCGCACCTACGCGGTTGGTGCGCATTTTGGTGTGATCCTGGTGTTGGAAAACGGTTTCCAATTCGAGGTCGCGACCTTTCGCTCAGATGAGGCGTATATCGATGGAAGGCACCCGAGCGCGGTGCACTTTTCATCTCCCGAGGAGGACGCAAAACGCCGCGATTTCACGATCAACGGAATGTTTTACGACCCGGTCGCGGAGGAAGTGATCGATTTCGTGGGCGGCCGCGCCGATATCGCGGCGAAATTGGTGCGCGCAATTGGCGATGCGGCGCAGCGTTTCGCGGAAGATCGGTTGCGCATGCTGCGCGCGGTGCGTTTCGCCACGGTGCTTGGTTACAAGATCGACAGTCAAACGTGGGACGCGCTGGTGGCGAATGCGGCCTCGGTCAATAAGATCAGCGCGGAACGAATTCGTGAAGAGCTGGCGCGCATTTTTCTCTCGCCAAACAGAATGCGCGGCTGGGATTTGCTCGATTCGAGTGGGCTAATGCGTGCCATTCTGCCCGAAATCGACGCTATGAAAGGTTGCAAGCAGCCGGAGCAATTTCATCCCGAAGGCGACGTTTTCGAGCACACGCGCTTGATGCTGCAATTTCTTCCAGAGAAAGTTTCTGTGCCGCTCGTTTTCTCTGTGTTGCTTCATGATGTGGCGAAACCGCGCACGGCAGTTGTCGATGAAACGGGGCGAATCCGATTCAACGGCCATGATCGCATTGGCGCAGAAATGACCGAAGAAATCATGAGACGTTTGCGGTTTTCCGGTGCTGAGATCGACGCCACGGTCGAAATGGTGCGGCAGCACATGGTTTTCAAGGACGTCCCGAAAATGCGGGTGGCGAAATTAAGGCGTTTTATGGCACGACCAACTTTTGATGACGAGCTCGAGCTGCATCGGGTCGATTGCGAAGGCAGTCATCGCATGCTCGACAATTACGAGTTCCTCCTCCGCAAACGCGACGAATTTGCGAACGAGCCGATTGTTCCACCGCCGCTGGTGCGCGGGGACGATTTGATTGCACTTGGTTTGAAGCCGGGCCCAAAGTTTGGCAAAATTTTGGAGGCGATCGAGACGCGACAGCTTGAGGGAAATCTGCGGTCGCGCGAGGAAGCGCTCGATTGGCTGAAGCGTGAGTATGCGCGGGGCGACAAACGTTGAGTCGCTAAATCGTTTTCAACGTCAAACATCGAACATCCAATGAGAATTCTCATGATCAGCGCAGAAGGGCCACCGCTGCAGCGGGCCGGGGCGCTAATTGAAGTGATGGATGCACTGCCACGCGAGTTGCGCGCGCGGGGGCACGAAGTCAGCGTAGCACTCCCGTATTATCGGGAAATTCGAGAGAACACCGTATTCAAAGAAGAGGACGCCGGCGTAGCTGTCGATGTACAAGTGGGCGACAGAACTTACGTCGCCAAATACCTCGAGGGGCGGAGCGCTAGCGGGGTGCAGTTATTTCTGATTCGTTGCGACGAGTTTTTTGATCGCGCAGGAATTTACGGTGAGCGAGGTCAGCCCTACGAGGATAACGCGGCGCGGTTCATTTTTTTCTGCAAGGCAGCATTGGAACTCGCACGGCGATTGACGCCGTCACTGCAAATTCTGCACGTGCACGATTGGGCGGCCGCGCTGGTGCCGGTCTTTGTGCGCGCGCACCGCTTGCCGTTCGCAACAGTGCTGACGATTCATCACGTCGCCGACCAGGGCAGTTTCTGGGGACTCGACTTCAACCTCACGAATCTACCGGAGCGATTTTTTACTCTGCACGGCATAGAGTTTTTTGGACGGCTGAATTTTCTCAAAGGCGGAATTCTCTACGCCGATAAGATCACAACGGTAAGCGAACATTACCGGCGCGAAATACAAACGGCGGCCGGTGGCCACGGTCTCGACGGCGTGCTACGCGAAAATGCCTATCGCCTCACCGCGGTTTTGCATGGTGCGGATTACCAACGTTGGAATCCGGCGTCCGATCGTCTCCTCCCGGCGCATTATGACGCGAGAAGGCTTCGGGGAAAACAGGTTTGTCGTGACGCGCTGGTGAAAGAAATGGAGCTCGCGTCTGCGCCGCGTGGTCCGGTCTTTGGCATGGTAACTCGTGTCGTCGAGGAAAAAGGCTTCGAGATTCTTATGCCGCTTCTTGATCGACTTCTTTGGGATGACGTCCGCATGATCATTCTCGGCGAAGGTGACCCGGCCTATGAAACTGCTCTTGCCATCGCGGCGAGAAAATTCCCAGGCAAGTTCGCATACCAAAAGGATTACGACGAGAAACTCACGCACCTGATTGAAGCAGGCATGGATATCAGCCTGATGCCGTCGCGGTTCGAACCGGCCGGTTTGAGCGGGATGTACAACTTGAAATATGGTGCTCTCCCGGTTGCGCGGGCAACCGGCGGCATCCGGGAGATCATCGAGGATTACGATCCGACAATCGATCGCGGTTACGGTTTCCTTTGTTACGAATATTCAAGCGAAGCCTTTTGGGATTCGATCAAACGCGCGCGGGAAATTTATCGCGACCGCAACGTGTGGGCGAAGCTGATGAAACGAGCAATGGCGCGCAATTTTTCTTGGGATGTTTCGGCGCAGCGTTACGAAGAGCTTTATAAGGAACTTGTCGGGACGACCGACGAAGTGGCGGCTTAACGCGTCTCAAGCGAGCCGGCGTGTGGGTGGATCGAGCGTTCCGCGCTCAATGTTACATGACTGCAGCGAAGCCGCATATTAACTAGCATCATGCGAACGGAGTGCCCGATCCGTCAGGGTTGTCGAAATAGACGTTCACAAAGTTGCCGCGAATAAAACCGAGCACGGTGTCGTCAAAGTTTGCCACCCAAACCAGCATAGACGACCCGGACACAATGCGATCCGAGATTGCCCTCGCCCGCAACCGGACAAGTTCTTGCAATCTCGAGAGCTTTCCGATCTCCTCAGCGCTTCCTACTGATGACATGATGACTCATTCGTGGTCGCTGCTCAGGCCTTTGCTCGCGGGATTGATCCTGACCTTGCTGCAACTTGCAATGGCGGTGGGCCTGCTTGCGCCAGAAGGGTCTGCTTCAAATCGCTACTCCACGCTTCTCCAACACGATAGCTATTGGTTTATGAACATCGTCGACCGCGGGTACCAGACTATTGTCCCACCCGCTGATCACAAGGTAATGGAAGTATCGAACGTCGCATTTTTTCCCGCCTATCCTGCGATAGCTGCTTTGTTTCGCTATGGTCTCAACATCGACACCGGCACTGCCTTGCTGATCGTGGCTCAGCTCGCTGCCTGGGGGTTCTGGAGTTATTTTTTTCTCTTTTGCAAGCGCTGGAGTATTTCGCCTGCGCTCCAGGTTTGCGGTTCAATGTTGATTCTCACCCATCCCGCCGCCTTTTTTCTGATTGCCGGCTACTCAGAGTCGCTTTTTTTGATGGCATTGCTGGGCTTCATTTATTGGAGCAGCGCGCAGGGTCGCGCCGTCAAATTCTGGGCCGCTTTACATGGCATTGTGATGTCGGCGACGCGTATTGTCGGAATCGTGTGTGCGGCTTTTCCGGTTGTGCACTCGGTTTTCGCAATGGCGTTGGCCCGATCCTTTCCACCCGGTGAGCTGGAAGCGCCGCCGGCCGCACAGACCTCGAGGCCTATATTACAATCATGGGCCGGCTTGCGTGAGCCGCGAAGGTTGTTCCGCCAACACGGGGCGGCGATCGGTTTGATGGTTGTGGCAACATTGGGCGCACTTTCGTTCTTCCTCTACTGTCAACTGCGCTGGGGCCATTGGGACATTTATATGCTAACGCAAGCGGCCGGGTGGGGCATCATCCCCGATTACTTGGCGGTGTTCAGGCCTTCTAATTATCGCTGGCTCGTCCCGGCTCTGAATAATCCGACCGAGGCCAGCCAAATGTCGATGACTCTGGGCGCGCTGCTCCTTATCGGTATCGCGTTTTGCGAAATTTCGGTTGCACTCGGGCGCACCCGGTCCGCTCGATGGGCGAACGGGTTACCAACGCGCGCCGGCATCTATTTCTGCGCCGCCGCGATCTATTACCTCTCAGTCAGTGGAGTGGCCTGCGTGGATATGGAAAGCATGCTTCGCTACGAATTTTGCGTGCATGTGCTAATCGTGCTGGCGCTTTTGAATTATCTGCGTCAATTTCGCATGCCGCCGATGTTCGTGCGGGCGTTCGGCATCGCGGCAGTCGCGTTGATCACTGCGGCGGGGTTAAGCGTACAGGGCTGGTACGTCTGGAATTTCACCCGGGGCAACTGGGTTGCGTAGACGAAGATGAAAACAAGAGTCGCCATTATCGGTGCCGGGCCAGCAGGTTTGACGGCGGGTTACCTCCTGTCGAAGGAGGAAGTCGCCGTCATTGTTTTGGAAGCCGATCCCAGTTATGTAGGAGGCATTTCGCGCACTGTCACCTACAAAGGTTTTCACTTCGATATCGGCGGACACCGTTTCTTTTCCAAATCCAAAGCGGTCGAAGATCTGTGGACCGAGATTTTGCCCAAGGACATGCTCGTGCGCCCGCGTTCCTCGCGTATTTTTTACGACGGGAAATTTTTTTCCTATCCGTTAAAACCGCTCCAAGCGCTGCTTAAGCTTGGGATCTTCAGGTCTACCCTGTGCATCCTTTCGTGGATGAAAGCGCGCCTCCTTCCGGTGCGAAATCCACGTAATTTCGAAGAGTGGGTAAGCAATCAGTTTGGCAAACGGCTCTTCAATACGTTCTTCAAAAGTTACACTGAAAAAGTTTGGGGCATGAGCTGCAAAGAAATTTCCGCCGACTGGGCTGCGCAGCGCATTAGAGGACTTTCTCTCGGTAGCGCCATCAAGAATGCGCTGATTCCGCAGCGCTATAATGGGGATCGAACAAACGTCATTAAAACGCTGATCAATTCTTTTCGTTATCCACGAAAAGGACCTGGCATGATGTGGGAGGCCTGCGCGGAAAAGATGAGGGCGCTGGGCGGCAAGCTGGAGATGGGCTGCAGAGTAACTCGCTGTTCATACGATGAAATGGCTGGCTGGACGGTCGAATGCAAAGATCAACAGGGCGAATCGCAGACCATCGAAGCTAAACACATCATTTCATCCGCCCCGATGCGAGAGCTGGTCTGCGGATTGTCGCCGAGCGTGAGCGAGCGGACGAAGTACGCTGCCCAGAGCCTCAAGTATCGCGATTTCCTCACCGTCATGTTGATCTTGAAAGACCGACACATGTTTGATGACAACTGGATCTACATTCACGATCCAAGCGTCAAAGTCGGTCGTGTTCAAAACTTCCGTTCGTGGTCGCCGGAGATGGTGCCCGAACCAGATAAGGTTTGTTACGGTCTCGAATACTTCTGCTTTGAGCACGACGGACTCTGGGACTCGAGCGATAGCAACTTAATTGAGCTCGCCAAGCAAGAGCTAGTTAAGATCGGGCTGGCCAGGGAAGGGGACTTCGTAGATGGCTGCGTTGTTCGCCAGAAAAAGGCGTATCCCGTTTACGACGACGATTACGCACGGCACGTCGCTACCATCCGCGAGGAGTTGGACCACCGTTATCCGAACCTGCACCTCGTCGGTCGCAACGGCATGCATAAATACAACAACCAGGACCACGCCATGATGACTGCCATGTTGTGCGTCGAAAATATTCTGGCGGACGCAGAGCTTTACGATCTCTGGCAAGTTAACAGCGATGCGGAATATCACGAGTCCGGTCCCGGAGCGGCTGAGGAAACAATCGGCACAGGACTACGGCTTGTCCCCACCCGCGTCGTCGCTGCTCCCGAGCTCGCGCCCGAAGGGTAATTATCCTTCGCTGAATTCTTCGACCGGCGGACAAGAGCAAAACAGATTCCTATCTCCGTAAACGTTGTCGATCCTGGCGACGGCTGGCCAGAATTTGTGTTCGCGAGTCCAAGGCGCGGGAAAAGCCGCCTGTTCGCGCGAGTAAGGCCGGTCCCACTTTCCGGAAGCAATTTGCTGCGCGGTGTGCGGCGCGTTTTTCAGGATATTGTTTTCCCGATCCATCTTTCCGTTCGCGACCGCTTCGATCTCTGCGTGGATCGAGAGCATCGCGTCGCAAAAACGGTCGAGCTCATGTTTTGGTTCACTTTCTGTTGGCTCGATCATCATCGTCCCGGCGGCCGGCCAGGAAACCGTCGGCGCGTGGAATCCGAAGTCTATCAACCGTTTTGCTACATCTTCCACCTCGATGCCTGCGCTTTTCCACTGGCGAAGATCCACGATGCACTCATGCGCAACGAGCCCGCGTTTGCCTTTGAAAAGCACGGGAAAATAAGAATCGAGTCGTTTGGCGATATAATTCGCATTTAAGATCGCGACCTCGCTGGCTCGTTTCAATCCTTCCGCGCCCATCATGCGGATGTACATCCATGTGATCGTAAGAATGCTGGCGCTACCGTAAGGCGCGGCAGCGACGTTACCTCCCTTGCCTCCGCCGTGGCGGTAATCGGAGCCGCTCCCAATCGGCGGACGCTTCCCATGCTCCCCTTCGCCGAACAAGATTCGGCCGGTCTCCGGATCGAGAATGAATTCTCTCGGTAAAAACGCGGCGAGATTTTTGGCAACACCGATCGGTCCCACGCCAGGCCCGCCGCCGCCGTGCGGAATGCAAAAAGTCTTGTGCAAATTTAAGTGACAAACATCCGCGCCGTAGTCGCCGGGGCGACAAAGACCAACCTGCGCATTCATGTTCGCGCCGTCCATGTAAACCTGACCACCGTGCGCGTGCACGATGTCGCAGATTTCGCGGATGGTTGGTTCGAAAACGCCGTGTGTGGAAGGATACGTGACCATTAGCGCGGCGAGGTCGCGGGCGTGCTCATCTGCTTTGGCGCGAAGATCGGCGAGATCGATGTCTCCATCTTTCAAACAGGCAACCGGGACAACCTTGAAACCGGCCATCACCGCGCTGGCTGGATTAGTTCCGTGTGCCGAGGTCGGGATGAGACACACGTTGCGATGCGCTTCACCGCGCGACGCGTGATACTCGCGGATCGCAAGCAGACCTGCGAATTCCCCCTGCGATCCGGCATTGGGTTGCAATGAAATCGCCGCGAACCCGGTGATTTCAGCAAGCCATTTTTCAAGCTGCCGGCAAATTTCCATGTAGCCTGCGGTCTGTTCGGTGGGCGCGAACGGATGCAGCTTGGAGATTTCCGGCCATGAGATCGGAAACATTTCCGCCGTGGCATTCAATTTCATCGTGCACGAGCCGAGCGGAATCATCGAAGTAGTCAGCGAAAGATCGCGCGATTCGAGTTTTTTTAGATAACGCAGCATTTCCGTCTCGGTGTCGTGCGTGTTGAAGATAGAATGTGTCAGGAAATGCGAAGTGCGGATCGCGAATTGCGGAATGCGAAGCGGCGGCTCGCCAAGATCGTCATCGGTAAAATCGCGCACATGTGTGCCGCGAAAGATCGACATCAACAATTCGATGTCGCGGGGAGTTGTCGTTTCATCGAATGAAATCCCGACGGCGCGCGCGCCGAGAGAGCGCAAGTTGCAGCCCATTTTTTGAGCGTGATCAATAAGCGTACCGCTCGATTCGACCTGTACGCGAATCGTATCGAAAAAGTTTTCGTGCGTGATTTTGAAATCAAGAGCCTGCAGACCATCCGCAAGTTGGCTCGTTAGGCGATGAATTCGCTCGGCGATTGCGCGCAAGCCACGAGGTCCGTGGTAGACTGCATACATCGAGGCGATAACAGCGAGAAGTACCTGGGCCGTACAGATGTTGCTCGTCGCTTTGTCGCGGCGGATGTGTTGTTCGCGCGTTTGTAGGGCGAGTCGATAAGCAGGGCGGCCTTCGGCATCATGCGAAACGCCCACGAGACGACCAGGCATGTGGCGCTTGTATTGGTCACGCGTGGCGAAGTATGCCGCGTGCGGTCCACCAAACCCCATTGGCACGCCAAAACGTTGCGTGTTTCCCACCGCGACGTCGGCGCCGAATTCTCCTGGCGATTTCAATAATGTCAGTGCGAGAATGTCGGCGGCGGCAACAACAAGCGCTCCGGCGTCATGCGCTTGCCTGACGAATGCGGCGTAATCACAAATCGCGCCATCCGTGGCGGGGTACTGGACGAGTGCGCCGAAAACGGCGTCGTCGAATTTGAACCGCGAGTAATTGTCGATCTTGATCTGGATGCCAAGCGGCTTCGCGCGGGTCTGAATGACGGCAATAGTTTGGGGATGACAATTGTCGGCGACGAAAAATTTGTTTCGACGGGAAGCGACCGCATGACAAAGCGACATCGCTTCGGCGGCGGCGGTCGCTTCGTCCAAAAGAGACGCGTTTGCGATATCGAGCCCAGTCAAATCGGTCGCCATCGTTTGGAAATTTACCATCGCCTCCAAACGGCCCTGCGCCAACTCGGCTTGGTACGGGGTGTAAGCAGTATACCAGCCGGGATTTTCGAGAATGTTTCGCTGGATAACCGGCGGCGTAATGCAGTCGTAGTAGCCCGCGCCGATAAATGAGCGCTTGACCTTGTTTTTCTTTGCGATCGCGTGCAACTCGGCCAGTGCTTCCATCTCCGATTTCGCTTCCGGCAAGTTCAGTTCTCGATCTAAGCGGATATTTTTGGGGACGGCAGCGTCGATCAGTGCATCGAGATTTTCGAAGCCAAAGTCGCGCAACATTTCGCGCATTTCTTCTTCGCTGGGGCCGATGTGGCGGCGCGCAAATGAGCCGAAATCAGTCGTTCGTTCGCGCAATTTCATTTGAAGAGACTACGGAAGGCAAATCGCGCTTCAAGTCCTGTAGCGGCGCTCTGTGAGCGCCGAAAGAATTAATGCGACGGACAGAGACCGACGCTACGAGAATTATTTAGAGTCGTAGGTTTTGACGCCGTGACTTTTCAACAGCGCGCGAAGCTCGGCGAGATGCTGATGGTTTCGGGTCTCGACCGTGCAGAGAACGTTTACGGCGGAAACGTCCGAACTGGCGAAAGCGCGATCGTGCACGACTTGTTTGATGCTTGCGCCGGTCGAAGCGATTTGCGTCGCCAAATCGGCCAAGCCACCTGGCCGATCGCTAATGATGGCAGTGAATCGGCCAAGGCGGCCGTCGGCGACGAGACCGCGTTCGATCACGCGACTAAGCACATTGGGATCGATGTTGCCGCCGCAAATCAAAAGGACCACTCGCTTGCCGGTGAGTTCTTTCAGTTTTCCGGACATGCACGCGGCGAGCGGCGTCGCCGCGGCTCCTTCAACGACACTTTTTTCGAGTTCGACGAGACGCAGGATCGCCAGGGCGATCTGTTCCTCAGTCACAGTGACGGCAAGATCCACAAGTGGCTTCGCGATTCGGAACGCGTTCGAGCCGACCTGGGGAATTGCGAGTCCATCCGCCAGCGTCGGATGCATCACGATCTTCGTCGGCTTGCCGGCTTCAAGCGCCGCTGAAAAGCTCGCCACGTTCTCCGCTTCAACGGTGACAATCTTCACTTTCGGCCGCAACGTTTTGATTGCTAAAGAAACGCCGGCGAGCAGACCAGCGCCGCCCACGGGAATAATCACTGCCTCGAGATCAGGAGTTTGCTCGACGATTTCTAGGCCCATCGTTCCCTGGCCGGCAATGATTGCGGGATCATCGTAGCCGTCGATATAAGCGAGGCCTTTTTCCGTCGCGATCTCGTGCGCGTGCGCTTTCGCCTCACCGAAATCTTTGCCGTGCAGAACGACTGTCGCGCCGAGTTTCTGGCAATTGTTTACCTTCACAATGGGCGCAAATTTCGGCATCATGACGGTCGCGGGAATTCCGAGCAACTTGCCTTGGTAGGCAAGCGCCTGACCGTGATTGCCTGCAGAGGCGGCGATGACACCGCGTTCCTGCTGTTCGACGGACAATTGTGCAAGGGCATTCCGCGCGCCGCGTTCCTTAAAACTTCCCGTGCGCTGCAAGTTGTCGAGCTTGCAAAAAATTTCGATACCCGTGATTTCACTTAGCGGGATGGAAGGCGGACAAGGCGAATCGTAAACTGCGCCAGCGATCCGTCCGCGCGCTGCTTCGATTTCCTGAAACGTGACCACGCGTTAACTCGCGAGAGCCGCTTGTGCCGCTGCCAGACGCGCAATGGGAATCCGGAACGGACTGCAGCTTACGTAATCCAGGCCCAGCCAGTGACAGAATTTAACGCTCGTGGGTTCCCCCCCGTGTTCGCCACAAATTCCGAGTTTAATATTTGGTCGAGTTTTTCGGCCCAGGTCGCGGGTGATTTCCATCAATCGCCCAACTCCCTTCTGGTCAATCGTCGCGAATGGATTCGTATCAACAATATCAAGCTCCGCGTAAGCCGGCAAAAAACTGCCGGAATCGTCCCGGCTCATTCCCAATGTCGTCTGTGTAAGATCATTGGTCCCAAAACTGAAGAACTCAGCGTCGCGCGCGATCTGGTCGGCCACGAGCGCGGCACGCGGGATTTCGATCATTGTCCCGACGAGATAATTAAACTTCGTCTGCTTTTCCCTAGCCACTTCGTCGGCGACGCGGCGAACGATGTCGATCTGAAGCTTTAGCTCACGCGGAAATCCTACCAAGGGAATCATGATCTCAGGATGGACCTTGATCCCTTTGCGCTGCACCTCCGCGGCGGCTTCAAAAATTGCGCGTGCCTGCATTTCGGAAATTTCGGGATAAACGATGCCGAGCCGGCAACCACGATGACCGAGCATCGGATTGAATTCGTGCAGCTCGTGCACGCGCCGGGCGATTTGATCAGCGGGCACGCCAAGTTTGTTTGCCAGTTCGCTTTGTTGTGCGTGATCGCTCGGTAAAAATTCATGCAGCGGCGGATCGAGAAATCGGATCGTCGCAGGCAAACCTTTTAACGCCATAAAGATTCCGACGAAATCGTCGCGTTGATAGGGAAGCAGTTTGGCCAATGCGCGCGCCCGCTCGTCTTTCGTGCCAGCAAGAATCATCTCACGCATGGCGTCGATCCGGTCGCCTTCGAAAAACATGTGTTCCGTGCGGCAAAGCCCGATCCCCTCTGCGCCGAAAGCGACCGCGTTTGCCACCTGTTCGGGTGTATCGGCATTTGTACGCACGCCAAGGGTGCGAAATTCATCCGTCCACTTCATCAGTTTCGCGTACTCTTGATACGTAACGCTCTTCTTCGGATCGAGCGATTGATCGACGAGCACCTGGACAATCTCCGATGGCGCAGTCGCAACTTCGCCAGCAAAAACTTCGCCCGCGGTTCCGTCGATCGAGATATAATCCCCTCGATTTAACGTCGTGCCATTCGCGCTCAGTGTGCGGTTTCGGTAATCGATTTGAATCCCGGTCGCGCCGCACACGCACACTTTTCCCATTTGCCGCGCAACCAGCGCTGCGTGCGACGAGACGCCGCCGCGCGAAGTGAGAATTCCCTCCGCCGCAATCATGCCGCGCAGGTCTTCCGGCGAAGTTTCAATGCGGGCGAGCACAACTTTCTCCCCTTTTTCCGCGCGCACGACGGCTTCCTCCGCGCTGAAAACGACGTGGCCTGATGCCGCGCCTGGTCCGGCCGCCAAACCGCTGCCGATTTTTTTCGCTTCCTTTGCTGATTGTCGATCGAAAATCGGCGCCAAAAGGTGAGCGAGCGAATCTGCCGGGATGCGTTGGACCGCCTCTTTTTTCGTAATCAATTTCTCGCCGACCATATCGACGGCGATGCGCACGGCAGCATGGCCAGTTCGTTTGCCGTTCCGCGTCTGCAAAATGTAGAGGCGATTTTCTTCCACGGTGAACTCGAGGTCCTGCATGTCTTTGAAGTGATGTTCAAGGATTGCGCGGACTTTCATCAGATCTTTGTGCGCGGCCGGCATTTCCGTCGCCAGATCGGAAATAGGATGCGGCGTCCGTACGCCCGCGACGACGTCTTCGCCCTGCGCGTTGATCAAATATTCGCCATAGAAGACTTTTTCGCCGGTGGCGGGATCGCGCGTGAATGCGACCCCTGTCGCGCTTGTTTTCCCCATGTTGCCGAAGACCATCGTTTGCACGTTGACTGCCGTGCCCCAGTCGTGCGGGATGCCGTAATTCCGGCGATAAACGATTGCACGATCGTTCATCCACGAGCCGAAAACCGCGCCGATCGCGCCCCAAAGTTGTTCGGTTGGATCTTGCGGAAACGATTTTCCGGTCCGTTCTTTGATCAACGCTTTGAAGCGGTGCAGCAGCTCCTTCAAATCGGCGACCGTTAGCCGTACGTCTGGGAAATCATGTTTGCCGTAGCGTTCATCTTTTAAGTGTTCGATCACGCTTTCGAATGGTTCGTGGTCTTCGCCGGCTCGTTTCTGCACGCCCATCACCACGTCGCCGTACATTTGCAAAAGGCGTCGATAGGAATCCCAAGCGAAGCGCGCATTGTTTGTTTTTTCCGCAACGATCTCCACCACCTCGTCGTTCATCCCGAGGTTCAGGATCGTGTCCATCATTCCCGGCATGGAATCGCGCGCGCCCGAGCGTACGGAGACAAGCAAAGGCCGGTCTTTGTCGCCGAGCTTCTTCTCGACGGACTTTTCAACCTTTGCCAGCGCATCCGCCACCTGCGCTTCCAACTGCCGCGGATAGCTGCGTTTGTGATCGTAGAAATAACTGCAAACTTCGGTAGTGATTGTGAATCCCGGTGGCACAGGTAAACCGATGCGCGTCATCTCGTGGAGGTTTGCCCCTTTGCCGCCGAGGAGCGGCTTCATGCCGCCTGACCCGTCGGCGTGCCCGTCGCCGAAATAATAAACATACCGCCGCGTTTTCTTTTTTTTCCCAGGAGACGTGCGCGCCTTCGGTGTCGATCTTGTCTTTGAGCGCTGGCTTCGTTTTTGAACGGTGGGTTTTTGTTTTGTGACCATGGTTGAGAAGCGCAGAAACCCGACAGTGGACGAACGCGCCAAAGTAGTTTCACCCGTCTCGGTGTCAACGCGACGAGCAAATAATAGAAAACGAAGTCGCCTGGTGACAGGCGTGCCGCTGTGGATTCAAGAGGCTGCAGCCGACACGACTGCATCTAAAGCAGACCGAAGAAAATCTCCAACAGCGGCTGAGACAGCCGCCTCTACACTACGGGATTCAAACTGCAGCCCGTCAATTTACAGCGGCGCGCTTCCGTTGTTGGTCAGAACTTCAGAAATTGCCGCGGTAAATTCATCCACGCCGGTGCTCGGTACGATGATGCTGTTACGGCGGCCGTGAGCTTCCTCAATGATGCGCAAGAATTTCCCGCGATCGTTCTCGCGGAGCTCCACGTAGAAATACTTGCGCTCAATCTGCAGTTCTCTCGCCTCGATGATGTTATCCATTTCTTCCTGGCGCCGCCGACTCTACCCCAGTCGGTTTGGGGAAGGGAAGAAAAAAAGGCGGCCTTTTGGCACTTTTCTCAGCCGGGCGCCCGTTGCCCTTTCGGACCGAAAGCGCACCATTACCTTCGCGCTTCTCCCGGGGTTGCGACTCTGACCGCTACATCTACAATCTCGGGCGCGTGTTCGAACGAACGCGCTCGAGCATGCCGCATCCAACCGACCCAGCATCCTATGAATCGCCGAAGGGTCAGCGTCCGGCGGTTCCCTCGCCAATCGAATTGGAGCCTCGAGCGCATGATCCGTACGCGGCTTTCCGTTTTGGCGGATTCAGCTTGTTCACGGCCGGTAATTTGCTTTCGATCACTGGCCGTTTGATGCTCGCTGTGGCGGTTGAATGGGAGCTTTATGCCCGCAGCCATTCCGCGACCGCGCTTGGGCTCGTTGGATTGGTCATCGCCGTGCCGGTGGTTACCCTGTCGTTGCCTGCCGGCCATTTGGCGGATCGATTCAGTCGAAAACGAATTATTCTGATCTCGCAGATTTTCAGCGCACTCGCGTCCATAGCGCTCGCGCTCGTTTCCTGGAGGCATCTCTCCATTCCTCAGTTTGCGGTATTGCGCGGCGGCAATCACGCGCTGGCGGCGATCGCTGCTGTCTTCGAGCGTCATCATCCAGCGTTCCATTTTGACGATGCTTCGATCCCGCTGGTTTACCTGCTCCTTTTCATCGGAGCAGTGGCGCGCACATTCAGTTGGGCGGCGCGTAGTTCGTTTTTCCCGACGCTTGTTTCCCGCGATGCGTTCGCGAACGCCGTCACCTGGAACAACAGTATTTTTCAAGTGGGATCAGTCGTTGGCCCGGCCATGAGCGGCCTACTTGTCGCGTATATTGGCTTCCCATTTGTTTATCTGCTGGATGCCCTCTGCGCATTTTCCTTTTTTCTTCTGGTTGTTCCGATCCATCGCAGCACGCAGGTGCGGGACCAGACCGGTGCAAGCACTTGGAAAAGTCTTATCGCGGGAATGCGGTTCGTACTCCGCAAAAAGGTAATTCTGGCAACCATCACACTGGATCTGTTTGCAGTACTGCTCGGTGGGGCAACGGCGCTGATGCCGATTTTCGCCGACCAAATTCTGCACTGTGGACCTGTCGGACTCGGCTGGCTGCGCGCCTCACCCGCGATCGGCGCTTTCGCGATGGCGCTCGTGGTGGCGCATCTGCCGCCGATGAAACAGGCCGGCAAAACTTTGCTCTGGTGCGTGACCGCCTTTGGCATCGCGACCATCATCTTTGGTTTATCCAAGGCGTTCTGGTTCTCGCTCGTCGTATTGTTTCTGATCGGAGCGTTCGATAGTGTCAGCGTGATCATCCGCGGGTCCATTGTGCAACTGGTGACACCAGACGAAATGCGCGGCCGCGTTTCTGCGGTGAACAACATTTTCATCGGTACATCGAACGAGTTCGGCGCACTCGAATCGGGATTGACCGCCGCGCTGTTTGGTCCGGTCATTTCGGTTGTCGCCGGAGGCATCGGGACAATTCTGGTCGTGCTTGGCGTGGCATTGCACTGGCCACAGACTTGCCGGATCGGCGCGCTCGATCGGACCTTGTGCTAAGATCGACGTCGTGAAAATTGCTGCCGCCCAAATTTCCTGCGTTCTGGGTGATCGTGCGGCAAACCTTGGCAAAGTGCGCGAATTTTCTTCGCGAGCAAAGCAATCCGGCGTTCAGCTGGTCGTTTTCCCCGAGATGATCGATACGGGCTATTCCATGCCAACGATTAAACGACACGCTGCGGCTTGGAAAGAGGGCGCAGTGCCGGAAGTGCAAGAGATTGCCAAGGAATTGGCGCTCGGAATCGTGTGCGGGATTTCAGATCGCGACGACGAGTCCGTTTACAACGCGCAGGTGTTCGTCGATGCCAGCGGAAAAGTCGTCGCGAAATATCGCAAGACTCATTTGGTGACGGCTGCTCCGCTGGACGAGCGCACCTGCTTTTCACCGGGCAATGAGTTCGTCAGTTGCAAGGTGGGCAAGTTCAACCTCGGGCTGAGCATTTGTTACGATCTTCGATTTCCGGAGATGTGTCGCGCGCTCGCCGTTCAGCACGGCGTAAACATGTTCATTACTTCCTCAGCGTGGCCGCTCGTTCGAGTGGAGCATTTGCGAATCCTGGCGCTGG